>Ga0187887_10001915_pt1 | contig 17379 bp, 10 predicted proteins | sample June2016WEW_7_10_FD_132977 | JGI IMG/M metagenome (GOLD analysis project Ga0187887, IMG submission 132977) | Peatland microbial communities from SPRUCE experiment site at the Marcell Experimental Forest, Minnesota, USA - June2016WEW_7_10 | ecosystem: Environmental > Terrestrial > Soil >...
AAGAGCTGACCTGGAGTTGGGCCTATTCGACCGGGCACCCCGCTTCTGATCGGAAGTTGGAGGCCGCTGCTCACGCAGCATGGCCATACGCTTTTCTGTGCGCCTGGACTTACCTCAATGACCGCGATGCCGCAGTCGATTTGATGGACCACGCCGTTCATAATGCGTCTCAATACCTTGCCCGCCTTAATGATCCCCCCGACCAAAAACTGACTGCACGAATCAAGAGCGTCATCCGGCGCCGTGCCAGGCAACTCGCGGCGAAGCGCAGCCGCGAAATGCCGTCTGGGTCGATGCGCGATATGGAGCAGCTTCATGTCGGCCAGCCGGAGGCAGAACAGAGAGCCTATGCCAGACAGTTGTTTTCGCGCCTTTCGCCAACCGCACAATCGATCTTCGACTGGCGCTGGCTCGGATATTCGTGGCGAGAGATCGGAGGAAAACTGGGGATGGACCACAGCGCGGTTCGTCGTGCATACTTTCGAGAACTGGGATTGATGGTCCGCAGTCTTTCCCCTCCTGGAGAGTCCCCAAAATGCGGATGAGTTGGTGTTGGCCCTCGCGCGCCGAGGACCGTTTTGAATCATGGCTTGCGCAACGCCACGAGGAGCGAATACTCGCCGGCGAAACGACTCTTGTCGGTCCGTGTCCTGACGAAACCTTCCTTCGGGATTTGGCTCGAAAGGCCAAGCGGATCGATTTGTCAGACCCGAGAGTCAAGCACGCGGCAAACTGTCCCACGTGCATGAGTCGGCTGCTTGTCTTCCGGCAGGGAAATCGCTCACGACGGCGAAAGATGGTGCTCGCAACCGCTGTAGCCCTCTGCACAGTGACCGCTGCGATCGTCATCACGGTCGCTCGATATGGGATGCACCGGCAACTTCCATCGGCAGAATTGGCCGTTCAATCCGAGACGGTAAACCTGTGGGATGCGGGTACGATCCGAGGAAACCAGCCGGGTTCTCTGCAATCTGTGTCGTTGCCGGCCGCGCGGGTTAGGTTGACGATCATCCTTCCGCGGTTCAGCCCTACCGGCCAATACGCTGTCTCCGTAACTCAGGATCAGAACGGAAATGGCGTTGTTGCCCAGCAAACGGCGCTGGCGACGATCAATGGCGAACACGAGTCAGTGTCTGTCGAACTAGACCTGCGATCGGCCAAGACGGGAGCCTATTTTCTGGCCACGACCCACGAACAGGATCAGGCGTCATACTACTACCCTTTGCAAATCAAATAGATAGTCTTCGACTTCCAGCCACTCCCCGTTGCGATCTAGGCAGACGTCTCGGAAATCGGCTCAAACACTCGATGAATGCGAATCCCAGTTGGCAGGAAATGAGATTCGTGATTCAGCAATTCAATAGACGCTGGCCGACTTCTGGCCCACATCGCCGCCACTCCGTACTGGCTCATAACTTCAGAGTTGGCCGTCAAGCCCTCTGGAGTGGACACCGGTAAACACTGCGCGACCCAGTAGGCCTTGTCCGGTGTATTCCCGCGCCTAATCGAAGGCGTCGATCGCCGGCTGGAAGAGGAATCTCGATACTTAAAGAAGGGTCCGCGTGCTTCCGGGGTGTAACAGCCGACTCTCCTGCGACTCAGCCACTATGCGGGGAAGATGCGCGCGAACGAAGCGCCTTGATCGATGAGAGAATCACTGCTTCACTGTAGCTTCACTGATTTGACCTATCCGCCAACGTTGGATACTATGGGACCTCCGAGGAGGACGGAGTGAGCGCAGTTTGCTCCGTTCTCAGCGAGGACGGGCCCAGAGTCTTGGGAACTCAATCAACGGATACTTGGAGGGTGAGAAAGGAAGGGTTTGATGAATGTTCTGCGTGCCCTTTTTGTTTCATTGTTCCGTCACTATGCAACCGCGAGTTCCGTGCAAGGCGGCGGTGGCCATTACAATGAGCAGTGCCATCCCCAAACGTACGGCTGATGAGCTTGGGGTGTGAAGATCAGCGGGCGCTGGACTCGTGTTTTTGTTGATCGCGAGCGGTGTTTGGTTTACGGCCCTAGCCTTGGCAGGCTCTATTTGTTGGCGGGAGAGCACGCCCTCGAACGCCAGCTTCAAAGAGTGCTCGGGCTGGGCTCTCTAGAGTTCTGTGACAATCTTGCCGATCCGACTGAGCGGATTGTGCATAATCTCTCGAACCTAAGGGCGATGACCTTGATTGCTGCGCCTTTCTCCCTTAGGATTGCCTATCGGATCCTCCTTTATTCCCGCCATTTCGTTCCGTTTGGGATGATGGTCGCGATTGTGCGAAGGACTGCGAGAGCACGCTCAGCGCCTCCCCAGCCGACCGTCTCCGACATCGGTCGCCTTGTGCATGGCATCGAGCGCGCTGTCGGGCGCGCCGACTGCTATCCGCGAGCGCTGATGACGTGTTATCTTTGCCTCAAAAACGGTCGTGGATGTCAGGTCGTGGTGGGCACGCTCGCGCCGACGCGAAAGATGCATGCTTGGTGCAGCACCGATGGAGAACTTCCGTACGAAGCCTCACCCGAGCATTACATGTACCGTCCCTTGCTGGTCATGACACTCTCGCCATGAGCGCTCAGACGCAAGACACGAATATTCGCCTGGACGGGTTGGTTCTGGACATCCGCCGCGCTGTGGCCTTCCGAGAGCGGACCACAGACGAAGGAGTTCTCTTCTACCTGTCGCTATTTGAGGACGAGATCGACGACCGATTGGAACGGTTTCTTGCGAGCCCGGGGATTGCCTCCGGAACGGCCGCGACAGTGGGCTTTGCCGGAGTCGAAGCTTCCGCGCCTTGGTTAGAGTTGACCGATGCGATCGTGCTCCGCGGGCGCGCAGAGAGGATCGTGGTGGTGCGCGGCGGCAGTTGCACGATACCCCTCTTCTGGAGGCATCAGATGAGGGGTGTGCGCTTCTCCACAACCTTGCCGCTTCTCGATGGAGCGAAGTTTTCGCGGGCTGGGTTGGCGTCGGCGCTGGCCGTCGTGTGCCTGCCGGGAGCCTACGAACCGAACATGTGGGTCGAAACGCCGCTGCAGGCATGGCGGCGGCTGCGACGGGGCGCCATCACAACCTTCCAGCCAGGCCGGACGTTTCCAGAGGAGGCAGTAGTCGATCGAATCGGTCCGACGGATGCCGTGCTCAATGAGGACAAGATCGCGGAGCGGATTCGGACGGCGTTCGCGGACTATAACAGATCGCAACGGCATGTAACGTCCTCCGTGCTTGAGCTTTCGGGCGGTTTCGACAGCACACTGGCGGGCGCGGCGGCACGCACACCGTACAACACGATGCGAGGCGTCTCGGTGGAGTTTCCATACTACGAGTTCCGGTTCGAGCGACCCGTGCAGGAGGCGGTGGGCGCAGCGCTGGGTATCCCACGAATCGTGCTCGACGGCGCGGAGATGTTTCCGTACGCGCCTTGGGAAAAACCGCCCCGCTTCGACGAACCCGCGATCTTCGTGACCGGCATTCGCCACGTGGAGAAAGTTGCCGGCCTAGCCGCAGCCCACAACGCGACCAGGATCTACATGGGACACGGCGGTGACCAGTTGTTCAGCACCGACCTGACCGCCGATGAGCCAGTATCGCGGGCACTGGCGAGGGCGCCATTCTCCAGAGACACATGGCATGTTCTGCGGCAGGCGATGGCCCAAATCCAAAAGTCTCTGTGGCGCCGGCGGTCCACGGGATGCTTCGTGTATGACGCGCGACAGGATGTTTGGGTGAAAGAGGCCTTCGGGGCGAGCGTTCGAACACCCTTCTCGGATATCGCGCTCTTTCGCGTCGCGCAGATGTGGTCGCGTTGGTGCGCGTCGCAGAACGCCCGACCCGACAAGACCATCCTCTCGCACGCGCTAGGCCACATGCTCCCGGATGCCGTCGTGCAGCGCAAGGGCAAGGTCGCATACGACGGCGTGTGGATGCGGGCGTACGCCGTGCACGGCGAGCATATCGCGCGAACGCTGGATCGTGCGTCCGCGGTGCTGGAGCATATCGGCGTTTCGCCTGCGTGGTTGCTGCGACGGGTGCGACAGCTTGCCGCCTGGCAACCCGTCTCGGACCGCGAGATTCTGGGCGCTTACGGCCTTTCAGCTTGGTTGATCAGTTGGGGTATTGAAAGAGTGTCGGATGTGGCGTGGGAGTGAGCGAACCAGTAGCCGACCCAGGCTTCTGACGCCGCACTCTCATTCATTCCGTCGCCACAAAGGGGTTCGGCCAAACAAAGCTACCGATAGAAAGAGAAATGCTGGATGAGAGCGATCGGACGTGATGCCACCATCCGAACGGCAGGAACAGTGCGTCGCCTGCTTCGAGAAGCACCGTGTACACCGTGACGTTCTCGAATAGGGGGAACTTATTGAAATCAGGCTGCTCAGGGTCTACCTGGCTGTATCCGCCTCGATGGTTGTAAAGATGGCCGGTGTTCAACGGTGAAATCAGATTTACTCGCTTGCGCCCGTACACCTGGGCGAGAAGGAGATTGCTCAGGTCATAGTGCAGCGGAGTCACTGTATTGGCCGGGCCCATCCACACGCTGATCTTCTCGCTGCTGTTGTGCGAATCGAAAAAGGCGGGGTCCAGCTTCAAATCCTCTAATAGCGGCGCCAGTTCGGGCTGCTGAAGAGCGTGGCACTGGGCGACGAGATACAGGTCACCGCCATCTGGGTCCCGCTCGATGGTTTGAACCAAGTCGCGAATGCTCATCGTCTGGCCCTGCCGATTGCCCTTCAGCTCATAATTCGGATGTTGCTTCAGCTCCGTCATTACCTCAACGGTGACGTCTCCAAAGCGCTCTGCAAAGTGCTGCGGGGACCAGTTCCGGACTGCGGGGGAATTCCGCAAGAAACTCTCCCATAGCATAGGTTCATTCGCAGCGTAGTAGCGGGACAAAAACAGTTCCGGTGATATCGCTGCAACACGATCGAGGCTGGTGGAGGTCGGCCTCAGGCTCCGCTGGTTGGCAATCGCTGGCATGAGGTCCAGGCTCCGTTGATCTCCGCGCGAATTCTCAGATTCGCGCGAGTTGAAAGATGATCTCTTCGTCCGCCGTGTCACATTTCTCTGCCTTTCGGATGTTACTAAGGTCGATCACGCGAAATTAAAGAAGAAATTCTGGAAAAGACGCCCATCGGTAAGGTTAGTCCCAAAGTATGCACTCGCCCCGTGGGCCAGTTGCGCGTTAAACAGGACGAGGCGGTTATAGAAGTTTCCCACCCTGTCCACTTCTTCCCAGCGACTACGATCGAATTCCGCGCCACCTCCGAATGTGAGCTCCATCAGGTGAGGATCGCTGCTTCTCCTCCGGAGTCCACTGAGGCGACCTCGATAAAACGAGATACCGGCTTCGATCGGGGCATCCGGTTTCAGAAACAGGACTCCAGCGGCTGACTGGGTGTCGGTGTGGTACGGAATGGCGTCAGAAACGAAGCAACACTGAAATCTTCCGTTGGCTGAGTTGTCGTTCCAATTGGTCAAGCTGCGGCCGAGAAGGCGTTCGAATTCCTCACGATACGGCGCGACATGAAGGAACTGTTGCTCTGTGCGGACGCCGGCACAATGCATTTTGACAAAGACCTGCTTAAGCGCTAGATCTCGGATGGCATCCGGATCTTTCAGGAAATCGTCAATGACAATGATCTCTGGGGCGCACATTCACTTACCCTTTCAGGTGATCCTATGGCCCGCCTGGAGCGCATTGGCACTCTGCCTTGCCGTAAGATCGTTGTATCTCTTCCATCCCGTTATCCTACAGGGCACGGAATCGCCCGGCTCATCAATCGAAAATGCTGCTTTGGTCCTGCAATTCCACTCAGGAGCGGTACCGCTCGAGGGAATCATAGCCGAAGACGAGATTCTGGCTCAAAGTGGCAAGAGACGAGCAGTGTCTGAAGTTTCTGGTAGGCGGCGGACTCGGGTCGCGAGGAAATTCTCTGCGGATGAGCGCTTTTCGCTTGACACGCGATTAGCCTGGATCGTTAATGGACTCACGGGAATTCAGGGACAGAAACCCAACAAGCGTCTTGGTGCTGTTCGGGGTCACAACGAAAACTTCGACTCATGGGGGCGGAGCATGACGTTACGAATGATTGTTTTGGCCGCGCTGGCCGCAGGGTTAATGGTGGTTGGGACGAGAGCTGAGGCGGCATCGCACGTATCGCTGGACGCTAAACCAACTCCCGCTCAAACTGCGGCCGTCAAACTGGCCTTTGGGGCGGATTTCGCGGATATGGCGCCTTTCCTTGTCGGACAGGCTGATCTGAATGGGGATGGTCGACCGGATCTTATTATCGTGTCGCAAAACCCCATGAATTGCGGGTCGCACGGCTGTAATGTATTTGCTTTACTTGCCACTGCGAACGGTTATGCGGACAAGGGGATTGATTTGAATTTTATTTTTGGCGGGGAATACATTCTCATCCTTGATACGGTTCATAACGGCATGCACGACTTCAGAGGCGACAATGGGAGTCATGTATTCGTGTGGGATGGCAAACAATATCAGTAGAGCAACTTGGATTTTCGCTCCTTTCTTCAGGGAGATCTTGCGAATGACGAAAACTTTACCCCACGCCGCGCTTGTGGCCATGCTCTTCAAGACCAGCTTGAAATTCTTGTTCAAGCAAGCGGCGATCTCTTCCGCGATTCTCTTAATCCTCATGGAAATCGGTTCTCCGCTGAGGGCAGCGGAAGGCTCGCCCAATCCTGCGGGGTTCGACATCCTGGGGATGAAGCTCGGCATGAGCGTCGCGCAAATTGAGTCCGCGATTAAAGCGTACGATCCCACGCTTGTGATACGCATTGACAAAAAGCCGTTAACCGACCAAAGACTCGGCGTCGGTAAATTCGTTCAAATCGTTCAAGCCAGTCACCCGGGCTCCGAAGCGCTTGAGGGCATCTCCGTTCTCTTCACTGCGGCTGAGCCTGCCAGAGCGTTCTACATCGGCCGCTACACGCAGTTCGCCCCAGAGAACCAGCCCCTCACGGACAAGATGGAACAGCAATTGAGAGAGAAATACGGTCCTGAATCAAATCTGTTCAGCAGCACCGGCCTAATTTCAATCGACTGGGTCTTCGACAAAACCGGTAAGCAGATCTTCCCTAAGGCCGACAATAGGCTCTTTCAGGCCTGTGCAACCGCGGCTTCTTACGGAGGTAATTTTGATGGGGCTCGGGGTGCCGATTGGATCAAGCTCCTCACGGCACCGGAAGCAAATCCGCCTGGGTGCGGCATCAATCTGCAGGTCAGGTCTTTGCCGTCCACCGATACCCACCTGCTCCAGAACCTGACCGAAGAGATCGACGGGAAGTCTATCGCCGCGGACGACATTCAGAAATTGATGGCGGACGCGAAAGCGGCGCAGGAGCAGCAGCGCCAACAGCAGGAGCAGAAAGCGTCGGGCGTAAAACCTGTGCTGTAAGGGGTCACTACACCAAATACAGGGGACGTGATATTCATCGATGCCCGGTCAATCGGCGGTGACCGCAGTCTGACTTGACATGCGACCTTCCTGAGGTCTTTTTAATCGTCCCACCTGGCTTCAAGAACAGAAACGCAAGTATCGTGTGGAGCTGTTGGAAGCCAAAACGGAAACTCAAAACGGAAACTCCGGCTGGTAATGTTCACATTAGTCTACCGGAAACTGAGGAGAGATAAGTATGAGTAAAGTGGCGACGCCTGGCGACTGTCGGTGCTACAAAACCACGTCGAATGTCCAAGATGATCGGCGGAGGGGAAAAATGGGTAAACGAGTGCTGTTCCTGGCTATCCCGGCCTTTGCATGCCTTGTGGGGCTGTCCGGCTGCAAGTCGTCATCGGAACCGTCAAGTGACCAGGCACGCAAGATTGTAGCGGCCTCGTACAGCGATCTATCGCCAGATGGCTTTAAGATCACCGAATTCAAGAAGCTGAACGGCGAGGCGAAGGTGGTCGAAGGCCAAAAGACGTACGTTTATCACTTTCTTGCAGCCGTTGAGGTTCCAGCCGGAATCGGGTGGAGTCCGGGCGCATCAATTCCGGGCGTATCTCTCCCTGGACAATTCACGAAGCTTCCTGCTCCGGGGTCCGAAGACCCAATGGTCCCCTCGTTTGCAGAGATCAAGCGACTCCCACCAGGCGGAACTGGAGTCAGCGCGGGAACAATTACATTCCGCGAAACCGAGAATGGGTGGACAGCCGATTCGCCGGACATAAGGAATGACGGCTACTGTACAGAAAAGGAATCGGCAGATGCTTGTTACAAGCAACTTGGCTGGGATAAATCGAGCTGACGGGAAGCAGGTTTTTTCTCGAAATCCTTGATCTTGAGCCCGATATTTTCTTTCAGGGGGTCTCCCTTTAACAAAAGCAAAGAAATGGAAGTGGCATATGATCCATGTGCAAAGGCTTGCCGTGTTCGGATTCACTGCGATGGCGATGTTGAGTGCTTGGGCAGCAAACGCCCAATGCTACCAGTTTAGCGCGACCGCGGCCAACGGCGGCAAAGGCGGTCCGGTCAGCTTGACTCTGGATTTCAAGAACTTGCCGCCCCCAGCCACCAGCGGGGTTCCGGGAAGCACCGACGTCACCCACTTCTGGTATTCCCATGCTGGGATCAGGGTGCCACTCCCAGGCGCCAGCGTCAGCCTTATCGACGCGGGCACCAGTTATCCGACTAAATTAACTCAGGTATATATTACTTTGAGCGTCTCCAATGTGACGACTTTCAGAGCTGTCCTTTTTTCTAATAACTTCGGCGGGTACCCCACCATCACACTGTCAGGCCCCGGAAACTTGCTGCCAAACGGTGTTCTGCCTCTGGACCTTCCGCCTATCTCGGCGTGGACCAGCAATGCGACCTTGTTGATCAACTTACCGCCCCCTAATTCAGGGTCTTTCACCGTTACCTCGATCAGTCGTTGCCCAGGGTAGGAACCTGCCAAGTCCGTCGGTAGTACCGGTGACACGTCGGGCTCCCCCGCAACCTGACTCGCTGGAACTCTTGCCTCTTGTCAGTCCCCTGCACCGGCTCGGCCGCTGACTCGCTGGCCCGTAAACTCTTTGGTTCGCCACCTGATCTGTTGTCCTGAAACCTAATCGGTCTTTTGCAATTAACTGCGCCAGTTTTTGACCCAAAACCCCAAAAAACAAAGCCGGTTTGAAGTTGAGTTTTTTCGGGGGCAGGGCGGGCTCCGAAGTATTTAAGTGCCAAAGTCAACAGTTTTGAACAGGCTCGCCGCCTCCCCAGGTCTATAATCGGACCACCTGACGTCAGGATCAGAGATGCAACAACCGCGTCGATTTGTTGAGAGCAAGACGCAGACTCCGGTTAAGTCCTTTTAACTCTGTCATCCTTCAGGAAGTCTCCCCGAGCAAGAGCAAAGATACGAAAGTCGCACATGGTTCATGTGCAGAGGCTTGCCGTATTCGGACTCGCTGCGATGGCGGTGTTCAGTGTTGGGGTAGAAGCTCATGTGGGCGAGCGGTCAGTCGGGGACTTGATCGCGGAAGGCCAATAATGTGCGAACTCCGGGAGTTTTCATGAAGTCGCTTGCAGCCATCGCGTCTGGACAAGGATGCATGAGCGGCCTTCTGCTTTTGTTCCTGATCTTCGGAGGCATCAGCAAGGCAGCGGAAGCTGCAACATTTAATTACACTGGCCCTGCTTTTAGTATCCCGGAATGCGCAGGACAATTTACCCCTAGTTCTATATGCATCGGCGGCAACATCGCGGTGTCGGTCACTATTCCCGACTCAGTGGTCGCCTCGGGGCAGGCTAATGCAAACCAGATCACATCGTGGTCTATATCAGCCGCCGGCGTAACCCTGAGCAGCAGCGGCGGCAATTATTTACTTGCTAATTCGACGGGGTTTGTTTTTTCTAACGGACTCCCCGCAACCTGGGAATTTGCGGCAGCTACAAATAATGCAACTTTTGTTGAACTGATTTCTGAAGGCGGCGACGAGATTACAACAAATTGGACCGGCGCCGCCGGCGAGGATGAGTTCTTAGCAGGATCTACTAATGGCACATATACATATTCTGCTGTCGGCATTGTTTACACGACCCAGCCTGGTACCTGGACTCTCGTGGGGGCGGCTCTGGGCGATTGCAGTTGCAATGCCACGCCGGGATCGCCTCAAGTGGGCCTTCCGATCACCGTCGGCACCGGCAATATGTTCGAGCAGGTCACGGATTACACGACAGCCGGGCAAAACCCGCTAAGCTTCACGCGCTATTACAACAGCCTTGCCAGCACTGATCCTTATGCTCCGGAGCTTGGTTCGAACTGGCGCTCCAACTTTGACCGCTATCTCAATATTACTTCCGCCACATCGGTGATGGTCGAACGCGCCGACGGCCAGGTACTTCCCTTTACGAGCACAGGCGGCGTCTGGAGCAGCTTAAGCGACGTTGACATCAATCTGACGAACAGCGGTTTGACATGGGTTTTGACCGATCACAACGACACTGTCGAAACCTATACACAATTAAGCTCGGGCGAGGGAATGCTGAACTCAATCGCACTGCGGAACGGCTATACGCAGAGCCTTGCTTATAACAGCAATCGGCTTGAGAGCGTCACCGACAGCTATGGCCGAAAGCTCGGCTTCAGCTACGCCAGTAATGGAATGCTGGAGACGGTGACGACACCGGACAGCCTGGTTGTGACCTACGGTTTCACAGCGGCCACGGGCGGCAATCAACTGACCTCCGTGTCGTACAACACCGACCCCGTGACCAGCCAGACCTACGTCTACGAGAACTCCGCCTTGCCGTTTGCTCTGACCGGCATCATTGACGAAAACAATAGTCGCTTCGCCACATGGACCTATAACAGTCTGGGCCAGGGCCTGACGAGCCAGCATGGGACGGGTAATTCCACTGCCGATCTAACGACACTAACCTATAACAGCAACGCCACCACGACCGTTACCAATGCTTTGGGCGTGACGGACACCTATACCTTCACGACATTGCAAGGCGTCCCAAAGGTTACGCAGATCAGTCGTGCCGCGACCTCAGCCACCTCCGCCGCGACCCAAACCTTCACCTATGACAGCAACGGCTACCTGGCCAGCAAAACAGACTGGAATGGGAATCAGACCACCTTTGTGAATGACACTCATGGCGACCCCACGACCATGAGCGAGGCCGTTGGCACGAGTGCCGCCCGCACCACTACCATTGCCTACGATTCCACCTGGGTGCATCTGCCCGATAGCATTACCACTCCCGGTCTCACCACCAGCGTCACCTACGACAGCAATGGGGAGCAGCTTACCAAAACGCTTATCGATACGACAACTGCGACGGCACCATATTCGACGAACGGCCAGACCCGCACATGGACCAATACCTGGTCCAACTACCTGCTGGCTTCTGCCCAAACGCCGAACGGCAACACAACCAAATACGGCTACGACAGCACCGGTGCGCTCACGTCCACAACCGATGCGCTCAAGCATGTCACGCAAATCACGGCGCACACAGGCGGAGGACTGCCGGAGACCATCGTCGACCCGAACAATGTCACGACGACTCTAACCTACGACCCGCGCCTGCGACTTACCAGCAGCACGGTATCTGGAAGCAGCGGAACGTACAAGACAACCTGGACTTATGACGCAGCAGGTAATCTCATTACAACCACGCTGCCGGATAACTCGTACCTCACAAACACCTACGACACCGCGCACCGCCTCATCAAGGTGACCGATGCGCTCGGTAACTACACCGGATACACGCTCGACGCTCTGGGAGACCGCACGCAGACGAGCGTCTACAAAAGCGGCGGCACGATCACATGGCAGGACTCCGGCACATTCGACGCGCTGGGGCGCGAGCTCGTGGATACTGCCGGCGCGGGTCAAACAACGACACGAACCTATGACCCCAACGGTAATGTTCACACTGTCGAAGATGGCCTCAACCACACAACAACGAATACCTACGATGCATTGAACCGCCTGAGCACAAGCACCGACGCAAACGCCGGAGTGACAACTCCCAGCTACGATACTCACGACCGAATCATCAGCGTCGCCGACGCCAACAGCAACACGACTGTTTACATCCGGGACGGATTCGGTGAGGTGATTCAACAAACCAGTCCTGATTCCGGCGTTGCCGTGTTGCACTACGACACAGACGCGAATTTGACGAGCAAGACCGACGCGCTGGGGATTGTGACGATTCAGACCTTCGATGCGCTCGACAGACCCCTCACCACCACCTACCCTGCCGACACGGCGGAGAATGTGGCTTACACCTATGACCAGACCGGCACCGGCTTCAGCTTCGGGGTCGGGAGGCTCACCAGCGCAACGGACGCCGCAGGTTCCCTGACTCGCGCTTACGAGGATCGCGGCAACCTGTCCGCAGAGGTTCGCACGAACGGCAACACGACACTTACCACGGGCTATACCTACGACGGAGCAAACCGTGTTGCGTCCATGACCTACCCGGATGGCACGCTGGTCACCTACCGGCACGATGCTGCGGGATACCTCGCGAGTGTGAGCGCCAAACCCTCGGGCGCCACCGCAACAACAACGATTGCGACGCTCAGCCATCAGCCCTTCGGACCTCAAAGCGCCGTCACTTACGGGAACGGCATCGCAGAGACGTGGGCTTACGACAATTCCTACCGGGCCACCAACATCACCGACGCGCTTTCCAGCGCAAACTTGCAGGACCTTACCTACGCATATGACAACGCCAACAACGTCAAGTCGATCGCTGACGCAGTGAATGCGGCTAACGATCAGACGCTTGGCTACGACGTCATCAACCGGCTCACCAGCGCCGCAAGCGGCACTGGCGGTTATGGCAGCCTTAGCTGGACGTATGACAGGGTGGGCAATCGCCTGACGCAAGTGGAAGGTGCGACGACCGCGAGCTACGGTTACGCCACCGGCACCAACCGCCTGTCCAGCATCACGACCAGCACGGCAATGGCACTGCTGAATGCATTGCCAAAGATGAGACCTCGGAACGGGACTGGTCTCATGTTTTTTGCTCACGCTCCTCCCAACGTCTCCCAAACGCCAAGAAGACCCCAGCCGCCCAACCTTGTCCTCCGGTCATCCCAAATTCTTGCCGGGTTTCTTGGATGGCCCCTTCTTGTGGCTGGCTTCGCAGGAGTCATCCGGTTCCGCAAGCGTTTGCGCAGCCACCGATTGCTGGTCGTGCTCTCCCTTCTCGCTCTCCTTACAGGCATTGGAAGACTGTTGAACGGTTGCGGAGGCGGCTCGACTGGTAGTTCCACTCAGACACCGACGGCAAGCACGCCCACGTTCTCGCCGGCAGGAGGCACCTACACCGCAGCCCAATCGGTGACCATCTCCGACGTGACCACCGGGGCCACCATTTACTACACAACCGACGGTTCAACCCCAACCACAAATTCGACGAAGTTCTCCGGGGCAATCATGGTCCCGGCTACGGAGACCATCAACGCCATCGCGATCGCCAGCGGCTACACAAACAGCACCATTGCCACGGCCACCTACACCATCACCATTCCGCAAGCCGCCACGCCGACCTTTTCGCCGGTCGCGGGAACCTACACAGCAGTGCAGACCGTCACCATCTCCGACGCGATCACCGGAGCCAGCATCTACTACACAACCGACGGCACTACGCCGACGACCTCTTCGACCCTCTACACCAAGTCAATCACTGTCTCTGTTTCTCAGACCATCAATGCTATTGCGGTAGCAAGCGGCTATACGAACAGCGCGGTTGGTACGGCCGCCTATACGATCAACATCCCGATGACTGTTGCAACGCCAACCTTCTCGCCAGTCGTCGGAACCTACTCGTCTGCGCAGACGGTCAGCATTTCGGACTCAACCGCTGGGGCCACCATTTATTACACGACGAATAGCACCACACCCACCACCGGCTCCACGATGTACACCGGGGCTTTCGCGGTATCTTCGACCGAGACCATCGAAGCCATAGCCGTGGCCAGCGGCTACACCAACAGCGCCGTAGCCACGGCCACTTACACCATCAACGTCCCCGTAGCCGCAACGCCAACGTTTGCTCCAGGCACCGGCACGTACACCGCAGCACAAACCGTCACCATCTCCGACGCGACCGCCGGAGCGGCCATTTACTACACGACCGATGGCACAACGCCGAAGCCTTCATCCACGCCGTACAGCAGCCCGATCACAGTAAGCAGCACCGAGACCATCGAAGCAATCGCCACAGCGAGCGGTGATGCAAACAGCGCCATCGCCACGGCGACGTACACCATCAATATCTCTTCCGGTGGCTCGGTTACGGTCATCACCAACGCCAACGGCAACATTACGAGCATTCCGCCGGCCGACAGCACAGATTACGCGACCTTCACCTACAACAACGCCAACCGGCTTGCGTCGGTCACGGGATCGCCGCTGGCGGCGACGTTTACCTACGATTGGGCAGGGCAGCGCTTCAGCAAGACCGACAATGGCGAGACGCCTTCCATTTACAGCTACGCGCAAGACGGAACGCTCATTGCCGAAAACGACGGTGGGACGACAACCGATTACATTTACGCGGATGGCAGGCCGATTGCCATCCTTCAACCAAGTGCGACTATTGCGGCAGACCAGGAGAACTACGTCGTTGCCGACCATTTGGCCACGCCGGAGCTTGTCATCAACAGCAGCGGAAGCACGGTCTGGAGCACAACCTATCAGCCATTCGGATCGACGGGTCTCATCAACGCCTCCATCAGCCAAAACTTGCGATTTCCGGGGCAGTATGCCGATGTGGAGACTGGATTCAGCTACAATCTCAATCGCGATTACATGCCAAACCTTGGCCGCTATCTAGAAAGCGATCCGATCGGATTGAGCGGTGGAACGAATACATATTCGTACGTCGGCGGCAATCCAATCCGGTCGATTGACAGATTGGGCCTTCAACAGGACACTCTCAACAACTTATATTTGCAATTAACTTCGGGAGCCTCTTCCGCTTGGGCACAGATCACTTGCACTGCGAAAGAAGCTACGAAAAAAGTGGAATTGTTAATCGACTACATCCCTGAGGCCATCAAGAACACCACGTTAAATACGACCAACGCTGAAATCAATCAGGTCTACGGCACACCAGATCAACAAAGCGGTGCTGCGGCGGACGCCGCCATCCAGCTCGAGAAACAGAAGTTTCAGTTGGGTACTACTATGTTAAATATCTATAACGTCGTACCTTCAGGCGTGGGAGGAATGGCCACTAGCGAAGTAACCAACATTTATGTTTCTCACCAATAACTTCGTGCTGCCCGCACTGATCATCCGTTCATGTTTCTGATCCTTGACAATCGCTCCGGCAGCATCTTGTTCATCTGTCGTGTGACCAATCCGTACGCGCTCCCGGCGGGCGCAACGAATACTTCAGGGGGCACGGTTGCAGGTAACTGAGCGGTGACCTCGAATCGATTCGATAACGTGTTCAAGTTGCCCGTCTGTACCACCTCGTCGTTCTCGCCACTTGAACTCGACAAGTTCGTCCGGTTCGATGGGCGTTCCTTCCAGCACTGACCCGTTCCATGTGTAGTACGCTCCCGTCGGCATTGCCAACCGGAATCCACTGCCGACTTTGACAGAAGTTGCCGAGAGGAGGCGGCCAGCCGTTTTCTCTCCAACGATTGTGGCGAGCTGGTTCTCTCGCGCAAACGCGACAATCATTTCTGCGGCGCTTGCGGTGTGGCGGTTCACCAGGAGAACAACTCTCCCGTGAAACGGTTTCTCGCCCAGCCCCTCGGTTTGAAGAACAATGGGCTTTTTCGTCATCATTGCAGGCCCAAACTGCAAGGCAAGCCGCCACAAGGTCTTGGTTGAAGACGGGATTTGTGAGAATCGATGGAAACTGTGTTTCTCTGATTCGAGATTAGCTTTGACGCGGCGCGTGTCGAGCGCAAATCCGACTGGAATTCTGCCCGGTGTGAGCAGGCTCATCACTCGAAGCGCACCGATCCCTCCGCCCGTGTTGCCCCGCAAGTCGATGATCAGGTGATCAATCGCGCCAAGCCTTTCGACGGCAACGGAGATTTCGTTTGCAACTTCAACCCCAATCATGCCCGGAAACATTGCAATCTTGAGGTAGCCCAACCCGTCTCCGAGTTGCCGCGCCTCGACGAGCGTGGGCACAATAAAGTGGAGCTTCTTCCCCTTGGGCCGTGCCACTTCGATAAAAACAGTGCGTCGCTTTTCATCTGCGCCAACGATTTCGACGCTGGTCTGCTTTCCCATTGGGAATACCGGATGTTCGGGTGGAGTAATCTCCCTGCCATCGACACTGAGAAGGATGTCCCCAGGTTCAATGCCAGTGATCGCTGCTGCTCCTCCTGCGTGGACATCCTGAAATATCCAGCGCTTCCCGTAAGGAGTTTCGTCCACAAGATAAGTTGCACTGAGCGCAGCGCGGCTCGACGCTCTGCGGGCACTGCTGTGAAAAAAGCCTAAATGGGAGGTGTGTAGCTCCCCCAACAAATCGCTCATCGTCTTCTCAAAGGCGTCGGCAGAGCCTACGTTTTCGATCAAAGGCCGGTGGCGCTCCACGGCGGCCTGCCAATCGCCGTTCAGTTTTTCAGGCGAATAGAACCGCTTCCGCAGAGCGGCAAGCACGTTTTCGAGGATTGCGAGGCGGTCACGCGGTGAAAGTTGAACAGGCAGTGATAAGTTCGCAGCCGGTTTCAATGTCATCGGGTGCTCCTGGACGAATTTGTCGATTTTGTCTCGCTAAAAAGGCTGCCGCTCGGTTCGCCGTCGAGTTGGAAGCCGGCCCAATAGTACGGCGGCGCGCCCGCTTTGAGCATTTCGAGCTGCGCTTGCCTGAGCGCCTCTGCCTTTCCCTCGTGACGGCCGAGGTGCTCGTAGAAGTTGGCCATCAGTTGGGCGGTCGCATGATCTTCAACTTCCCACAGCGTTGACACAACGCTCTGAGCGCCCGCCTCAATGAATGCATTCACGATGTTCTCCACACCCTCCTCACCAACTGGCCCTACGCCTGTGTCACAAGCCGACAACGTCACGAGGTCGGCATTGAGACTGAGGTTTCTGATCTCGCGCACCTTGAGAAGGCCGTCGTTTTTTGCCGGATTCTCTGGCGCAAAAATGAGCGCGGACCGATCTGGGACCTCGGGATCGACATAACCGTGAAGCGCCAAGTGAATAACGACGTATTGGCTCAGCGGAAGCTGCTTGAAGTTTGTCTCCGTCGCTCTCGCGCCCAGAAGAATGGTGCTAGGCTTCGGGAGGTCGGTTGCAATGTTCTCGACCTCGTGCTGGCTCTCGGGCAGGGCGACCAGTTGGCTGCGTTCGGGTCCAGAGATGGCCCGACGAACCCTGGCGAGGAGTGTGGTCGGCGGCGCCTTGGATATCCACGCCGCTACTCCGACATATGGAA
>Ga0187887_10001918_pt1 | contig 17336 bp, 17 predicted proteins | sample June2016WEW_7_10_FD_132977 | JGI IMG/M metagenome (GOLD analysis project Ga0187887, IMG submission 132977) | Peatland microbial communities from SPRUCE experiment site at the Marcell Experimental Forest, Minnesota, USA - June2016WEW_7_10 | ecosystem: Environmental > Terrestrial > Soil >...
ACGTCATCTCCGAGATCATGCGGCCCGTTCCGGAGCAGGCCGTGATCGCCTGGGTTCAATCACTCCCCAGGAGAGAGTTCTGGACCTCTTCGGTCGTCGTTGCCGAATTGCTTTCCGGGATTGACTTGATGCCCTCTGGACGCAAACAAGAGGGACTCCGAAAAGCGGTCGAGGAGATGCTTGCAGAGGATTTTCACGGACAGATCCTTAATTTCGATCTTGCCGCGGCACGCTGTTTCGGGCAAATCCTATCGTCGCGGCAGCGAATGGGCCGCCCGATCAATGAGATGGATGCACAGATTGCCGCCACTGCGAGAGTTCATGGAGCGGCAATCGCTACCCGCAACATTAAAGACTTCCTGGCGTGTGATTTAGTCCTGGTCAATCCCTGGGCAGACAACCAGCAGGAGTTACAAGCCTAACAAAGAGTTACGCCGTCTTCCCGACAGCTACGGCGGCCTCATTCGGCCCCTCAGCGGGACGGCGTGCGACCCAGGCTAGCACGATGAAGCCCGCGATCACCGAGCCGGCGGCGGCGAGTTGCGCGTTGGATAAGCCCCAGAGAACCTTGGGATTGCGGCGGATGAACTCGACCAGGAAGCGGGCGAGGCCGGCCAGCAGCAGATACTGGCCGAGGATGGTGCCGGTGCGATGGGGCTTGCCCAGCCTCCACCAGAGCCAGCCGCCGATGAGCAGATTGGCGGCGAGCTCATAGAGCGGGGTGGGATAGACGCGGACGTAGACGGGCACGACGCCGTGGGGGAAGGCCATGCCCCAGGGCTGGAATGTATACGAGAAAATATGCACCGGCTGGATGGCGATGCCGTAGCAGCCGTCGCCGGAGAGGAAGCAGCCGATGCGGCCCATGCCGTAGCCGATGGCGGCGGCCGGGGCAGCCAGGTCCAGGGTGCGCAGGCCGCCGATCTTCTCCCGCCAGCCCTGAAAGACGAGTGCGGCGATGCCGAAGAGCATCCCGCCGAACCAGGCGAAGCCATCCGTATCCCACAGCACACGCCAGCCCATATAGTGAAACTCGTCGGGCGTGTCGAGGACGTGCCACAGTTTGGCGCCGATGATGCCGATGACTACGGCCACGGCCACCATGCCAATGGCGTCGGCCCCTTCCCCATTCACCGTGACGCGCGCGCGGCGAAAGCTGCGATGCATGACGAATGCGGCTGCAACCGCGGCCAGCCACATCATCAAGCCGAAGGTTGGCTGATCGCGATGGAAGAAGTACAAGTTGAGGTGAAGATAAGGCAGCATACCCTTCGATTATAGATGCGCGGGCGGGACGGGAATGGCGCCAATCGGGGTGCTGGAGGCGAGCGCGTGGATTATTTACACAGCGGCGCTTGGTCCCGGCCTGGGACTCAGGCGATACTGAGAGCATGGCTGATGATCCCTACAAGGACCTTGAGGTACTTTTTACCCGCCAGCAGATTGCCGAGCGCGTGGCCGAGATGGGCGTCCAGATCACCAGCGACCTGAATGGGGAGAAGCTGGTGATGGTGGGCGTGCTGAAGGGCGCTGCGCCGTTTCTGGCCGACCTTTCACGGGCCGTGCAGGTGGACGCGACCTTCGACTTTGTGGCCACCACCAGCTACGGAAAAGAGCAGCGCTCCTCGGGCGCGGTCAAGCTGATCAAGGACCTGGACGAGTCCATCGAGGGCAAGAACGTGCTGGTGGTCGAGGACATTCTCGACACCGGGCTGACGCTGGCCTACCTGCGCAAGCACTTCCTGCAGCAGCGGCCCAAGACGCTGCGCATCGCCACGCTGCTCGACAAGCCCTCGCGGCGGATTGAGAAGATCGACGCGGACTATGTGGGCTTTTCCATTCCCAACCTCTTCGTCATCGGCTACGGAATGGATTACGCGGAGCGCTATCGCAACCTGCCCGACATCTGCCTGATGTCGCCGGATCATCCGGAGTAGGGAGACAGGGAACAGGGATCAGGCAGACGGAGGCGCGGGCTTCATTTGACCAGCGATCAGATGACCAAGGTTACCTTCGTGTCGGCCTGAACGGGATTGCCAAGAGGTACTCCAAATCTGCCACTTTTGGGGTATTTTTGGGCCGAAGCGGCGGCTCTTTGGGCCAAAAGCTGGGCAAAATCAGGGGTTTGCAGTTACTGATTCGTTAACATTACCAAAAATGCAAGCCATTGATTTCGTGCTAGTTACGCGGATTTTGTGGGCCGAAGAAAGTTTTCCACAGGGTGGGGGGTGGGGGTCAGGCGTTTTTTGGGAAGAAGAAAAGGGGAATAGGAACTAGGGACTAGAAAGACTTCGCGGCTCGGGTCATTGTTCATGCTTCTATTTTCCGCCAGGGGAGGGTAATTCTCTGCAACGAGTTTGGGAAGACACCGATTTGTGTTTCGCTGACGGGTGAGGGGTCCCGGGTCTCAGGATCGGGAGCGCCCGTTGGCCGTCTTCGGCGGGCTGAGCTGCGATTTGGCGGGAGGCGGGGATTTCGCTGGCGGGAAGGGCGTTTTCCGATACCTATCCTGCGTTCGTTAATAAAGTCTTAGTCGAGGAGCGCGACGCGGTTATTGGCGCCGTCTGAAATCCGTCGCCGTGGTTGGCATTCCGTTCATCACCTACAAATCGGATGGACTGAAATTGCAGGATAGCTGTTGGAGGGTTTCGCCGTTTCAGTTTGACAGAATTCTCAAAGCCGGGGGCGCCGTGCAGCGTGACCGTGACGGTTCCTTGCCATTCCGCTTGAACGCGAGAGCCGATGAGCCGCTGAAGCCCTCAGAGAAGCGATCCACGTCGCCGCAGATTCATCTTGCGGGCGCTGGTGCAAAGAGAAGGATGGTCTCAGCGGCCGATCTGCGGCACCGTCGCATAATAGACCGTCTGATTCCTTCTGACCTCCGGCACCCACATCACCGACTTTTTGAACGGTCCTCTGATGTTGACATCCAGACCGTTCATCATGAGGAGATCGACATCGCTCACCGATGTCGATTGAAACGTTTCGCCATTGCCTATCACGAATACGGTCGAACCGCTCAGATCAACCGCGCTAAGAATGGCATCACCTGCGACTTGCTGGCCCGGTGCAGAATAACCAATAGGCAAATAGGTGTATTTTGCATCGCCGCTGCTTCCAATATCGGCGGTCTCCCTTTGTCCCCCGCTCACGCTGAAATCCGGCTTCACGCGAAACATCCCCCCGGCCAAGAAGGCGCTGATCTTAGCTGGGTCCTTGAAAAAGTAAAGGTTCAAGCCGTCGCCCCCTATGTCATTCAGGCTTCCGGCATCGCGGAGACACGGGCTGGGCGGCTGACAGGCAAGTGGAAACGCAAACTCCACGGAATACGTACTAACCTTGAGGGGCAACAACAATCTCGGAAGCGAGTCGAGCGTCTTCTGTGTTGTATTTGCAATGCGTTCAAGTCGCGCTATCTGCTCGCCCTCTGATCGAGCATGCGCACGTATCTGCCACAGGCCGAATCCCACCGACAGGAGGACGCCGCATATCGACACCCAGCCCCAGGGCGTGACCCGCCGTGTCGTCGGGTTACGAAAACTTGTGACGAGCCCGACGATAGTAAAGGCACCAGCTGCAACGACCGACAAGATTTCTGGATCAAGGATCATCTGACACCTGCAATTGGCCCCGTACCAACGGGCAAGCCCACGACATCGAAGATTATGAAACCTTCAGGTTGCCACTGTCCATTTATGCGCGCCAAAGATATCGGCCTGCGCACTTTTCATCGAGCAGCCACGAATCGTGGAGTGAACCTCGCCGGTAAGAACGCGGCACGTCAAGCGACCTTTCCAAAAGCAGTCGCCGATGTCGGGCGAGAAGCAGCCATCCGCAAGAGCGACCAGGGAATCGGAGCGGCAGCCCCGAACTCCGATCATTACTGTTATGTCAGCCAGCGTTCATTGACTTTTCCACCTGAGGATCCTGACCGCGGCTTCGCCGCGTGGGTTGATTCTTAAAAACCGGGGGGTGGACTTTGCCGGGGTTGAAACCCCGGCCTACCTGCTCACATTGATTTTGCAGGCTTTGATATGGGGGTTGAAAGCCCGGCCTACCAGCTCGCGTTGATCTTGCAGGCTTTCTTCCTGCCGGGCCATTTTCGAAGAATCGCGCCGTCTGCCCGCCGTCAGGGCAAGGGCATCTGCTTGCGCATGGCGGTAACTTCGGCGTGGGTCTGGTCGGAGGCGGTGCAGCGGTCGGGATAGATGCGCGGCTCGCCAAAGCGCACCCTTGCGGAGAAGCCGGCAACACCCAGCACCTTCATTAGATGCGTCAGAAACGACTCGTCGCCATACCAGCACAGTTCTATCTCCGGGGTGCGGCATGAACCTGAGACTGAAACCCCGCATTGCAATACGGCCGTCAGAAAGCGCCTAGCGCCTGGATTTCAAGCAGCTTTTGGATGCGCGGCTTCGCGCTTCCCGGCGGTAGTGGCGTCAGTAGCGCCAACCCCTCTTTTGCAACGGCGCGGCTCTTCTTCGGCTGGCCTGTGGCGCGGTATGCCTGCGCCAGGGTCAGCAGCTTGGACGGCACTCTTCGATAGCTCAAGGCAACCGCTCGCTCGGCGCAGGAGACGGCCAACTTCGGGTCTTTCAGAGAAGCGGGTTCCGCGTATAGGAAGTCTTGCGCCGCATCATCAAGAATGGATGGGGAGTTCCAGTCCTTCTTTACCAAATCCCTAAAGATGGCCAGGCCTTTTTTCACCCGTTCTACTAAGTTCCCCTCACGGTGCAGCATGGATTGAATGGAGCCGAGTTCGAGTTGCGCATCGGCGAGAAACGGTCCCCACTGCTCTTGCCCCCCTGCCTGCTTCATGAGCTTTTCCGTAACAACTATCTCCTCAGTCAATGACTTCTCCGCGCTGGTCAAGGCTTGCCGCCGATCTCCCGCTGGCAGCGCCAATGCCGGATCGGCCTCTGCCACATAATCGTAGGACGCTTGAGTCAGTCCACTATTCAGGTCGCCGAGGGCGCGCAAGTCCTGAGGGTCTGCCGCCACCAGGCGCTGTAACGCCTGAATGGATTGCGCCAAGAGTTCATTTGCCTCCGAGTATCTTCCCAGGTCAACAAGAGCACGTGCCTCATCCAAAGTCAGCATATTGCGAGACCGCTGCACCGGTAAGCTTTCCTGGTCGGTTTTGGGCAAAGCGGAGATGCGCTGCAAGCCTATCTCGCTATCCTTGAGCGCCTGTACCGGGTCAATCTCCATTTCGACTTCGGCGATCTTAGCCTGGCCTAAAACCATTCCATTCATGGCCCATCCAAGAGTCGGGTCAATTTTCAGCGCGCGCCGATTCAGGTCAAGGTATCTTCGATATGCAGCTAGAGATCCCGGCAGATCATTGATGCTGTCATCCAAATTGATGCCCAACTCATCGCCCAGCATGTCATAACCGTTTGCCGCATCGAACATCTCGTCTGGCGTGATATTGGCGAATGCAGCCAGCCGGTCATAGTTTGCAATCGCCGCTTGCGTGGAGGCGAGAATCTCCTGAATGGACGCGGTTCCAGAAATAATACCGCTGCGGGTCAAGTGCGCGTTGGCCAGCGCATGAATCGCGTCTCTATCCTTGGAATCTTGTCCGGTAAAAGGCTCGCACAAGGCGATAGCCTTATTTACACTGACCAGAGCGCCAGGCGCATCCCCCAGATTCTGGCTATATAGGCTACCCTGTAGATCCGCCAATTGGGTATAGGCAGACGCCAGATCGAGTTGAGTCTGGCGGTCGCCATTGGCGTCGGCGGCCATGCGATCAAGGTGTTTCAGGACGCTGGTGACCAGCAGCTTCTGCGCGCCGGTCGAGCCGGGAATCTGCTGGATAGCCGTGTCCAGTTCGGTAAGCAGGCTATTGCTCAATTGGCGCAGGTCGGCCGAGCGGGCCTCGGCCTTGCGCCGTTCTGCATCAGCAATGCGCCGCTCCCGGTTGGCTACCCTGGCTTGCCAGACGACGCCCGCGATGCCCGCTATCAATGTAGCAACCAGCACGGCTGCTGCGGCCAGTCCCCAGCGGTGGCGGAGGATGAACTTTGCGGCGCGATAGCGGGCATTTCCGCGGCGTGCCTCGACCGGCAAACCGCCGAGATAGGCGCGAAGATCGCCGGCCAGCCGCTCGGCGGTGAGATAACGCTCCTTTGGCTCCTTGCGCAGAGCCTTCGACAGAATCGCTTCGAGGTCGGCATCCAGCCGCTTGCCGTCGATATCCATCGCGGGCCTGCGCGGCGCCTCCTCGCAGACGGTTCTCAGCATCTGCCCCATGGTCAGGTCATTGAGATCGTAAGGCGGCGCTCCCGTCAGCAGAAGATACAAGAGAACACCTAGCGAGTAAGTGTCCGAGGCCGTGGTGATGGGATTCCCCTGCACTTGCTCCGGACTGGCGTACTGCGGAGTAAAAGATAAGTAACCATCCCGTGTCAGTTGGCTATCCGGCTTGTCCAGAGAGGGAGAAAGTAGCTTGGCGGTGCCGAAATCCACCAGGCGCGGAGTGCCGTCCTCGGCCACCAGGATGTTATCCGGCTTCAGGTCGCGGTGAACGATAAAATTCTGGTGAGCAAACTGCACGGCCTCGCAAACGCGCAGAAACAATTCGATCCGTTGGGTTAGGGAGAGCCGCCCCTCGCAAAAACGGTGGATGGGCACGCCATCCACATACTCCATGACTAGATACAACTCGCCCGCGGCAGTAACTCCCCCATCCAGCAGGCGGGCAATATATGGGTGTTGCAAGCCGGCCAGGATCTGCCGCTCCTGGCGGAATCTCTCCCGGAACAAGTCGGCCGCAAAGGGGACGTCGATCAGTTTGATGGCGACGTTCTGCTCAAAGTGCCCGTCGGCGCGATGGGCAAGATAAACGGCTCCCATTCCGCCGCGCCCCAGCAGGCGGTCGATCTGGTAGGGGCCGACTTGTTTGCACTCCGGCTGGCCGTCCTGACTGCTCTGCGGCTCGCGCCGGCAGGAGGCCATCATCTGTTCTTCCGCTAGACAGGATTCCATGAGCGAACGCACTTCATCCGCCAAAGCGGAGTCTTCGCCACAGCGGGCCGCAATCAAATCCCCCCGGAGTTCTTCGCGCACGTCCAGTGCTTCGGTGACGATCTTTTCAATCAGGAGAAACCGCTCGGTCGTTTCGGCCATACAGAATAATTGCTCTCTCTTGGGCTTTCACCCTAAACCACATATTGCGAACAGCGTGTAGAAACTGAATCAATTCATTTCTTGGCTGACAGGCGCGGACGGGCGGATGCGCCGATACAGCCATCCTTTGATAAACTTCATCTCGCGATCTATCGTGGCTTTGGAGACCATCATCATTTCCGATGTTTCTTCGGCCGTGCACCCCAGGAAGTAACGCAACTCGACAATCTTGACCTTCTCCTCGTCGATCGCTCCCAGTTCGTCGAGCGCCCGGTTCAGGTCCAACAGCTCCGGGCTATCGATCTTGACCCACAACAGATCTTCGTTGAGAGGAACGCTGTTGCGGTTGCTGCCGCGCATCTTGATCTGGTTCTCGCGGGCGTGATCGATCAAAATCATGCGCATCATCCGGGCGCAGAAGATGTAGAAGTGGCGGCGGTCGTCCCAGTCCGTCTTCTTCTGGTTGAGCAGGCGCAGATAAAGTTCGTGGACCAGCACGGTTCCCTGAACCACATCGGGATTGAGTTCGCGATGCACATAGGCCGCAGCTATATGGCGCAGTTGAGGATAGACCAACGGAAGCAGCTCGTCGAAGGCCGCCGGCTCCCCGGCTTTCCACCTTCCGAGAAGCATCGTAATCTCGCCTTTGGCCGGTTCCAAAGCCGTCACCGCCCGCGCAAAATATTGAGCTTGCCTTGCAATCAGAGTATCACCCTTTCCCGGCAATAGTATATGCGGTCAGTGATAAATACATAATTCCGGAAGATGTTTGATCGCTTTCGCAAGGCGTTCCTGAAACACGTTTCGTTATAGGAAAAAACCTGCGCGAAGCAGTTCGGCCTCTCGAAGAGCCGGTGCGCGTTTGATTACCGATTTACGGTGCCGTGAGGCATTTTTCTTCGATCGCTCGCAATAAAAGTTAAAGAGGAAGATCGCTGACTTTTGTTCGCGGTCAATTTGTTCATCGGCTAAAAAGGCAGCCGCGGGCAAACTTGATTATAACGCCCGATTCTTTCAAGGAGAAACACATGATGTTCCATCGCGGCCTTCAACTGACACCCGATTCGCACGAATTCATCCGGACCAGAGTTGAATCTGGACGCTACGAAAATGCTAACGAACTGGTGCGGGCTGCCTTGCGCGCCCTCCAACGCGAGGAGTCTACCTCAGAGTCACCGCAGAAGGCAAACGCCATTGCCGACGGCGATGTGTTCCGGAAGTTGTGGGAAATCTCCGGCGAAACCGCCCAAATTCAACGCTAGTTTTTTCGGAATCACTCGAATCAGAGGGCACTGGACTCCGCTCGGTCTCCGGAAACTTGGTTACAAACAATGGCAACGGCAGCGGCATCTCCATTACCGGAAGTATCTGCGTCGTATCGGGAAGCGCGATCGAAAACTGCAAGAATTCACTACGTCTTCTTGCGAACACCCAGCAGTTCAATCAAGAGCCCAACCATTCGCATCGGCAGCTGATTTTGCCCGTTGTGCATGAAGTCCGACTATTGGGAAGGAGATTGATAGGAATATCGACGCGGCGGCGATTACTTTCAGTGTGCTCGAAAACATCTTTGTGCTCCTCTGCGACCAGCAGTCGATTACGATATTCACTCAACGTCTCCGCTGCCGTACAGCCTATCCAGTTGTAAGGTTAGAGTTCCCTGCGCCCCTCCAGCGCCCGCGCCATTGTCACCTCATCGGCGTATTCAATGTCGCTGCCGGCGGGAACGCCGGTGGCTATGCGCGTAATGCGGACCTGAAAGCCGCGCAGCGCAGTTGCCAGCCAGTGGGCAGTGGCCTCACCCTCGAGAGTGGGACTGGTGGCCAAGATCACCTCATCCACCTCGCCGCGCTCCACGCGGGCGACCAGCGTTCCGGTGCGGAGTTGGTCCGGACCAATGCCGTGCAGCGGCGAAAGAGTGCCGTGCAGCACATGGTAGACGCCCTGATAGCCTTGTGCTCGCTCCACGGCGGCGATATTCGTCGGCTCTTCGACGACGCACACCAGGCGGTGGTTGCGGGCGGGACTGGCGCAGTAGACGCAGGGGTCAAGGTCAGTGACGCTGTTGCAGACCGAGCAGAGCCGTAGGGCTGTCTTCAGGCCGCGCACCGCCTCGGCCAGTGCCGCCGCATCCTCGTCGCTGGAGCGCAGGATGTGAAAGGCGAAGCGCTGGGCGCTCTTGGTGCCCACCCCCGGCAGCTTCTTCAACTCTTCAATGAGCCGCGCCATAGGCTCGGCATAACGGGTCACGGGTTGTCCCTCCGGGAACAGTTATCAGTTATCAGTTAACGCAGCTAACCAGTACTAACGATGGTCCTTTGGTGGCCTGCCCAGCCAAGATGAGACGATAGTGTACTTCGTCCCAGAAAAGCCGTCCTCCTTGCCCTGATGGATTGCACAGGTCACCATCCCTTTGCGAAACGAAATCAGTGTATCGCCCTCAGAAGATGGGTAGCATTCTTCTTTAACCAGTTGCCAACCAAGATCAGCCATTACGGGGCGATAAAAGGAACATATATCCTTCGCTGAAATGCCAGTAATGATTTTTCTTGCCGCTATACCCTTTGAAGGCTGGTATCCCGAAGTGAAATCTGTTTCAGTTGTGAGTGGAGGAAGGGGCAGCGACCTTAACTCCTGTGCAACTTGGCTCTGGAACCTTCCTGCTTCTGGATGCAAAAGATAGTCAACTCCCATAATGCTTAATCCAAATAGAAGTGCAATTCCGCCATAGAGCCAGCGATGCTTCTCAAATAATTTTCCTAGTTGCATTATGTGAGAATCAAACTGAATCATACTTAGGCGCAATCTGTTTGGCTGTTTCACTTTGTCTTGCAATGGCGTGTCGTTCGCTAAAGACTCAACGGTTTGCTTCATCGATCACTCCAGGAAATCCTGTGATGCTCTGCATTTACAGGGTCCGATAAACGATGCCGGTAAATGTATCCGGGCTCATAAAGCCTTTACCCCAGACCGTATCGAACTCGGCCGTGGGTTTCTTGGCGATAGCTTCCTCTTCGCTCAAGCCGGCGGCCTTGAGAGCTGCCACCTTATCGCGAACGGCCGCCAGCATATCGTGAAACTTCTGCAATTCGGCCTTGGAACCCAGCGGTCCGTGGCCGGGAATAATCTTCGTGTTGTCGCCCGCTACGGCGAGGGCCTTTTCGCCGGCGCGAATCATGCCGTCGATCGAGCCGCCCGTACCTTCGTCGATAAACGGATACATGCCGTTGAACCAGATGTCGCCCACGTGCAGAACGTCAGCCTTATGGAAGTAAATGTAAATGTCGCTGTCGGTGTGTGCGGGATCGAAGTGCACCAGATCGAGAGTGTCGCCGTTGCGCCAGATGGTGAACTCCGAATCAAAGGTAACTGTGGGCAAGGCTCCAGCCGGCGAGGCGGGCACAACTCGATGAAAGAGCTTCATCGTCTGTGGCGTCGAGAGCCGCGCGCGAGTCTGGCGATGCGCGAAGATGGTGAATCCAGCGGAATGTAGCCCTTCGTTACCGCCGGTGTGGTCCCCGTGCCAATGGGTGTTGACGAGGATTCCAGGCGCGCTCGCCGACTCCGGAGTTAGCGCGGCAATGGCCTCGCGAATCCGTGGCACTGCTGGGGCGTAACTGGCGTCAATGAGCAGATTGCCGTCGCCTCCGGTTTGCAATGCCATGTTGCCGCCCACGCCTTGCAGCAGGTAAAGATTGTCGTAGAGTTTGGTCGCCTTGACCGGAGTGGTTGCTGCATCATCATGCGGCCCCGCGGCGGGCTTCGCGGCCGGCGCCGATTGCGCTGCCATCCAGCGCGGAGCCATCGCCGCCGCGCCCGCCGCCACGCTCCACCCAAGGAAGTTTCGGCGATTCATTCCATCGGTCATCGTCTTATCCTCCAGACTAGGTGCCCGACCCTCGCGACGTTTTTGCTTTTGTCGCTAGGGTGGGATACCACGAACCCCATCCCGGCCTCTTTTTGCAACTCATCCCATCCCCGGCAGATTGAGCCCGCCCAGAATTCCCTTCATGCTTGACTGCATCGCCTCTTCGGCCTTGCGTCCAGCTTCGTTGACCGCGGCCACTACCAGGTCCTCCAGCATCTCCACATCCGGCTTGTCGCCGCCCAGGCCAACCACCGCCGCAGGTTCGATGCGCAGCTTGAGTAGCTGCTTCTTGCCGTTCATGGTTGCCGTCACGGCCCCGCCGCCGCTCGTTCCCTCGACCACCGTCTGGGCGAGCTTGCGTTGGACCTCCTCCTGCATCTGGTTGGCCTGGGAGAGCATCTCCGAGATTTTGAGCGGGTTGATCATAGTCCGTCCTCCTCGTTCCTCAGCTTGTGTCCGAAGCCTGCCGTCATTTCTGCCGGAGATCGACGACGCTGCGCACCTCGGCCTTGAAGATCTCCCGCGCCCGCTGGACCAGAGGATTGCTCAGCGCGGCTTCTTGAATGCTGCCGGCCAGCGGTGCGGCTGCCGGTGCGGCGCTTTGGGCCGTTCCCTCGCCGGGAACCACTAGGAAGCGCGCCGGAGCGCCCAGCCGTTGCAGCTCCTGGCGGATAATCTTTTCTGCCGCTGGATTGACTGTCAAGGCCAGCATCTTCTTTCCCAGGCCGGCCACCTCGATGCGCAGACTGGAGCCGTCGATGGTCCATGTCCCCGCGCCCAAGATCTGCGCCGCCGATTCGTGGCCAGCCTCGACCAGCGCGCAGCCCACGGAGTGGCGGATCTGCTCGATGCCGGGAAGGTTGGCTGTCGCGACGGCTGCCTGCGGAGCCTTGGCCAGCGCGCCTTCGGTGAGCGCTTCAGTAGATGCAAAGCCAGTGGCCTGAGCGGTTGCGGCCGGGAAGGGTGTGGCGCCTTGAAATGGGTTCGCCGGGGCCGGGCTGGGCATGGCGGCAAAGGGAGCCAATGGGCGCTCCATCGTCGCTGTTGGCGAGGCCGCCGAAGCCGGCTGCGGGCCGGTCTCCATCTTTGGCCCCGATCCCCAACCTCCGCCCGCCGGCCCAAACGGCGAGAGAGTCGGCGCAGCAGCCGGAGCAGTGGATGTCGCTGGACGTGCGCTGGACCGTGGAGCGGGACCCGGCGCTGAGGCAGGCGAGCCCGTCCGAAAGCCGCCGCCCGCCGCCACGCCGCTCAGAAGCTCTTCCAGCGGCAGCAGACGCTGGGCATGAATCAGCTTGAGCAGGCCCAGTTCCAAGTGGAAGCGCTGCTCCTGGCGGAAGTTCAGGTCGTCGAAGGTGCGCAGAACAATCTGCAGGTTGCGGGTCAGTTCCTCTTCAGTGAAGAGCAGCGCGGTGCGGGCGGCGCGGGCGCGTTCGTCGCCGGAGATTTGCAGCAGCTCCGTTTGCTCGCCGCCCAGCTTGGCCATCAGAGCGTTACGGAGGTAGCGGGCCATCTGCCTTGCCAGTGACGAGGGGCTGTGGCCGGCATTGACCAGCAAGTTCAACTGCTCCATCAACTCCGCGCTCTGTCCGGCGGCGACGGCCTCCAGCAGCCGCTCGAAGACCGCGTTGGGAACCGCGCCCATCAGTTCGCGAATCTGCGCCGCCGAGAGCACCGGCCGGCCAGCCCCTTGCACGATTTCGACCGGCGCGGAAGCAATCGCCTGGTCCATGATCGAGAGCGCGTCGCGCATCGAGCCGTCGCCGGCCTCGGCCAAGAGGGACAAAGCACCCTCCTCGGCTTCGACCCCCTCCTGCGCGGCGATCATCTTCAACTGGGCCAGAATGTCGTCGAATTTGACCGCATGAAAGCTGAAGTGCTGGCAGCGCGAGCGGATGGTCTGCGGAATGTCCTCCGGCTGCGTGGTGGCCATCATGAAGATGACGTGCGCCGGTGGCTCTTCCAGGGTCTTGAGCAGCGCGTTGAAGGCCGCCTCGGTGATCTGGTGGGCTTCGTCGAGGATGTAGATCTTGTAGCGATCGCGCGACGGAGCGTAGCGGGCGGCGTCCCTCAGCTCGCGAATCTCGTCAATCCCGCGGTTAGTGGCCGCATCGATCTCGATCACGTCTACCGCGTTGCCCTGGCGAATCTCCACACAGGAGTCGCAGACGCCGCAAGGCTCGGGGGTGGGCCGCGTCGGCGAACCGACTTCCGTTCGGCAATTCAGCGCCTGGGCCACTATGCGCGCGATGGTGGTCTTGCCGATGCCGCGGTGGCCCGAGAAGATGTAGCCGTGGGCGATACGATTCTGGCTCAGAGCGTTGAGTAGTGTCCGGGTGACGTGATCCTGGCCGGCCACGTCGGCAAAGCGCTGTGGACGATACTTCCTGGCCAGAACCTGGTAACCCATGCGAACTCGCTCCTTGAGGGCCGCTCGGCTGCGGGACGGCCTAGAGGCGATTGTATCGTTCCAGGGAGAGTACGTGCAGATAGGAAGATGCAATCCACTCGGCCTTTACTCGCTGTAGAAGAAAGCTCCCACTACAAAGAGGCATTCGGGTTGAAGCTGAGTTCATTCAGACATTCTGCGATGAAATCCTGGTCGTCCTCGTCGATTTCATAGCCGTCGTTGAGCAGTATAAAGGTCGCCCATTCCATAAGCTCTTTCGGGGAGACCAAACCGGCTCGTCGGCTTTCGAGGGCTTTTTCGATTTGGGCGCGGGTGATCAGCACGCCAGGCGCTGGCACCCTGAAATGCGTGGCCGCGGTCCTACGCTCGGGCTGAAAGTCGAATTCGAATACACCAGCCAAAGAGTTCCGCACGCTCTCGATTCCGATTTCAAATAGCGCGAAGCGGCGAAGCGCTTCCAATTGCTCTGAAGTGAGTAATGGAAGCTCGGCTGTTTGATTCCATCGAGGCCATCTCATTGCTTTGCTGCCTTTCTTGACTTGCGGCTAGCTGGTTCCCTTTGGGCGGACGGTTTCGCAGTCTTCTTCGCCGCCACCTTGCGCCGCCGGACCTCTTCTTTTGAGTACATCGTCCCCCGGCACTTGGCCGCCCCGCAGTTGCAGATCGCCTCGTCGTCGCCGCCATCGTAGAGGCAGTAGTCGTAGGTGATCTCCTCGCCGGGAGCGATCTTGCGGATGGCCTTGATCCAAACGCGGCCGTCTTCCTCACTGGTCTCGCAGTTGGCGTCGCAACTGTGGTTGATGAACATGGCCATGCAATGGCCGTCGATGACCACCGAGCCGTCACCGAGTCCAAAGAGGTAGGTGATCGGCGAGGCCTCGTAGGCCTGGTCGGCCTCGGCCTTGGTAAGCCGGGGGCCGGTGTACTCGGCGACGTGTGCGCCTTTGCGAATGGAGGTTGTGGTATAGCAGCCGGCGGCGTGAATAGCGGAAGAGCGGATGATAAGAGCCATGCGAATGTGCGATGCTTTCCTTAGGAGCGGTATGAACCGCATCGTAACAGGGAACAGGGGTCAGGGAACAGGGATCAGGGCTTACGTCAGCGCAATCGCATCAACGGATTTTGCAGATTATTTTAGCCAACCTGCTACGCTGAAGTTTGGTCGGTCCTCCCGCATTTGCCGACCCGGACTTTCCGATCTCCGGGACTCGCCGAACCGCGGGAGCGCCAAATCCCGGAAATCGCCGAGCTTCGGATTAGCCGCCCTTGGGATACAGGCCGGTTCGTCCCCCTTCAGACGTCCCCAATCAGCGCAATTCCGGGGCTTTTCGCGCTGATTTTGGGGCTTAGGGGGTGTTTTTCTGCCAATTTCAACCGCTTTTTAAGGAGGTAATTTGTCAACTTTCGCACAAAACAAAGGGGTTAAGTCAGTTTATCATACCTTTTTGAGGTACCCCCCACCCCCCTATTTGCTGTGAGACTGTGAAACTGTGAAGAATTGCCTTGCATTTCTGCAATTGCCCTGGGGTTTAGGTGTATCAAGATGAAGAGGATTTTCTCAGTTGCTTTGGGGTTGGCGTGCTGCCTGGCAGCAGCTCGACCTATGCTGCCGCAGGCGCAGGCAGGCGGCGGGCAGAAGCCGGCGACCGGCGCGCCGCAGGCGCCAGCTCCTTCCCAATCCAGCGCCAATCCCTTTCCCGAGGATACAAGCACGGTTCCCGTCCTGCCCTCGATGACCACTCCGTCAGCGCCCGAGAGAACTTATTACAGCCCGCCAAGCGCCGGAATTCCGCTGGCGGGCGAGGACTTGGACCCGGTGCGCAGCCCAGATGATCCCGCGCCGGCCGCCGCCAGCGCTGCTGAGGGGAATTCCAGCTCCAGCCTTACCGGCCTGGAGCGGCTGTTGCCCCCGCCTGACGAGGACCAGCCCAGCAAGAAAAGAAGGCTGGCCGTCAAGGAGCCCACCCACCAGGAGGCCGCCTCCAAAGACATCGAAGTGGGCAGCTATTACCTTGAGAGGAAAAACTGGAGAGCGGCTCTTTCGCGCTTCGAGTCCGCGCTGATCCTGGACCCCGAAAATCCCGAGGTTTATTGGGGCCTGGCCGAGGCGGAGCACCACCTGGGCAACTTTGCCGACGCCCGCGCGCACTATGAGAAGCTGCTGGAATATGATCCGGACGGCCCGCACGGCAAGCAGGCCCGCAAGGAACTTAAGGACCCGGAGGTTGCCAACGGAAAGAACGCTGCGCCCAGCCCCCCGCCTCCAGAGGCGCAGCAATAGAGATCAGAAGCCGCCCCAGCGAAGATAGGCTGCGATGATTGGCTGTCCCCACAAGCTGCTGATGATGCCGCCGATGCAGAGGAATGTTCCCAGCGGCAGCTTCCTAGCTTTCCAGTTGCTTGTGTCGGACTTGGCTGAGGGAATGACCAGCAGAACGGCACCAACCAGCGTTCCCAGCACGACTCCCATTACAAAGGCCAGCAGAGCGCCGGGCAGGCCGAGCCATGCGGCCAGCAGAGCCATCAGTTTGGCGTCGCCCAGGCCGACGCCTTCGCGCCGGCGAACGAGCCAGTAAACCCAGCGGATAAGCAGGATGAGGCTGGCGGCGGCGAGGACCTCAAGGAACCGCTGGCCAAGGCGAATCCAGAAACCCGATTGGTCTCGCAGAGGTTCCTGGAGCAGGGACACAGACCAGACCGAGAACGCAAAGCCCAACGCGATTCCCGGCAATGTTGCGGCGTCGGCAACCCAAAAATGCTCGGCATCAAGGACGGCGATTCCGACGAGCAGCCAGAGGAAGAACATGGTTCCGATCAAAGGAATAAGACCGATCTGCGAAGGGACAATCCCGAATTGATCCGCAACGTCTAGGACCCGCAGCTGCTCAAGAGCATGCCACGCGAAAGTTGCCCATAGCACTCCCACCGCCAGTTCCACTAGCGGATAGCGCCAGCCGATCCAGGCGTGGCAGGTGCGGCAGCGGCCGCGCAGGGCGAGCCAGCTCACTAGCGGCACGTTCTCCCACCAGGCGAGCGTTCTGCCGCACTGGCGGCAGTGGGAGCGGGGCTTGACTACGCTCTCGCTCATCGGCCAACGGCTCAGGCAGACGTTCAGGAAGCTGCCGAAGGCCAGCCCCAACAGCCCCGCAAGGACGGTTCCTAGAATGCGAATCATGGACGAGATTGAGTATACGGCCACCTGCGCGCGGCTGACGATGCTTGCACGCCGCCCTCCGCGGGCTTACGGGGCAGGCTCCAAACCGCCCTGTCCTGTGCTGCTGCGTTCAAAAGGCGTGGTGGTTAACGCCCGTGCAAAAGGCATCGGAAAGATGTCAGGAAAGCATCGAGGAGATGAGCGGAAGCAAACCGTCCGAAGGCGCATCGTTAATTTCTTAAGGCGCTGTCAAAACTGGAGTCGCAGTAGTCTCCGCCGTGGTCTTCCGCCCGCCGCCCTCAACGCTCACGCTATCATCGTGGCCATGGAAGATCAAAGCCTCGCCGGAGACGCTGCCCCGCGCCGGATCAGTCATTCTGGGAGGCGCTGAGGCGGTTCCGGTCAGAACGTACTCATTTGTCGCGCCGGTGTAGACCAACTGCTCGCCGGTTCCGCGCCGGCCCTCGCTGGTCAGGACGACGTGGCCGCGGGCCGTCATGTGATCGACCTGAGCTTGGTCGCCGTCCTTGCCCGCGCGATTGCCCGCCGGCAGCAGCGTTACCTCGACCTCATTTGATACCGAGGTCGCCGTGCCGGTTTCGGCGACCACCGTGCCCAGAACTCCGGCGCGCATCAGGGCCTTGCGCTCGGCATCGGAGTACTTCAGATCGCCTCCGCGCACCCGGATCACGGAGGGCTGACCTGACTTTCCTTGCTCGGTTCCCGCTGCGCTAACCAGCACTGCCCGCACCGGCTCGGCCGCATCCGCGGTG
>Ga0187887_10001921_pt1 | contig 17325 bp, 10 predicted proteins | sample June2016WEW_7_10_FD_132977 | JGI IMG/M metagenome (GOLD analysis project Ga0187887, IMG submission 132977) | Peatland microbial communities from SPRUCE experiment site at the Marcell Experimental Forest, Minnesota, USA - June2016WEW_7_10 | ecosystem: Environmental > Terrestrial > Soil >...
AGCGATATAGGCCCTGGCGCAGAGTGCTGTAGAACGCCACTCCTAACCCCTGCTGACACCCTTCCAGTTCTTCAATCACTGTGCCAATGCCTAACGGGAATGATGATTCGGTGTTGAGGACCAGAAAAATCTGGCCATTGGAATCGGCGCCGGAATCCGAATAACTGGTGTCAACGATGGATTCGCCGAGAGTCAGGGACAATTCAAAGTGCTCTGCAATGATCTCCTGGCCGTGGTCTCGGAGAAAGCGGCGAAATACGGAATCAACCAGTGCGGCAGGAGTTCTTCCTGCCGCGATCCAGTCGGATTCAGTGGCGAGACCGGTTTCGACGAGGCTCTGAGCCAAAACGGTCAGATCAGAGCAACCAAAGGTGATCCGGCTTCCGGCGTGAGCCGCTTCCAGCCGGGGAATTCCGATCACCCCGGCGGGATTGGCCAGATACCGGACTGAGGAAACACGGGATCTCCGCTTCCTTGCAGGGAGAGAGCCCGAGCGAGAGCACTGCTTGCTTCTTGCGAGTCTGGGCATTCGAGCAACTCCGGCATCAGTCTGGTCAGAGGGGCGGCGCTGGCCTGACGACTCTCTGATTCGCGGATTTCCTGTAAGAGCGATCTTTTGTTGGTGTCCGTCATCTCATCAGCCCTTCGATCCGATGGCCCGCTCGAAGGTGTAACGCAGACGGTCGCCAACCGTCTCAGGTCCGGTAATGGCTGCATTGGTCAACTCGGGAAACTGAGCGGCGTAGAACGAACGGACTTCCTCAATCGAGAGAGTGGCGGCCGGATCGGCCAGCGTGGTTCCGTGATAAACGAATTCGCGTTCGACCAGGTTGATTTTCATGATGCTTCACCTCCCTCCTCTTCGTCGGCTTCTTCTGCAGTTGTCGTTTCCGTCGGCAATTGCGGGGCAAACAGCGAGGGCGCCTCTGGTTCCCGAGGGACAGGTGCCGCCGCTCGTATCGCCGGAGTTGCCGGACTCGTCGGGCTGGATGGCTTAGCCGACTTCCTCCGTGCCTCTTCGCGGGCCGCTTTGGCAGCCGCTTCCATTTCAGCTTTGGCAGAGGCCAGGGTGGTTTGGAGTTGGATGTGCGCCCCAGTGAATTCCACCAGTTGCTGAGGAAGATCGCGATCGAGTTCCTCGGCTGTGCCGGTAATTGCTAACGGTGTGGTGAGGGCGTTGTCGTCGGTTTCAGACGCCTTCTGCGGAACGACAGTGGCCCTGATCGTATCGCCCTCAACAAGGGAAATGGTCAATAGCAGCCTGCGTTTGCGCAGCAAGGGCATGAGTTCAGTGAACATGAGTTTCCTCCGGTGTGATTGGGTTGCGAGGGTCAGATGAGGAGAGAAATGGGCAGTGACCTATGTGGGGACGGTCATCTTCGCGTGCTTATGGCCCCATAGGCCGGACCACTTCCTGCATACAAAACCGAGCGAGGAGACAATAAAAACCTGGGGGGCCGCTTAATCGATAGTCAGTCGTTGTCGTCACCCTAAGTCCGGATTTACACTTCGCTACATGCCATTCGTCGGCACAATGCTCTTCGAATCCGAGCCCAACAGGGAGTGTTGGCATGAAGCTGGTCATGCCCTCGTTGCTCATCATCTTGGAATGACAGTTCTGGCCACAGGGTTCTCCTGGGTGAGAGGAGAACGTCACGAGCCCAACCCGTCCAGTTGGATTCCGACCGATGGATTTGACAAAGACAGTGTGGCGATCGAGTTGTTCGGTGGAGTAGCTGCAGAGACTCTGAAACTCGGAGACTATGACGCGATGGCACACGGTTCCGACGTTCGCGCCTGGCGGGACCTACGTTGTAGTTCCTCCAGCGATCACTATATCCAGCAAGCCATCGGGATTCTTAAGGAACGGGATGCGGGTCTGGTGCGTGTCTACAACAGGTTGATGCAGGAAAGAGCCCATCCATCATACCCAAGGTTTCAAGATACCGAAGACCACATATGGAAGCAACGGCATCTGACGCAGGAAGACTTTGAGGCTCTCATGTAGGGGCAACTTTAGCTGAGTTTCAGCGCCGACCCACCGCACTGTTCACAACAACCCCCGGGTAGCCCTTCCTGTCATTGAAAACAAAAGGCATTGTAGGCCATTTCAATCGTACACAAATGAGATTCTCATTAAAAGCCCGATGCGCCACACTTTTCGCCCACTCGCACTTCGCAAGATGTGGCTGAGCCGGTACCCGGAAAAGGCATCGGCTGATGGAATGTCAGCCGGTTGTTTAAGGGCAGGCCGGACTCAATGAACGCAAAGTAAGAAAACGGCGAGAATCAAAACATGAAGACCTGCCTACGAAACTGCCGCCATCATTGCGCTAAGCATTTTTCGGCGCTTCGTCTCCCGTTAGTTTAACTTGAGCCCCGTGGTGGATCGGATACGCAAGACAATTGCTTGCGACCTGCGTCAGCACTGAATCTTGCTCGATCCGCCGAGACAACCAGCGGTGCATCCAATAAGAGCCGATCATCGATGTCTTCCTGCGCGGATCGCTCTGCGGAACAATGTAGTGCGGCTTCGTTTCGAGCCCCATGAGCAGTCGACGAAAGTTTTCGGCCAGGGGTATGCCGTATACGATACGTCGATTGCCATGTTTTAGAAGTATGTCGCTGGGCAGACGAACGAGTGTCAAGGCCTCCCTCATTTTTCGCATCAAGGGATTTACTCCCTCGCCAAAGATGCTGTTAACTTTTCTGCCTTGTTTGGAGCGACCCAACAAAGCATCTGCTAACCGGACGGTTTCCTTGCTGAAATGGAAGGATCCAAACCCCTGGCTCGTTCCAAGCTCTTCGTACCGCAGACACACGGAGGTCTTTCCACCAACGACCTCAGCGGGCAGCTTGACGCGGTTGTATTGGCTAGATCCGTTTCCATACAGACTCGTCGTGCATAGCAGCACGAGCCGAGGGATTCTCTGTACTTTCTTCCCCTTCATGCCGGAAGCGATGAGACTTATGTGATCCGCATATTTCTTAGCATAGGCTCGAACAACCTCGGGGCTACCCAAGAAGAGACAAGCCAGCTTGCCTCCTAAAATCGCATTATAGGGGGCAACAGCACCGCATACCATGATGTCCATCATGCCAATGCCAACCCGCTCCGCCTTTCCGAACCGGACAACCCGCTTCAACGCATCCCGAACGTTCGGCTGCTGAAGAACCCGGTGTAATTCTTTTCTGGAGAGAGACTCAAGACTTGTTAAGTCCAGGACTCTCTGGACTTCCAGGAGGGCCGCTAGTCGGTTGCATCGTTTGCTCCGATATAAGTTTGTTTCAGCGAGAGCAATCCAATCTTTGCCGGTGCGTGCTCTGCCGCTCTTGTGAGCGGCGCTTTCCGGACTTTTGCGATGCAGCTTTATCGTCCTCACAGCTTCCGCACGTAGCCTCGCGATTACCTTCGGAGATGTTGCTTTGAGGTCTTTGGCGGTGAGCAGGCCATCTTTAATGAGATCGGCAGTGTAAATTCCCTTTAGAAAGCTCCGGAGTTGCCCGAGTAAGCAACGAATCACTTTTCTGTCGGGATTGGCCGCCAAAGCAGCGACCGCAGTGTCGGAATCCCATCCGATCCACTTGTCACGAATTGACTGTTGAATGACAGAACTTGCCAGAGCTGCAATGCCAGCTACCGGATGATTAGGAACCGCCCGGTCACGAATCAGAATCATGAGATTGCGCCCTGGCACACTGCGATAGATGTTGATCCATGTATGGCGAAAGTATCGCCAGATGTCATTCAATCGCAATCCTGTCTCAGAGCAAACTGCATCTGGAGTTACAAACTGCAGATAGGGATCGATGATTCCTGCCAGGTAGCGTGTGCGCTCATCAGGGTCTTTGTAATCTGTGCCTCGACGCAGGTCGAGAGCGAGTTCTTCGCCGTCCCGAATCACGGAATAAATGGAATGCCAGCCCTTTGAAGTTAGCCGTCTTCGCTCCATCCCTTTAATGAATTCCTGTACGGAGGCCTCACTAAGTTGCGCATCTCGTTCCATCAGGTGTTTCCGGCGAATCCGGTCCTTTTGAAGAACCGGGGATTCATCATGTTTGTCGGGAGGCAGGAGTACGATTTTCGAGCGCCGGTTCTCGACTGACCAACCATGCAAAGCAAGATCAAGCAGCAGGTTCGATACCAACATCAGTCTGAGTTCATCGATGGTCGGCCGCTCAAGATATCCGCAGGCTTCTACCCGCAGTTGCCGGACCTGCTCGGCAAGGTTCTCGGCGGGATGAAATACACGTCTAAGCCGTCGGCAAAAGAGAACTAGTTTGGCCTGAAGACGACCGACATCGGGAGCAATCGGAATGGCTTGATCCACACATTTCAACATGAGGCTCTAGGATAAGAAGGCTGCCACGGCATCACTCCAGATTTGGAGAAAGCGCTTCATTATCTCACGGACTCTCGGCCCGTTTACGAGGCGCTCCGCTCTTGCACACGAAATGAGCAGCAGCAGCACATACTGAAGCGCATCCTGTCGGCCTCCGGCTGCGTCGGTCGAAGCCAGTTGCCGATATGCGCTGGAATAGAAGGGATGGGATTGGTTGATATTCAGCGATAGGAGCCCGTCGCGCAATTGGGCGGAAAAGAACAAGTTGTGCTCCTCGGGGTTGTGAGTGACTGCGAAGCGTAACCCGTGCACTCCATTGTTGCGCTTTCGCAGCAGCTTCAGTCCCGGCAGTTTGTCGTTCAAAGTTGAACTCTCGCGCAGCGACCGTGGAGGTTCTAGCAGGTGGTCCCGTGCCTGCAGGTGGTTTAGCGTGCGACTGCGTGTCCCCTCTCCCTTGATGCTCGCGTATTTCTTGCGTGCGCGGCTGTTAAGTTCGCGAGCAATCCGCTCAATGTCCGGCGTGAGAATCGAAGAGAGCAGTCGAGTGGGATTTATCTTTTGCTTGTTATGTGTCACCCCAAAGAGTTCATCCAACTCGGGAGTAAAGGCGACTTCGCAACGCCACCAGTCGTCGTAGTTCTCTTTGCGCTTTGTGCCCATGAAATACCAACCATAATCGATTTCTCTGCCGGCGCGAACGATCGACACACCTGCATTTTTCGCAATACCGAGATCGTTCTTCTTTTCATTCGAGAAATGATGCCACCTCTCGATGGGTAATTCGGAGAACCGGACGGAAACGAATGAGACCGTCGCGCGCGACTTAACAAATGCCGGCACCATGAGTTTGTATTCGAGCGGGGGACCATAAAGCTTGGCGCCTGCAAGGTTCGCAGCTGATACGAGGAAAAGCGGATCGAACGGCCGGACGTGGATTCCATTGACTTTGATCATCCGGCCTTCGTGGAGGGCCTGGCGGAAGATGCGCCCGAATTCCACCAAGAGCTTGAGTTGGAGTGCCTGAGTAGTGTAGCAATCAAGCCGATCGCACTTGCTAAGCACTACAATGGTACCGCTCCGAGTGCGCGGGCGAATCGAGAGTTGCACCGCGCGTGGCATCGGCACTGCGCGCATTGAATTCGATGCTATTTCGTCCACATCCAAGTAAGTGCTCCAGACTCTCGATGAATCCGTCCAGGTGAACACCTCCAACCGCCGCGCTTGGCTCAACCCCCCGTTCGGGAGCCCCATGCCATAGCGACCCGTTCCCGCCCGTGAGCCGAACCGCGTTGTACCGCCGAACTGAAGCGCAAGGCGCAGCACGGCTGGAGTCATGCCTCTCCCATCATCAGTAACTCGGATAACCGAGTTACCGGCGGGACCAACATTTATCGCATCTTCAATGGTGACATTGACTTGCTTTGCCGATGCCTCCAGGGCATTGTCAACGAGTTCGGCAATGGCCGAACCAGTGCTCTTGTAGCCGGTGTCTCTAGTAGCTTCGATGAATGACCGTACGGCGACTATGGGAAAAGGCTTCACTGGGCCTCCAGCAGCACGGCATCAAGCCAGCTGTGTATGAGATGTAATGAGACGTCGCTAGAAGCGTCAAATATTAGCGTAACTGTTGACATCAGAGGGGTTTGGCACCAGAATTTGTATTCCTCCTGCGAATTTTTGGCTGAACGGAATTCGAACTGTATGTCTGGCTGCGACTTCTGTCTTGGGGGCGTGCAGTCCCCAACCGAAATCCCGATCCTCAAGTGTCTTCGATACACCCCCGAACACTGCGGGGTGCGATGACCCTTAATGATTGGCAGCAAAAGCTGGGGTCGCATTTTTCCGAACTGCACCAGCTTCGCCTCAATCGGCCGAGCGCGAACCCAATCCTCTATGCTCTTGAACACGACCTAACTGAAGTCGAGGTCGCCGAACTCCGCCAACAAATCCATGAATGGTTGAAGTATTCGGGCCCGGCCCATCGCCATTTTTTGGCTTGGGCTGTCTATTCGGCTGAGATTGGGTACCGGTACTCCGGCGAAGAATATTGGACGACGTTCTGCCGCCTTACGCCCGGATGGCAGGACTCCCAAAACAACCGTGATCATATTCGAACTGCATTCGAGGAATTTCACCGAAAGTTCAGCGCTACGCGTCCTCAGGGAACTTGGGCGAAACACTTCACAATTATTTGCTGGCCGATTACACATGCCATCCTGCCCAAAGACTTTCAACGAGAACTCGCGTATGCGCTTTATGAATTGCGCGGCTCCTTCACTCCGCAACTCTTACGCAACCCAGAGTTGCTCGGCCAGCGGATTGAGGGCGCCGCATCGAACTCGGGAGCGCGGTTTCGCGAATTCGCCGAAAACCATGTTCTGGTTGGTCAAATTGCTACCGCTCTGCTTCTGACCGAAGAGGACAAGGAGAAGGCTCTCATCCTTCCCTCAACTTTGGATCGGATTGCAGCCGATCTGGACAAAAACCAACGTTCCAAGGATTGGCTGGGAGATGCCCGACGAAGGGCCGATCAGATCCGAATCCGCGGCCTCTCGCGCACCACAGAAGATGATGGGACGGAACTCGTTTCAGCGACTGGCAGCATTCTGACCCCGCGGCAGAAAGAAATCCTTGAACTCGGTCTAGAACCCAAACTCTTCCTCAGAAGAACGGGACCGGATACCTGGGCTGTCCAGCTCGAACTGACAGATCTAACTTCGCTAATTCAACGATTTCCCGGCGTCCGAGGAGTAGTTGCCGGCCAGAGATGCACTATCGCTGGAACGAAAGGAACGCCACTTCCGCGAGGCGCCCTGCTCTACGGACGGCAAGTCGTGGCGCTTATTCGGTGGCCATTTCCCGAGGAACTACTTATCAACTTTGAGTGTCTTGATCCAGATCTGAAGTATTTGCTGACGATGGAATGCCTTCTTCGTCCAGGCCCTAGATGGCTGTTCAAGGTTAGCTCTGACGGTGCGATGGCGGCACACGTCAAAACAGGAATCGTTCAACCCGGATCCTCCTACATATTGATTAGTCGCAACGCACCAGATCTCGCGGCGCCGACGCTACACTGTGCAGCCGCCGTCGTGAATTGCGAGGGAATTTCTGCTGTGCGCCTTGATGTCCCTGATGTCCTCTCAAGACTTTATGCCGACGAACTGCGGGATCTGTCTCTTGCCACTGCGAGCGAGGTACAAGTTGCTCCCGTTGGCGTACCCGCAGCAAGGTGGGACGATTCAGGGACAGCAGAATGGCTTTCGACAGATCAGCCCATCATCAAGATCTCGGTCGATTTTGAGGTGCTGGGAGTGTTGTTGAACCTGGTTGGACCATCGCCAGCGAAACTCGAACTGAACGGTGTGATGACATGGCCGCTCCTCATCGATTTAGGAAAGTTAAACTCTGGCGTTTACAACCTTCACGTCGTGGTTTTTCGGCCTGGACATCCAAATCCGATATTCGGCCGTCTGCAGTTCACGGTCAGGGAACCTAAAGCCTGGTCCGGTTCAATACCGACGGCCACTCCGTTTTCGGTGCAGGTCTCGCCTGCGGCTCCGAGTCTGGAAGACATATGGGAGGAACAGGCTATGGTGGAACTCGTTGGTCCTCCCGACCGGAAAGTTGAGGCGGAAATCAAGTTTTACTCGAGTTCATCTCCAGAGCCGATTCTAAAGCGGACAATTGGATCTTTGGTGCTTCCTTGCCCGCAACCCTGTTGGTCAGAGCTTTGGGCAGCCGTCACCAGCGACAGGCAAATTCAGAACACCTACGATGCGAGCACTGAATGCGAACTCATCTTTCACTGCGAAGAACTTGGCAGATTTGTTCTGCGGGCGTCTCGAGAATCGAGTCCGGTACGGTGGATCGTAAAACAGGAAAACAGCGGATATTTCTTGAAGCTTGCGCTGTTGGATGATCAGGCGGAAACGTCCTTAGCGCACTACTCATTTCGATCACCTGCCGAATCTAGCGCCATGTCCGGGGACCCGACAACCGGATTCCGGGTTTCAGAGGGCGGTGGCCTCTTTGCTGCGTTCACGGAAAAATACAGAACCTCAATCATCGTGCCGCCAGCGATCCACTCACTCAAGTCGCTGTCGGTGGTGGTTGATATTCCCCGGGCTACCCAATCAGAAGCAGACCTCGATCGACATGTAGCCGCGCTTGAGCTTTGGGCCACCGCACGGGCCGTCGGCAGTCCTTTCGCTGCAAAGCGTAAGACCGCAGCGTTAACGGCGCTTCTGGACGAAATCGTAAGGGTGCTCTGCGGGAATGAATGGTCACGTTTTGAACATGAATATTCACGCGGCGCAATCGCGATTACAGATCTGAAGAACTTCATTTCGCCGGGAAAACACAATGCCATAGCCCGCGAAATCGTTTTGCAGCAACAACAGGTGAGAGTCTCGCCCCCAAATGAAATTGCTGAAGCTCTTTACCGACTGACGTGTTCCTTCCTGGACCTACCGGCCTTCTTGGGCGGTCCGAACCACGGAGAAAATCGGCAAAAATGGGTAACAGAATTTGCTTATAGGCTGTTCAGTGCCCCTGCGTCGTTACGAGGCTGGGCCGATCAGGATTTCACGGCCGCAATCGGTTACCTCCTGAAAAACTCGATACTGTGCCGCATCGGAAGATTCGCGGCGTTGCTCTCCAGAGCAGAGGATGTAAACAGCGCTCAACCAAAGGCGGTGGCTCTGTGAGATTGGCGTCCATAAAGGATGTCGAGGCGGTGACCGTCTCTTCTCTCGGGTTCAACATCGACTGTGCAGATCTCCTCACGCCAGAGGTGCTCGCCGCTCTCATCAGAAAGACCGCTTCCTTCGAATGTCCATGCCCGCCAGCGCTACTCGCAAAATCCATTTACCGACTCCTTGAGCCGCTTTGTCCTGATGACACTCTCAAGGACACTGTGCGCGGGACAATCAATTTTGTCACGTCGTATGGCGATCTCGTTGAGACGCACGAATCAAGCGATACCGCTTCAAACTTCCTTCTATATTTGGCTGCGCCCAGCTTCCTCCAGGTCTCGGATGGGCTCTTCCTCCTTTTTGGAGTGACGCCTGACGGTGAAGACATGACTCCGCCGGATCTGCGCCAAAGGGTCGAACCAGTAATGTACAGCCGCAGATTGGCTGTCCAGAACCCTAAGGAGTGCCGAGATACATTGCTTCAAGCGGGATTCGAATCCTTGAAGCACGATTCCTGGCTGCGGTGCCCTCCTCATCGGCCAGCTTCCGAGTCGATCGCGCTCTATGACGACGCCTGGTCGAAGTCAGGTCCCCCGGGCACTCCAGAAGATGTCATTCTGATAGACCCGAGCCAGCCAGTGAACTATTACAACGGACGATGGACGAAGCTGAAGAAACAGACCGGAAGGTTCCTTGGCCGGCGGTCGCAGACATATGGCGCACAGTTGTGGTGCTACCTCGAAGTCAGCAATGGACTCGTCACGCGACTGTTAGATTTTCCGCTATTCGAAACCCACTGGAGAGCCTTCGATGAAGCTTGGCACCTTTTGCAAGCGATGGACGCCGCCTCAGGCCATCCACAACGTTTTCGCGTTCGGAAGGCGAGTCAAAAGGGCATGGCAGTGATGGATTTGTTTTCTCCAGTTCCAACGTGGGCGACGCGCCGTTGGGATGCTGTTGGTCTCAGAACAATGCCCAATTCTTCACTAATGTCATACATATTTCCTGAAACACGGATCGATGCTGAGTGCAGTTTTGCTGCCGAGAGGATGTGGCTTACACGCTTATGACTAATGATGTTCAGAAACAATTCGCCACGATAGATCAAACGGTGATGCAACTTCATGCCGCTCTTCAGGAATACATCGAAGCTGCCTACCACATCTCTGATCCTCAAATGGTAATGGAAAGAGCCGCACTTCTCCTGGAGCCTGGCGTGATCCATCAGCGCCCGTACCTCGAAAGCACTCCAAGATATATGTCAGGTCCGAAATATTTCGACATTGAAGGACTTGATGCCGTTGTCTCATCCTTATTCACTTCGCTTTCGAAATCTGATGAAACAAAACCAATTCTCTACAACCCTCCATATCTTCATCAGGCACAGGCCATCGAGGGAATACTCGTACAGAACAAGAGCCTGATGATCATGACTGGCACCGGATCAGGGAAAACGGAAAGTTTTCTCCTGCCTATCCTGGGAAAGCTTGCTCTTGAAGCCGCGCAGCAGCCGAGTTCGTTTGCAAATCACTCCGCTGTGAGAGCGATGATCCTGTATCCAATGAACGCTCTCGTAAATGATCAACTCGGACGTCTCAGGCTGCTATTTGGGAACAGCCGAGTCAGCAGACAATTTGAGACCTGGGCAGGGCGTCCAATTCGCTTTGCTCGTTACACGAGCCGGACGCTCTATCCGGGAGTTCGAGATCCCAAAAAGGACGCCGACCGTCTTTCTCCCATCGGCAAATACTACGTCAAGCATCTTCAGGACTCTCTTGATCCATCATCACCCAATCACGCTTCTTCCAAGGTGCTCGTGGAAGAACTGAAGAGTCGCGGCAAATGGCCGGCTAAGCCCGACTTGTTGGCTTGGTATGGAAAGCCGAGCAGCAGATGGCAAGATAGCAAAACGAAAGCATTCAAGCGTTGCGTGACTCTTCCCCACGATCAGGAGTTGTTCACCCGACATGAGGTACAGGCCACTCCCCCGGACGTTCTCGTCACAAATTACTCCATGCTGGAGTACATGCTCATGCGACCGCTCGAGCGACCGATCTTTGACCACACTCGCGAATGGCTGAGCGCAAACCCAAAGGAATCATTCTTACTTGTTATCGACGAAGCCCACTTGTATCGCGGCGCCCAGGGGTCTGAAGTCGCGTTGCTTATCAGGAGGCTGCGGCAACGCCTTGGAATTGAACCCGATCGGCTTCAGATCATTTGCACTACTGCAAGCTTTCACGATCACAAATATGCACCTTTTTTCGGCGCTCAACTCACCGGCAAACAGGCCGATGACTTTCGCGCGATTAAAGGCGACCTCGATTTAAGAAGGCCGGCCCACGTGGCCACTCAGGCAGATGCGAACCTTCTGGCTGGCTTGGATTTGACAAAACTCGATTCAGAACTGGCCTCCGATCGCGATGAGGTACTGTCCGCATTCTGTCATGCTCTCGGAAAAGACTTCGATTCCTCTCAATGGCAGCTGTCGCTTTTCGAAGCCTTGTCCGGTTATCCACCGTTGAACCTGCTCGTGAATCAGACGATGAAACAAGCACTGCCTGTCAAAAGCTTGGGCGAGGAGATATTCCAAGATTCCCCTCAAGTCGCTGCAAGGGCTTTGACGGCGCTAACCCGACTTGGCAGCTTGGCCCGGCGCTCTTTGCATGAGCCTGGCTTGCTGCCTTGCCGCGTGCATTCTTTTTACCGTGGTCTGCCTGGCCTCTGGGTATGCATGGATCCGAAGTGTACGGCTTCAGAGCAGGTTGCAACCCGGCCTGTCGGTCGCATGTTCGCGCAACCCAGAGATCTGTGCGATTGCGGCTCGCGCGTTCTCGAACTGTATACATGCCGCAGTTGCGGAACCGCGTATGCGCGTGCCTATACGGACGACGTTCAGGTCCCGACTTTCCTGTGGGGTGAGGCCGGCACAATTGTCAGATCTGCGAGCGGAGAGAAGAAGGAGCTTGAGCCTATTGACCTGCTGTTGGAGGAGCCGGTTTTCGGCCTTGTCGAGCCCGCTGACTATGATCTGGTCACGGGAAGACTCAATCCTAAGAATCCGAGCCCTCGCGTGCGAACCGTATTTCTCCGAAAAGACCGATCGATACCGTACAAAGACGACGCTGACCAGAGCGCAAAAGCCGATTCAAAGCCGGGCGAGTTCAAACCTTGCGCCGTTTGCGATCAAACCGCCTCGTTTGGAAGGAGTTCGGTTCAGGATCATCAAACAAAGGGTGACCAGCCGTTCCAGGCTCTCATTACGAAGCAATTGCAAATTCAGCCGCCTAGCAATGTACCTTCCACTCGTCTGGCCCCGCTTCGTGGTCGCAAGGTGTTGATTTTTTCCGACTCACGCCAAACCGCCGCACGGCTAGCACCGAATCTCCAGAAGTACTCCACACAAGATGCGCTCCGGCCACTTATTTGCGCCGGTTACCAAGTCCTGCAGCAACAAACATCGATTCGAAAGCTACTGTCGCTGCAAGATCTTTATCTTGCAGTGCTAATCAGTTCGAAGCAGTTAGGAGTGCGCCTGAGACCGGAACTCCGCGCAGGTGAGGACTTCATCGAAGACGTGACTGTTGAGCAGGCGCTCAAACAAGGGGCTCTGGCGGATTCCGAAAGAATGTTGGAACTGTTTACGGAGGTCGGTCGATCCACTCCGCCAGAGTCGTTGCTCTCAGCCATTATTGATACTCTTTTTCACCGCTATTACGGAATGGAAGCACTCGCTCTTGCTTCAATCATCGAACGGGACAAGTTCTCGGAGCAGATATTGAGCCTTTCGCCGATTCCCGAAGTCGCCGAATCCGCCGAACAGAAAATGGCCATTGCGCGCATTTGGTTGCGCCAGTGGCAAAAAAATGGCTTTTTGCTGAATGGCATGCCGCAAGCATGGCGGCAGACCCGAATCAAACCCCACACTGGTACTTTCTCGGGGATGCGAGCGGTGTTACCAACGAAAGCGGCCCGGACCGAGTTCGACAGGAATTGGCTGCCTAAGCTGCGTGAATGGTTTTGCAATCCGATCCCCGGAGGCAGGTTCTGGTTGAATGGCGGCAACTTGACCCTCGCAATAGGAGGGGAATGGGCATACTGCGTAACATGCCAGACTGCTCAACGACCGTTCCCCCAACGGGCCTTCTGCATAAACTGCAGTCGCGATACCGTGCACATAATCGATCCAAATATTGATCCCGTGTTTTCAGCGCGCAAAGGGTACTACCGGTCGACGACAGTGGCCGCAATGTCTGACCCACCGACGCCACCGATGTCTTTGATAGCGGCCGAACACACTGCACAACTGAACGCTGCACAAGCCAAAGATGTGTTCTCTAAAGCGGAAGAATTTGAGCTGTTGTTTCAAGATGTCGATCTGGGCCCGGACGAGAAGGGTCACGAGCGTCCGTCGATCGACGTCCTGTCCTGCACCACGACAATGGAAGTCGGGATCGACATCGGAACACTTTCAGGCGTATCGCTGCGAAACATGCCCCCTGCGAGAGCCAATTATCAACAACGTGCTGGCCGAGCGGGCCGCCGTGGGAATGCAGTGGCTACGGTCACTGCATTCGGCAGTGCCGACAGTCACGACGAGCACTACTTTACGAGCCCAGACCAAATGATTCGGGGCGATGTAAATGACCCGAAACTTAACCTTGATAATTATGAAATCACCCGTCGGCACGTGACCGCGTTCTTGCTCCAGCGGTATCACCAAGTTCGACTACCTCACATTGCTCCTGCGGATCAGCCTCACCTCTTCGCCGTCCTCGGCAGCGTTGCAGATTTCAAGAACTCAGAATCTCTGTTGAACAGAGAGGATCTCAATCAGTGGCTAACAGAAAATGAAAGCGTATTGCGAGATGAGGTCTCTGCATGGATACCGATAGAGATCGCAGTGGAGGATCGCAGCCGCCTTTTGGATTCGCTTGTTTCGGAAACCATGAAACAACTCGATTCGGCAATTGAATGGGGCACGACGGAAGAGCCGCAATCCAATTCAACAGACGAAGCCACGGAAATACCCGCTGAGTTGGATGAGGAAGTCCCCCAGGCGGATCCCATCCAGGCGAACCTTTTGGACAGGCTTTTGTATAAAGGTGTTCTCCCTCGCTACGCCTTTCCCACCGACGTAGCAACCTTCTATGTCTTTGACAAGGAGAAATCTTCCAGTTTTCGCCCAGAATTCTTGTTCTCTCCCTCTCAGGGTTTGCCAGTCGCCCTCTCGCAATATGCTCCGGGAAAAGAGATATGGATCGCGGGAAAGCAATACACTTCTGGCGCGATTTATTCGCCCATGAAGAAAGATCGATATGAGGCATGGGAGAACAGACGCCTCTACTATGAGTGCTCCGTGTGCAAATACGCTAAGAGCGTTGAAAGGAAGGACGGCGAGCGAGGTGAACGCCTAGATTGCCCGGCTTGTGGCGAAGCCCAGACCTTTGGCGATGCGAGATACTGGCTTCGGCCACCGGGTTTTGCCCACCCGGTCTTTTTGGATGAGGAAACCTCACCCGACGATATGCCTGCCCGGAGCTACGCGACCAGAGCGAAGCTGGTTGCCCCGACGCCACCTGAAGATGCACCCTGGATCGTGGTCAACGACAAGCTAAGAGTGCATCATTTGAAGCAGCACCTCTTGGTTACCAATCGCGGTCCCGCCAACGATGGCTACGACTATTGCACGAGATGTGGGCGCATTGAACCTTCGGTACTACCGACATCGCAACTCGGAGGAGCGCACAAGAAGCCGTATCCAGACGAACGTCATCCTAACTGCGAAGGTGCGACCACCCGCGGAATAGTTCTTGGAACAGATTTCATCACTGACATCCTCCTGATCTCGCTCACGGTGGAAGAGCCAATGTTGCTATCCCCATCCTTTCTTGCCACCGACATGGCTCTTCGTACGGTCAGTGAAGCTATCTCAAAGGCTGCTTGCCTGCTTCTGGAGTTGGAGCCGAGTGAGTTGCAAGCGGAATATCGCCCTGCTCTCACGGCGCTGGGAAAGGCCGGCAAACAGATTGAGATCTATGTTTATGACACTCTCCCCGGCGGAGCTGGGTTCGCCCGGCAAATTGGCGCAAGAGCATTGGAGGTCCTGCAGAAGGCACTTAGCATTCTTGAAAGCTGTCCCGACAAGTGCGATCGTTCTTGCTACCGCTGTTTACGAAGCTATAAGAACAAGTTCGAACACGACTTGCTGGATCGAAAGGTCGGCGCTGTCTTGCTGAATTATCTCTTGAGCGGCGTAGCGCCCCGTTGGGAGCCTAGCCGGATAGAGGCTTCACGCGATCTTTTGTTCAACGACTTGAAGCGGCAATCGGTCGAAGGTCTCAGAATCCTCAGGCGTGCACCAATAGAAATACCCGGCATAGGCACAGTTGAGGCGCCCTTGCTAATCGAAAACAGTGGCGGATTGAGACTAATCGTTGACGTCAGCGGACCCCTCACACCAAGAGAACCTGCCGATGACGTTTTGCGGGAGATGGTCGACTATTCGCCAGTCGCTATTAGATCCGTTGAGGAACTGGTGGTCCGCCGAAATCTTCCGCGCGCCACAAGCGATCTGCTCGAGTTGGCCGGCATTACAAATTAGGGAAGGAGGACCAGGTGGAGGTTTCGGCGGTTCTTACGACTCTGACGCCGACTGAATGGCAGGCACCGCCAGAGTGGATGAATTTTCATTATCTGGTTCGTGCGGAACAGTGCCCTCGGTCGGCTGCGCTTCGGCATGCAACATACTCACAACTGTGGAACCGAAGGGGCTATCCAGATAAGCCTAGTCTCGCCGCGCTTTCGGGTATGGTGATGCACCGGGCGATTGCTCGAATAGTCCGTGCGCTCGCTGACAGCGGCATGGGTTCGTTCAAAGATCCCCGATCCGTCGCAGTCTTAAAGAGCCTCGGTGGCTACTCGAAGGTGATTGCGGAGTCGGTCGCAGATGTCATTCAGTCTCTTGCGGGCAATCCACGATTTGAACTCGTGCGGTCATCATCGTTGTCTAGACTTAACCATCGCCTTCCAGCTATCCGCGAGCAAGTGCAGCTACAACTGTCACGATTGAACTGGAATTTGAAGCCTTCACTGGTCGAGTTGCCCGAGGGTTCGGATATTGATGCAGCTGCAAACGACCGGCTTCCGTTGGAGCAGGGAACGCACTTTGAAGTTGAATTGCGGCATCCTGGGATCAAATGGCGGGGATTTGCGGATTTGATCGAGCTTCGTGATGACTTGTGCACAATTGAGGATTTCAAGTCCGGAGAACCGTCGGACGATCATGTGTTGCAGCTGCAAATATATGCGCTCCTTTGGTGTTACGATGAGGAACTCAATCCGTCGAAAACTGCCGTCGACAAATTGGTCATTTGCTACCCGAATGGTGATCGGCTTGTCCCTTACAACAAAAAGGACGGCGGCAAGTTGGCTCAGGAGCTTCAGGCCAGAACGAATGCCGTCCGCAAGGCGGTGTCGGGTCCTGAATCTCAGGCAAATCTTGACGCCGAGCGGTGCCCAAAGTGCGATGTTCGCCATCTGTGTTCCGCCTATTGGACGGGAAACCGGCCGGCCAATGTCGGCGGCGCAAGCGCAGAGAGAGTCCAACTCGATGACGTACAACTTTCCCTGCGATCCCGCAAAGGGCAGAACACGTGGTCAGCAGAATGCCAATTGTCGAACCACCTACCAATTGGAAGCACAGTTTTGCTGCGGTGGACGCCAAAAGATTGTGCGGCGCTAGACCACTTGTTGCCAGGTTCGGAGGTCCGGTTGAGCGGAGCGTTGATATCCTATAGCGAAGACGCTCCTCTTCAAATGGTTAACTGCTCCACAACTACCGACCTAATTCTTCTGTCCTAGTGAGCAACGTATGGTGCTTGCCTGATATTACGGACCTGACAAAACAGCCGCGCCACACGGACGGAGCTGAGGGTTACCAACCATCCACTTCGAGGATGGAAGAGATGTCGATTCAAGCAGAATGGTGAGGTTCTTTCACGCGTTGTCCTAGCGTGCAGTCACCCGAACAGAGTTACTCGAAATCCGGCACACAACTGGCACGCAGCTAACTACAGATAATCAATATCCAGGCGCCTCCCCAATATCAGCTGCTGATCGGGCCGTCACCCTTGAAGTCTGCTCGATCCCTTTTCGGAGTTGCACCCTCGATGGTCACCGCAAAACCGGCCATGCGTGGACGTCTGAAAACCGGCCATGTGAAGTGGCCTAAGACAGGTGTTGTTTTACCTTGCCGAAGTGAGTTTGGCAAGGCCGGATTCGGTCGC
>Ga0187887_10001923_pt1 | contig 17304 bp, 16 predicted proteins | sample June2016WEW_7_10_FD_132977 | JGI IMG/M metagenome (GOLD analysis project Ga0187887, IMG submission 132977) | Peatland microbial communities from SPRUCE experiment site at the Marcell Experimental Forest, Minnesota, USA - June2016WEW_7_10 | ecosystem: Environmental > Terrestrial > Soil >...
GGATTTGACGAAACTTCGGCTGTTTCTAGGAAAGCTCTCGGGAGTGCAGTCGATTCTCACCATGGCATTCTTCGAAGGATTTATTCAAAGGTTCATGGCCTATTTGGCAGACCTTGCCAAAGCACAGGGCTCGGCTGATATGGAATACACGGATGTGCACGGCGTCTGCGATGTCGAGCACACCGCTGGACTCTTCCGCGCACTTTCCGTCGAGATGGCAATCAATCCGCTTGATCCCGAGAAGGATCTGTTTGAAGGCGTCAATCTCCTTCGCGCTCTGATCGAGAATATCGTCTTCAACCGTGTCGCAACACTCCCAGCCTAGTCATCGAGAGGAGGCAATGCGGTGCAGAATCATCGTCAAACCAAAGCAAAAGGGCTGGAGCAGGCTAGATATTTCACGGTACCTGGTGCACACCTTTATACAGTGCTGCACCAGGTGCCGGATCCAGTGGCTCGCGTGCTGCTCGTCGGTGCATTCGCCTCCGAGCGGCATTTTTCTTACTCTCCCTGGGTGCGCTGGGCTCGATACCTGGCCGCAAGAAGGATTGAAGTCCTTCGCTATGATTATCGCGGGGTGGGCGAGAGTACGGGCGCCTTCGAAGAGATGAGTTTTGACAATTGGAGCGAAGATGTCCAACTTCTAGCCAAATGGTTTGGGGATCGGTCGCCCGGCGTTCCGCTCATGCTTCATGGACTCGAAATTGGCGGTATCCTCGCCGGCAGGTGCTTCCACGACGGTACAGGCGATGCGTTGCTGTTATGGTCTCCTCCTGCTAACGCAAATCAAGCGCTCCGCTCCAGCCTTCTGCACTGGGCGGGGTTGGGACAACTCAATGAGTCTCCCGAAAACCGGAAGACTGCCTCTGAATTTATCCAGCAATTGGAACAAGGCTCCCTTATCGAAGTGCAGGGATATCAATGGTCGAGTCGTCTCTGGCGCGACTCGTTTCAGTTCGACTTGCCCGCCACCCTGGGAAACCAGAACTCCCCCCACGAAGCGCACAGGAAGGCAGTCAAGATAGTGAAGCTTGGCAAGGAGGCCACTCCTCTGGTCAAGCCGCACTTTGGGAACGACGAGGCCAAGGACTTTAGCTGGCTTTACTCAGCTCATTACGAGTGGGTCGTCGAAACGTTAGCCATCCCAACCGGAGGGAGCAATGAACGAGGCAATTGACACGCGTGAATTGTTTGTACTGGATGGCTCAGATGTCCTTGTCCGGGGTACCTATCACAAGGTCTACGATGACAACTCGGACGCACAGCCGAACTTGGCTGCAGGAGATCGCCTCGGCGTTGTATTTCTGAATTCAACTTCCCCAACGAGAGCCGCGAACGGAGATGCGGCGATCTATTTGGCAGAGTCGTTCGCGAAATGCGGTTATCCCTGCTTTCGACTTGACCTACCTGGATTCGGAGACTCCGAGGGAGATCACCCAGAGGACTTGCTTGGCTTCATCTGCCGAGGAGGGTATGCATCTATCGCCTCCGCCAAAGTAGAAGAACTCGTGGCGAGGTATAACTTGTCAGGAGTCGTCATCGCGGGACATTGCGCTGGCTCGGTATCCGCGCTCTTTGCGGCAGCAACCAGCAGAGAGTGCAGGGGACTGGTTTTGATAGGTCCCTTCTTCCACTTGACGCAGCCAATTGGACTTTCGAAGATTCGGAAGGAGCTAAAGCTCTGGGCTCTCCAAAGCCGCCTCGGAAAATGTTTTAGCAACGTCTACGAATTTCTGAATGAGCTCCCCCTGGTCCCCCGTGGAAGAGGGATTCCGCGGAATGCGAATCTTCCGCTCCTTCGCTGCTGGAAAAAACTGGCGTCCACAGGTATGCCTATCCTGTTCCTCAAGGGACCGGACCGGAAGACTTCCAGCTCGAAACCTAGAGCAGCTGGAGAGTTCGATTATCTGAACTACCTTCTACGTGCTGCAGGTCGCCGGAGCCAGATTGTTGTGAAAGTGACCGATGGTGCCAGCAATGCCTTTGCGAACCGCCAGGGCCGAGCAGCAGTTCGGCAGCATACGGAACGATGGCTAAATAATTATTTCCCGTTGATAAAGCATCACGAGAGTGTTGAAAAAACCTCGAGTTCTGAACGCGACGAAACTAGACGACACCACAAATTTCACGAGAGCTATTTGAACGAATAGCATTTCCCGCGGAAAGCGAGAATTAGCACATATGAGCGTCCGATCTGAAATCATCGACCAATTCACTCAGGTGGCACAGGGACAGGGCCTGCCACTGGTCCCCCTAACAGACGATCTGGAGCTTCTGGACTCTGGCCTCGACTCACTGTGCTTCGCAATCGTCGTAGCCCGGCTCGAAGGAGTGCTTGGAGTAGATCCCTTCACCGCCTCCGAAGATGCTCCCTTCCCTTTAACTTTTGGCGAGTTTGTGAGCTTTTATGAACAAGCAACCAGCTAACTGGAATTCACTTTCAAACGCCCTCAGTGGCGCCGGCGATTTGGCCGGGCGCTTTCTATTCGGTGCGGAAGCGAGCATAAGCCTGCACGACCTGGTTGCAGGAACCGCTCTCTACGGCCGGGGCGATGACCTTAGTGGACGATCTGTGCTCGTCGCGACAACGAGTCAATTCACCACAGCAGCCGCGTTGATCGAACTCGATGGCATAGCGCGCCGCATTATTCTTTGTCCGCCTGATTTGCCGCTTGAGCATCTTCCCTTCGTTATCGATACCGCTGGGGTCGATGCAATCGTCTCAGATCAGAAGAAGTTACTCGATCTGAACAATCGCCACTCTGTGTACTTCAGCCCTTGCAGTCGAAATATTGTGCCCCGAAATTATGATTGCAACCCAGAGTGCCAAACGGAATGGATCCTTCTAACCTCCGGCACAACGGGGCGCCCAAAGTTGGTCGCTCATACCTTAGAGAGCTTGGCAGGTGCCATTGATCGCTCCCACACTTCAGGTGGAAAGATCATTTGGAGTACCTTCTACGATATTCGCCGTTATGGCGGCCTTCAGATCTTTCTTCGCGCCGTCCTCACAGGGAAATCGCTGGTCCTCTCGGATTCTAAGGAGTCCACAGCAGATTTCCTGCTTCGCGCAGCCTCCCACGGAGTCACCCATATCTCTGGAACTCCCTCCCAGTGGCGTCGTGCTGTGATGAGTCCAGCAGCTCATGCCATTACTCCTGACTATGTTCGACTTTCAGGAGAAGTTGCCGACCAGGCAATTCTAAGACATCTTCAGGCTTTCTATCCGCAAGCTAGAGTCGCGCACGCGTTCGCTTCGACAGAGGCAGGCGTGGCGTTCGAGGTGAATGATAGTGTCGCTGGTTTTTCCCCCAGCGCGCTAAAACAGACACCAAATGTTGACATGAAAGTTGAGGATCACACGCTGAGGATCCGCTCCGCCCGAACTGCGCGCTGCTATCTTGGCGATCACGCTCCGGTTCTTAAAGATGCAGATGGCTTCGTGGACACTGGCGACATGGTCGAACTTCGAGACGGCCGCTATTACTTTGTCGGTCGTCGTGATGGGATTATCAACGTTGGCGGTTTGAAGGTGTACCCAGAAGAAGTCGAAGCAGTCATCAATCGCCACCCCGAGGTTCAGATGTCGCTCGTCCGGGCGAAGAAAAATCCAGTTACGGGTTCTCTCGTTGTCGCCGATGTGGTCTTATCAACAGCAACGGTACCTGCCAATCGCGATGTGCGCACTCTTCAGAACGACATCTTGCTGCTGTGCCGCGAGACACTTTCTACATATAAGGTCCCGGCCATCATCAATTTTGTTCCCGCTTTGGCGGTCGCAGAATCAGGGAAGATGATTCGTCAAAATGCGTAACGTTATCGTCACCGGCGGGAGCCGCGGATTGGGACTAGGTATAGCCCGCAGACTATCGACAGCAGGGTATCGTGTTATCACAATCGCGCGTAAAGAAAATAGTGAACTCACGGCAGCAATGCAGGAAGCTGAACTCGCCAACCCGGGATCATTCCACTTCGTCCCCTTTGATCTTGCCGACATCGAGGGCATTGCCGAATTAGTTCGTACGTTGCGGAAGGACTTCGGTCCAATCTATGGACTCGTAAACAATGCGGGAATCAGTTTCGAGGGAGTGCTCGCGATTATGAAGATATCCCAGATCGAACAACTCCTGCGCGTAAATACGCTCTCCCCCATAGTGCTCACCAAATATGTAGTGCGATCGATGATGGCCGATGGGGGTGGGCGTATCGTCAATCTGGCCTCGATCATTGCCTCGACCGGTTATAGTGGCCTCTCCGTTTATGGCGCGACGAAAGCATCGATCATCGGTTTCTCCCGTTCTCTCGCACGGGAGGTCGGCCGCATGGGGGTGAACGTAAACTCGGTCGCACCTGGCTTCATTAATACAGAAATGACGCACAGCCTCAAAGAAGATCAGCGTCAACAAATCGAGCGGCGCAGCGCCCTGAAGCGCCTTGCCGACATTGAGGACGTAGCGAATGCGGTTGAATTTCTCCTCAGTGACAAGTCCAAGAACATCACAGGGACAGTCATTACCGTCGATGCGGGTAATACGGCATGATCGAAGTTCAGACAAGAGCTCCGGCGAACGCGACTGGTTCCGCCGCCAAAGCCTGGTTGCGCGCCCTGGAACTAACCGCGCCGATCCCTCGCAACCGCGATCGCGTTATGTCGACCGTGATCGAGGAACTCGCCGCGCGTTGGGGGGATGCACCGGCACTGTTGTCCGATCGTGAATGCCTGACATATCGTGAGCTTGCCGAACGTTCCAACCAATATGCTCGCTGGGCGCTCGACCAGGGTCTAGCCAAAGGTGAAGTCGTCTGTCTCTTGATGACGAACCGCCCGGAATACTTGGCCATATGGCTTGGGATCACAAGTGTAGGTGGCGTCGTTGCATTGCTCAATACCAATCTTGTTGGTGCATCGCTGTCCCATTGCATCAACATCGTCTCCCCAAAATATCTGATTGTTGCTGGAGAGTTCTCCGACGCTCTGACAACTACATTGCCGGGGCTTACGCTGCCGCCAACGGTCTGGATTCACGGCCTGGACCATGTTTCATACCAGCGTATAGATCTCGACATCAGGCAACACTCAGGACAAACCCTGAGCATGGAAGATCGCAGGCCGCTGACCATCGAAGATCGGGCACTTTACATTTACACCTCTGGAACAACGGGGTTGCCTAAGGCCGCAAACATCAGCCATGCGCGCGTCTTGCAATGGAGCCATTGGTTTGCTGGCCTGATGGGTGCTCAGCCGTCAGATCGGATGTACAACTGCCTGCCGATGTATCACAGCATTGGCGGCGTGCTGGTGCCGGGCGCCATTCTCATCGGAGGCGGTGCCGTCGTCATTCGCGAAAAGTTTTCGGCCACTCACCTCTGGGACGATGTGATCCGTTGGGACTGCACGATGTTCCAATACATCGGCGAGCTCTGCCGTTACTTGCTCCATGCCGCACCCTCTCCGAAGGAGACAAGTCATCGAATCAGGATGGCCTGTGGCAATGGGCTGGCGCCCGAAGTGTGGGATGCCTTCAAGGAGCGATTCAAAATCCCTCAGATTCTCGAGTTCTATGCTGCCACTGAAGGCGGCGTTTCATTGTTCAACGTCGAAGGCGAACGCGGCGCAATCGGTCATATCCCTGCATACTTAGCTCATCGATTCTCGCCGCCTTTGGTAGTGTTCGACGTGGAGAAAGGCGAGCCAGCCCGCAGTGATCGGGGTTTCTGCATTCGTTGTGCTCCAAATGAAGTCGGTGAAGCAATCGGCAAGATTGTGGACGATCCGTCGAACGTAGGCAGCCGCTTCGAAGGCTACACAAACCAAAAAGCGTCTGACCAAAAAATACTCCGCAATGTTTTTGAGCCCGGAGACGCGTGGGTTCGCACTGGCGATCTGATGCGTAAGGATGAGAGGGGTTTCTTCTATTTCGTCGATCGTATCGGAGATACCTTCCGATGGAAGGGTGAAAACGTCGCGACCTCCGAGGTCTCGCAGACAATCGCCGTCTTTCCGGGCGTGACGCATGCCAACGTTTACGGAGTAGCAATTCCCAACACAGAAGGCCGTGCCGGCATGGCTGCACTGGTCATTGACTCTAGCTTTGATTTGGTTGCTTTTCGGAAGCACCTCATGACCCGGCTCCCTGCCTATGCGCGTCCCATGTTCCTACGGGTCCAGGATGAAATCGAAGTGACAGGCACTTTCAAATACTCCAAAACGGAGTTAGCACGCCAAGGATATGATCCTGTCTCCACTATGGATACGATCTATTTCGATCATCCAGAATCGCAATCGTTCGTTCGACTCGATAAAGCGTTATACGACCGCATTCGGGCTGGCCAAATTCGTTTATGAACTATTTATATCTGCGTGCACATAAGAAGGACACGAATGGTGATTGATACGCTCCGAAGTGATTTTGCAAGGATTGAGTCGCAGATCGCGAGTGGCCCCGTCGTCCCTTGTGTGACGCCCGAAGAGATTCGAAACTATCTCACGTCTCGCTATGACTTCAAGAAGACGATGGTTCTGGAAGAAGTGATCGCCGATGTAGAACAAATGTTGCAAAATTGGCAAGTTCAGGTCACACATCCTCGCTACTTTGGGCTTTTTAATCCAAGCGTAACTCTTGCATCGGTCGTCGCCGACACGATGGTAGCGATGTACAACCCTCAGCTCGCGAACTGGAGAACGTCTCCGGCAGGGAATGAGATTGAGCGGCACACTCTTAGCTGGCTCTCCACAAAACTCGGCTTTCCAGAAGACTGCAGTGCATCCTTCACAAGCGGCGGATCGGAGGCCAATCTTTCGGCGGTCGTTGTCGCCTTGACCCATGCTGTCCCTGAATATGGCGAGTACGGCCTTCGGCATCTCGCGGCCGCCCCAACGATTTACCTGACAGACGAGGCTCATTATGGGTACAACAAGATCGCCCATATGACGGGGCTCGGAAGGAGAGCACTACGCATTGTCGCGACCGACTCTCATCTGAAGATGGACCTGGTGGATCTTAAGAGGAGAGTGGCCAAAGATAAAAGGGATGGATTTGCCCCGTTCATGGTGATTGGGACCGCCGGGACCACGGCAGCAGGCGTGATCGATCCTTTGCTAGAGATTGGGCGCTTTTGCCGGGAGGAGGGCCTCTGGTTTCACGTAGATGCCGCGTGGGGTGGCGCAGCCATCATCTCGCCAAACCTCACGCATCATCTCGCTGGAATTGAGTCCGCGGATTCGATCACGTGCGACGCGCATAAGTGGTTCTCGGTACCGATGGGAGCCGGGATGTTCTTCTGCCGCTATCGTGACGCAGTCGCGGAAGCCTTCCGTGCGGAAGTCTCCTACATGCCGAAGAAGCCCGATGGATCTCCCGAAGACCCGTACTCGACATCGGTACAATGGTCCCGCCGCCTTATCGGCCTGAAACTCTTCCTCGCGCTAGCAGAACTTGGCGAATCTGGATACGTCGAGATGATCGACCGCCAGGCTGAAATGGGTGACCTGCTACGCGAGTCTCTGAAGTCTTCTGGCTGGCGAATCGTCAACACGACGCCACTGCCTGTCGTTTGCTTCACACGGGAAGGGCTCAACACCAGCGAACTCCTCTCCCTCCTACGAGAACATCAGATCGCTTGGATGTCCGAGGCGAACCTCGGTGGTACTCCTGTCATACGCGCATGTATCACCAGCTTCAAAACTACGGAGGCTGATATTCACTGGGTAGTAGGCGAAATGAACCGCCTCATCGATCACGATGCCCGCCAAGCTGGTTCGGAGCACGACTCGGCCGTACCTGCGCACGCCGTACACGGGTGAAGATATGAAACGTGAAACGATGGCTATTCACGCCGGCTACGATGTCGATCCAACTACCAAGTCTGTCGCTGTACCAATTTATCAAACGGTCTCCTATGCGTTTGACAGCGCCGAACATGCCGCAGCCTTGTTCAATCTTGAGGCCGACGGATTTCGCTATACCCGTATCGGGAACCCAACAACGGCGGTGCTGGAGCGGCGCGTTGCTGCGCTCGAAGGAGGGCTTGACGCGCAGTGCGTCAGCAGCGGCCAGGCTGCGGTCAATTATGCTGTTCTCAACGTCACCCACATGGGCAGCAACATCGTTTCGGTTCCTCAACTGTACGGAACAACCCATACGCTGTTCGCTCATATTCTGCCCAGCCAGGGAGTGACCGTCGGATTCGCGGAGTCAGATCATCCGGATGCAGTAGAAAAACTCATCGACGATAAAACGAGCGCAGTTTTTTGTGAGAGCGTTGGCAATCCGGCCGGAAATATCTGCGACATCGAGGCGTTAGCGCGAGTAGCTCACAAACATGGCGTGCCGCTCATCGTTGACAATACGGTAGCTTCACCGATCCTGTTGCGGCCGATCGAGTACGGCGCAGACATTGTCCTGCACTCCCTCACGAAATTCCTTGGAGGTCATGGCACCACTCTCGGCGGAGCGATTGTAGACAGCGGCAACTTTCCATGGAAAGACCACGCCTCCAGGTTTCCGATGTTTAGTCAGCCAGACCCTTCCTATCACAGCTTGGTCTACACAGACCACTTCGGGAAAGGTGCCTATTTAGGGCGGTGCCGCAGCTTTTATCAACGAACCACCGGATCGGTTCTATCGCCACTAAGTGCGTTTCTGCTGCTGCAGGGAATTGAGACAGTTGCGCTACGCGTTGAGCGACATGTCGAGAATGGTAGAAAAGTCGCTGAGTTTCTGAACAACCATCCTCAAGTGAAGTGGGTCAATTACGCAGGATTTCCATCGAGCCCCTATCATGCGTTAGCACAAAAATATCTCGGTGGACAGGCCTGTTCCCTGATGGCCGTTGGAATCAACGGGGGCTATGCTGCTGCAGTCAAATTTCATGACGCACTTGAATTAGTGACGCGGCTGGTCAATCTGGGCGATGCAAAATCGCTAGTATGCCACCCAGCTTCGACGACACACCGCCAGATGTCGCCTGAAGAGCAACGCCACGCCGGTGTCATGCCCGAGATGATTCGACTCAGCGTAGGAATCGAGCACGTCGACGACATCATTGCAGATTTGGATCAGGCCCTCGGGGCGACGGTGTAGGCAGAGTGAATCCGGTCAAGTAGCTCATGCTAGGGGTTCTGGGAGAGACACTAATGCCAGTCTGCTTCGATTCAAACTATACGAGTGATAGTCGCGCCGTGCGTGCGAAGTTGCTACATGCAAGGCCCCCTGCGGAGTTTCAGCAACGGCCACGCAAGTGCATCACAATTGGACTAATTAACAACATGCCGGACGGGGCACTCGATGCAACGGAGCACCAGTTTCTTTCGCTTCTCGACGTGGCGTCTGAAGACATACTGGTACGACTATCGTTTCACGCGTTGCCGAATGTTCCTCGGAATGAGTCGGGTGCGCGACACGTTACAAAGTTCTATTCCAGCGTCGAGAAGCTTCTCCGTAGCAAGCTCGACGGACTTATCGTGACAGGCAGAGAGCCTCTGTCGTCGAACTTGAGGGATGAACCATACTGGGAAAGCCTTACAGCGGTCATTGACTGGGCCAAGGACAACACCTACTCGACTGTCTGGTCCTGTCTGGCAGCACATGCCGCACTTCTGCACATGGATGGTATCGGTCGAGTCAAGAGCAAAGACAAACACTGCGGCGTCTTCGCGTGCGAGCGGCTGTCAGATCACCCGCTGACTACAGATACGCCATTATGCTTCAGCCTTCCGCACTCCCGTTGGAACGGTATACCTGAAGACGCATTGACCAGTCGTGGCTATAGCGTGCTTACACGAGCGCCGGACGCGGGCGTTGATACATTCGTGAAACAGCATAAAAGCCTCTTTGTATTTTTTCAGGGTCATCCGGAGTATGAATCCGACACCCTGCTGCTCGAATACCGTAGAGATATCGGGCGTTACCTCCGGGGAGAAGCAACCACCTACCCGCTGATGCCGCGAAGTTATTTCGATCACGAAACTATGATGGCGCTGACGGCTCTCCAGGCCGAAGCTATTTCTCGACCCCGAGAAGATCTGTTGGCGGATATCTTGACTGCATTGGGAAAGTCAAGAATCGAAAATACCTGGCACTCGACAGCCACATGCATCTACCGAAATTGGCTCGAGTATATATGCGCACAGAAGCAATTACGGCTAAGAGGCTGCAAACGCGTTGTGAAAGCCCCTGAGATCGAAAGTCTTGCGCCGATGATAGCCACAACGGGAACTACCTCTGTTTAGCCAGTCGAGAACATCGCTCTCTCAATTTGTCTCGCCTCCTTGAGTGCAGAACTTATTGAGCACTTCAGTGCGTATCTTCAAGCTGTCCGATTTCTTTATTTTTTGCGACTGAACGTCAGCACCGCAGCTTGTCCTTCCATTCTCAACAGTCCACTTTCGATCACGGAGAGCACACGTATGCCTTTGAAGTTGGATAGTTCACACCTCGGCGGAGAAGTGGTGGTGATTGTGCCCACAGTTTTGGGAGATGACCGCGGCTTTTTCATGGAGACCTACCGCGACGACAACTTTCGAGACATGGGATTACCCACCGAGTGGGTACAGGACAATCACTCGCGTTCATCAAAGGGAGTTCTCCGTGGCCTGCATTTTCAGTGGGGTCCGCCAATGAGCAAGCTGATGCGTGTGACTCGCGGCGCGGCTTTCCTTGTAGCTGTGGACGTTCGAAAGGGATCACCCACTCTGGGCAAATGGTTTGGCCTTGAAGTCACGTCCAACAACAAAAAGCAAGTGTATGCTCCATACGGATTTGCACGCGGTTTCTGTGCCCTTACTGACGAGTGCGAGGTGCAATACAAATGCACGGGGATCTATAACTCTGGGGCAGAATCCGGGATTTACTACAAGGATCAAGAGCTCGGCATCGAGTGGCCGCTAACAGATGTCGTTGTGTCTGACAAGGATGCTCAGGCGCAATCTCTACAGCAGTGGCTTGCATCGCCACTGTCCGACAACGTCGTCTATCAACCCAAAGCAGCATTTGCTGGAGGAGTGAATTAAAATGCGTATTCTTATTGCTGGTGGCGCTGGCTACGTAGGCTCCGCTTTGATCCCGCATCTTCTAGATCGCGGTTACTCGATCGATGTCGTCGACCTGTTCTGGTTCGGTAATCACTTGCCGAGCTATGTCGGTATCCTTGAGAAAAATATCTTCGATCTGCAGGTGTCCGATCTCTCCGGCTACGACCAGGTCATCTTTCTGGCCGGTCTGTCAAACGACCCGATGGCTGATTATTCGCCCGCCCAGAACTTCATCTTCAATGCTTCGGCCCCAGCCTATCTTGCCTACATTGCGAAGAAGGCGAAGGTTAAACGATACATCTATGCAAGCTCCTGCTCGGTATATGGATACACAGAGAATGAGCTCTTCGATGAGAATTGCCCCGTCAATTCGTCCAATCCCTACGGCATCTCAAAGCTCCAGGGGGAGCGCGCCGTCATGCAGATGGTCGATTCGGATTTTTCGGTGGTCGCTCTGCGGAAGGGCACCGTCTCCGGATACAGCCCGCGCATGCGCTATGATCTGCTCGTCAACACGATGTTCAAGTGCGCCATGAAAGAGGGCATGATTCACGTCAACGACCCAGCGATATGGCGGCCTTTTCTTGCCATCGAAGACGCTGTCATGGCCTATACACGCGCTGTCGAAGCCAATGAGTCTCTCAATGGCATCTATAACATCGCCTCCGGCAATCATACCGTCGGTGAAGTGGCTGATCTCGTGAAGTCTGCAATTGAAGAAGAGTTTGGTCAGAAAATCGCGCTCGACATCAAGCACGTAAGGGATGCACGGAACTACAAAGTCTCGATCGAACGGTCCAATACGATCCTGAGCTTCCATCCGCATCACAGCGTCAAATCCATCGTGCGCAGCCTGATCAGCAACATGGACAAGTGCGACGACTGGGACAATCCCAAGTACTACAACATCGCTGTCTTCAAGGAACTCGAAAACCTGAGCCCAGTTGGCTCTTATGCGTTGCCCCAGGCCGTTGGAGGCGCACGGTGAAGGTTGGGGTACTGGGGTCCAATGGTCAGCTTGGCAGCGATGTGTGCGCCGCCTTCCTGCAGAATGGTGACCAGGTTATTGGTCTCACCCATTCGGATCTGGAGGTTACTTCGGCATCCGCAGTCGATGCCGTGCTTTCAGCCTCAATGCCGGAGTTCATCGTCAATACGGCCGCTATGCACCATGTGGAGAAATGCGAGGCCGATCCCATGGGCGCTTTTTACGCCAATGCGATCGGTGCGAAGCACGTGGCCGAGTGGGCTCAACGTGAGGGCGCAACGGTGGCATATTTAAGCACAGATTATGTCTTTGACGGAAAGAAGGGCGCTCCTTATCTGGAAATAGATGTTGCTGCGCCCCTGAATGTCTATGGTATTTCCAAGCTTGCAGGAGAGCATTTTACGGCCGCTATCGCAGCGAAGTATTTCGTGCTTCGCGTTTCCGCTATTTACGGCCATCAGCCATGCCGCGCCAAAGGCGGCCTAAACTTTGTTGAGTTGATGTTGAAGCTATCTCACGAACGCGACGAATTGCGTGTGGTCGACGACGAATTCGTAACACCGACGCCTACTGTGCAGATCGCGGAGCAGTTGGTTGCGCTTAGCCGCTCGGGCCACTACGGCCTTTACCACGGAACTGCCGAAGGAAGCTGCTCATGGTATGAGTTTGCCCGCGAGATTTTCTGCGCCACCGGCACCAAGATTCGCCTGGAAAAGGCGCGTCCTGGAGATTTCCCGGCAAAGGTTCCGCGGCCAAAATACTCTGTCCTTGAAAATCAAGCATTGAAGGCAACTCAGCAAAATGTATTCACCGACTGGCGAGTTGGATTGGATGGATATCTCCGTGCCCGCGCTTAGGTGCGATTGCTGCGCCGTAACCGTGGCGAAAGGTTCGGCTGCAGCATGAACGACAAAGATTGTGACGTTGCGATTATTGGAGCCGGTATCGTCGGGCTGGCCGTCGGTTTGCAACTCGTCCGTAGGTACCCGGACCTGAAGGTTATCATTCTCGACAAGGAGAACGAAGTAGCTTCTCACCAGACGGGACACAACAGTGGTGTCATCCATTCCGGCTTGTATTACAAGCCAGGTTCGCTGAAGGCCAGGCTCTGTGTCGAAGGCAGCGCTGCGATGGTTCAGTTCTGCGAGGAACACGCGCTCCCATACGATATTTGTGGCAAGATTATCGTCGCAACCGAAGAGCGAGAGATACCTGGTCTCAATGAACTGCTGCGTCGCGGACGCGCGAATGGCGTGCTTGGCCTTCGGGAGCTGAACGCGCAGCAGATCCATGAGATCGAGCCTTACGCATCGGGTCTGCGCGGTATCCATGTGCCGACCACAGGCATTACGGACTTCAAGATGGTTGCCGGCAAGTACGCGGAGCTTATCAAGCAAAGCGGGGGTGAGGTTCAAACCAGCTCCGGCGTCTCGCGCATTGTCCGAGTAGCTGACGGGATTGTTCTGGAGACTGCTTTCGGCGCGATACACTCACGCTTCGCCATCAATTGCGCCGGACTGCAGAGCGACATCATCGCCAAGATGGCTGGCGCCAGTTTCGGCCTCCGCATCGTACCATTCCGCGGTGAATACTTTGAGCTCGTACCTTCCAAGCAACATCTCATCAAAGGCCTGGTTTATCCGGTTGCCGATCCCCGCTTCCCATTTTTGGGCGTCCACTTCACTAAGCGAATTCACGGGGGCGTCGAAGCGGGGCCGAATGCGGTCTTATCTTTCAAACGCGAGGGGTATACCCGAACATCGTTTGACCTCTTGGACGCACTCTCGACGGCTTCATTCGCTGGCTTCTGGAAGATGGCCTCCCATAACTGGAAAAGCGGAATGGAAGAAGTCTACCGTTCCTGGAATAAGAAGGCGTTTACGCGCGCATTGCAAAAACTGTTGCCCATTCTGACGGAGCAAGACATTCAGCCGGGGGGCTCAGGTGTGCGGGCTCAGGCCTTGGATCGTCAGGGAAATCTATTGGATGATTTCCATTTCGTCTATCAGGATCGGATTCTACACGTTTGCAACGTGCCTTCTCCGGCAGCCACAGCCTCGTTGTTGATCGGCACAGAGATCGTCTCAATGCTCGACCGGAATGCCGACATTAGGAGAGTGCAGCTCGTCGTCAATCATGAGATCCCATCCGCTTGCAGCAAATGAAATGGAATAGCGCGGATGGCCCACCAGATGCTCCACGTTGAGTTGACCAATCGGCGACTTGAATATCGATCCGTCAGCTTTAACCACGCCGTTGTACAACAGGGGCATACCGATGAGCTGGAATCTCGGTGCTCCCACGTAACGTCGCAAACTAGGAGTTTGGTCGCATGGCCTCTGTTCTAGCAACGCCTATGGAAACCAAAGTCGCAACCCCACTAAGCTTCTGATTAACAATCGTTGGGTCGCAAGCGAATCCGGCAAGACTTTGCGACAGTTAATCCCTCAACAAGCGAGGAAATTTGCCAGGTTGCCGCAGCCGACGCCGCCGACGTGGACAAGGCTGTTCACGCGGCGCGGACAGTATTTGAAAAAGGGTCGTGGCGGAAGATGAATGCCTCGGAACGGGGACGTCTGCTATATGCCCTCGCCGACCTAATCGAAAAAAACGGCGACAAACTTGCACGGCTAGAATCCCTCGACGGTAAACCCTTCTCGATAGCAAAGAGGGTGGATGTTGCGAAAACAGTTGCTTGTTATCGATACTTTGCAGGATGGACCGATAAGATTCAGGGCAAGACCATTCCCATTGACGGCGACTTTTTTGCTACACACGACACGAGCCCATTGGCGTAGTTGGGCAGATCATTCCCTGGAACTACCCCATGCTGATGCAGGCGTGGAAGCTTGCGCCGGCGTTAGCCACCGGCAATACTGTCGTCATGAAGCCGGCTGAGCAAACACCTCTCACTGAACTCCTCAAGACGGAACAGGCCTGTGTTGACTGCAACGCTCGGGCTACGACTACGTGGCGATCGTTGATGCTGCGAAGCCGGTCTTGGATACTCGCAATGCGACATTCGACACTCATTCTTCGAAGATTATGCATTGCTAGCTAAGTAGATATCAACCTATGCGCCGCGGGCCTGCAAACCCATGCTTGCGCTCCGCAAGTGGATCGCAAACTGATAGGCCTCGCTAGCTTACATGAAGATGCAACGATGTTCGCGGGTCCGTTAGCTGATACAACTGAATCTTGTATAGCAGTGAACGATAGCTTATACCTAGCCGCAGGGCTGCATGGCGTCTGTTCCAGCCGCTCGAGTCAAGCGCATCCTGGATCAGGCGGCTTTCTGTATGTCCCTTTAAGTCACGTACAATCGACGGCATATGGGTGCTGTCATGTGCTGTTGCATTATGAAGGTGAAGCATCTTTGCTGAGACGTCAATCCGCGTTTTGGATTTGGCGCTAAGATTCGTGAGAGCAGCCCTGGGATCTTGGGTAATCAGCATCCTCATGACGAAGTTCGAAAGCTCTCGCAGGTTTCCCGGCCAATCGTATTCCTGTAATGCTGTCATGAGATCCTGCGGCACGGTCACTGTACTAACCTTGAAACTAATGGAGTATCGGCGCAGCATCTCATCGACGAGGAAGGGAATCTCTTCCTTCCTCTGTCGCAATGGGGGAATTTCGATCGTAAAAGTACTAATCCGATAGTACAAGTCTTCACGGAAAAGACGATCTGCTATAGCTGATTCGATATTGACGTTTGTTGCGGCCACCACCCGAACATCTACTTGAGTAGACGCCCGTCCCCCAAGCCTGGAGAACTGTCCGTCTTGCAGAACACGAAGTAACTTCGCCTGCATGGGTGCACTCATCTCTGCAATCTCATCCAGCAGGAGAGTGCCCTTATCCGCCAATTCGAACTTCCCGGGTTTCGATTTAACCGCACCTGTAAAGGCTCCCGCATCGTACCCGAATAACTCGCTCTCCAATAGCTCCGAAGGGAGCGCCGCACAGTTAACGCTGATGTAGCTCTCTTGGGAACGAAGTGAATGCTTATGTAACAAGCTCGCGATAATATCTTTACCAACGCCACTCTCGCCAAGAATTAGGACAGGAACATCTACTGGCGCGAGCAGCCGCACTGTTTCATATATTTCCTTCATGGCCGGACAGCCGGCGAAGAAGTATCGCCCATCAGGGAGTTCTTCAAGGTGAGTGGGAGTTGGGCTCGACTTTAGCAAATTGCTGTCGTCGATCATTGCCTGTCGCACGCTCGATCTGCCAATCTCACTCAGAAATCTCTCGATATCATGGCGTTGGAGCGGTTTTTTCAGTTCATTTCTGAAGCCCAATCGCTCCGACTCCATGGTCCACAGGCTTACCCCCAGGGGGGACAAAAGCCAAAGACTGTCGTTGCCAAAAGTCTCGCCTAATGTCTTAAGGAGATACAAGTGATTGAGCGGGTGATGAGACGTGTCGAAAAGAACCGCATCAAAATCGGGGTTGATCTGCCTGGCAGAGATTACATCGGCATTCTCAACGCAGATGACCCGATGACCCTCACTATGCATGAAGGATGTGACCAGTTCGATAACGTCGTGGTCAGACGTTATTAATAGAACGCTGAGAGAATGAAACATGGGGAGAACCTCAAGAAAAAACTAAGATTCATTCAGTGGAACGATCATTTAAATACAGACATCCTTTGAGGAACGTGATATGGATCACATTGCTTTGTGATAGTTGATGATACAGAGGTACAAGTCAAGTTAAAACACATAGTTATCGCTCTGCCGAGGAATACCAGATGTGGTATCCCTGAGCTACGGGTCGCTAATAGACGAGAGCGCCTGAGTGCATATCGGGCGTTGGTATTGTTGGGTCTTATCGGGTTTGCGCGGGCGCATTCTGTTAGCTCACGGGTCCGATCCGACCACGGTAGGCAAAGCGAACCAATTAATTGCAATCAGCGGCTGATTGAAGTTCGCTTATGAGCGTTAGGTCGTGGCCGCAGGTGATTGCCACCTGTCTCGTCCTCAGCTTCTAGACAGACGCTCTGCGCGTTCTGCGGCATCAGCGAAGCATGAAGCGGCGTAGTCGCCTCCGCGACGCCTCGCTTCAAATCGAAAAGAAACAGGCAGAGCAGAACAGGAAACCCTGTTCTGCTCTGCCTGTTTCTTTTTTAGTAAGCGCGCGGTGTTGGCCGTGTGTACAGGGTGGATGAGTTCCGAGATGATGGCTTCATGTCGGAAGCAGCGCGTACTGGTGGGTTGTCGTTACGGTCTCCACGTCGGAGACGGAGTGCTGATGAGCGGCGGCTGATTGTGGAGGA
>Ga0187887_10001932_pt1 | contig 17242 bp, 13 predicted proteins | sample June2016WEW_7_10_FD_132977 | JGI IMG/M metagenome (GOLD analysis project Ga0187887, IMG submission 132977) | Peatland microbial communities from SPRUCE experiment site at the Marcell Experimental Forest, Minnesota, USA - June2016WEW_7_10 | ecosystem: Environmental > Terrestrial > Soil >...
ATCTCGTCGAGGGCGTGAAGATTGGTGGGATCGGCGACCGCCAGGAATAGGCGCTTGCCGCGTTTCATCAGCGGCAAGACGCGGTGCTTTTGCAACAGCTTGTCGCTGACCGCCCGTATCGCGTCGGTGTCCGCGGTAACGGCGTCCAAATCCAGCAGCGGCACCCCGAACTCGTTGGAGGCCGAAATGGCGATGTCGCGGGCGGCCGCCAGATTGGCGCTCACCAAGTGCGTCACCAGATTGACCCGCTTCTCCCTCGATTTGGCAATGGCGTCCTGCATGGCGGGCTCGTCCATCAAGCCATCCTGCACCAAACGCTGCGCGAGGCCCCCCAGGGCCTGCCGGCTGGTGCCTCCCGCTACCGCAATTGCGTTGTCATTCATAGACTTAAGATAAACCCCGGGCGAACGATCGGGCTACTATCGGTATCCGATCGGGCAATTGTCAAATCAGCCGATGGATGGTCGCATATTGTGGACTGTGCGCTCGTGATACTGATCGCAAAAAGCAGGGTCTCGGATGCATCGGGGCCGCAGCGGGGCCCCCCCAAAAGAAGAAGCCCCTCCGGGGAGGGGCTTCTTGAGCTCAAAGCGAAAGTTAGCTCATTACTTGCACTGGGTCGGGACGTACTTGGACGAAACCGGGGTGGGAGCATCTGGGGCAGCCATTCCCCCCGCGGCCGCAGTGTTGTTGGTCGACGAGGTGCACGCCCAGTCAATGTTCCCCGACAAGCTCGAGGCGGCCCCCAACTGGGTCTGCGTAGTGCCGGCACCGGCTCCGGTGGTCGGTTCAATGTACGGCGAGATGTTGATGACATTGCCACCCGCCAACTGAGGGATTGCAGTCGCGTTGTACGTTACCGTGATGATTCCCGTCGCCGAGGCAATGCTAACGTTGCTGACATACTTGGTCGCGGTGAAGGCGCCGTTCCACGAGGTCGCGGCCGACTTGACTCCGTTCAGACCGCCTGATTCGAATCCTTCGGCAACCGACGTTTTCGCCGAGTCGGCAAGATTCAGGCCTTCCGTGATTTTCGCGCGGATGGTGTAGTCCTGATACGCCGGGATGGCGATCGCGGCCAAGATGCCGATGATGGCCACGACGATCATCAATTCGATGAGCGTGAAGCCTTGTTGCACTTTTTTAAACATTTTAACTCCTGGAGATGGACACGGAAAAAGCACTTAGTCGAACCACGGCTTGCGCCAGTACCAAGGAAAAGCAAGGCTCATGCCAATCAGGTGTCTATTATTATAAGTATATGATTTTATTGAATAATATAGCTGTGATCGAGTGAAGATTCGACATATCCACGTCGCGCGGGGGCGTCAAGCGTGACGCGCCACGTCAGCTAGTGACGAAATCTGTCAATCAACGTCTCGGCAACACCCGCACCGTCTCGCCTCGAGGCGGATGCATCGCGATGCGCGGGTTACCTTTCCAGGGTTTTTAGGGGACCGATGAATTTTTCGTAGTTACGCCAGCGAGCGACGGAACTCTTGTAGATCTTCTGGCGGACCTGCCAGGTACTGGCGGTGGTCACTTGCCGCCGGTTCGTGTGGAACTCCAGACACCGTGCGTCCCATTCCAGCCCGATGAAATCGATCATTTTGCGGGACCAGGTTTCCTGATCGGTCACGAGTTCCTCGTAGGGCACCTCGAGGATGAACCCCGGAGGCAGTACCGCCCGCCAATGCGCCATGATTCGATGGTGTTCGCGGTAGTAGTGCACCAGGTCCGAGAGATCGAACGCAAAATTGATGCCCGCCAAGAACTGCTGGAAATAGCAGGACAAACAGGTATCGACGGGATCGCGCTGCATGTAGATGACGCGCGCATTGGGGAACGCCGAGTAGATCAAGCCCAAGAATTCGGAGTTCGCCGTCGCCTTGTCGACGATACGAGACGCGCTCCTGGAGTAACCCTCCAGAATGCCGAGGTACTCCTCCGCCGCTTTCAGGCGAGCCGGTTCGCTCAACATACCGCGCGTCAGCTCATCGTGCTTCGCCAGATTCGACCAGTACGGCAGTTCACCTGCCCCGCATGCCGCCGGATGCGACGCGATGATTTGCTCGGCGAGAGAGGTGCCGGAGCGCGGCATCCCGACCACGAAGACAGGCCTTTCCGAGGGCGATCCCGCCGCGCCAATGGTCGACAGAGACTCGCGTGAATAAACGCGGATCATCGCGTCAATGCGACGAGAGACCTCCTTTCGATCATAGTCCTCCGCAAGCGACTTCAATAACTCGTTGCCTCGCTTGAAATGCGGGAACGCCCGCGGGAAGTCGCCGACATCATCGCAATACTTGCCCATGGCAAAGCGCAGATTCGCCTCTTCCAGCGGGTGAATCTCGCTCGACACGAGCTTCTCCATGCTCTCCAGCCACCCGCTGTCCGCAGTCGTCATCTTGCGAACGTTCGCCATCGCCGCCCAGGCATTGGACATTTTGGGATCGATCTCTATGACGCGCCTGAAGGTCGTTTCGGCCTCGTCGAATCGACCCTCCACAGTGGCGATCTGTCCCATCCCGAACAACGCGTGAACATGGCTGGGAGCGCCCTTCAGCACCTTCGCAAAGCAAGCTCTAGCATCACGGAGGCGTCCCAGAAACACGAGCGTCAATCCGAGATTCATCCTTGCGTCTAGATCATTCGGCTTCAATTTAAGAGCGCGTCGTAGCAGCGTCTCTGAATCCTGCAGATAGCTCTTGTGTCGCAGCAAATTCCCCAGATTGGCATAGGGATCGGAGAACGTCGGGTTTATCGTCATCGCTTGTCGAAAGCACTGCTCCGCTTCTTCGTAGCGGCCCAGATACGAAAGGGAAGATCCTAGATTGTTGAGAATTGCCGCCTGAGAGGGCTCAAGCTCCAGCGCTTTCTCATAGAGGGCGGCGGCCTGGGCGTAGTCTCCTTGCGCCATCAATTTATTGCCGCGATGGGCGAGTTTTTGAGCCTCCGCCCTTTCCAACGGCTTGATCGGCGCGTTCACCGAACCCTGACTTGCCGTCGAAGCTTGACCCTGCGAGAGATGCAGCAGCAGCGAGTGAGTGACCTTATCGGCGACCTCGCGCGCAATGCCATTCTCGATCAGCCGCCACTTGAAGGAGTTTGCGAATTTCGCCTTCTGATAAAAATTGAGTTGCAGTGGGCGCACCTCGCTGTCGACACGCCGCAGCAACTGCGCCTTCGAGTCGGGCGCGCGGGTCTGCGGCGAGCCGCGAGCGAGGGCGGATTCGGTCCGCGGCGCAAACTCGTCGGCCAAAGCGGTACCCATTTCCGCGGCTTGACGCCCATTGAACCACGCTAGAATCATCGTGTTGTATCCACGCAGGTGTCGTTCGGACCTTTACTATTACATAATCACGGACTGTCGCTTCGTGCTTTGAGTCACGAAAGTGCTATTCGATGCCGAGCTTCTTGATGCGGTATCGCAAGGCCCGGAACGACATGCCCAGAACCTTGGCCGCCGCGGTCTTGTTGTATCTTGTCTGTTCCAATGCCTTGCGAATAGCGTCGCGCTCGATATCTTCCAGATGATTTCCCAGCGCTCCCGTGGTTTGGGCAATCGTTGCCGCGGGCGCTTCGCCGCGGGTGGGCCGCAGCTGGATATCGCGTGCGCTTATTTCTCCGCCGCTGCTCAGAGTAATGGCGCGCTCGAGGATGTTTTCGAGTTCGCGCACATTTCCGGGGAAAGGGTAGATTCCAAACGCGTCCAGCGCGTCCTGGCCCAGCACCGGCGGCGTAGTCTTCATGCGTCGCCCCAGCCGCCGCAGTATCGCTTCGGCAAGTTCCGGTACGTCCTCGCGTCTTTCGCGAAGCGATGGTACGCGCAACTCGATGACGTTCACGCGGTAGAACAGATCTTCGCGAAATTTTCCCTCGGCAACGAGCGCCGACAGGTTCTTGTGCGTGGCAGACAGTATGCGCACATCGACGCCAACCTCGAGTTGCTCTCCCAGCGGCCGCACCGCCTTCTCTTGAATGACGCGAAGCAGCTTGACCTGCATGTGGAGCGGTAAATCCGCGATCTCATCCAGAAACAGCGTGCCCCCTTCAGCCGATTGAATGAGGCCCTTCTTGTCGCTCACCGCGCCGGTGAAGCTGCCGCGCTTGTGGCCGAATAGCTCGCTTTCCATGAGTTCCGTCGGAATGGCGCCGCAATTCACCGGTACGAAGGGACCATCTCGCCGCGGGCCCGACTCGTGGATGAGTTTCGCCACCAGCTCCTTGCCGGTCCCGGATTCGCCGGAAATGTGCACGGGCGCCTGGCTGCGCGCGACGCGGCCAATCATCTCGCGCAAATGCTGCATCGCCGCAGACATGCCGAGCAAACGCGGGCCAAATACACTGGTATCGGATTCCGAGGTTCCCGACAGCTTGATGGCGCTCGCCACCAATTTGCGCAGTCCAGCGAGTTCCAGGGGTTTGGACACGAAATCGAAGGCGCCCAGTTTGAGCGCGCGAACCGCAGTCTCCATATTGCCGTGAGCGGTAATGACGGCCACCGGTACGCTCGGTGAGTACTGCTGTATCCATTCGACCAGCTCCAGGCCATCGCCGTCGGGCAGCTGCATATCGGTCAGGCACAAATCGAAGGTTTCGGTCTTCAATCGACGCTTTGCCTCGGCGACACTGTGGGCCGCTCGAGGATCGAGGTCCATGCGCTGTAACGTGAGCGACAGCAACTCGCAGATGTCGGGCTCGTCATCCACTATCAAGACGCAGGGATTGGACATGGACCTATTGTAGCGTGCAGATAATGCGGCCGTGGAACGGCATCAGGCTCGCCTGCCATCACCAATTCTCATGTGGCCGACGACGCAGATCTCACCTTTCTGCAGTCATACAGGTTCCAGTCCTTCAAGGCGCCGGGGCGTGCGTGAGGCAAGGGATCGAATCCTGCTTTTTCAGGGGAAATGACAAATCCAAGCTCAGGGTCCGCGCAGACCTGGATCAAGGTCTCGGCTGTCAGCGGGCGCGTGGTTCTCGGGCTTCTACGTCCATTAGCCGACTCGGCACGCAAATGGGTCAATATCCTCCAGTTCGGGTCCATGAGCGGAAGCAATACTTCCGAGCGGCGTCGAACCTCGAGTGCCGTGGCGCGCGAAAAGACCACTCCCGCGGATTGATCCAGAGCCAGGTAGTTCGGCCGATCCAGCGTGAACCAGACGAATGCGCCCGCATCGCGCGACGGCGCGATGAGGACCGTGCTGGTCGGCGGGATGACGTTTGCCCAGTCCGCAAATTCATGAATATCCGCCGAGGAGGAGAGCGTACGGGACTGCTTGAAGGCTGACGGAAAAATGAATGCGGTGAAGGCGGCGAGCATTGCCGTGAACAGCATGAGCGCCCATGTGCTCCGGGTAAGCCGGAGTGCCCACCAGAGCAATGCGCCCAGCAGCATCGCGGGGATTTCGAGCGCGAACACCTCCTGTATCTGCGTCAGACCGAAGGGCGCCCGCCCGGACGGAGGAGCCGGAGCCGACACGATGGCCCCGCATTTAATCAAAATCCACGCCCCGACGGCGACGCCGAGCGCAGCGAACGCCCATCGAAAGCACGTAGCGGCACGAGAGCCGATACGGGCCCGGCTCAGCCAAAGAACCGACGCCAGCGCGACACAGGCCGTGCCGTCGAGCCCCGGCCATGTCCAGCCCAACACCAGCAACAATGCGCAAAGGGGGCCGCACTTGTCATCCCGCCCCACTTGCAAGGCCGTGAAGGGAAGCAGCACCGCGCCCACGAAGACGGTAATCCACACCCACCGCCAGGCTTGGCCCTGCACCACGATTGCGACCGGGCCGATGCCGCCGCCGATGAACGCCACCGCCAAGCCGGCTGCTCCCACGAGCGCGGCCGCCGCGCAAAGTTTGCGTATGCGTTCGTCGGGCACGGCGATTGCCGTGAACCCCAGGCAAACGGACGGCTGCGCGTTGGTGTCCCAATCGTGCGTCGACCAGAGTTGCAGAAAAAGAAATTGCGAACGCTCCCGCACCACCTCCAGCCACGGAGCGTCCATCACGGGCAAAACGTGCGAAACCGCCGGCAGGGCGGCTGCGGCGCCGGAGATGGCGACAGTTGCAAGTACGCCCGCGATCGCACCAATCACGCCAACACGAAGGGGCAACCACAGGCAAACCAGCAAGAGCAATCCGGGCAGCGCCATTAGGGGGTGGATCAGTAGTGCCGCCAGCGCGAGCGACAAGCCGATCCGCCTCATCCCGCGGACCTGACAGTAGAGGGCGGTAACGATCAATGCTTCGGCCGGCAGGCGTGCGGTTAGAAATGGCTGCAATATCCGGAATACCCCGGACCCGCCATAGCTGCCTCCGACGATCAAAAGAAACGCGACCGCAGCCCAAGCGGCGTCCCGGCCGGCGACGGCCCGAGCGAAGCCCCAAACCGCACCCACAAACCACAGGGTAAACAACAAAGTGAGCAAGCGAGCCGCAGTCTCCAAGCCCAGTTGCTCAATGAACCAAGAGTACAGGGGCGAAAACAAAGTGAACCGATCTTGGGAGGTGTTTTGCAAATAAAGATCGGTGGCGAGCGTTGGATGCAACCTTGCCAAGGCCTGAAATGCGTAGATCTGGCCGTCGCCCGTGAGCCCGTGATAGCCACGCATGAGCAGCCAAAGCATTGCCAGCATCAGCGCAAGTGCAACGGTCTCGAATGTCGATCGCAATCCGAAATTCGACGCGGGCATTACTAAAGGTCTTGTGTAAACTTTCAATTATGCACGATGCGACATCCGCAGGTAACGGAGCCGGCTATGACGGGTACGACGGGCTGTCGCCCGTCGGGAAGTCGGTCTGATTCCGCAAGCGTGAACCTCCTGCTCTCTGTGGTCACTGTAAGCTTGAACGCGGCGGCGACGATTGAGCGAACGCTTGCCTCGGTGGCCCTGCAGGAGGTGAGCTTTGGTATCGAACATATTTGCGTCGACGGTGGGTCGAGCGATCGTACCCGAGCCGTCATCGATCGCTGGGCGTTGGGCGATCCACGAATCCTACGCATTTATGAGCCCGACAAAGGGATCTTCGATGCGATGAACAAGGGCCTCAGGGCGGCTCGGGGCGAATACGTGCTGTTTCTAAACGCGGATGACTTCCTGGTGTCGCGTGATGCACTGGCGCTGGCGCTGAGGGGGTGCGATTACGGCGGTGCGGACAACCCGGATCTGATCGTAGGCGACGCTGTCATGGGTCGAATCGGGCAGGTTGGCCTGTGGAGGCACCGTCGTGTTCCGCGCCTGCTCGGACGCGTCCGAGGATTCGGTATGTATCCCGTGCATCAGGCGCAGTTCTCCAAACGGCGTCTCCTGCAAGCCGTCGATGGTTTTGACGCCCGGCTACGGCTGGCGGCGGATATCAACCAGTATTACGACCTGGAGCGCCGGCTTCGTCCATCGACTCGCCGGGTTGGCGTGGACCTCGCGTTCATGGAGGCGGGCGGTGCCGCCAATGCAGGACTGAGCGCCATTTGCCGCGGCAGCTATGAAATCTATCGTCACCTGTCAGTGGAGGTCGGAGCCGCCAAAGCCGCTCTCATGGTCTTGATCAAGACGCTTCAGTCGATCTCAGAAATTCGCTTTGGACGCTGCCCGCACGGGTACTGGTTCGTCTCGGAAGGCCGCACTCGTCAGTCCGGCGGCGGGATGGCCAAATAGGCAAGACGGCGCATCTCTCGCCGCCCTCTCGTCACCGTGTCGAGAATCAGTCCGGAAACGAGACTGAGGGCGCAGAGCAGAACCAAGCCCGTTGACAAAATGGCCGTCGGCTGGCGCGGGACCAAGCCGGTATGGATGAAGGTAATGACCAGAGGGATGCCGAGGGCCAGCGCTACTACCAAGAATGCCGCCGAGATTGCGGAAAAGAACTTAAGAGGGCGTTCATTTTTGTAGAGAACCAGTATCAACCGAACGATTTTCAGACCGTCGACATACGTGCGTAGTTTGCTCGTAGCCCCGGTTATGCGAACCCGGTAAGGCGTGGCAACCTCGCCTACCGGCAGTTGGAGCTCCAATGCGTGAATAGTAAGCTCGGTCTCAATCTCGAATCCGCTCGACATCGCGGGGAAGGATTTTACGAAGCGTCGCGAAAAAACTCGGTACCCCGAAAGAATATCGGAGAATCGCTTGCCGAATAAGTTCGAAACGGCGTACGTCAACAACCGGTTGCCGAAGCGATGACCTGGTCGGTATGCGGCAACTTGCGAGGCGACTCGGGTTCCAACGACCATATCGAGGCGCTCGTTGAATAGCCGATTTACCATGCTCGCAGCGTAACCGGGGTCGTACGTTGAATCGCCGTCCGCCATAACATAGGCATCCGCGTCGACGTCGGCAAACATGCGTCTTACGACATGGCCCTTTCCTTGCAGGGTCTCCCGCCGAACCGCGGCTCCGGCGGCGGCGGCAATCGCGGCCGTATCATCGGTCGAATTGTTATCGAACACGTAGATCCGAGCGCTTGGCAGTGCGGCTTTGAAACCACGCACCACTTCCGCAATGGAGTGTGCTTCGTTGAAGCACGGAATTATCACCGCGACCTCGTGCCGCCGATCCAACAACGACTCGACGCTACCGGGGTCCATTTGCCCGGGCACCTGGTGATCAAATCCCTCTTTTGAGAGGCCGCTCATGTGTCAGCCTTCATGTGTTGACTCGACGCTCGACAGTTTCTGACCACGATATTTTACACCGGATGAGATCCCGTTGGACGCTGCATCCCTAGTTCTGAGTCCTGGGAACAAAGAAGTAGTTGTAGAAGCTGTCGTTGTGCACCCCTGCCGGGAGTAATTCCTCGCCGCTCAGTACGAACGCGTCATACCCGAGCGCGATGCAAAACCGTACTGTCGATTCCGGATCGGCATTCGAGCGCTGCCCGCCGAAAATCTCGCAAAAAATAACCGGCTTGTGAGCGATGAGGAACTCCCTCATGCCTCTCAAGACTTCCGTTTCCAGTCCTTCCACGTCAATCTTGATCAAATCGACACGCTGATTTCGCAGCATCGGCGACAGGATATCGTCGCCTTTTAGGCAAGCGACCAATTCCTGACGCAATATCGCCTTGCGATTCGTATCCTTCAGTCCCGAATACGCGTTATCGGCAGCAACGAAAAATGGCTGTACGCCGGTTGCGTCCGACAGTGCGACGTTCAACGGAATGACGTTGGATAAGTGATTTACATTCCGCAACAGAAATGTGAACGTCGATCGCGCGGGCTCGAAACAAATCACCTTGCCGAGGCGGGCGAAAGCGGCGAAGTGGACCGTGTGTACCCCGATGTTGGCGCCGACATCGACCACGACTCCATCGGCGTGGATGAACTTTGCGCACTGGGCTATCGCCTTCTTCTCGAACTGACCCCTCGCCAACAGCTCAAGACCAATATCCGTCGCCGGATCGAAGAAGAATCTGTGGCCGGCGATCAGCCTCGATGGTCTCAGCGCCAACGGCGCCAGCAATTTCTGGACGGAGTTTCTCGTCCAGATCAAGAACGACTTGAGTGTTGCCGATGCCATGCTCAGTTCATCGGCAACGTCACGCAGATCAGTCCGAGAACGATCAGGCCGATCCCAACGCATTGCAGCACCGCGAGAGTCTCTCCGTAAAAATACCAAGCTGACAGGACCATCAAAATATAAAAGCTCGCGCCGGTGAAGGCGACGGCTACACCCAGCTTTTCACGCGTTACCACCAGAAACCACATCAGGTAGCCCACGATTTGCAGGCATACGGACAGGACGATCCACGGCGAAGTGACGGCAAGAAGCATAAATCGAGGAAGGTCGGCAAAACCTTTCACGCCGCCCAATTGCGTAACGCCTCTTTTCAACAGCAGCTGACTCGCGGTGGTATTGACGGACACAAGTATGAGCAGGAATTTCACGAACATGTTGTGCACCAAAGGAAATTTCGAGTTTTCACTTAGAGGGCCGATGGCTCGCTTGCGCAGAAAAGAAAATCCGCCTGAATCGGCCTCTCGGCCCGGCCATAGGAGAGATTGGCCACGCACATCAACCTGAACCCGCGGTCCAGGAGATATCTCATCACATCCGTCGCCAGGGCCTGTCCGACGTAGAGTTCGACGAAGGATGCCTCCACGTAGACGTACCTGAACCGGCTGAGAAGCTCGCTGCAGCCTTCCAACGCACGCAATTCAAACCCCTGAACGTCGAGCTTCAACAGCGCACACCCGGCAATCGATGCTGGCTCGATACATTCAGACAGCCGCGATGTGCTGACGACCTCCCGGGCGGACTCTTGCGTAAACGGAAAATTATCATGCTGCGCCCGTGCGAAAGGCAGCAGTGACGATGAGACATCCCAGCGTGATACGTGCATGGCTGAAGATCCGGTCGCGGGGGCTATCGCTTTGTTGAAGAAGTGGACCCGAGGATCGCCGCCGAAGTTGCGCATGTAGACGCGCGCAGGATTCGTCAGGGGTTCGAACGAGAATATCCGGGCAAGGGGATAGAGCCGCCGGATGCACAAGGCGAACTGTCCGCGGTTTGCGCCGATGTCGACGACAGTATCAAGGCCGAGACCTCGCAGTATGCGGTCATGCTCGGTGCTCGCAGCGACGCGCGTACGCAGGACGGCCGCTCGATACTGTGGAATGGCGAGCACGCGCAGAATTTTGGTTAGTATGTTCACTCAAGGTGATTCCGCGCGCCGCGAGTTACGTGGCGGCTATGCGTATACTTTGGTCCGCAGTTTGCAGATATTTTCATGGTATCAGTATATGTCCAGTGCCAGAGCCGTGCCGACCCGTTTCCCCGTCGTACGTTCCGCCGGCCCGCGCAGCTTATTCCTGGCGTGTGTGTTGGTCACCACCGCGATACTCATCTGGATCCGTCACATGCGTCTCACCGGCAATGTGCATGGTCTTGCGACCAGCTTCTTCGTGTTGTTCGCCGGTAACGACTACCCCGGCACCGTGTGTGCGATGCTCATCCTCGGCGGCGCATTCTTCGGGTCTCGGTACCTTCCGGCGCGGCGGATGGTGCAATGGGCCGGTGATCACCCCTTCGTCATCGCGCTCATCACCGCACCGCTGCTCGCCCTCGGCACCCTGTTCATCTATCACAATCATCCGCTCTCCATGGATGAGTACGCCGCGTACTTCCAGAGCCGGGCGTTCGCGGCGGGCCGGCTGGAAGGCAGATTTCCAGCCGCGCAGCTCGACTGGCTCATCCCACCCGGATTCCAGGACTACTTCCTGAACGTGTCCCGGACCACGGGTGCGGTAGCCGAGACGTACTGGCCGGGCTTTGCGCTGCTGCTCACGCCGTTCACGTGGGCAGGCGTGCCGTGGCTGTGCAATCCCGTGATATCCGCCTCGACACTGCTCGTCATACACCGGCTCGCGCTCGAACTGTTCGATGATCGCGAAGCAGCCGGTTTCGCGCTGCTGCTGACGGCCGCCTCGCCGGTAATCTTCGCCAACGGGATCTCCTATTACTCGATGCCGGCTCACTTGCTGGCCAACTCGGTATTCGCCCTGCTGCTGGTCCGTCCGACTCCGCTCCGCGCGGCTGCAGCGGGTGTCGTGGGGTCGCTCGCGCTCGTGCTGCACAACCCCGTGCCACATATGCTATTCGCGGCACCTTGGCTGATCTGGGTCGCCACGCGCAAGGGCGGCTCGCGATCCCTCGCGGCGCTCATTGGCGGCTATCTGCCGCTGTGCGCCCTGCTGGGAATCGGCTGGTTTCTCTTTTCCGGACATCTGATCGGCGAGGGGCTGAGGTCCGCCACCGCGGCGGTATCGCCCTCGCATCGCTTGCAGAGCATGCTCAAGATCTTCTCCTTGCCCGATGCGACGGTGCTGCTTGCGCGGCTCATCGGGGTCGCCAAGACATGGGTGTGGGCAGTCCCGGGCCTGATGATTCTCGCCACCGCCGGCGCGCTGCGGTGGCGCCATGACGCACTGTGCCGGCTGCTCACCGCATCGGCTCTCTTGACGCTCTTTGGATACTTCCTCGTGCCCGTAGATCAGGGGCACGGCTGGGGTTATCGCTACTTTCATTCCGCCTGGATGACCTTGCCGCTGCTCGCGACGGCCGCCCTGTTTCGGCCCGCGAGAGTTTCCGGCGGCAACGGAGCTCCGCAGCGCCTGTTCGAAGACAGGGGGACGCGCGAATTCGTCGCAGCTTGCGCTCTTTTGACGCTGATAGCGGGAGTCGGCTTCCGTGCATGGCAGATGCAGGACTTCATGGCCCGCGACCTGCGGCAAGTGCCGCAATACAAGGGCGCCGGGCAGCGGGTCGTCATTATAAACAGCCAGTTCTCCTTCTACGGGGCGGACCTGGTGCAGAATGATCCCTGGCTGCGCGGAGAGGAGATCCGAATGTTCAGCCTGGGCGCTGACGCGGACGGGCGCATGATGGCGCAGTATTATCCTGAATTTCACAGAATTTATGCCGACCGGCATGGTACGGTGTGGTCGCCGATGCCGGCGGCGGATCGCTGACGCTACGAGGAAATGAAACGACCATCCATGCAAGACAAGCAGCGTGGCGCATTCGGGCGGCTCTTGCGGAACGTGCGATCGATGTTCGGGACCGCCGCGATCGAGAGCCCCCGGGCAGCGGAGAGCGCCGGCGGTGGAACCGCTGCGGCCAGCCCGGAAGTTCCGGCGGCTACCGCGATCCCGCCGCCTACCGAACCGGTTGCTGAACCCTCGGCGAGCGAACTGGTCAACGAAGGTCTACGGCAACGCCAGCGCGTCGGCGTGGCGGCGGCCCGGCCTTTTTTCGAGAGAGCGGCACTGCTCGAGCCGAATTCCCACGTGCCCTGGTTCATGCTGGGCAACGTCGCCAGCGAACTCGGAGATTTCGACACGGCGGTGGGGCACTATTCGCATGCACGTGATCTTCATCCCACCGACCACGTCATTCGATACAACTTGGGATTGAACCAGCTTTGGTGCGGATACGTCGAGACGGCGATCGAGGAGCTAAGCGTCGCCTGCAGCCTCGCACCCGCTTATCTTCAGGCATTGTCCAGCCGTATGATGGCGATGCTTCATTCCGACCGGCACAGCCCTGAAGAGATCGACGCGGTCCTGCGCGAATGGAGCGAGCGCTTCTCTCAGGAGTACGCTCCCTCTGAAGTCTCCACCGCGCATCCCGGCAGGGACAGCACGGAACGATTGCGCGTAGGTTTCGTCTCCGGCGATTTCCGGACGCACTCCGTGGCTCAATTCTTCGAGCCCGTCTTGAGCGCGCGGGACCGTGACTCATTCGTATATATCTTGTACAGCAATGCTCCTCCCGACCCCGTCACCGAGCGCATGCGCGCGTATGCGGATGACTGGCGCGAGATCTGGGGACTCAGCGACGATGCCCTGATCGAGCTCATCCGTAGCGATCGGATCGATATCCTCGTCGATCTTTCGGGGCACACCCTCTACAACCGTCTGCCGGTTTTCGCGCGCCGCGCCGCACCCGTGCAGATTACCTATCTGGGATATCCAGCCTCCACCGGTCTCGCGACGATGGACTACCGTATTGCCGACGCCTACACGGATCCGCCGTCGCCGGCCGATGATTGGCATTCCGAGAGTCTGCTGCGCATGCCCGATACGCAGTGGTGCTTTCGCCCGTTCGGTGCGCCGCCGGCGCCCGCCCCATTGCCCGCGCGGCAGGCCGGTTTCGTCACGTTCGGTAGTTTCAACAACCTGACCAAAGCCAGCCATACGCTGCTCGACTGCTGGGCAAAGATTCTCACCCGGCTGCCGGATTCCCGCCTGCGCCTGACTCGCGTTCGCAGCGCGCGGCGCATCGCGGACGTCGCCGCCCTGTTCGCAAAATCGGGGGTGGATCCCGGGCGAATCGAGTGCATGCTCCATGCCAAGGATCCGCCGTATGGGCTGCAGTTTGCGGGCGTCGATATCGCGCTGGATCCTTACCCCTATAACGGCGTCACCACGACCTGCGAGACGCTGTACGTCGGCGTGCCGGTGGTTTCGCTACACGGCCGCAACGGCGTCTCGCGCAGCGGATTGAGCCTGCTTGGCTCTCTCGGACTCGGCGAATTGGTGGCGTCCGATCCGGAGCAGTACGTGGAGATCGCGGTGGCGCTGGCGAGCGATCTGCCGCGCCTCGAAGGGCTGCGCGCGACGCTGCGCACCCGCTTCGAGCAATCGTCATTGCGCGATGAGAAGCGATTCGCGGCGAATTTCGAGGGGCTGCTGCGAACCGCGTGGGAACGGCATCTCGAGCACTCGAAGCAGCATTTTACAGCTACCCTTCCCACCGCTGAGGATCGCTGAATACGATCCGAAAGACGCTGCCTCCGCCGTTGCGCGGCTCGTAGAGCAAAATGGCCCGATTCAATTGGGACAGTTCGCGGGCGATGAAGAGCCCAAGCCCGGTGCCGCCCTTGCGGCCCGTGAAGAAGGGCTCGAAGATGCGCTCGGCGGCCGAGGGTTCGATGCCGGTTCCCCGGTCGGCGACTTCCAGATAGGGCCGGTAACTCGGGTTCAGGCGCGCGAGCTTGATCTCGACCTTGAATCCGTCGCGTGATTCCCCGTATTTGATGGCGTTATCACACAGGTTCCAGACCACTTGATGCAAGTGGCTGGGGTCGAAGCGCACCTCGAGGTCGTCCGATTCCGCCTGCACCCGGATGTGTTCCATCGGGACCTGCATGGTTTCAGAGAACTCGGACAGAAACTCGTCGAGCCAGTCCCCCAGCGACAGGCGGGTGGGTTTGGTGGGTTCGCGCCGCGACAGCTGCAACACGTTGTTGATGATGGTGCTGACCCGCTCCGAGTTGTTGCGAATGATGTCCGTCAGCCGGTGATCGCCCGGACCGAGATTTGGGCTTTCGGCAAGCAACTGTCCCGCATGGCTCATGGCGCCGACGGGATTTCTGATCTCGTGCGCGATGCTGGCGGAGAGCCGCCCGAGCGCCGCAAGCTTGCTCTGCTGTACCCGCTCCGCCAGCAGGCCGGTGTCCTCCAGGAAGATCAAGGTGGGGCCCGGCGCCGTGCCCCCCAAAGGCGCGAAGTGGGGTTGGATCAATCGTGCGCCGTCGGCGGCCACGAAACTCGACGGCGAATTCTCGCGCTGCTCGAGCTGGCGCCAGGTGCTCAGGGAGTAGAGCAGCCGCGGTGAGACTTCGCCCAGCAGCGCACCGGGAAAGGCGTCCTTATCACCGAGAATCTCGGCGGCTGATTCGTTGATCAGGCGAATCCGGTCGGCGGCATCCACCACCAGCAGGCTCTCGCGCAAGTGCTGCACGATGTACTGGGACAACTCGGCGAGATTGGCCAGATCAAGGTCCTTTTGCCGGACCAGATCTTCGCTTTCACGCACCCGGGTCGCGAGCACGCTGGCGGAGGCCGCAATGGTAAATAGCACCAGGCCGAGAAAACCGGCGGTCGCATAGACATTGATGTCCACATGACCCGTAAATTGTTGCCAAATCGTGTGCAGCAGAACCGCGAGGGCGGCTACGGCGGCCAGAAACAGTGCGCTGCGCGGCGGCAGCAGGAACGCCAGGCCTCCGACCGGCACGAATAGCAATGAGCCCAACCCGCTCGAGATGCCCCCGCAGGCGTGCAGAAGCAGCATCAGGCAGGCGATGTCGATGGTCGCCTGAGAAATGGTCTGGAGATGCGCGCTCAGCAGCCGTCTTCGCACCAGTACGATGCTGAAAAGCCCGAAACAGAGATAGAAAACCGCCACCGAGGAGAAAAGATCCGGCGAATCCACGGGGAGCGCGCGCCCGCCGCTCAGGACGTACAGGCCGAGCAGAACCAGCGGAACCAGGATCCGATAGAGATTGAGGATCCCGAGCACGCGCCAGTTGAGCCCGATTTTCGGGGCTTCGGCGATGGATGGGCGGTTCAAAACGTTCACATCCCTTAAGTTCGTGTGGTCCCGATCGACTTTGCGCGTTGCGCCAGCTTAATTCAGAATATCGCCCCCCAATGCGACCGGTCCGGCACTGGCGGATAATGCTTCAATTTACAGGACCGGGAATCGGAATAGGGGATCGATGAGTACTTCGCGAAAGCTGCGCTGCGTGCTGGCGCAGCTCAATCTGGTGGTTGGGGATGTCGAGGGCAACACCTCGCGCATCGTCGCGGCCGCGAAGCGGGCCCGGGAGGAGATGGGCGCCGACGTGGTGATGATGCCCGAGCTGGCGGTGTCGGGCTATCCGCCGGAGGACCTCCTGTTCCACTCGGGCATGCGCTCGCAGGTCGCCCGCTCCATAGGCCGCCTCAAGGCGGAGGTGCGCGGCATCACCCTGATCGCCGGCTATCCGGAATACGACGGGGACCATATCTACAATTCGGCGCTGGTCCTTCGGGATGGCGCCGTGCTCGCGAACCACCGCAAGGCCTGCCTGCCCAACTACCGCGTGTTCGACGAGAAGCGCTACTTCACCCCGGGGACGAAGCCCACGGTGGTCGAGCTGAACGGCATCAAGGCCGGAATCCTGGTTTGTGAGGACGTGTGGGCGCCTGAGCCCGCGGGCCAGGCGCGGGGGGCGGGCGCCCAAGTGCTGCTGGTGATCAACGCCTCACCCTATGAAGTCAACAAGCAGCGCCAGCGCGAACTCGAGGTCGCCAGGGCGCGGGTCTCGGAGACCGGGATTCCCCTGGTGTTCGTCAATCTGATCGGCGGTCAGGACGAACTGGTATTCGATGGGAATTCGTTCGCGATGGACGCGCACGGCCAGGTTGGCGTGCGCGCCCCCGCATTTGCCGAGGGTATGTATCCGGTGGACTTGTCGATGGGAACCGATGGTACGGTCCGCCCGTTGCCCGGCGATATCGCAGCGCTCCAGGGAGAGGAGGAGAGCGTCTACGGCGCCCTCGTCCAGGGAACGCGCGATTACGTCGACAAGCACCGCTTCCCCGGCGTGGTGCTTGGGCTGTCCGGAGGCGTCGACTCCGCATTGACCCTGTGCATCGCGGTCGACGCTCTGGGGGCCGATCGGGTGCATGCGGTGGCCATGCCTTCGCGCTACACCTCGCAGATGAGCAAGGACGATGCGGCAGAGCAAGCCTCCTGGCTCAAGGTGAAGCACAGCGAGATATCGATCGAGGGCATGTTCGAGGCCACGCTCACGGCGCTCAAGGACGAGTTCGCGGGGCGTCCCGCGGACACGGCGGAAGAGAACATTCAATCGCGCTGCCGGGGCGTGCTGCTCATGGCCATCTCGAACAAGACCGGGCGGATGCTGCTCACCACCGGCAATAAGAGCGAAATGGCGGTCGG
>Ga0187887_10001935_pt1 | contig 17226 bp, 14 predicted proteins | sample June2016WEW_7_10_FD_132977 | JGI IMG/M metagenome (GOLD analysis project Ga0187887, IMG submission 132977) | Peatland microbial communities from SPRUCE experiment site at the Marcell Experimental Forest, Minnesota, USA - June2016WEW_7_10 | ecosystem: Environmental > Terrestrial > Soil >...
CATCATGCCTTCGAGCTGATAGAAAGTGTGCTCGTGGGAGGCGTCCACGTTTTCGTTGCGGAATGCGCGGCCGGGGGCGATCATGCGCAAGGGCGGTCCGAGACGTTCCATGCCCCGCACCTGCACCGGCGAAGTGTGGGTGCGCAGGAGGTTGCCGCCGGTGAGCCAGAAGGTATCCTGCATATCGCGCGCGGGATGGTCGGCGGGGATGTTGAGCGCGTCGAAATTGTGGTATTCGGTTTCGACCTCGGGGCCATCGAGAACGGCGAAACCGAGGGAGACGAAGAGGTCCTCGATTTCGGATTGAATCTGGGTGATGGGATGCAGATGGCCCATTTGCGGGCCGGGCGCGGGGAGGGTGAGATCGAGCCACTCGGCGGAGAGGCGGGCTTCCAGGGCTTCGGCATCGAACTGGCGCTGGCGGGATTCGAAGGCGGATTCGAGCGTTTGCTTGGCGGCGTTGAGCAGCTTGCCGATGCGGGCGCGATCCTCCGGCGGGACCTTGCCCATGTCTTTGCCGGCTTGGGTGAGCGAGCCTTTGCGGCCGAGCACTTCGATGCGCACCGCCTCCAGGTCTTCGGGCGATCGGGCGGCCTGGATGCGGTCGAGCGCGGCAGATTCGAGATGCGGTAGTTGGGTTTCGAGCATCGCGTGGAGATTTTATTCTAACTGCTTTGCCGTGGGCCGCGGGGCTGGTTTATCTGACTCTAGTCATCGGCGCGTATGGCGTACAAAAAGCAGCTCTTCCACACGCCCACTTTCGGTAGAGGGTCAGTTTGCAATTGGCGGGCAATTCTGCCCGGGGTCCCCTCTGGGGACGGCTTTCAGCCGGCTCTGGCCGCCTGAAAAAGGCGGCTGCCGCCAAGATTGGCCGCCCTCCAAGGCGATGCTACGCAAATTGACCCACTACATCACGCCTTCTTCGGCGCCTTTAAGGATCGCCACCCCGCAAAGCCCAACGAGATAGCCTGGTGCCTATCAGTCGTGGCAATCGCCAGGACCATGGATCTCCACGGGTCCGATGGCGATTCAAACAGCGAAAGCAGCGGAATTTCTCGCTCTGGAAATCAAGGTATGCACGGCGTCGATCTCGCCCGGCTGCATTTCAAGATTACACCCCAAGAGCGGGGCTTAAGCCCCTCGCGGGCTAAAGCCCGCCCTCCATAGGCTTTTCGGCTGGCGGGCGGGTCTTCCAGCGGCGATGAATCCAGAGCCACTGATCGGGGTATTCGCGGATCACGGCTTCCAACTGGCGGTGGAGCGCGCGGGTGCCGGCCTCCGCGTCGTCCGCGATTTCGATGGGTGGATAGAAACGCAGCACGTACTTGCGCTCGTTCTCGATCCAGAGGGCGAAGCCGGGAATCACGGCCGCGCCGCTGTGCGCGGCCAGTTTGGCGAAGCCGGTTCCGGCGCAGGCGGGGACGCCGAAGAAGTCTACGAAAGTGCCTTCCTCGAGCGACGCATTCTGGTCCACCAGGATGCCCACGGCCTCGTTGCCCTGGAGGGCCTTCAGGATGCCGCGGGCGTACTCCTTCTTGCCGATCAGGCGGTTGCCCGAGAGCGTGCGGCGGCGCTCCACCAGCGCGTCGATTTTGGGATTGTCGAGGGGGCGGATGACCACGTTCATGGGGGCAGCCATCCAGGCATGCGCGAAGGCGCTCAGCTCCCAGTTGCCGAGGTGCGCGGTGGCGAACAGAACGCCGCGGCCGCGTTTGCGGGCCTCTTCGAAGTGTTCGAAGCCTTCGTAGCGGATCCAGTCGGCGAGGTTGCCGCGATGGATGCGCGGAAAGCGCGCGAAGGCGACCAGCAGGCGGGCGATGGAGTGGAACACACCGTCGGCGATGCGCTGGTGGGCGCGGCGGTCGAGCTCGGGCAGGGCCATGGCCAGGTTGTCGAGGGCCACCCGGCGCAGGCGCGGCAGCGCCAGATCCAGGAGCCGCGCGTACCGGCGGGCCAGCCAGTTGGCCACAGGCAGCGGCGTCCATGCCAGCGATTGGACCACCGCCAACGCCATCCAGTACTCGAGGGTGTCGCGGATGGCGGAGCGGCGTCGCATGAAACGCCATTGTAGCGAGAGCGCACGGCTGGTTCCCAGAAGCGGACAGTGGAGTCGGAAATAACCGCCGGGGGAGGGGGGGCACAGTATCACAGGCTAAAGCCTGTGCCACCTACCGCCCTTGCCTGTGCCACCTACCGCCCTCGCCTGTGCCACCTACCGGCCCTTGACGTGCAAGACGGGGAAGCCATGGACGCCCTTCTGCGCGATCTACGCATGGCTGTCCGGGCGCTGTCCCGGCGGCCGGGAGTTACGGCGCTGGCCGTGCTGTCCCTGGGCCTGGCGATCGGTTTCTGCACCGTGGGCTTCAGCCTGTTGGATGCGGGCATGTTGCGGGCGCTCCCGGTGCGCGAACCCGCGCGCCTGCAGTGGCTTTACGCACGCGACCGCGAACAGCGCTCCGCCGACCTGACGTGGATCGAATACCAGGCGTTGGCCAGCCGCGCTCGCTCCTGGGAAGGCGTGCTGGCGGAATGCCGCGTGGGTCCGAAGGTGCGGCTGGCGGACCGCGACGAATTTCCGATCACCGCCGGGGTTTCCGAGAACTACTTCGACGTGCTGGGCGTGAAGGCGGCGGCGGGCGATGTGTTCCACGGCGGCGCCGGGCGCGACGGCGTGGTGGTGGTGGCGGACCACTTTTGGAAGACAGCCCTGGGCGGCGATTTGAACGTGGTGGGCCGCGCGCTGGCAGTCGGCAACGCCTCACTGCGGATCGTCGCGGTCTTGCAGCCCGGCTTCTCCGACACGCACCGCGGCATTTTGGTGGACCTGTTCGTGCCACCCCAGACATTCTTCGGCTCGCTGGGGTACCAGGATCGTCTCGACCAGCACCTGGCGGATTTCGAAGTGCTGGGACGCTTGCGGCCCGGCGCTACGGTCGAGCAGGCGCAACGGGAGGCGGGCGCCATTCTGCGCCAGCTTCAGGCGGAAGGCCTGGAGCCGGAGCCGGGGCGCACCGCTGCCGTCTTCCCATTTGCGGAGTTCAAGCTTCTGTTTGCGGCGCTGCTGATGGCGCCGCTATTTCTGGTGCTGCTGGTGGCTGCCGCCAACCTCGCCAACCTTCGCCTGGTGGATAACGAAGCGCGCCGCCGGGAGACGGCTATCCGGTTGGCGCTGGGCGCGGGCCGCAGGGACTTGCTGCGGCAGCATGCCAGCGAGACGCTGCTGCTGTGCGGCCTGGGAACGGCGCTGGGGTTGGCCCTGGCCGGCTGGCTGATCGACGTCTTGCCTGCGATCCTCTACGCCGGCGAATTCGCAGGCCACATCGATTTCCGCGTTCGGCTGGATGGCCGCACCTTTGCGTTCAGCGCCGCCGCTTTGCTGATGGTGGCCGCGATTGCGTCTCTGATCCCGTTGAGCGATGCCCGGAAGCACAGGATTCTCCCGTCCATTCAGACATCCATCGGGGGGCGGCCCTCGCGCTGGCTGACGGCGCTGGTGGTGGTGCAAATCGCCGTGGTCACGACGGTGACTTGCGCGGCTGGTTTGCTCTGGCGCAGTTTGCAGAACGTAACCGCCATCCGCCCGGCTATGGACCCCGACCGGCAGATCCTGCTGGTACAGGGCAATTGGGAAAGGGAGGTGGCCGCCGCCGCGCGCGCCGATGCTTTGGCGGCGCAACTCGCCGGATTGCCGGGTGTGCGGCGGGCGGCATATGCCGGCCGCGCGCTGCTCAGCGGTTCGGGCGGAGGCTCGGCAGTGGACCTGGAGATGCCGGGACAGCCTAAGATATCCTTCCATTACAACCGGGTGAGCCCTGGCTACTTCGCCACTACCGGTGCGCGCATCGTCGAGGGGCACGGGTTCAGCTCCGCGGATGGGCGCGAGACGACGCCGGTAGTCATGGTGAGTGAGGCTTTTGTGCACCGCTACTCTAGCGGACGCGATGCGCTGGGCGCTTGGATTCGGGTCGCGGGGCGGGAGCGCCAGATCGTGGGAGTGGTGGAAGACGGGCCTACCATCCATCTCCAGGAGACCATCCAGCCATACTTCTACTTCCCGTTTGCCCAGATGCCCACGTACGAGCCAACCTTCTTTGTGGAATCCGTCAGGGACGCGGGGGCATTGGCCGTTTCGGTGCGCACCCTGGCTCGGCGGGTCGATGCGGAGTTCATCTTAAGGGACATGCATACGCTGCGGCAGCACATGGTCACCGCGCACGAGGAAGAGTCGGTACTGACGGGAGTTGCGGGCACCCTGGCGCTGCTGGGGCTGGTGCTGGCGGCCGGCGGATTGTTCGGCGTGACTTCCTACGCGGTCAGCCGGCGGATGCGCGAATTTGGATTGCGCGTGGCGCTGGGAGCGCGGGGCGCGGATTTGCATCGCCAGGTGCTGAAGAAGGCCGCTATGCAGGCCGCGATCGGAATCCCGTTGGGCTGGGCGATGGCCTTCGCCGGCCGCCAGGAGTTGCAGAGCGTTTTGTATGGCGTGAAGGCGGGCAATCCCTGGGTGCTGGCGGGTACCAGCGGCATAGTGGCGCTGGTGGCTTTGATCGCGGCGCTGCGTCCGGCGTTGGTCGCGGCGCGCGTGGATCCGATGGTGGCGCTGAGGTACGAGTAGCGTGGGGCGGGCAATTCTGCCCGCAGCCGGCTTTTCAGCCGGCTTGGCCGCCTGAAAGGCGGCTGCGGCCAAGATTGACCGCCCCACAGCTGCGCCGCCAACCGATCGCGATCAGCAAAGCCCCCAAACCCACCAGCGCCATGGAACCCGGCTCAGGCACTGTGTTGGCTACCAGGCCAATAGTGTTCCCGTTGGCGTCTCCGTAGAATCCGACAAGCTGTCCGTTATCGTTGATTCCGTTGATGGTCGTGCCGCCGTTCGCCAACACCGCATTGGGATCGTCAACCGTCTGATAAGTGCCCGAAGCGATGGAATACACAAAGCCGTTGTTGAAGCCATTGCCGTCCTGATAGACGCCGACGATCTGACCAACATTGTTAATTCCCAGAAACATCGTATTGGTGGAACCCGCAGCTTCGAAGTTCGTGAAAGTTCCGCCGTTGTCCAGAAAGCCTTCGGTGACGCTACCGCTGAGAAAGAACCCGATCACCTCACCGGCGTTGTTGATGCCGGTTGCCGTGACACTGGTGGCATTGTCCGACGACGGAAGCAAGACGTTGGTATAGCTCGAGCTTCCGATGTTATAGAGATACCCGTGACTATTGCCGGACGCGTCAACATAGAAGCCGGCGGCCGTGCCATTGTCGTTCAACCCGAGGAGCTGATTGGTAGTTGGCCCCGTAGCCGGCGTATTGGGGTTTCTTACTGTCGTGAAAGTATTGCTCTGGTCCACGAATCCGAAAAAGTTTGGAGTCGTGGCGCCGTTGCTATCCGCATAGAAGCCGACGGTAACGCCGCCATTGTTGATGCCGGTCACCTGGGTCTGGCTAGAGCCCGGGAAGTTCTCGCCCGTGAAAGACGTGTATGGCGCCGACGTCGTGTAGCCCTGATTGGGGGTTAAGGTGAACGGAGGTGGAGTGGCGTTCGGCGCTCCACTGCCGAAATAACCGGCGATGGTGCCGGCATTGTTGATTGACAACTCCTGGTTAAAGGTCGGATCGCCGGGGTTGACGACGTCCTGAAAAATGTACCCAGCTTGAGCGCCCTGGGGAAGCAGCAGGAACCCGCCAACTAGCAGGGGCACAGCTATCCGCGCGGCGCGCGCCGCATCGAGGTTTAATTTGCGCATAGGAGCGATTATACGAGGCGGTCCGGGGTGAATTCAACGGATTTTCCAACCGGGCATCCTGGGATAGTCCGAAAGAGCACACTGCAACCAGTCGAGTGGTGACAACGGACACAAATGGCGGTACTCAACGATCAGGCGTGGCGGGGCGTTCCGTGGGTTCCGTGCGGGCGAAACCGATGCACGAATGGTTCCGCTAAGCCCCACACCAGCAGGAACAGGAATAGCGAGCCATACACCAGATCCCGGCTGAGACCCACCCAACCCGGCAGCGGCGGCGAGAATCCGATGGCCAAAGCTGCCAGCACGCTGAGTACATGCCAGTACCAGCGCGCGTGGAAAAGGTAGACGAAAACCAGGGCGAGGGCGACGGAGAAGCCATAAACCACATACACCAAAATAGTAGACATGGTCCACTCCTGCTTGTATTCTAGCTCTAAAGCGGGGTTTTGGAGCTAATTATGCGATGGCTGATTGGGGCCGTGGTTTGCCAAGTTGTTTTCGCTGGGGCGTATCCCGCGCATTGGTGGACTCCGGTTCCGGAGGACCAGCGGGCCAGTTGGGAGATCCTGCCGCAAGCGGCCAGCCCGGGCGAGGTGATCGTTTCCAAACGCAACGAACTGGGAATCCTGTCCAACTTTGCGGCCACTCCGTTTACGTTTCGCGGCAAGCGCTATGCCAGCGTGGAAGGTTTTTGGCAGATGATGCTGTATCCGGAAGGTCCGCGGGATGCGCGCGCGCTGGCGCGGGGAATCGCTTGGGCGCACACGCGCGACGAAGTGGCGCGCATGACGGCGTTCGAGGCCAAGGACGCCGGGACGCTGGGAGAGGCGAATATGCTGAAGATGGGGATAGACTGGGTGACCTTTGAAGGCCGGCGAATGCCGTACCGGGCGAAGGGGAAGGGGGAGCATTACAGGCTGATCGTGGCGGCTATGCGGGCCAAGCTGGCGCAGAATCCGCGGGTGCGCGAGATTCTGCTGGCGACTGGAGATTTGGTGCTGCGGCCGGACCACGTCGAGGAAGTTGGTGCTCCGGCGGCGTGGCGGTATTGCGAGATCTGGATGGCGGTTAGGGGGGCGTTGCGGCGGGACTAAAGTCCCGCGCGGACTGAAGTCCGCCCTCCACGGTATACTGGCTTGGACATGAGATATGCGAGTTGGGGTTTGTTCTGTTTGGCGGGGATACTGGCGGCTCAGACGGCTCAATACCCTGACCTTCCCAGCGAGATTCCGGCGAAGTTTGCCGAGGCCACCGATGGCTTCGACTACATCAAGCGCGACGTGATGATCCCGATGCGGGACGGCGTGAAGCTGCACACCGTGATCCTGTTGCCCAAGGGGGCGCATGGCGCTCCCATCCTGCTGACCCGCACGCCTTACGACGCCAACGGCCTGACCAGCCACGCGCAAAGCACGCACCTCGGTCCGATCCTGCAGGGCTACGACAACGCAACCGATGTGATCGTGGAAGGCGGTTACATCCGCGTGGTGCAGGACGTGCGCGGCAAGCACGGCTCGGAGGGCGACTACGTGATGAACCGGCCGCTGCACGGGCCGCAGAATCCCACGCCGGTGGATCACGCCACGGACACATACGACACCATCGACTGGCTGGTGAAGAACGTCCCGGAAAGCAACGGCAAGGTTGGAATCCTGGGCATATCCTACGATGGATTCCTGCCCTTGATGGCGCTGGTGAATCCGCATCCGGCGCTGAAGGTGTCGGTGCCCATGAACCCGATGGTGGATGGCTGGAGGGGCGACGACTGGTTCCATAACGGCGCGTTTCGCCAGATGGGAACTCTGGACTACATCAACAGCCAGGAGTCCTCGCGGGGGTCCGACGCGAAGTGGTGGAGCGGTTACTACGACGACTACGACTTGTACCTGCAGGGGGTGTCGGCGGGCGCGGTGGGGCGCGCGCACGGGCTGGAACAGTTAGGCTTCTGGCGGAAGATCGTGGAGCACCCCAGCTACGACGCTTTCTGGAGCGATCAGGCAGTGGATCGGGTGCTGGCGGCCGAACCGCTCAAGGTGCCGGTGATGCTGGTGGACAGCCTTTGGGACCAGGAGGATATCTACGGCGCGATGGCTGTCTACAGGGCGATCAAGCCGAAGGATACGAACAACGACAAGGTGTTTCTGGTGATGGGGCCGTGGCATCACGGGCAGGAGATCGGGGATGGCAGCACGCTTGGCGCGCTGCGTTTCGGCAGCGATACCGGACTCTACTTCCGGCGCGAGATGCTGCGCCCGTTCCTGGACCAATATCTGAAAGACGGAGCGCCCAGGGCCGATGTGGCGCCGGTTTCGGCGTTTGAGACCGGCACGAACGCGTGGCGGCGCTTGCCTGCGTGGCCGGCGGGGTGCGCGAGCGGCTGCACCATCCGGCCGACGCCGCTCTATCTCGCGGCGGACCTTAAGCTGAGCTTCCGCGCGCCGGATGAAGGCGGCGCGGCCTTCGAGGAATACGTCTCCGATCCCGCCAAGCCGGTGCCGTTCCGCGCGCGGCCGATCGGCGACGACAAGCGCAAGACGTGGTCGCAATGGCTGGTGGACGATCAGCGGGAGGCGTCCGGACGGACGGATGTTCTGGCGTTCGTCTCGGATGTGTTGAGCGCTCCGTTGAAGATCAGCGGGGAGCCGGTTGCCAATCTGATCGCTTCGACAAGCGGGACGGACTCGGATTGGGTGGTGAAGTTGATTGACGTTTATCCCGATGAGGTGGCCGGCGAGGCGGCCTTGGGCGGCTATCAACTGATGGTGTCGGCCGATATTTTTCGCGGCCGGTACCGCGAGAACCTGGAGACGGCCAAACCGATCGCCGCGGACCAACCGCTGCGGTATCGCTTCAACTTGCCCACGGTGAACCACGTCTTTCTGCGGGGACACCGGATGATGGTGCAGGTGCAGTCGAGCTGGTTTCCGCTTTACGACCGGAACCCGCAGAGTTTTGTGGCGAATATCTTTTGGGCGAAGGCGGGGGATTATCGAAAGGCAGTGCAACGCGTCTATCATGCGCCCGGGCGGGAGAGTTTTGTGGAGCTGCCGGTGGTGGCGCCTTAGGCGACGCGGCGGGGCTTAAGCCCCGCGCGGGCTAAAGCCCGCCCTCCTTGCATTTGGCTACTATCAGGGTGATGTCGTCGTACTGTTCATCAGCGCCGAACTCGCGCACTTCGTCTACTATCGACGCGACCATCGCCTGGGCGGACTGGTCCCGATGGCGGCGCAGGGACGCGATCAGGCGCTGGTCTCCGAATTCCTCTCCCGCATCGTTGAACGCTTCGGTGACGCCGTCGGTGTAGAGTGCGAGCGTGTCTCCCGGGCAGAGCAGGCGTTCGTCGATCAAGCAATCCCAGGCCTGGAAAAGGCCTAACACGGGGCAGGTGGAATCGAGCCGTTCCAGAGCGCCATTGCGCCTTAATAGAAAGGCGGGGAGATGCCCGCAATTCGCATAACGCAGGCGCTTGGTCTGGTCGTCGTACTCGGCGAAGAAGAGCGTGGCGTAGGCGCTTTCGGCAGTGTTTTCGTAGAAGAGCTGGTTGACCGATCGCAAGAAGCGCTGCGGCTGATCCAAGGCCATGGCGCACTGGCTGCGCAGATTTGCCTGCAGGTTGGCCATCAGGAGAGCGCCCGCGATCCCTTTTCCCGCGATGTCGCCGAGCACCAACCCGAGCCGGTCGCGGCCCAGACTGAGGAAATCGTAGTAATCGCCACCCACCTGGCGGGCCTGGATGCATGCGCCCGCGTATTCGAGTGTTCGGAGCGGGGGAAGCTCTTGGGGAAAGAGCCTGGCCTGCACCTGCTTTGCAATTTCGAGTTCCTGGGCGGCGCGGCGTTCGGCTTCCAACTTCTCGGCCAGCGCGCGGCGGTGGGCTTCGACTTCGCGGCTAACTTCATCAAAGCCCACCAAGGCGAAGGAGTTGCCATCCACATCCTTGAAGCGGGTGAACACCGCGCCCCAGATCGGGGCTTTGTCCGCAGACGGTACGGCCGGTGCAGGGGCAGACCGCTCATACTTGAAGCGCCGCAGGCGCGGGGGATGACCAAAACGAACCCCGCGTTTGCGCCATTCGTGGAACTTGGCCAGGACATCTTCGGTGACGAAGGCAACTTGCGTGGCGCGGCCGATGAGCTTGTACTCCTGGGTTCCGCGCTTGGGAGCGATGAGCATGAGCACAGCGGAACCGTCGGGAGGGGCGACGGCCACCCAGCGGCCGCCGGATCCAAATCTGGCGTCGAAGGCCAGATTGAATCCAAGCTGGTCCAGGTAGAAGCTCAGGCTGCGATCCTGGTCGCGCACGTAGATGTTGACCGCGTGGATGCGCAGGTGGGGTTGGGGCGCGGCGGAGTTGCCCATCGAGGTGATTATATCTACTTCAATTCGAGGTAACTGCAGGTGTCGATGCCACCAGGGCGCATATGGGCTATTAGCGTCTTCTTTGTGCTCGCGTGCCGGTCGATTCGCGGCTTGGCGTTTGCCGGGCAGAAAGCGTCATATTTGATTACGAGGCGATAGTTCCCGTCTGGAATGCCTTTCAACTCGAAGCGGCCGTTCTCATCGGTCATGGTGCGAATTTGTGACACGCGTACGGCCCGTAGTCGATTTGGTTGCGGCTCTCGTAGGTTAGGTCTTTGCAGTTCGGTCGAGTCTCCTGACCAATAGCGACGAACGCAAAAGTTAAGCAACAAATCCCCGCGCGAGCTGGCAATCTCATTTTGGGTATCACGTGCACCTGGGCTGGTCTAACGTCTTCAGGCTCCAGCCCGGTTTTCTTGGCTATCTGGGCAAGTAATCCGGGACCGATTTCGTCGCCGTCATGAAATGCGAATGTATAGTTGGGCCAGCCCGGCCGCGTGAGCCGGCGATGAGAGCCAGTCTGCCAAGATACACTCCATCCGATTCGCAGCAACGCCGCCAATAGTCGTCTCGCCTTGACCAAGCGCCAGCGGCTCATGCCACCGCGAAGATCCTGGCCAAGGGATCGGGAACTTCCTCGCCGTGGTCAATGCAGTCGGCGGCTACGCGTAAGGCCAGCGCGCGCACTGCGGCGATGGCTGCCTCGCGGCTCGCGCCTACGCCATCACTCCAGGCATAGATTCGATGTCGGCCCACCAGCGGCCGTCCTCCTCCCGACCGAGGGTGATTGGAATGGATTCGACAGTAGTCGTCATGGTTCTCTGCAACCGCGGCAAGTTTGCGCAGATTGGCAATCGGCGCGCAGGATGCCATCCTGCCCCACAGTACAGATCAGATCAGAAGGTATAGAGCGGCACGCCGACCGGGGCTTCGGCGGGCTCGCCGCCGGCGGCGACGGGCTGCTCGGCGTTGATGGCGCGGTAGTAGATGCCGGTGTCGCCCAGGTAGACCTCCAAATCGCCGGGACGGGGAAGGGCGCCCTGGATCAGGGCTTCCGAGAGCGGGTCTTCGATGAACTTCTGCAAGGCCCGGCGCAGGGGACGCGCGCCGTAGCTGCGATCCGCGCAGGTCTTCTCCAGCAGGTATTTGGCGGCGTCCGGCATCAGGTGGATCTTGAGCTGCTTGGCTTCCAGATTCACGTTGATCTGTTCGACCATCAGGCCGATGATCTTGAGCAGGTCGTCGTCGTTGAGCGAGGTGAACAGGATGACGTCGTCCAGACGGTTGAGGAACTCGGGATTGAAGGCCTTCTTGACTTCAGCGCGCACCATGTCCTCGATCTTCGACGGGATGCCTTCGCCGGCGGGCGCGGAGAAACCCAGGTGGCCGCGCTTCTCCAGGAACCGTGCGCCCAGATTGGAGGTCATGATGATGATGGTGTTCTTGAAGTCCACCTGGTTGCCCAAGCCATCGGTCAACTGGCCGTCTTCAAATACCTGGAGCAGGATGTTGTAAATATCCGGGTGGGCCTTCTCGATTTCGTCGAGCAGGATGATGGAATAGGGCGAACGCTTGACGCGCTCGGTCAACTGGCCACCCTCTTCGTATCCCACATATCCGGGAGGCGAGCCGATCAACTTGGAGACCGAGTGCTTCTCCATGAACTCGGACATGTCGAAGCGGATGAGCGATTTTTCGCTGCCGAACAGGAACGCGGCGAGGGCGCGGGCGACTTCCGTTTTGCCCACACCGGTGGGCCCCAGGAACAGGAACGAACCGGCCGGACGGGCACTGGCCTTCAAGCCGGCGCGCGAGCGGCGAATGGCGCGGGCCAGGACGGAAATGGCTTTCTCCTGGCTGATGATGCGCTTGTGCAACTCTTCTTCGATGCGCAGCAGCTTGGTGATCTCTTCTTCCCGGATGGCGGTCATGGGCACGCCGGTCCAGCGGGCCACCACGTCTTCGATGTCGTCCTTGGTGACGATGCCGGTGGAGGAATCGTCGAGATTGTACTTCTCGCGCAACTGGCGCATGTTCTCGCGCTCTTTGCGCTCCTCGTCGGAGTAGAAGCGGGCCTTCTCGAACTCGTGGTTGGCGATGGCGTTCTCCATGCGGTGCACGATGAACTTGATGCGCTTTTGAATATCGGCCAGATCGCTGGGCAGGGTGGTTTGGCGCAGCTTGACGCGCGCGCCGGCCTCATCGATCAAGTCGATCGCCTTGTCGGGCAGGAAGCGATCGGGAATATAGCGGCTGGAGGTGAAGACCGCGGTCTCGATGGCGTCGTCGGTGTAGCCGACCGCGTGAAACTTCTCGTAGCGGTCCTTGATGCCGAACAGGATCTTGACGGCATCCTGCTCGCTGGGCGGCGGAACTTTGACGGCCTGGAAGCGGCGTTCGAGGGAGCGGTCCTTTTCGATGGACTTGCGGAATTCGGCCGGCGTGGTGGCGCCGATGCACTGGATTTCGCCGCGCGAGAGGGCGGGCTTCAGGATATTGGCGGCGTCGAGGGAGCCTTCGGCGGAACCTGCGCCCACCAGCGTGTGCAGCTCATCGATGAAGATGATGGCGTTCTGATTCTCCATCAACTCCTTCATGATGGTCTTGAGGCGCTCTTCAAACTGGCCGCGATACTTGGTGCCGGCGACGATGAGCGAAAGATCGAGGGCCAGGATGCGCTTGTCGGCCAGGAAGGAGGGCACATCGCCTTCTGCGATGCGCTGCGCGAGGCCTTCCACGATGGCGGTTTTGCCCACGCCCGGCTCACCGATCAGCACGGGGTTGTTCTTGGTGCGGCGGCAGAGGATCTGCACCACGCGCTCCAGTTCGTAGTCACGGCCGATGAGGGGATCGAGCGCGTTGTCGATGGCTGCCTGCGTGAGATCGCGGGAGAATTCGGCCAGCAGCGAGCTTTCCTTGGGGCGGTTGGAGGCGACCTTCTCGGATTGGGAACGGGCCAACTCTTCGCGGATAGTGGAGAGGCGCAGGCCGCGTTCGTGCAGGATCTCGGCGGCGAAGCACTTCTCCTCGCGGAGGAGGCCCAGCAACAGATGCTCGGTGCCGATGTGCTTGTGGTTGAGACGCTCGGCTTCTTCCGCGCCATAGGCCAGCACGCGCTTGCATTCGTGGCTGAGGGGCAGATCCACGGAGGTGGAAACCTTTTCGCGAATGGTGGTGTGGCCTTCGATCTGCTTGCGAATGGATTCCACGGCCGCGTGCGACCGCAGAAAACGATTGGCCAGAGCCTTATCCTCCCGCAGCAGGCCCAAGAGCAGATGCTCGGTTTCGATGTAAGGACTGCCGAACTGGCTGGCTTCGTAACGGGCGAAGAAGATCACCCGCCTAGCCTTCTCCGTATAACGTTCAAACATGACCGTGACGCTCCCTAATATTAAAGATACTACCCATCCTCGTGCGGATGCACATTACCTGAACCAGTACCGGTGCTTCCGGCAAGCAGGGCGCCGCCTTCCATCGTCAGAATTCGATCGCATCGCCTGGCGAATGCCAGATTGTGCGTGACCAAAACCGAGGTAAGCGTATGAGAACGATGCAGGCGCGCCAGCAGATCGAAGATCATTTCGCCGGTCCTGAAGTCGAGGTTGCCGGTGGGTTCGTCGGCGAGCAAAACGGAGGGCTCTCCGACCAGAGCCCTGGCCAGCACGATGCGCTGCTGTTCGCCCCCGGATAATTCCCCTGCGCGGTGTGTCGCGCGCGCGTGAAGCCCGACCTCATCCAACCTCGCTAGCGAATCCGAAGCCGCCTTCCCGTGCGGCACCCCCCGGATCAGCAGTGGCATCATCACGTTTTCGAGCGCCGTAAACTCCGGCAGCAGGTAGTGAATCTGCCAAACAAATCCGATCTCGCGATTCCGGAAATTAGCAAGTTCAGAATCGGCGAGCTGTGCAATGTCTATCGATCCGTAGTATATCGTACCACTCGTGGGTCTGTCGAGACCGCCGAGCAAATGGAGGAGGGTGGACTTGCCGGCGCCGGACTCGCCGACCAGGGCGAGCATTTCGCCGCGGTGGACCTGGAGGTCGATGGAGTCGAAGATGACCAGATCGGCGTCGCCGGAGCGGTAGACTTTGGTGAGCTTTTCGGCGCGCAGGGCGGGGGCGGAGGGCATAAGGCTTAGGGTAGCAGGGCGACGCGACACGGCGATGCGGGCAGGTGTTATGGAAGACCGTCTGGAGTGTTGCATTGCGTTGCATGGGTACGGCGGGTAAGTGAGGCCCGGCAGGTTGGCAGGCGGTTACCGGTTCTAACGAACAAAGCCCATCATATTGATAATAAATGCCTTGCTATTTCTTAGGAGGCGCGGTTTGGGCATTTCGGGCATCGGGTAGTGGGCGATGGGGGGTTGGGGCGCTTGGCGCGCCGGGCCGGGGGTCTGGATTCGGGATTCTCGCGGCTAGTGGGGAGACAGTGGTTGCGTACCGGTGGGTGTCGTGGGTGCGGTTGTCAAAGACCAGGGGGCAGAGTGCTAACGGGAATCGGGGGTGGCGGGGCGCTTCTGGCGGGCTGCCTGGTTGGCTTAGCCTCGGAGGGGCGCTGGGGCTGGGCCTTGCGCTCCTTTTGCGACTGTCAGTTCGTGCGCCGCGGTGGTGAAGGAACGCTCCAGGCGCATGCGCAGCGCGGAAACCCGGTCCAGCAGGGGCAACTCTTCGTCGAATGGCAATCTGCGCTCGCAGATTCTTCCCTCTTTCTTGGCCATGCGGGCGAGCACCATTGGGAGATGGCCATCTGTTCGAGGCGCATCCGTTCGGTTTGGGTTTGGGGTTGCCACTCGGCAACGAGCGCGGCCCAGAGCTGCTTGTATTCCTCGGGTCTTCCCAGGGGAGGATGAGGCCACGGGTGCGCAGGCCGTAGGTGAGGGCGTTGAGGCGCACGGCGGCCTTGCCCTCCGGAGTGTTGGGACCGGTAGAGTGCTGGGCATTCTGCCGGTTGGCTTGGATTCGATGATAGGGCGGGCTTGTGGGGAAATGGGTTAGCCGGGAGGGGGTGGATGGTAAGTGATTTGGTTGGTCGGGATGTGGGGACCGGGTTTATTTTCTCAGCGCGTGACCGGGGGCGGCGGCCAGGTGGTTTGAGGGGCCGCTTCATGAAGGTCGAGGGAAGGGCCGATTGACAATCGGCCTGCAGGTTGACAACCTGCCCCACAATTTTACCTCAGCAATTCGTCCACGCTCCTGGCGTCCAGCACCCGCTCGCTCAGAGTTTCAAGCTCGGACGCCGGCATGGCTGCCAGTTTCTCGAAGGCCCAACTCGGGAGAGCGCCGAAACGCTTTTCGATTAGCCGTCGAAGGACGGTGAGTTCGCCTGCTTGCAGGCCTTCCCGCAAGCCTTCCTGACGGCCCTTCTGTTCCGCTTTTATAATCATCGGCCCCAAGACTTCGTGGTCCCGAATATCTAGATCGATCGGCATATTCCGTGCCTCCTGTTCCACCGTCCCCGCCAAGTGCCTCAATCCGGCCAGGATCATCAACTGGGCCAAGGCGGTCTCCCTTTCCGCTATCGCCAGGCCGGCGATCCGCTCCACAATCTTGTGGACCGCCTTCTTATCGTCTCGCAATTGCGCCAGGATCGCAATTACATTGTCGCCGACCTCTTGGCTTTCCAGCAGGCGGTCGCCATCCAGCGTTCGAATGTCGATCAGACCGTATTGGAATGATAAATCCGGGCCGCGCAGCTCGTTTTGCATGTGCATGGGCGCCTCACCAACATAAAGCAAGATTTGCCGCGGAAATTGTCCGAACAGCCGTTGAATGCCGAGACAGTATTCGATCATGCGGAACGGCATGGCCGCGTCATTACCGCTTTGCAGCTCAATGTGGATGAGTTGGCCGCCGGCAGTCTGGCCGAGCAGATCCAAGGGCAGGTTCTGCGCTTTCCGCACCTTTGGAAGTTCTACATCCAACCACTTCGCGACCGCCGTGCCGGTCAACGCGCGAAGGGTGAGCGCGGCTGAACCTTTTAACAGCGTCTTCAGGGCTACGTCGTATTCCTGCATAGAAAGATCCGCTGAACTTGCACTTATGGATAAAGGTGAAAAACTCGGGCCTTTTTCTCATCCACGAAAGGAACCATTCAGTGAGCGGGCTGGTGAGGCCGCAAAGGGGCCATGCGATCACGAGGGCCGGGCAGAGAAAAGGGCGCGCTCAAGCGGCGTCATCGGCGGGATGCACGACTTCAATGCCGGCGTAACGGGAGAATCCAGTCTTGTCGAAAGTGAGAATGGCGGTGAGGCCATGCACCGCATGGCGGCCACCAGGCGGACATCGTGCGCCGGCTTCCCGGAAACCCGATACTGAATGACGAGGTTTCCCAGACTGGATAGATCGCACATCAGCTCGTCCGGCGCGTGTGGGACCGCCCCAGACCGTTTCGGGCTGCCGGGCGCGTCGCGACCACCTACAGTTCGAAAAGGTTTTGAGGCGCAATGTGAAGGTCGCGGCCCCGAGCGCCCAGAGCCTTGATCGCGCCGCGGACGATCTCACGCTACGGATGCAACGGTTGCAAGAGCCGCAGCACTGCGCTGGTATCCGAGGAGCATGCGGCTAAATCAGGTCCGGGTAGATACTTTCCCGACTCATATCTTCATCCGAAAGAACAGGGGTGTTGGGGTCATGACTATCGACCCAGGCGTCGAAGTGCCGCGCCCACTCCTCGGGATCTGTTTTCTGCAGGTGGGCAATGGAGACGATTTCTACGGACTGGTCGGCCACGTCGAGCATCCACTGCTCAAGACTCAGTCCGCGCGCGCCTGGGCCTTGAACGCAGCCTCTTTTTCCGGCGGCAAATTGAGTGTGACGGTCATCGTTGCACCGCTGCCTCTCCAGGTTACCGCTGGCGCCGTGCGGCAGGGGAGCCATCTGAAGTGCCGACCTGGCATTACTCCGCATTACCCGGCAGCGACCGGCGGCAGGCCCGCCAGCGCCATGGCGATCTCCTCGTCGGGATAGTCGTAGTTCTGCAACTTGCCGGCAGTGTAATCGATGTAAGCCTGCATGTCGAAGTGGCCGTGGCCGCAAAGATTGAACAGGATGGTGCGCGAGACTCCCTCCTGCTTGCACTTGAGCGCTTCCGCCAGCGCACCGGCCACGGCGTGGTTGGCCTCGGG
>Ga0187887_10001936_pt1 | contig 17226 bp, 14 predicted proteins | sample June2016WEW_7_10_FD_132977 | JGI IMG/M metagenome (GOLD analysis project Ga0187887, IMG submission 132977) | Peatland microbial communities from SPRUCE experiment site at the Marcell Experimental Forest, Minnesota, USA - June2016WEW_7_10 | ecosystem: Environmental > Terrestrial > Soil >...
AAGGGCCGCTCTTCCACGGGGGCGCAGGCATTCGGAGCGCAGGCATTCCTGAGTTTTGCTGCAAACTGCAAGGGCGTGCCTCTTCGAATGCCACTTCTCACCTATTGCGGCGTCGGCGTGATTGGCACCGGGGCATTTTTCGGAGTGCTTAGATAGCCGGTGATCTTGTTCTTATCCACCGTCCAGACGACGAGTTCGTAGAGCATGTGATCGCGTCCGGTATAGAACTGGACGGGCTCGCTTTGGTTCTTATCTTTCTTCTCGATGGCTTTATCGTCGGCGTTGACGGTTAAGGTGTATTTGCCCTTCTTTGGATCAGTTTTTTTGAGCTGCAAGGCAACGGTCGAAAAGGCCTGGGGCTTCGCGCCTTTGACCAGCGTGAATTCGTAATATTGGCGGTCGCCTCTGTGCTTGAGAGCTTCGAGATCGCCGCGCGTGTTGGCAATGAGGCCACTCTGAACGCCGAGATCGCCACGGGTGCTCTCGAGTTTGGCGATCGTCGCATCGAGCGAGGCCTTGGTGGCGGCGACATCGGATTTCACACCACCGACGTCGGACCTGACCGATCCGACTTCGCCCGCGACTGCGCCTACGTCTTTTTTCAGTTCTGCCGTCTGGGCCGCGCTCCGCACGGCGGCGGCTTGCTGTTGGCGCTGCAACTCTTCGGCGCGCTCCGCCATTTCCTTCTTCGTCACACCAATCTTCTCGCCCAGAGCTTCGGCGTCGGATTCCGCAGACTGCATGCGCTTGGTCAGGTCGGCGATCTTCTTCTGGCTGGCGGCTGAATCGTCGGTGAGTTGAGTCAGCCTGGTGTGCATGTCATGGCCGAAAAACAGTGTCGCGCCGACGTAGACGATTGCCAGCGCTAGAAGGATCCATTTGCCGGCATTGCCACCGGTCTCGGGCTGATACACGTTCGGTTGTTCGCCTGGTTCGGGCATATGTGTTGGCTCCGTTGTAAGTAGACTGTAGGCCTATTGTTTGTGAGATGCGGGTCGCTGTCAATTGCGATTCAGGTACTCGGCCAGACGTAACTTGCTCCGCGCGCGGCAGATAGAATGGAGCGGTGAAACATTGGGATGCCATTGTGATTGGGGCTGGGATCATTGGGTTGTCGGTCGCCATTGAACTGCATAAGCGCGGATTGCGGGTGCTGATCGTGGAAAAAGGCGAACCGGGACGCGAAGCTTCGTGGGCAGCGGGAGGGATGCTGGCTGACTTTCCGCTGGAAATGCCGCCAGCACTGCGGGATCTAGCGGTGGCGAGTGCGAGGATGTACCCAGAGTTCGTGCTGGAACTGGAAGACGAAGCGCGGATGAAGATTGATTTGCGGGAGGTCGGGACGCTGCTTTTTCTGAATCCGCCTGCCGATCAGCCGTTGTTGAAGGACGGGTATTTGCCTGCGCAATGGCGGGAGTTGGAGCCGAACGTTAAGGCAGAACATGTTCGAGCGAATCGCGTCGTATTTCGTCTTCAAGAACGGTGCGTTGATCCGCGGGATTTGACTTCGGCGGCGATCGCAGCGGCCAAGCATCGGGGGATTGATTTTTCTTCTGGCAACCACGTGCTCGAGATTGAGGTTGCGGACGGGAAGGTTGCCGGGGTGCGCACCAATAAGTCGAGGTTCTCGGCAGGCATCGTGGTGAACTGCGCTGGGGCTTGGGCGGGACAGATCGAAGGAGCGAGTCTCGGCGCGATTCCTACGCGTCCTGTGAAAGGACAGATGCTTTGCGTGGCCATGCCGCATAAGGAGCTGATCCGGCATGTTTTTCGGACGCCGGGGGTTTACCTGATTCCGCGCAGCGATGGGCGATTGGTGATTGGCGCTACGCAGGAGGAGGCGGGTTTCGACAAGCAGACCGTGCCGGAGACCATCCAGGAACTTCGGCAGGAGGCGCTTGACCTGGTTCCGAAACTCGCGGAGGCGCGTTTTCTGGAGGCGTGGGCGGGGCTGCGTCCGGGGACCCCGGATGCGCTTCCGATTCTGGGTGCGACCTCAACGCCGGGATACTTTGCCGCGACTGGACATTTTCGCGATGGGATATTGCTGGCTCCGGTGACGGCGCGGGTGATGGGACAAGTCATTGCCGGGGAGAAGCCGGAGTTTGATTTGGGGGCGTTTGGGGCGGGGAGATTTCGAAACTAGGTTGAAGATCGTAAAAGAAGCTGGGAACCGAAGAGGTATATACTAAAGGGTTTTGGGCGCCTTGCCGTCTATCGTCTATCCAGCGCCAGAAAGGGTACCTATGGCTTCTCCTGCAGTGGATTTTGCGCGCAATAATCAGTCCAGATTTCTCGATGAGTTGAAGGACCTGCTCCGCATTCCGAGCGTCAGCACTTTGGAGGAACACAAGGGCGACGTGTTGAAGGCGGCGGAATTTGTGGCGGCGGAACTGCGGCGTATCGGGATGAACAATGTTGAGATCATTCCGAGCTCGGGACATCCCCTGCTATACGCGGACTGGCTTAACGCTCCGGGCAAGCCGACGGTGCTGATGTATGCGCACTATGATGTGCAGCCGCCGGATCCGATTGAGGAATGGCACACGCCTCCGTTTGAGCCGACGGAGCGGAATAACAACATTTACGCGCGTGGGGCGGTCGACGACAAGGGGCAGCTCTGGATGGAAGTGAAGGCGCTCGAGTCGCTGTTCAAGGCGCACGATGGCAAGCTGCCGATCAATGTGAAAGTGATTTTTGAAGGCGAAGAAGAAGTGGGCGGCGAGGCGATTGCGGAATATGTTCGCAAGGAGAAAGCCAAGCTGAAGGCCGATTTCGCGTTGGTGTGCGATACCGAGCTATTTGCACCGAACCTTCCGACTTTATGCGTCGGACTGCGCGGGCTAGTGTACACGGAGATTGAAGCTTACGGGGCGAAGACCGATTTGCACTCGGGAATTTATGGCGGAGCGGCGCCGAATCCGTTCTTCGCGCTGATTGAGATCATCAGCAAGCTGAAGGACTCGAAGGGAAAAGTGCTGATTCCGGGCTTTTACGCGAAGGTGAAGAAGCCGACCAACGATGAACTGAAGGCGTGGAAGCGACTGCCCTTCAACGAAGAAAAGTATCGGAAGGCGGAGGTTGGGTCGAAGGTGCTGACGGGCGAGCCCGGGTTCTCGGTGCTCTACCGGACATGGGCGCGTCCGACGCTAGAAGTACATGGGATGCCGGGAGGTTTTACTGGAGGCGGCGCGAAGACGGTGATTCCGGCGAAGGCGGCGGCGAAGGTTTCGATGCGGCTGGTGCCGAACCAGGATCCTGAAGACATCCTGAAGCGTTACACGGCGTTTGTGAAGAAGCTGACGCCGAAGGGGATCGAAACGAAGATTAAGGTGCACAGCAAAGGGCCGGCATGCGTAGTCGGCACCGACAACCGGTTCATCAAGGCGGCGACGGAAGCGCTGCACGATACTTTTAAGAAAGACACGGTTTATATCCGGTCGGGCGGGTCGATTCCGATTGTCACGGATTTTCAGGATGTGCTGAAGATTCCATCGGTGATGATGGGGTTTGGGCTGCCGGATGACAACCTCCATGCGCCGAATGAGAAGTTTCACATTCCGAACTTCCATCATGGAATTGAAACGATCTGTCTGTTCTTTGAGAAACTGGGCGGGTAAGGCAAGACCTTAACCACGGAGGGCACGGAGGTCACGTCGAAGCAGGTTTGCTTCCGCCGTGAAAGACGTGCCCTTTTCCAGTTCCAGCGTGTGGCACGTGTAGATCGAGGGACCTCCTCGGTACCCGGCAATCAGCCTATTTCGGTTAGAATAATGATTGCGAGGCTTTCTCGTATGCGTGCACGGATTGCCGCGTCGGCGGTGATGTTTGTGATGGTTGCGCTGGTCTCGGCTCCCTGGCTGGTATCGGAGTCGGACCAGGGGGTGCCGCACTTTAACCCGGGGCCTGCGGCGAAGGGTGAGAAGTTGGAGCCGATCCTCACCAAGGACCAGCTCTGGGGACCCAATGCGCAATATCCATATCAGATTCATGCGTACGAGCTGGCAGCGAAGATTCCCGATGTTATCTACCAGCAGCCGTGTTATTGCTACTGTGACCGGGGCATGGGGCACAAGAGCCTGCATAGCTGCTTTTCGGGGACGCATGGCGCCGAGTGCGGCACGTGTTTGAAGGAGCTGTATTACACCTATACGATGTACAAGCAGGGCAAGACGGCGCGCCAGATCCGGGCCGGTATCATCAAGGGCGAGTGGAAGGCGATCGATCTGGAGAAGGCAGCCAGCATCGAGTAAGCATCGGCCGTTTTGGTTTCCTGCCCATGACATTTGGCAAGAGCATTTCTACTTTGAGACGAAATGAGGGCTTTTGATGGCATTGAAGGTTACTCCGAAGAAACAGGCCGCTGAGGATCCGCGGCACGTTGAGGCGTTGAAGAATTATGAAACCGGGCTGCGCGCGCTGCAGGAACACAAGTTCGAGAAGGCAAAAGCGAGCCTGCAGAAGGTGCTGACGGGTTCCGATAAAGCGCTGGTCGACCGTGCGCAGGTGCACATTCTGACGTGCGATCAGCACGCGGAAAAGGCTGCGCTTCATTTCAAAACGCCGGAAGAGCATTTTGACTATGCGATGTGGTTAATGAACGCGGGCGAGTTCGGACAGGCGGGCGAGCATCTGGACAAATTACTAAAGCAGCAGCCGAAGTCCGACTATGTGCTTTATGGTCTGGCCGCGTTGTATTGCATGACCGGACACGTGGAAGAGTCGCTGAAGACGCTGAGCGAGGCGATCCAAGCCGGGCCAGCGCTTCGCTTCCAGGCGCGCAACGATACGGATTTTCAGAATCTGGCCGAGGATCCGCGGTTTACCGAACTGCTCTATCCAGATCCGGGACCGGATGAAGCAGAATCGCCGCAGGAAGAAACCAGCGCCTACTAACTGCAAGCCGAGGCGGTATGGTCCCCCAGCAAGGCACAAACATATCTGAACGAGAGAGTGCGGCACCGCACCTGCGCGTGGTGGCGATCGGCGGGGGTACGGGACTCTCGACGCTCCTAAAAGGGCTCAAACGTTATGTGCTAACGCCGACGCTGGCGGATTCGGGCGAGGTTGCGATCGCCGAGCTGTGCGGAGTGGTCACCGTCAGCGACGATGGCGGGTCGAGCGGGCGGCTGCGAAAAGAGTTCAACATGCTGCCGCCGGGCGACGTGCGCAACTGCATTGTCGCACTATCAGAAGATGAAGCCCTGCTTTCGAGGCTCTTTCAGCACCGATTTCAGAAAGGGTCCGGGCTCGAGGGCCACAGCTTCGGCAATCTTTTTCTCGCTGCGCTGACTTCCATTACGGGAGATTTCGCCGAGGCAGTGCGGCTGTCGTCGGAAATTCTGCTCACGCGCGGACATATCTATCCCGCGACCATGGCGTCCATTGAGCTGGAGGCTGAGTTTGAAGACGGCACGCGGGTACGGGGCGAGACACGCATCACGGCCAGCAAGGGCAGGATTCGAGAGCTCACGCTGGTGCCTCCGGATGCGAATCCTCTTCCACAGACGCTGGAAGCGATTGCAACGGCCGACTTGATCACAATCGGGCCGGGGTCTCTGTTCACCAGCCTGATTCCGAATCTTCTGGTGCGCGGGATGGTGAAAGCGATTGCGGACTCGAATGCTATTAAAGTATATGTTTGCAATCTGATGACGCAGGCGAATGAAAGTCTTAGTTTAACAGCGGCCGATCACATCCGAGCGCTGAACCGGCACGCCCATGCGCAACTGTTTGACTATGCGATGATCAATCGCAAGGCGGCCTCCGATGAGATGAAAGCCAAGTATGCGCTGGAAGGGGCTTCGCAGATCGTGGCCGACCTGGGAGCGATTGAGACCCTGGGCGTTTGTCCGGTGCTGGGGGATTATCTGGAGGAAGGCACCGTGGCACGTCACGCCACGGACCAGGTTGCGCACGACCTGATTACCTTGATGGCGAAGAGCCCGAAACACTCTACGACGTCGCGATAGACGGGCTCAGCCCTGACACCGCCCGAGGCATCCCGCTCGCGATATATTGACTAAAGCATGTCAAAAGCTTCCCTCAAGAATCTGAAATCTTCTCCTGCTCGCGCGCCGCGAGTAGCCATTGCGATTATGGCCGCCGGAAAGGGTACGCGGCTGAAGTCGAAACACCCGAAGGTCCTGCACGAGATTGCGGGCAAGCCGATTCTGGCGCACGTCATTGCGACGGCTACCCAGATTGTGCCCGCAGCCGACATTTTTGTGATCATTGGCCACGAAGCTGAGCAGGTGCGAGAGGCGGTTCGCGACACCGGGGCGAACTTTGTGTTACAAGCCGAGCAGCGCGGCACCGGTCACGCACTGATGATGGCTCGAGCGGCGCTTTCGCCTTATGACGAAGTGGTCGTGCTGTCGGGTGATGCGCCGCTGATCACGGCGGAGACCATTCGGAATCTCAGCGCATTTCATGACGCCGAGAAAGCGGCGATGACGCTGCTGAGCGCCGATCTGGAGAATCCTTTTGGATATGGACGGGTTTTGCGTAAAAGTGCACGCGGAGGCGAGGTGCGCGCCATTGTCGAAGAAAAGGCAGCGAGCGCCGCGCAGAAGAAGATTCGCGAAATCAATTCTGGCTTTTATGTGTTTTCGGTGCCTGCGCTGTACCAGCACATCGGGGAGCTTTCGACGGAGAATCCGCACCACGAGTACTACCTCACCGACATGGCGGCTGCGTTTCAGAAAGCGCGCAAGAAGGTGGTTGCTCTCAAGACAGACGATGCGGAAGAAGTGCTGGGCAGCAATACGAGAGCGGAGATCGTGGATCTGGATGCCCGCCTGCGGCTGGCAAAGTGCCATCGGCTGATGACGGAGGGCGTGACAATTTTCTATCCTCAGACTTGCGTGATTGACAGCGAGGTGGAAGTCGGCGCGGACACGGTGATCGAACCGTTCGTGCAGTTATTGGGCGGGACGAAGATTGGCGGAGATTGCCGAATCCGTTCGTACACGGTGATCAAGGATTCCGAGGTTGGGGATAACGTGACTGTCAACGCGTTGACCGTCATGGATCATGCTCGGGTGGCGACGGGGGCGATCGTGGGTCCATATTCGCGGCTGCGACCCGGCAGCGACATCGGCGAAGGAGCGCACGTCGGCAATTTTGTTGAGACCAAGAAGATCAAGCTGGGCAAGGGCTCGAAGGCCAATCACCTGACTTACTTGGGGGACGCGGAGATTGGCGACGGCGTGAATGTGGGCGCTGGGACCATTACGTGCAACTACGACGGCGTCAACAAGCACAAGACGGTCATCGAAGACGGCGTGTTTATTGGGAGCGACTCGACGCTGGTGGCGCCGGTGAAGATTGGGCGCGGATCGTATGTTGCGGCGGCCAGTTGCATTACGGAAGACGTTCCGGCGGATGCGCTGGCGCTGGGCCGGGCGCGGCAGATCACGAAAGAAGGATGGGCCGCAGCCAAGCGCGCGGCACGGAAGTCGGACGAAAAATGAAAAGTCCCGGAAGGAGTCTCCGGGACCTCAACACTCAAATCGAAGAACCTTCCTTTTTGAATCCTTCTAGTGAGAAACGGCGGCGAACAGAGGCGACTTCATGAGCGCCTGGAACTTCTGATCGTCGGTCTTGAAGTGCAATAACAGAGTCGCACTGTCGAAGTCGACCGTGGTCGCATCCAGTGCCGTTTTCTCGGACGGCGTCGCGCTCATTTTCTTCAGCAGGATTCCCGCTTTTACAACCGATGCAAGCGTACCTGCTGTCATGGAATCCGCGGTCAGCACGCTCAAATCGAAATTCACTCCGCTCTGAAAATTCATGGTGTAGCGCGAAGCGAGAATTCGTTTCTTAATGGTTTCGTAGTCGGCAACTTTGGCGGCGTCGCCCATCGCGGAGCGCATCATTGCCTGGGTGCCTTCCTGGTCAAGAATGCTCCACACGGAGGAGCCGTCGACGGCCGCCATCTGATCGGACATCTGAGGGTTGGAATCGAGGGACGGGCGTTTGCCGTCCTTGGCATCGAGCGCACTATGCAGCGAAGGCTCGGGGCCAAAGGCCATCGTATTGTCGTCGAGGAAGGTCATGACGTAGCCGCCATCCATGGGATAGACATTGGTGGTGCCGTATTTGGTCGCGGCGATTTTCTTCAGTTTCAGTTTCTTGAGGACCGCCTTCGCGGAAAATGAACCTTGGGCAACACAGACGGTCTGAATGCCGACTTTTGGCGTGCGGAAGGAGATGAAATTGAGTTGATCGAGATCGTGATCGGAGTCGATGCCGATGCTCTTCAACGAGGCTTCAAAATTCTTCAAGTCCGGAGGAAGAACCTGGTCCTTCAACTGCAGGGCGGTGGGCGAATCCTTTAGCGCGCGATAGTCGACGCCGATCAGTTGCTGAATCTCAGCTGGCACCATCGAACGCGCCGACGATGCGATGGGCATGGCCAATCCAGCGGCAGCCCAAAAGAGCAGGGCGAGCAAACACAATTTCTTCATAACACTCCTCAACGATGTATTTGCACGATTAGATGCAAATCAACCGGCAAAATAGGTAGTGAGATCTATTTTAGACCGGATTTCACAGGGCGGACGGGTACCTAAGTGCATTCCTCCTGCTGGAGGTAGAACGGCAGAAACGTCGGCGCTTGCGCGCGAAAACATCACTCGTGAAGCAGGGCGACTTTCGCGCGGGTTTCGGCGACAAAGGCATCATCTTTCAATGAGCCCAGATTGATCTCCACGTTCGCCAATGCCCCGGCCAGTGCGGCTTTCGCGAGGGCGATTGCGGTGGCGAGATCGGACTTCATGTTCGGGTTGGTGATCGGAATCAGCTTGCTCGCAATCTGGACCAGTTCGGCCGAACGCTCGGCCACGCCCAGCGGAACACTGGTCGCGAGTTTGAGGGCCGAGGTAATGGCGGCGCCGCCGTCGGCGGACTCTTTCGCCGCTTTATAGGCCTTCATGACCGTGTTGTAGGACTCAGCGTCGGAATCGATTGCGGCTTTGAGGTCCTCACGAAGCTGGCCTAATCGCGCGATGGATTCGCTCAGAGTAGCTTCATATTGCACATAGGCTTTCTTGCCACGGGACATGGAAGCGACCATGTTGGCCAGGCCGGCGGCCATGGCTGCGGTCGCGGCCGCGGCGCTGCCACCGCCGGGAGTCGCAGTGGGCGCGGCGAGCTGCTCGATGAAAGGCTCGACGCCGGCACGAAGACCGCCGACCGCCATTTTGCCGCCCATGACGGCGGCGAGGCGATTTTCAAGGATCAGAGATGAATCAAAATTCTCAACTTGCAGAAACCATTCGGCTGCCTGCTCCAAGGCTTTCTTAGGAATGAGGCCGACGATCTCGCTGGATACGGGGATCACGCCGTAACGTTCCGCTTCCCTCTTTACCAGCGCAAAGGCACGATGGACCGGAGTCTGCTCGAAGTCGGTGAGGTTCATGGAAACCTGGGCCAGACCGCGGACGAGAAAGCCTGCTCCTTTGACGAAACGCAGGCCGCCGCTTGAGAAGCGTACGGCTTTGGCAATCTTTTTGGCGATTTCGACATCAGGAGTGTTCAGGAATACGTTATAGGCGATGAGAAATTTGCGGGCTCCGACGACGGTTGCGCCGGCAGTCGGATGAACGCGCGGCTCGCCGAAATCGGGCTTGCGTGCAGGGTTTGTGGCGATGTCGGCGCGAATGCCTTCGAACTGGCCGCGCCGGATGTTTTCAAGATTCTGGCGCTCAGGGGTGGTTGCGGCCGCTTCGTACAAATAGACGGGAATCTGGAAGCGCTTCCAGATCTGGGCGCCGACGTGCTTTGCCATGGCCACGCAATCTTCGATGGTCACGCCGTCAATCGGGATAAAAGGGATCACATCAGACGCGCCCATGCGGGGATGAGCACCCTGATGCTTAGTCAGGTCGATTAACTCGGCGGCCTTCCCTACTCCCCGAATGGCGGCTTCCTGAATGGCTTCGCGTTCGCCGACCAGAGTGATGACGCAGCGGTTATGGTCGGCGTCCATTTCGCGATCGAGAAGAAATACGCCGGGAACTTTCATCGCCTCGACAATGGCGTCGACCTTGGATTGGTCGCGGCCTTCAGAAAAATTAGGAACGCATTCCACAAGAGTGCTGGGCATAAGCGAGAAGGATAAAGGGAGCGGGGGATGGCCGCAAGCGTGGGCGGCTGTCGGTGCCGGGCGGGACAGGTCAAATTCCGTTCCACGGATTTCGCGGATCGAGGACCAGCTGACCGTTGTGATCCGCGTGATGCGTTTCGACCGGCGGGATGATTCACACGAAATTGCCTGGACGGCTTTAGGTCACTTTGCGAGATAGGTCACTTTGCGATTTGACAAGTTGCAGGCGGGAGAGGCAGACTGCAACGACCATGCGACCCGCTTCCTGCCTTTCCGGCCGCGGCTTCACCTGACGGTAGGCCCTCCTAAAACGTCCGTCGGCCGTTTCTAGCTTTTACAATCCACCGAATCGAAAGGATGCTGTCATGGGTCGTCGATTGCTTGTCGCCGTTGTGTCGCTTGCTGTTTTCGCAATGCTGCTTTTGCCTGCGCCTGCCTCGGCGCAGAATACCAACAGCCCAACTGAGCGCCACTTCACATTCCACTATGCCTTCGCGGTCAAGAACATCCAACCGGGCGAGCACGTGCGGGTCTGGATTCCGCTGGCGCATTCGGACGCGTTTCAGGATGTGCGGGTGACGGCGAAATCGGGCGACCTGGCGCTCAAGAAGGTCCGGCAGTCGGAGTATGGTAACGAGGTTCTCTATGCGGAGTCGAGAAAAGCGGATAAGGACGAATACCGGTTTTCGGTGGATTATGATGTCGTCCGGCGGGAGCACGTGGTGCTGATTGAGGGGAAGCCTGAGCCTGGATTGACGAAAAGCCAATCGGCTCCCAAGCTAGAATTTGCGCGGTTCCTGGAGGCGGACCGACTTGTGCCGATCACGGGCGTGCCTGCCGAACTTGCGGTCGAGCAAACCAAGGGCGCGACCACGCAGCTCGAAAAAGCGAAGGACATTTATGAGTACGTGTTTCGGACGATGAAGTATGACAAAAGTGGGACCGGTTGGGGACACGGCGACACGCTCTGGGCTTGCGACTCGAAGCACGGCAACTGCACCGATTTTCACTCCGTGTTCATCGCGATGGCACGCTCGCAGAAGATTCCGGCGCGATTTCAGATTGGATTTCCCTTGCCCGCCGATAAATCTTCGGCAGAGATTCCGGGATATCACTGCTGGGCCGAGTTTTATGTCGATTCGATCGGCTGGATTCCGGTCGACATTTCCGAGGCGTGGAAGCATCAAGAGAAGCATGATTATTTCTTCGGAGCGCATGACGTGAACCGCATGCAGTTCACGCAGGGTCGCGATCTGAAACTGACTCCGGCGCAGGACGGCCCGCCGCTCAATTATTTTGTTTATCCGTATGTGGAGGTCGCGGGGAAGGAATATGGGAATGTTTCGATTGCGTTCTCGTTTCAAGAGGCCGAAAGCCGGCTCAACAGCGTAGGTGTGTTGCACGAGCGCATGCTACCGGCAACGACGCGCAATGCTAGAATCTGTTGCGCAGTCAGCGACGATTCCATCGAAGAGGAGTGAGCGATGCCAAAATTCGTAATCGAGCGTGAGATCCCTAATGTGGGCAAACTGACTCCACAGGAATTGCAGGGCGTGTCGCAGAAATCGTGTGGAGTTTTGCAAAAACTTGGGCCGCAGGTGCAGTGGCTGGAAAGCTTTGTCACCGATGACAAGATTTACTGCATCTACATTGCTCCGAATGAGGAGAGCATTCGCGAACATGCGCGACTGGGAGGATTTCCGGCCAACCGCATTTCGGCCGTGCGATCGATTATCGGGCCGACGACGGCGGAAGGCTGAGCGCAGGCCGACGTGACCAATCCCAGCAGGCCATCCGTTCATCGGCCGGACGTTGATAAGCCGGATTTTCGCAGACCGACCATTGGCGTGTTCGATTCGGGCGTAGGCGGCCTTACGGTTCTTTCTGCTCTACTGCGGCAGATTCCCGATGCCGATTATCTTTACTTTGGTGACACGGCCCGGCTGCCGTATGGGTCGAAGTCGGCGGCAACGGTGGCCCATTATGCGGTGGATGCGATCCGGCACTTGCAGTCGCAGGGAGCGGAGTTGCTGGTGATTGCCTGCAACACGGCAACAGCGCTTGCGTTCGACGAAATCAAGGCTGCATCGCAGGTGGACGTTGTAGGAGTAGTCGAACCGGGAGCCGAGGCGGCCGCGGCCGCCAGCCGCAACCGCAAGGTGGTCGTGATCGGAACCGAAGCGACCACGGCGAGCCATGCTTACCAGCGTGCGCTCGAAGCGCAGAATATTGTCGTCAGGGAAAAAGCCTGCCCCCTTCTTGTTCCTCTGGTGGAAGAAGGGTGGGTGGAGCACCCCGTGACCGAGCAGGTTGCCAAGATTTATTTGACCGAGGCGTTCGCGGACGACACGCGCGACGCGGATGTTCTGGTGCTGGGGTGCACGCACTATCCCTTGATCAAGCCTCTACTGCGCCGGGTGGCACCGGCGCATGTGACAATCGTCGACTCGGCCGAATCGACGGCACATGAGGTAGCGCGGCGGTTGAAAATCGAGCACTTGCCATCTGCCGGTGAGCCGGAACGCAGAAGTGTGCCACGGCTACGGTTCTTTGCCACCGATTCGGCGGAGAAATTCAAGAGATTGGGAACGCGGTTTTTGGGCCGTCCGGTTGAAGATGTGGTGCACGTGGATTTGAAAGAGTAGTTCTTTAAGCCTTTGGTCCTGCGGAAACACCTGCACAGGGGCGCACCCTAAATGGGGTTTTAGGGCTCGCCAGGCTCATCTCTCACACCAAGACGTGACCTGCTTCACTGACACTGCGTACTCCGGGAGAGAAACTTTCCGGCACGCACACTATCGCTTCTCCGAAGAGCGCCAATGACGACCGGACGCTCCGGCGCTTGATGGGGAGCCTCCATAACCTCTCACTCAGCTAGTTGAACGTCTCGTCGCAGGAGGACCGAATGACTTACCTACACAGTTTATTGAAACGCCACGGTCCCGGATGGCTGCTGATGGCAGCGTCTCTGGGATTTTTTGTTGTCATGATTCAGCTCGCGCGGGCACAAACGCTGACAACTCTCTACAGCTTCACCGGAGGCTCCGATGGCTTCGGTCCAGCAGGCAAATTGCTGATGGACAACGCGGGCAACCTCTACGGAACAACCGAATTTGGCGGCACCGGCTCCTGCCAAGGCCCAAACGGGCTGACGGGCTGCGGCACAGTATTCAAAATTACTCCGAGCGGCGTGGAAACCGTACTCTACAGGTTCACCGGCGGAGCAGACGGGGCGGAGCCAATCGGCGGTCTGGTTTTCGATGGCCAGGGAAACCTCTATGGCACAACCTACACTGGCGGCATCGTCAACTCCGATTGTCTTACAGGCTGCGGAGTGGTGTTCGAAGTATCCCCGTCGGGCTCGGAGGACGTTCTGTACAGCTTTAAGGGAGGAACGGATGCGGCCTACCCCTCGGGGGATTTAACCTTCGACGCGCAAGGCGATTTATTAGGGACGACATTTAACATCTTAGGGGGCGGAGGGCCCGACAGCTACTACTCGGTTTTTAAGGTCACTACGGAAGGTGTGGAAACTGTGCTCTACAGTTTCAGTGGCGGAGCCGACGGTGGCGCGCCGCGGGCGGGTCTGCTTCTCGACAAGCAGGGTAATATTTATGGCGCAGCCTATTACGGGGGTGCGTACGCAAACGGCGTCCTCTTCGAGATAACCGCATCGGGCGCTGAGAAAACGCTCTTCTCATTTCCGGGTGGCAGCCATGGATCTTTTCCCAACGGTGGACTCATCCGCGATGCGAAAGGCAACCTCTACGGCACGACCGAATATGGTGGCGCGGGCTTGGCCGGTGATCATACAGGATGCGGAGTGTTGTTTGAACTCACTTCGAAGGGAGCCGAAAAGGTGCTTTGGAGATTCCCTGCGGGTAAAAAGTCGAATCCATGCGAGCCGACCGCCGGTTTGGCCATAGATGCGACCGGTAATTTCTACGGCACAACGTATTTCGGGTCTGGGGAAAGCCGTGATTGGGGCACACTATTTGAGAGACCAATAATAGGCAAGCCGAAGATGCTCGCTGGACTAAATGGCCACCCTGAAGCGACTGTTATCCTCGATAACCAAGGGAATCTTTACGGCACGACTTTCGATGGCGGGGATTTTGGCTACGGTATGGTATTCAAGTTCGCGCCGTAGCGATGATGGGAAATCGTTTGGGGGCACAAGCCACTTGGCAGAGTGCCCCCTTTCTTTTGCACCGGAAGTCGGGGCATTTCCCTAATCGAGTTGCGGCCTCAACTGACGTTCGGGAAGCCTCTGCGTGACCGGGCGCTTCCCATACCCTAAAGAAAAACGGCCGCAACTGGCGGCCGTTCTCTTGGGCTCCTAACCTTAAACTTCAGGATCTGAAATCCCAGGATCTCAAATTTCAGTCTCGGCCTGCGATGAATTTCAGTACAGGCGGAAGCTGACTTCCACGTTGATCTGCACGGCCACTGGTTTGCCATCTTTCAGAGCGGGTTCGAAGCGCCAGGTTTTTACGGCTTCGATCGCTTTTTCATCCAGACCCAGTCCTAACGTGCGTTGCACGCGAATGTCGCGCGGGCGTCCATCCGGACCGACGACCAGCCAGAGAACGCAGGTTCCCTGGTACTTAGCCTTGCGGGCTTCCTCGGAATATTCGGGTTCGGGCGAGTAGACAGCCTTGGGGGCGGAAACACCGCCTCCAACCTTGAAGGCACCGCCGCCCGTGCCGCCACCGTGACCGGGACCGAATCCGGGACCTTCGCCGCTACCGACGCCTCCGCCATTACCCGATCCGATGCCTCCGCCGGAACCGGTGCCGTTGGACGGGAATGCTGCCGGCATGCGTGAAAGCGGGTCGCCGAGGTTGGGCAGATTGGGCTGGGCGATGTGAACATCCGGCGGAATCACAACCGTCGGCTCCATCGGGAGCTTAGGAGCTTCATTCCGGATAACTGCGACCGGGGGCGTGAACTGTTGCATCGATTGCTTTGGTAAGCGACCCTGCGATGCTTGCAGTTTGTCGCGGTCGCCGCCACCACCACCGCCTCCGGATACGGACTTCGAGGGCTCCAGCGTAGGCATGTCCGAAGGAGCGATCAATTCGACCGTCTCTTTCGGCTTGACGATTTCTTTCACCATGCGCTGGCCGAGAATCGTGCCAGCGATAATCAGCGCGAGGGCAATGATGTGAATGACGGTCGAGCCGAGCGCGCCCTTGCCCTTGTAGTTGTAGAAGCCCCAGATGTCCCGCACCGGGACGGGCTTCGAAGTCAGGACCAAAGGCGGTAATTTTTTCGGGAAGAAAAAATCGTCGATGTTGTGGAACAGGGATTTCCAGATCGGCTCGTCGAGAGTCTGGTTGTGGAGCAGGAGGTGGAGTTCGGGCTCTGGGCCGAGCGCACGCTTATCCGGCAGTGTTTCAAGTTCTGGCATATTTTCCCGAGAGCTTCAGATGTGCGGGCCGAAAAGGACGCGCATCTGGTAGCCGCTGATTTAGATGCTCGCATCCCAGTCAACGGTCGCTCCAAAATCACTCACGCAAGGTCACCGAACAGGTTAACCCATCCACATGTAAAGGTTAGATGCCGGGTTGCTGCGATCTGCAGAAAATTGTACACGGTTTCTGGGCGTGAACGACAGGTACTTTTCGAGTTCGTGGGGGAGGGGCGGCGCCGAATAGACGTGTCCTTCCGCGCTCCCTATAATGAAAAGATTCAATCATTTGGGAGAACCCTGCTCGTGCCGCTGGAGCTGAAATCCACAATCAATCTGCCGAAAACCGACTTTCCCATGAAGGCGAACCTGCCCGGGAACGAGCCCAAAATGCTCGCCCGCTGGGAGCAGGAGAAGCTCTACGACCGCATCCGCGCGGCGCGTAAGGGGTCGCCGGTCTACATCCTGCATGATGGGCCGCCCTACACGAGCGGGCCGATCCACCTGGGCACGGCGATGAACAAATGCCTGAAGGATTTCATCGTGAAGTCGAAAACGATGTCGGGGTACGACGCGCCGTACGTACCGGGCTGGGATTGCCACGGCTTGCCGATCGAGATCAAGGTTGATAAGGAACTGGGCGGCAAGAAGCTGCAGATGCCAGCCACATCGGTGCGAAACGCTTGCAGGAAGTATGCTCAGAAATTTCTCGACCTGCAGCGGCAACAATTCAAGCGCATCGGCGTGTTCGGACGCTTTGACCAGCCGTATGCCACCATGACTCCGCAGTACGAGTCGGTGGTGCTACAGACGTTTTTTTCGTTTTATGAAAATGGATTCGTCTACAAGGGACTGCGCGCCGTTTACTGGTGCATGCACGACGAAACCGCCCTGGCTGAAGCTGAGGTTGAGTACGAAGATCACACCAGCCCGACGGTGTGGGTGAAGTACGCGCTGCGGGATGACCCGGCGCAGATTGATCCGTCGCTGGCCGGAAAAAAGCTGAACACCATTATTTGGACGACAACTCCGTGGACACTGCCGGCTTCGATGGCGGTGGCGTTTCATCCGGATGAAGAGTATGTGGCGATTGAGTCGGGTGGCGAGGGTTACATTGTTGCGTCGAAGCTGGCGAAAGATGCGGCCGAGAAATGCGGATTGGCGAATGCGCGCGAGCTGGCTCACTTCCCGGGACGCAAGATGGAGCGGCTGAACTTTCAGCATCCATTTCTGGATCGCAAGATTCTGGGAGTCCTGGCGGACTACGTCACGATGGATACAGGTACGGGAGTCGTGCACACGGCGCCATCGCACGGCGCTGAGGACTTCATCACGGGCATGAAGTATGGCCTGGATGCGACGAGCAACGTTGATGAAAAGGGCATCCTGCGAAATGGCCTGCCGGAATACGAAGGCAAACGGGTGTGGGACGCGAACCAGCCGATCCTTGATCTGGTGAAGAGCCGAGGCGCGTTGCTGCACACGGAAAAAACGGTGCACTCGTATCCACATTGCTGGCGCTGCCATAATCCGGTGATCTTTCGTGCGACCGAGCAGTGGTTCATCTCGATGGAAACGCCGATGCCGGGTGGAGCGGGAAAAGGAGACACGCTGCGCACGCGCACGCTGAGCGAGATCAAGAAGGTGAAATGGGATCCGGCGTGGGGCGAAGAGCGGCTGTCGAACATGATCCAGACGCGTC
>Ga0187887_10001939_pt1 | contig 17210 bp, 14 predicted proteins | sample June2016WEW_7_10_FD_132977 | JGI IMG/M metagenome (GOLD analysis project Ga0187887, IMG submission 132977) | Peatland microbial communities from SPRUCE experiment site at the Marcell Experimental Forest, Minnesota, USA - June2016WEW_7_10 | ecosystem: Environmental > Terrestrial > Soil >...
CAAAAATGTGGCTTCTGTAGGTGAGACCCAGATACCGTGTAGAGAAACAAACGAACAGCAGGAGGCAAAGGATCAAAATACTGATGCCTTGCTGAACTTGGCTAGTCAGAGTTGCCATCGTGTAAGCACCTGCTGTGTGCGGCCCCAGCGCCAACACAACAGACAGAGCGAGAGAAACCCCACCGACCCACCGAAAAACAATTTTGCCCGCGCGGTGCAATCCCTCTAGCGGCTTCATTGCCTGGCGGAAGACACTGTAGATCACCAGCAACAACAGAGCAACCTCAATGCAAGAAATCACCAAGTGCGAGTAAAAGTAGACCTCGTACGCAAGGACCTTGGAGATCCCGAGGTATTTGCGGAAGAAAAGAATAGGGATCGAAACGATATCTTCGGCACAGCAAAAAGCAAGGAACGCCACAAGAGCGGGGAACTCACGCAACAAACGCTTTCGCGTCATCACGCAGAGAACTCCGACGGTGATAACGAGATCTGCAAAGATGGAATATTCCAGCAGCAGCTTGGTATCCATGGCTAACGCCTCCGGTGCGCGATAGGGATATCGTACACAGGAGGCGTCGGGTTTGCACCATCTAATTTGCTAATTTTAGGGAGTTTGCTTGAAATTAATCCAAGCCGCAGGTGCTGCCCGGCGAACACATCGTGCTCGGGGTATTCACAATAGCGGGGTGTGCCACAACAACCTTCGCCTGGTTAGCGCGGGCCATAGACGCCGAGTAGGAGGAGGCCGTGAAACCGGCGACTGCGAGGGCGACGACGAAGGTGCGGATGGCGAGGTTTTTCATGAGCGTATTTCTCCTTGGCAGTAATGAAAATAATGAAGAGTTTCTAAAGATTTCTCTGGACAACCAGATGAGAAGAACATAAAGTGATGAAACATCTAAGTCCATCCATATCAACCACATAACTATATACTCTTTAGTTAACGTTACTAAAGTCATTCTCCGCGGTTAACGAAGTCGTAACCAATTTCAGACACTGAAATCAGTTACTAGTGACGTCCCTCGGCCAGAAATCCCGTTACTTTCTCGCCCTTTGGTTGTAAACCTGCCCTGAAAATGCGCGTTTTTTGCGCTCCGCGTATGCTCGTCACAGGCCATGGCACGCACTCCAATCCCACGCGCTCACCGCAATTCGCTTGAACGAAGCGATCGCGACCTCCTCGCCCGGATTGCCCGCTCGGCCGGCAGCAAAGCCGGATACAAACAACTCATTCGTGAACTTGGCCTAGGCGGTGGGCGCGAGCGGCGCCTGCTGGTGGAGCAGCTCACACGCCTGGTCGCCCGCGGGGAACTTGCCCGCCTTGGCGACGATATGTGGTCGATCCCTAAGCGGGAACCATCCCAGACTGAGGGACATACGATTCCTGGACGGCCGGGGGGCGCAGGCCTTTGGGATGGCATGGAGGGTGCGGTTCGGGGTGGCCGTGAGCGGCTGGTGAGTGGGCGGCTGGATCTGCATCGGGATGGATTTGGGTTTGTGAGGCCGGAAGCGATTGCATCGCGAAACAAGGCTAAAGATGGCGATTTGCAGCCCCAAACCAGGCTAAATACGCACCAAAAGCAGGACGACATTTTCATCCCGCCGAACGAAATCCACGGCGCCATGCAAGGGGACTTAGTCCTTGTAGATGAAGCACTTCCGGGGCGTGATGGGCGCCGGTCCGGGCGTATTGCACGGGTGCTGACGCGGCGCAATCCCACCATCGTAGGGATCTTTCACTACGCAAACCGTCACCATCGTAATGATTACGAAGTACTTAGGGGGAACTATGTGACCCCGTGGGATGAGCGTCTGGGGGGGCCGATCCGGATTCCAGACGGCGCCGAAAGCCTGCCGGATGTGGCCAACTCGGCCCATAGGATGCTCGGGGAAGAAGCTCGGAAGGCGCTGCAAGCTGCTGAATCGAAAGATCCTAAGCATCCTCTGGAAGGCATGGCCGTGGACGTCGAGATCACCAGTTTTCCGACTCCAGGGCGGCCGGCGCAGGGGCGGGTGATTGAGGTGTTGGGGCCGCCCGATGCGTTCGGTGTGGATGTGGAGATTTTGATCCGTAAGCATCACATTCCACACGCTTTCCCGGCTCCGGTTCTAGCCGAGGCGGAGGTTCGGGCGCTCGAAACCGTTGCTTCGCTCGACCCGGAAGTGGTTGAAAACAGGGAGGATTTCCGTGGTCTGCCGATTGTCACGATTGACGGCGAGACGGCTCGGGACTTCGATGATGCCGTGCTGGTTAGCCCTATGCCCAATGGAAACAGTGAGTTACAGGTACACATTGCGGATGTGAGCTGGTATGTGCGGCCGGGGGCGGCGTTGGATACGGAGGCGCGATTACGGGGCACGAGCGTCTATTTCCCGGATCGGGCGGTGCCGATGCTGCCGCATGCGCTCTCCAGCGGCATGTGCAGCCTGCTCCCAAATGAAGACAGGCTTGTACTTAGCTGCATTATGGAGATCGATCCACGGGGCGAGATTGTGGGCTATCGCCTGGCCGAAGGAATCATTCGCAGCGTGCGGCGGATGACCTATACGAGCGTGCAGCACTGCATTAATGCTGGCGATCCCGGTGAAAACATGCACGGTTTAGGTGGGTTTGGGGATGCAAATCGACAGCTTGAGCCTAGTTTGGAGGACATCACCGAGCGGGAGCGCGTCGATCTCGAGGCGCCCGATCTTCCCCGTGCTTTTGACGCGATGCTCGACCTGGCGGTTCGGTTGAATCAGAAGCGGGTACGTCGAGGATCGATTGATTTCGATTTGCCGGAGCCGATCGTGGAGTTCGATCCGGACGGGAACATGAAGGCTATTGTTCGGTCGGAGCGGGGGTGGGCGCACCGGCTGATTGAGGAGTTCATGCTGTCGGCCAACGAGTGCGTGGCGCATTGGCTGGAGGCGCAGGGGATTGCTTCGATCTATCGGATCCACGAGATGCCGGACCCGAAGCGGATTGTCGATTTCGAAGAGACGGCCGCGGGGTTTGGTCATTCGCTGGGGCTGGGGAATCTGCCGGTGCGGAAGCTGACGATGAAGTCGGATCGGCGGGAGTCGCGGCAGCGGTCGGCGCGGGGGAAGGATTCGCGGGGCGCGCAGACGCACGAAATTCCGGAGAGTATTCCGGTGACGCCGCAGATGTATCAGAAGCTGGTGCGGCGGATCAGTGGGACGCCGGAGGAGCGGATACTGGCGTACCTGATGCTGCGGTCGCTGAAGCAGGCGCGGTATGCGGAGAAGAATGAGGGGCACTTTGCGCTGGCGTCGCCGTCGTATACGCACTTCACGTCGCCGATCCGGCGGTATCCGGATTTGATTGTGCATCGGCTGGTGCGGGCGATGTTGCGGAAGGGTGCGGATCCGCGGGGCGGCGCGATTCGGAGTGATGATCCGCAACCCTGGGTCCTGCGCGGACGGCGAGAGTTGGAGTCTGGGCGGGGCGGGCAGTCTGCAACCCCACCCATGCGCAAAGGCGCGCATGAATGGGGCACCCAGAGTTCGGGTGGAGTGAAGGAGAACCAATACAGGGGTCTCTCCACTGCGGCGCATGAGCGCGCCTCCGGTCGAGATGACGGATTCTTGGCGGGAACGGCGGAGGGGCCGATTGCGGCGGATGAGTTGAATGATATTGCGGTGGAGAGTTCGCAGGCGGAGCGGCGGGCTGCGGATGCGGAACGCGAGTTGATTGAGTGGAAGAAGATGAAGTTCATGGCCGATAAGATCGGCGATGACTTCCCTGCTGTGATCTTGTCGGTAACGAAGTATGGATTTTTTGTGGAGCTCGATGACATGTTCATCGAGGGGCTGGTGCCGTTGGGGTCGCTGGTGGGCGACTACTATACGTATCGCGACACCGACCGCACGATTGTGGGGTCGCGCACAGGACATGTGTTTGCGCTGGGGCAGAAGGTGCATGTGCTGCTGGACCGGATCGATCGTCAGCAGAGGCGGCTACAGTTTGCGCTGCTGCCGGGGACGGAGCCGAAGGTCGTTGCGGGGGCAGGCGCGCCGGGACGTGGTGGAAAGAGCGAGGCGAAGAAGGCTAAGGCTAAAGAGAAGAAGGTCGGTGGGAAGGCCAAGGCGCGGCAGCGGAAGAAACGCTAGTTGGACCTTCGTCCTCGTTCGCTCCCATGCTGGTGGAGTTGGCTAGCGGATGACCGTAGTGGCAGTCCTGCTGCTGTTTCGATAAATCAAGCTTGCGAGTATCGACGCGATGACCAAGAGACCTGTTGGAATGATAACGAGCCCTAGCGATCCATCCAGATATGCAAACACCACGCAGCAGCACACCAGCACACCGATGCCTACCGATCCGACTCCCGGCCAGCGATACGTGACCATGAAGGTCGGGAGACTGAAGGCGAAGCAGTAGATAGATACCAGCCCCAATTTGTCGTTTATGTGTGGGTGCTTGGAAAGGATCAACAAAAAGAACACGCTGACCAGTAAACATAACGCCGTCCCGAACACGAGCGACGGCGTATTGGTTGGTGTGAAGCGCGTTCGTCTCAAGGTCATATTGATGACGGATTATAGCGGTCGCTGAGGATGAGGCGTTGGGGGCCCCTCATCCTCTGGGCTGGAGTGGGCTACTTGGCCAGGGCGAAGGTTACGGTGATGGTGGTCTCAACGGCGATGGGGTCTCCGTTGAGGAGATAGGGCTTGTAGGTCCATTGCTTGACGGCGTTCCAGGCGGCCTTGGTGAGCTCGGGTGGGCCGGAGACTAGCTTGAGGCTGGAGATCATGCCGTCCTTGCCGATGACTGCGTCGAGGATGACGCTGCCTTGGATGCCGGCGGCCTTGGCGTCGGGGGGATAGACGGGCTCCACATATTTATCGCGATTGCCGGCTATATCGCCGGGGCGGATTTGGATCGTGCTCACAGTGTTGGTCTGGATGTTGGTCTGGATGGGTTCGACCACTACGTTGGTGAGGACTTTGACGACGGGGTTAGGGCTGGATGCGTCGGCGATGTCGACTTTGAAGGACGGCGCCGGCTGCCCGACGGTTGGGCGAGGGACGGCGAGGACGACGGTGGATGGACCTGTGCCGGTTGGTGCAACACGGACCTTGACGTCGGACGGCCCGATGTCAGTTGGGGCACCTCCGATCTTGACGTTGGATGGCCCGATGCCACTTGGGGCAGGGCCGATGTTGACCGTGGATGGCGCGGTGGTAGTTTGCGTTTGAGGTGCGGTTACCTGCTGGCGGAAGGCGAGGGCGGAGGTGCAGGCGCCTCCGATGAGCACGACGCTGAGGGCGGTGGTGGCGTAGCGGGCTGCACCTCGCAGCTCGATGGATTGGTGGGTCAGGTTCATAACTCTCCTCTCGAAATTTTTGAAGGGGTGGGCATCGAAGATTCCGATGGCGTGCGGTGTGGGAGCGGCGTTTGGGCGGGCGGCGAATTGGGTCGCTAGACGGAGCAGCGAGCGGGCGTAGCGCTGTCTGCCGGCGACGGCGTTGGCGGCCAGGTCGTCGCAGACCAGCTCGCGGGTTTCGGCCATGCGGCTGCGCGTGAGCCAGGCGAAGGGATGAAAGGCGATGGGGAGGGAGAGGAGTTGGTAGAGGAGATTTTTGGCGAAGTCGCCGCGGCGCATGTGGGCGAACTCGTGGGCGAGGACGGCGTCGAGATCTTCGCCGAGGAGAGTGGTGTCGAGGCGCGCAGGGAGCAGAAGCGTGGGGCGGCGGATGCCGAGGGTGATGGGGCTGGCGATCTCGGTTGAGGTTGCAACGAGTGGCTGGTGGACGGCGAAGAGTTGGGCGTAGCGGTGATAGCTTTGGCGAGCGGAGCCGGTGAGCGCGAGGGGCTGGGCACGGCGACGGAGAGAAGCCGTTTGATGGAGGCCGATCGCGAGGCGGATCCCGAAGAACGCTAGCGCGGCGAGGTAGAGGAGTGCGGCGATGGCTAACAGCGCGGGCGGGAGGTGGAAGCCGGCGTCGGAGGCGTTCGCCGGGCCCATCGTGATGGTGATGTGCGCGGTCTGCGGGAGGTTGCTGCGGCGGAAGGATGCCAGCCAGTGGATCGCGGTTTGGAAGAGTTGGACGGAGCACGCGGGGAGGAAGATTTCGGCGATGAGGGCGGTGGTCCAGAGAGCATGGTGGAAGGCGGGGTCGGCGCGGCGGGAGGTACGGACGGCGATCCAGGCGGCGGCGAAGACGAGCGGGATTTGCCAGAGGGCGTTGAGCGCGTAGGTGAGGAGGATGGATTCGAGCGTGGGTGGGAGGTTATGCATGTTAGCGCTCCTCTTCTTCGAGGCGGCGGGTTAGCTCGGCGATTTTCCTGGCGTCGATCTGGCGGCTCTTGATGAGGCTCATGACGAGCTCTTCGCTGGAGCCTCCGAACATGCGGTCGACGAGATCGCGGACGGCGTGGGTGGAGGCTTTGGCTTCGGTGACGGTGGCGGTGTAGGTGAAGGCGCGGCCGTGGAGCTCGCGACGGAGCTTGCCCTTGCGGTGGAGGATGTTCAGCATGGTCTGGACGGTGGTGTAGGCGAGGTCCTTGGGGAGGGCTTCCTGCACGGCGGTGACGGTGCTCGCGCCTTGCTTCCAGATGACCTGCATGATCTGGAGCTCGAGCTTGGTGAGGGTCGGTTTTTCGGATTTGGCCATGAGCGTCTCCTAGATGATTAGGACATTAGGACGGGAGTGCGGAGGTTGTCAACTAAATTCTTAGGAGATGAATGAAACAGACAATAGAGGGTAGACAGTAGAGCGTAGAAAAGAACGAGGGGCTATGTGGGCGGAGGATGAATTTCGAAAAAGTTTGTGGGGGAACACAATATTCTTCGCGCTCGTACGTTAACGAAGGTAGAGCATAACGATAGAGCGCAAGGGCGCAGGCCACCCCAACAGGCAACGAACGCCCGTCGGGGGCCCCGGATCGGAAAGGACCACGATGCCGAGCCCGGATTTGACCATCAGCGAGCAGGACCGTTTTATCGCAGAGGCGTTTGAGCGCGATGAGTCGCGGCTGCGCGGGTTCATTCGGAAGCGTGTGCTCGACACGGCCGATGCGGAGGATGTGCTGCAGGATGTGTTTTATGAGCTCATCCAGGCGTATCGGCTGATGAAGCCGGCGGAGCAGACGACGGCGTGGCTGTTTCGCGTGGCGCGGAATCGGATTGTGGATTTGTTTCGGCGGAAGAAGGCGGTATCGCTGAATGAGGCTGTGAGCGCGGAGGACGGCGCGCCGATGCTGGAGGATTTATTGCCGTCGCCCGATGCTGGGCCGGAGGCGATCTATGCGCGCAATGTGCTGCTGGATGCGGTCGACGAAGCGCTGGAAGAGATGCCGGAGAATCAGCGCGAGGTGTTTGTGGCGCATGAGTTGATGGGGCGGAGCTTTAAGGAACTGTCGGACGAGACGGGCGTGAGCGTGAATACGCTGTTGTCGCGGAAGAGATATGCGGTGCTGTTTCTGCGGGAGCGGTTGCAGGATCTGGACGAGGATTTTGGGAAGTAAAGGATTTGGGAAGTGAGGATGAGATGAAGGGATTTCGAATGTTGAAGGTGTTGAAGATCATCGTGTTGGTGGCGCTTGCGCTGACGGTGTTCGGATATGTGACGGAACATCTGTGGAACTGGCTGATGCCGGCGATCTTTGGGTTGAAGACGATCACGTTCCTGCAGGGGCTGGGACTGGTGGTGCTGAGCAAAATTCTGCTGGGCGGATTTCACAAGCACGCCGGCGGCGGGCCGAGGGGATGGAAGCGCGGGATGGGCGAGCGCTGGGCGCGGATGACGCCTGAGGAGCGCGAGCGGTTTCGGGCGGGGATGAAGGGCAGGGGCGGGTTCGTCTGGGGCCCGGACGGCGTGAAGTGCTGGGGAGGGCGGGCCGACGGTCCGGGCGACGTGCGGGGAGAGGCTGCGGGCGCAGAGGCAGGGCGTAGAGAAGGGTCTATCTAGAGGGGAGATGCAGAAAGGATGATGACGATGACGATGCGAGTAAAGTTTGCCGGTACTTCTGCCGATGAAGGCTTCACCGATATTTTTTGGAAACCATTAAACTTGCAGGCTCCCGGAAGCGTACTAGAAGACAGGACCCTGGTGCATCAGGAACTACGCGAACGGGAAGTTGGGGCGCTAGAAGTTCGGGCGCTGGAAGTTCGGGCGCTCGAAGTTCGGGCTCAGGATGCGCGGGCGGAGGGACTGCCTGCGACGGAGTTGCCTGTTGCGGCATCTTCTAGTGCAAGACAAGCGTCGCAGCGTCTTGTGGAGCCGGATGCGCTGACGGAGATGTTGGCGGAGATGAGTCTGAGTACATTGCTGTACTACGTGCTGGCAGGAGAAGGGACGGACAGGGATGAATCTTCATGATCCAATTCGGCTGAATCCCCAGGGTGACTGGCGGCTCTGGCTGGTGATGTCGGTGATCGGGCTGGCGTATTTGCTGACGTAAGTTTGTTGGGGTGGGTGGCGGCGAGCTGAGGGATCGGGCTAAGTCGCGATGGGCTGCGTGAGCGTCGTGGTGGGTGACTTGAACGGGGTGGGCCGTTTGGGACTTAAAGATTCTGGCGAAACTTGAATCAATAATGTGCGGTGGTACGTCTACCAAGTGCTGCTGGTGCTTGCCGTAGTCTCCTTCGAAGACTATCGTTGCGGCGAAGGAAGACTCGCACCGGCTTCGGCCAAGGGCCCTGTCTTTCCTAAAGAAATGCATACCTGCGGAGGCTGCCATGAGCGTAAAACGCTGCTTGAACCTCTCCTTATCGATGGTTGTGGCTTTGGGTTGCGGAGCTATCTCCGCGCAGACATCGACAGTGGCCCCGGGAGCCGATTCGGCTCAGGCTTCGCTGCATCCGGGAGAGGTGTATCCGCAGATTGTGCGGCTGAGCCTGGTTCAGGGCGATGTGCGGGTGGCGGTGGGCAAGCACAAGGGGCAGCCGGAGGTGGCGCCGTGGGTGCAGGCGGTGTCGAATATGCCGCTGGAGTCGGGCTTCAGCGTGGTGACGGGAAAGGGTCGCGCGGAGATCGAGTTTGAAGATGCGTCGACGATGTATGTGGGGGAGAACTCGGCACTGACGTTTGACACGCTGACGACGAAGGATGGGGTTCCGACGACAGACATGGTGCTGCTGTCGGGTGTGGCTTCGCTGCATCTGCGTCCGACGGTGCCGGGCGAGCGCTACAGCCTGGCGACGCCTACCGATGGGATCCATGTTCCGTATGGGAGCCATGCGGACTTCAGGATCAATAGCTACATGGACGCGATGACGATTACGCCTCAGGCACCGGCTGAGATCCACGTGGGCGATTTGAATACGATGCAGGCGATGGTCGGGAAGACGTTCACGTATACCTATGGCGTGTTTGTCCCGACGCCGGCGAGCCCGGCGAACAACTTCGCAGAATGGGACCGGTGGGTAGCGGCTCGGGTGACAGCGCGCAGCGCGGCGATGCATGCGGTGATGAAGGAGGCTGGACTGAAGGAGCCGCTGCCAGGGCTGGCGGACATGAAGGCGCAGGGAAGCTTCTTCGATTGCCAGCCGTATGGAACGTGCTGGGAGCCGACCAACGGATGGGCCAAGGCGCCTGCCGTGAAACATGTGGCGGGCGGCCAGCCGCAGAAAGATGGCGCTCAACCAGCGGACGCAACTTCGCAGGGACAGCAGGCACAGGATGCCGCTCAAAACGCCAGGCTCGCTCAGCAGGCACAAGGGGATGAACAGCGGGCCGAGGCGCAGATGCAAGGGGGCGGCGTGGCTCCGGCGATGTGGGTTGAGGACGAACAGGTTTTTCCGTGTTCGCCGTATTCGCTTCAGAACTGGATGACGCTGGATCCGATGACGGGCGAACCGGTGGTGCTGGCGAGCGACGTGGTGTGGGATGACGGCGGGTATAGCGACTACGGGTTTGATTGGGCGGTATGCCATGCGGGGAGTTGGATCTATTGGCATCACCGGTATGCATGGGTGGCGGGCGAGCATCGCCACCATCACTGCCCGGTGCATTGGGTGAGAGTGGGAGGCAAGCTGGGATATGTGCCGATTCATCCGCATGATGCCAAGGGCAAAGAGCTGGGAAATTTGAAGAATGGCGTCTTTGTGCCGGGGGATCGGAAGGGCGAGGGCGTGCATCGCGTGGCGTATGCGCCGGGAGCGCAGGTGAAGGTGCTGGCAGAGACGCCGAAGGAATTTCGCAGCCCCTCGCTGCCGATGCTCCGGGCGGCGACGCCGCCAGCGCTGGAGGCCCGAAACCTGCGGGAAGGGGCGGCGGGCAGCAAGGCGATCTCGGCAACGAGTTTGATCGCGTTCGACAGCCGGGCCAGGGGATTTACGGTCACGTCGCAGGTGAATGAAGGCGGCCACAGCCATACCGAGGTGAGCCACTTCGGCGGAGGGATTAGCGGAGGCGGCGGGCACGGATTGAGTGGCGGCGGTGGCGGCGGCCATGCGTTTGGTGGTGGCAGTAGTGGCGGCGGAGCCCATGCATCCGGTGGCGGCGGCTCGTCAGGCGGAGGAGGAGCCCATGGCGGCGGTGGATCGTCGGGCGGTGGGTCGGGCGGTGGGAGCGCTTCGGCCGGCGGTGGCGGTGGCGGCGGCGGCGGCGGCGGCCATCATTAGACTGTTCCGCGTCTGACGTGCGAAGGCGTGGTGCGGACGTATGCCTTCGGCTTAGGCTTGCCGCGTCACGATCCTATGCTTTGCCGCTTCACGTTTCCTATGCTTTGCCCTCTACCAATAGCTGCTCGATCTTCCCATCGGGTTCGAGGTAGACGGTGAACACGAGGGTGGTGCCGCCGGAGAAAGCGATGCGGTAGGAGCTGAAGGTCATGCCGCCGCGGAGGCCGGCGTGGCCGACGGTGACGGAGGTGACGGTGCCGAGGGGGGACAGGCTGGACTGGTAGTCGGCGAGGGCGGCGGCGGCGAAGTAGTCGTTGCAGTCGGGGGTGAAGAGGGAGCGATCGATGGCGCCCTTCTGGAGGCCGGCAACGATGGTCTGGAGGTGGGGTGCGAACGCCTGGGCGGTGGTGGTGGGGTCGGCGGCACGGGTGGCAGCGGGCGCGGCTGAGGGAAGAACGAGCGGGAAAATCTGCTTGGCGATGTCGGCGGCGGCGGACGAGGCTTCCTGGTTGGTGAGGACGGCGATGGCGACGTGGTCGTCGGGGAAGAGGATGTTTTCCGCGACGAAGCCACCGACTTCGCCGTCGTGCTCGATGGCTTTGCGGCCGTTGACGTTGAGGATTTCGACGCCGAGGCCATAGTGGGAGTCCTTGCCGTTGGCGAGGATGTAGGAAGTCTCCATCTGCTTGTAGCTGGCCGGGGTTAGGAGCGACTGGTTGATGATGGTCAAGTCCCACTTGAGGAGCTGGCCGACGGGCATGGCTAGATCGCCGTCGCCGAAGTACCAGCCCGGGGCTTCGAGTGCGGCGGGGCGGATCGGCGCGAGCGCGTTGCGCATGTAGCCGGTGACCTGGAGCTTGGACTGCTCGGTGTTGAGGTTGAGAACGTCTTCGAGATGCGCGGGTTTGAGGACGTTGTCACGGAGGAATTTGGCGAAGGGCTCGCCGGAGACTTTCTGGACGATGAGCGCGGCGAGGACGAAGTTGGTGTTGGAGTACTGCCACTGGGTGCCAGGGTCGAAGTCGAGGGACTTGCCGGCGAACTCGTGCACCACGGCAAGGGGATCGCCGGGGACCTTCCAGGCGGGGATGGTGTAATCCTGCGGCGCGTAGTCCTGATAGCCGGAGGTGTGGGTGAGGAGATTGATAATTTTGACATCGTTCGAGCGGGTGAGCTCGGGGAAGAATTTGCTGACGGGGTCCTGCAGGGAGAGCTTGCCCTGCTGCTGCAGGATGAGGATGGCCGTCGCGGTGAACTGCTTGGAGATGGAGCCGATGGGGTAGGCCATGGAGGCGTCGGCGGGGAGGGGCGGGGTGACGCGCGCGAGGCCGAAGGCGCGGGTGTAGACGATGTGGTTGTCCTGAACGATGCCGATGGAGGCGGAGGGAACGCCGCTGTCGGCGAGGACTTTTTGCGCGAGGGTGGCGATTTTGGCGGCGGTTTCGGATGGTAGCTGCTGGGCGGACGCGACGGTGGTGGCAGCGAGAAGAGTGGCGGCAAGAAGCATGCGCATGGTGGGAGCAGGATAGCATTCTGTGGATGACGTAAGAACGGGCGCTCGCTGCGCGAGCGAGAAGCAGGTTCCTCGCTGCGCCCGGAATGACAGCCAGAAAGGCAAGGGCAAAGACAACAGAAAGGCCGCCCGGGTGGGCGGCCTTTGTGGTGATGCGGTGACTGCGATTACTCGTTGTCGTCGCTCTCGTTTTCTGATTGCTTCCACTTGAGGAGGTCGCCCAGGGTGGTGCTGCCGGCGTTGGCGCTGGAGGAGGATCCGCTGTTGCTTCCCTGCCCCTTGTTGCCGCCCTTGCCCTTGTTGCTGGACTCCTTGTAGCTCTCGACCTCGGCGCGTGTGGCTTCCTCGCCGATGGCCTTGATGGAGAGGCCGACCTTCTTCTCTTCCTGGTTCATCTTGACGATCTTGAACTCGTGCTCGTCGCCAACTTCCAGGGTGATCTGCTTGCCGGTATCGTCGACTGCCTCGGAGACGTGGCAGAGGCCCTCGACTCCTTCGGCGATCTCGACGAAGGCGCCGAACTGCGCGGTGCGCAGCGTCTTGCCCTTGATGACGTCGCCGACGCGGTGCTGGGCGAAGAACGTCTCCCAGACATCGGGCTGGAGCTGCTTGACGCCAAGCGAGAGGCGGCGGTTCTCGGGTTCGACGCCGAGGACAACTGCCTTGACCTTTTCACCCTTCTTGAGAACTTCCGACGGATGCTTGATGCGCTTGGTCCAGCTGAGGTTCGACACGTGCACCAGGCCGTCGATGCCGTCTTCGATCTCGATGAACGCGCCGAAGTCGGTGAGGTTGCGGACGCGGCCTTCGATGACTGCGCCGATCGGATACTTCTCCTCGAGCTGCTCCCAGGGATTGTCCTGGAGCTGCTTCATGCCGAGCGAGATGCGGCGGTCGGTGGGGTTGACCGAGAGGATGATGGTCTCCACTTCGTCGCCGGGCTTGACCAGCTTGGAGGGGTGCTTCATCCGCTTGGACCAGGTCATCTCAGACACGTGCACGAGGCCTTCGATGCCCTGCTCGAGCTCAACGAACGAGCCGTAGTCAGTGACCGAAAGGACGCGGCCCTTGACGTGGGCGCCGACCGGGTAACGCTCGGTCGCGTCGAGCCATGGATCAGGCGAGAGCTGCTTGAAGCCGAGCGAGACGCGCTGCTTTTCCTTGTCGAACTTGAGGACCTTGACCTGGATCTCGTCGCCAACGTTGACGAGGTCGCGGGGGTGGGTGAGACGGCCCCAGCTCATGTCGGTGATGTGGAGCAGGCCATCGAGGCCGCCCATGTCGACGAACGCGCCGTAGTCGGTGAGGTTCTTGACGACGCCGGTGAAGACGGAGCCCTCTTCGAGGGTCGAGAGGGTGATGGTCTTCTTCTCGTTCTGCTCCTCTTCGAGGATCTCCTTGCGGGAGATCACGACGTTGCCGCGCTTCTTGTTGAGCTTGATAACGCGGACTTCGATCTCGGTGCCGATGTAGCCGTCGAGGTTGCGGACGGGGCGAACTTCGACCTGCGAACCGGGCAGGAATGCCTTGATGCCGATGTCGACAGTCAGGCCACCCTTGACGCGCGAGACGACCATGCCCTTGACGGGGGTCTTGGTGTTGGCAGCCTCTTCGAGCTTGTCCCAAACCTTGTGACGCAGGGCCTTCTCGTAGCTGACGAGATAGCCGCCCTCCTTCTCCTCACGCTCAACGACCACTTCGATGACGTCGCCAACGGCAAACTTGGGCGCGCCCGTGTGATCGAGAACCTGATCCAGCGGAATGAGACCTTCGGACTTGAGGCCGATGTCGACCACCGCGTGCTTGTCGGTAATCTTGACGACGGTGCCGGTGATGACAGCCTCTTCGGCAGTCAGCGCCTGTGCAGCGTCTTTTTCGGCAGCCTGTTCGCGATCGAAACTCTCGAGCGCCTTGGCAAAGTCTTCGGCATCATACTCGGGCTCGGGAGTGACGACGTCGACAGCGACATCGCTCTTCTCGACTGCAGGCTGAACGGTGTTTAGCTCAGTGGCAGTGGCATTCTCGGCCGCGGGGGTGCTGGGGTTGAGGGAAAGGTCAGTTGACGCCGAAGTTTCGGTCGTCGCGTCGGGTGCGTTTGATTCCAATGTGGTGTTCAGGGCTATGCTCTCGGGATGGAAAGAATTGTGGTCGATGTCGGCCATGGATAAAACTGCTCCGGGTCCAGTTGCTCAGTCGCTTGCATCAGTCGGTGGACGGCCCTGTTCGAGTGGCAGAAGTCTGCCTCCCAAAGGGGTGGTGTTCTATACGATGATGTCAGCGGGAATGAGTGGTGCAAATAATTGAGAGCCTGCGACTGGATCCCGCGCGCATGTCCTCAATCAAAAGTGTAGCAGCGTGGTTGGTGAGGGTCAATGCGGGGGATGGAGCGCGGGAACGCGCTGACCGAACATCGCTCATTTTTGGCGGACTGTGACGGTGGGACTTGCAGGGAAAATGGGGATGTGTCGGGGATGGGAGGCGGGGATGTCTGCGCGGACAGGCTTCCCTGCCGGGAGCGCGGCCTGTAATACTGCTGCCATGGATCATCTTTGGACACCGTGGCGCTACGCCTATGTGACGGGCGCGGACAACGCCCGGCCGAAGCCCGGTGTTCCCCAGGCGCTGGCCGGCTGGCCTGGAGAGAAGCATTGCGTTTTCTGCAACATGATTGCGGCGGTGGATTACGCGGTGGAAAACGGCATGCCGCGGGAGCAGGCGGAGGAGGCAATTTACCTACTGGAGCGCGGGAAGAGCTGCTTCCTGGTGCTCAACGCCTTTCCTTACAACAGCGGACACCTGATGGTGGTGCCGTACCGGCATGAGCAGTCGCTCGCCGGGCTGACGCTGGAGGAGGCGGACGAGCTGCTGCGGATGACGCGCCAGGCCGAGCGGGTGCTGCAGTCGGTATACCAGCCACATGGGCAGAACCTGGGGTTGAACCTAGGCAAGGCAGCGGGAGCAGGGGTGGCGGAACACCTGCATTTGCATGCGGTTCCGCGCTGGGTGGCGGATAGCAACTACATGAGCGTGCTGGCGGAGACACGAATTCTTCCGGAGATGCTGGACGAAAGCTGGCGGAGATTGCGGGCGGCGCTGGCGCTGGATACGCTCGAACAGTAGCTGGACAGCCCCGGGCGGTAGCTGCGAAAACCCCTTTATTGGTGCGGTCGAGATGCGCAATGGATTGCGCTGAGAACGGTCGCGCGAATTCACGATTATTTGTTCCATACGCGATTTTTTTTGCGGCATTCCATGCAACTCTTCCATTGAGGCACGCAGTCTGACATAGAGAACGACTTCGCGACAAAAGTCCAAGGAGGTTTCCCCATGACACAAACGCCACCCGCACGGATGGGTTCCTGGATCAGCAAGATTGGCGATGTGGTGCGGATGCCGAAGATGGCATCGCGGCAGGGGTTGCACGGTGGAACGGCGTGGAGTTTACCGTTTGCCGAGGCGGGGATGATGCAGCCGCAGGATGGCGCCGTGGACACGCGGACGCGGCTGGCCAACATTCGCTCGCACCAGCACAGCGATGGGTTGCATGAGCCGGAAGATGCTCGGCTGACCGGCGGTACGCGGTCGCTGGATCGGCGGCTGCTGGGTTTGAATGTGCTGAATACCTACGTCAAACGTCCCGCGACGGCGGTCAAGCCGATTGGCCGCGTCGAAGTCGCGTAGGTCCAATTTCAACGAGCCCTCGCGCAGGCGGAAACTATTCATTTTTACCCGGGCCATCTGGCCCGGTTTTTTTGTTCCAATATTCATGCCAGGGTGTGCTGGAGCCCGCTAGCTCTGACTGGCCGGGACGTGCTGCTGCCGGTTGGCCGGGGTGACTTCGAAGTTGGTGACCTTCCAGACATTGCCGCTGAGGCGCTGATAGACGCGGGTGTAGCGGAAGGCGCCGTGCAGCGGCTCGTCGTTGTCGGAACCTTCGACCTGCGCGAGGGACGTCACGATCGCGATATTGCCGACGAGCTTGATCTTGATCTCGGAAGTGTCGAGCTTGGTGATCACCAATTTGCGGTCGCGCATGCGATCCAGCTGCTGGGTCTTGGTGAGGACCTGGCCGGTGGCGGTGATGCCCAGGTAGTCGTCGGAGAGAAGCTTGTCCATGGCCGGAATGTCGCCGGCCAGGGTAGCTTTCTGCCATTGCCGCTCGAGGTCGACGATCTGGGCGCGTTCGGCACGCTTGTGCTCACGGCGCTTACTGTCCTGGGCCGAGGCCTGCGGAAGAGCTGCCAGGAGGAGGGCAGCCATCACAACAACGAACATGCGCATTGGCAGCCGGCGCAACATGGGCGTACCGGATGTTAGACCGGAAATCGAGGCCACGTCAAAGCGTCTTGTAACGATTGCGTGAATGGACATCGTTTCGCCGATACTACCTCGTCAGGACTCGCCGATACTACCTTGTCGGGATTCGACGAAACTACCTTGTCAGGATTCGCCGATATGTTATCGGTTGGATGCGGGCAGGCGGGTGGGCGGACCTTGCTTGAGCCGGGAGAGGCTCAGGCGATGGCAGTCAGGTTCTCGACGTTGCGCTCGAGCATGTGCTGGTAAAGGCCGCCGACGGCATACTTGGCGAAGTGAGGGGTGGCGCGGTGGGCCTCGGCTGCGGCTTCGTCGCGATACTGCTCGTAGATGACGATGGTGTCGGGATCGCTCTCGACGACGTGCGGAATGTAAACGACGCAGCCAGGCTCCTGGCGAGAGAGGCGGGTGAGTTCGCGAAGGATCTGGTGAATCTCATCGCGATCTTCGGAGCGGAAGGTCAGGCGTACGGTGAAGCTGATCATAATTTCCTTGGCGAGTGCTGCTTGAGCTTTTGGCTTCTGGCGGCTACTGCGAGCTCTTTGCTGTTCGATGCTGATTGCTGGACTTTAGGTGCAGGTCCTGGGTTTGGCTGGAAGCTGACTGGAGTGGCAGGTTTTGCTCTATCTGATATAGCCGGCTCCTAGCTGAACATCTCTTCGAAGCCGGGCCTTGTCATGGTTTGGACGCGGTCGGGGCCGGTGGAGATCATGCCGATCTTAGCGCCACTTTCGCGCTGGATGAACTCAAGATACTCCTGGGCGAGCTTCGGGAGCTTGTCGTATTCGGTGATTCCTTCAGTGGAA
>Ga0187887_10001940_pt1 | contig 17207 bp, 15 predicted proteins | sample June2016WEW_7_10_FD_132977 | JGI IMG/M metagenome (GOLD analysis project Ga0187887, IMG submission 132977) | Peatland microbial communities from SPRUCE experiment site at the Marcell Experimental Forest, Minnesota, USA - June2016WEW_7_10 | ecosystem: Environmental > Terrestrial > Soil >...
ACAGCGCGATCGCTTGAATGCGAGTTGCATCGTAATGCGTCAAGATCCTCTTGTTCGTAATGACTTAAGGCCGGATCATGATCAACGCGACCGACGACAAACAAAAAATATACGCGCATTACGCGGCGCATTGTTCCTATCTGTTTGGAACGGCAACCGATCCGGATTCGCGCGCCATTCAAAGCGACATGGCGGCCGAATGGCTGAAACTCGCTGACGCGATGCGCTCCGCCAACACGCCAGATCGCGATCCGATACGGTAAGTACCGTATCCGCTCGTCCCCATAACAGAGCAAACCTATCTGGATTCCCGCGTGCGCGGGCGGAACATGTGTTAGGCGGCCGCCGCAAGCGCGGTCGCAGTCGGAAATTTTATCGTCCACACCGTACCGTCGGTCGACTCCAGGACCACGGTTCCGCGAACCTGTTCGATCAGCCGGCGCACCAGGCCGAGGCCCTTTCGTTTGCTGCCGTTCTTTTCCTCGAACCCCGCACCGTTGTCGCTGAGGGTGAGGACCGCCGTATCTGGGTCCGTGGCGTCGCGGTGCGCCGCCACGGCGATCGTCCCCTTGCCGGCCGGAAAGGCGTGATCGTAGCTGTTGGTGACCAGCTCGGCGACCACGAGTCCCAACGCCGTCACCACATCGAGATCGAGGATGAAGGATTCGCTTTCGCACGTAAGCGTGATGCCCGCGCTCGGCGTCGCCTGAAACTCGGCGAGATTGAGACACAGCGATTTCACGAAGCTGCCGAAGTCCGTGGTCCGCGTCATCTCGGTACCCAGCAAGTGGTTATAGACCTGCGCCATCGTCGAGACGCGGCGCGCGATGGCATTAATGCGCTTTTGCCCACCGGCATCCGCGGCGTCCTCCTTCCTTTTATTGAGCATCCCATAGATAAGCTGCAGATTGTTGCGCACCCGGTGCTGCAGCTCTTCGGCCAAGATCTTCTTCTGGTCGAGCAACCGGTCTTTTTCTTCGACTAGGCGCTTCATTTGCTCGACGGCCTTCTCCATGATTGCCGCGCGTTTGGAGGTGGCGACGGCCTCGGCCAGCACATTGGCGAAGCCGGTGAGAAAATCGACGTCGTGCTGGTCGTAATCGTGTTGCTTGTCGTTGTCGATCTCGAGCACGCCTAGGGCTTGCCGTTGCCTTTGATGACGACATCGATGGTCGAGACGATCTTATGCGCGGCATAGAACGCCGGCAGCTTGAAATCATTGTCCTTGCGCAAATCGTTGCAGATCGATGGCAGGCCGGTCATGAAGGCGCGGCCTTGTGGTGACGTCGTGTCGGCGCGCGAGACGACATGGCCGACCACGCCTTTCTGCCAGCCGTATCCGGCCTCGATCAGAAGATCGTTTTCGTCGGTGCGGTATCGGCACACCTTGCAGAACGGCACGCTCAGCCCTTCGGCGCACACCCGCGCGGCTTCCGTCAAGACCTTCAAGAGGTCGGTCTGGCGAAGGGCAAAGCTGCCAAAAAGCGCAATCGCAGCCTGCTGGCGAAGAAGCTTTCGGACCTGTTCCTCGCTGTTATTCATGTCACCTCCCCCCCCCCGCGAGTCGTCACGTCCGCGCTGGTTCATAATTCACCCACGGCTGACGAGGTGGCCTCTTCCAGCAGATGGAACCCGCGCGGGAATGGCCGTGCCGTCGTGCCCTTGGCGACGATGTCGGCGACAATTTCCAGACCGCGCAGCAGCGCGGAGTTCCATAGGGCTTGGAAATGTAGGCCTCGCCATTGGCGGCGCCCAGCATGCCACGGGAGACGTTGCCGCTGGCATAGAGGATGCCGAATCGGTCGGGGCCTTCGAATTGGGCGGCGATCTCGGTGCCAAACCCGCCGTCGGCGAGCCGCAGATCGATGACCGCGAGATCGGGCTTGTGATCGCGGACAAGCGCAACCGCCTCGTCGACGGTGCGGGCGATGCCACACACCTCATAGCCGTTCTCGAGGAGCGTTTCTTCGATCATATCGGCGATCATCAATTCGTCCTCGGCAATCAGGACCTTGAGCATATGTCGTTCTCCCGACTGCACCCGGCGATCAATCCTCTCGCGCCCGTACTTGAGGTGAATTTGCACCGATTTGGGAGCCGCAGTCTGTGCAATATCGACCACAATTTCCGGCGGCGTCGGCCTACCGAACGGCGGTCAATCGGCGTAAGGATCGTGAGCCCCCGACCAATGCCGCAGCTAGAGCACCCAGCCATGGTCTTCACCGCCACAGCGCCAAAAGTCTCGCGCAACCGCCGGCGCGCAGCCCTGCTCCTTGCCGCCGCGGCATTTGCGGCGATCCCGTTCGCCGGCGCGCGGGCGGAATATCCCGATCGTCCGGTGACGATCGTGTCGTGTTTCCCGGCCGGCGGCGGCACCGATATCGCGGTGCGCCTGATCAGCAATGAGCTCGGTCAGGCGCTCGGCAAGTCGGTGATCGTGGAAAACCGCGCCGGCGCCGGCGGCTCGCTCGGCACCGCCACGGTGGCGCGCGCCACGCCCGACGGCTACACGCTGCTCGGCTGTTCGAGCGCCTTTGTGGTCAATCCAAGCCTTTACGCCAACGTCAATTACGATCCGTTCAAGGATTTTACCCCGATCATGGTACTTGGGGCATCGCCCAATCTGTTCGTGGTGCCCTCGCAGTCCAAGGTCAAAACCATGGCCGACTTCATCGCCGCGGCGAAGGCCAATCCGGGCAAGCTGAACTGGACCAGTCCCGGAGCCGGCACCACCCCACAACTGTCCGGCGAATTGCTCAAAGCAGCGGCGGACATCGACATCGTGCATATCCCCTTCAACGGCGCCGGCCCGGCGATGAACGCCGTGCTCGGCGGCCAGGTCGACATGTATGCCGCCAATTACGGATCGATCGGCGCGCTGCTCTCAAGCGTGCGGCCGCTCGCGGTCACATCCGACAGGCGCTGGCCCGATCTTCCCGACGCACCGACGCTGGCCGAGCTCGGCATCAAGAGCCCGCCGACCGATACCTTCCAGGCGCTGTTGGCGCCGGCCGGCACGCCGCAGCCGATCATCGACCGGTTGGCGAAGGCGCTCGCAGCTATCCTCGCCCGCCCGGACATCCGGGAAAAATACGCCAAGATCGGCTTGCCGGTGGTCGCCGAAGGACCCGACGCGTTCCGCGCCCGCATCGCCCGCGAGGTGCCGATGTACAAAGCGGTCATCGACAAAGCCGGGCTGAAAATTCAATAGGTGTCCGCCGACACAGGGATCGACAGAGAGACACCACCGTCCGAGAAAGCAAAGCAACAAACATTCATCCGGTCCGCCTTGGAAGCCATAAGCAGCTTCCTCGGTTCGGACCGGATGAACAGTCTGTCGAAAGCGATTCGTCTTCGACTTAGCCCCTTTCGCGAAGCGTCGAGAGGGGCTTCACGCTTCTCCGGGTTGCCTATTCGGGCTCCCCGGCGTTGGCCATGCATTCCGCGTAATAATCGTGGTCGTAGCGGCGCCAATCTCTGACGCCGCTCGGCCCGAATTTCGCATCGGCCTGGTTTGAACACGCTTGGATGATCGCGGCCCGGTGTGCGCTGATCGGCTCCGCGAAAGCCGGCGTGCCGACGACGGTCAGCACGGCCAAACTGGCGAATAACAACTTCATGTCACGACTCCTGTTGTTGAGAATCAAAGTCATTGCGAGACTCGATTTGAGTTGCCGAGGGGAAAGCAGTTTCTCGGGGATCACACCGCGCTAGGTGGGGATCGATGCGCAGACCGCTCGGGCGATTCTGCTGCGACTGCAGAAATCTTGCTCAAATAACCGCGAGGTCGCATTCGAGCGACGTGTGTAACGATTACATCGCCGTAATGATGCAATTGCATATCGCGGAATCAATTCCGGCTTCGCGAAATCATCATCCAACGATACAGGAAATTTATTCGATGTTATGAGATTGTCATATTGGAAGCTCTTCTAAGCAAATTTCAGTCACTGCAATTTGAACGACCTGACCACCAGATTTGCCGAACCAATACTTATTTCACAGCGACGATCGCAACGACGATCGGTAATCGAAAATCAAGTTAACGAATCGCCAGGCCCCAGGGGACGGAAGATTCGAATATCAGGAATCCGACTCGTGAGCGGCTTACAAGTGACTCCCATAATCGTCGGTTCGGAACAGGCGGCAGCGAATGAAGCCGTGGCCGCGAAGGTGGCCGCGCCTTTTGTGCAAATAGCGCCAGCCGACATCGCGCGGCGGCGTTTTGCTTCGTGGAACGGCGTTCGCGCAGACTCGGTCGAAATCACCAGGCGCGAGGCCTTCGAATACCGCGTCCGGTCACCGCACCATTTATTGATACTGTCGGAACGCGCTGCCCGCGACGACGGCGAGACATGCGTTGAGGGCCTGCCTAAATCGACCGAGCGGGAGTTTAGTCGCAAGCTCAGCCTGATTCCGTCCGGTCATGCGTTTCATGGTTGGCAGAACCCTCGCATGCTGACGCGCGTCACCTATTTCTACATTGATCCGCACAGTACTTTGATCGACCCCGAACTCGGATTCGCGGCGACCGAATTGCGGCCACAACTGTTCTTTTTCAACCGGGATTTATGGGAAACGGCGATCAAGCTCAAAGCGCAGGTCGAGAATCCGGGTCCCGACCAGCAATATTATGGCGAAGCGCTCGGCGTGGTCCTGGCCCATGAGATCCTGCGTCTCAACAACGGCGTCTCACCGGCGGACCAAGAAGCGCGCGGGGGACTTGCGGGCTGGCAGAAGAACAAGGTGGTTGAATACATCGAAGAGCATCTCGGCGACGCAATCTCGTTGAAGGCGTTGGCTGAACTTGCCCGGCTGAGCCCATTTCACTTTGCCCGGTCGTTCAAGAAGCCTTTTGGCCTGCCGCCGCACCGCTATCTGACAAACCGCCGGATCGAGCGCGCCAAGAATCTGCTGACACAGCCGGACCTGCCGGTGACAAACATCGGGTTTGACGTCGGCTTTGGTGACGCCAATTCTTTTAGCGCGGTCTTTCGCAAGTCCACGGGACTGACGCCGACGGAATATCGCCGCCGGCCTCAGTGACCAGCGTTGGGTATGCGAACGCGCCGAGCTACACCGGAGCCTGTTTCGGCTTCAAGGCGTCGGTTTGCACTTCCAGTAGTTCGGCTTCGGCTGCCGCGGCGCGCTCGCGTTGCACCTTGCGGAACATCCACGCCGTCAGGAGCGGGGTGAGAACCGCGGTGACGATGACGGACGCCGCGATCTGGACCGTCGCAATGGGTGCGATCGCCGCATAAGACGGATCGGCAAGCGCGATGGCCCGCGGCACCGCCGCCGAATTGCCCGCCGTGCTTGAGGCGGCAGCTCCGGCGATGCCCGACCCGCCCAGAAGCTTGTCGACGACGATGCAGCAAAACCCGGTGATCACCAGAACCGACACGCCAAGCGCAATACCGATCGGGCCGCCGGCCACCACATTGTGCAGGTCGATGGTCTGGCCGAGCGTAAAGGCCATGAAGGGCACGATGATCGGCTCATGCGCGGCGAAGAAATCGCGCAATTCGCGGTCCAGATTGCCGAGAATGGCGCCGACGACAATCGGCGCGATGACCGAAACCATGATCAGGTAGGGAATATTGGCCAGTCCCGCGCCGACCAGAATGATCATGGTCAGAAACGGACCGGTCTCGATGCTTTGCGGCACGTAAGTGCCGACATCTTCCTTGTCGCCCATGGCACTGGTCAGCGCCATGAACATGCCGCCATTAGTGTCGCTGAACGCCACCAGAAGCGCGAGCGTGCTCAGACCGAACAGATCGCCGCCGAAGAATTTCGCCACCGACAGCGCGATCGCGCTCGCCACACCCACCTTGACGAACATGATGCCGAAGCCGCGCTTGAGCATGCGCGGCGCCGTCTGCAGCGTCATTTTGGTGCCGACGGTGAAGAGATACATGCCGAGCACGGTCGGATAGCCGGCGCCGCTCAAGGCTTCGGTGAAGCCGCCGATCTTGAGCAAATTCGGGAAAAACGTGTTGATGACCATGCCGATGAACAATGGCACGACCATCAGGCCCCCCGGCACCGCGGTGACGAATCGATAGATCTTCATGGCAGCCTCCCCTTCGCCTCATTTCTTGCCCCCCAGAAACCAGCAACCGCTTTAAGCGTCAAGCGGGGCGACAATCGCGGAAGCATCAGGCGCTCGCGCTGGATGTACTTTCGCGTTTGTCCATGATCCACATCAAAAGCCCGTGCAACGCAGCAATGACGCAAAGGGGGTGCTGCGCGGCTTGAACTTCATAAAGAGTGGTCCGCATCAAAAACATAATATCGAGGGAGGCATCATATGGCCGGTCAGATCACGCGACGCAAAACCTTGGCGATCGCGGCAACGGCGTTCGCGGGGCTGACGGTTCCGGCCGCGGCGCAGTCAGCTAAATCCATCAAGATCGGTTTTAGCATGGCGCTCTCCGGCGGGCTCGCCGGCGGCGGCAAAGCCGCCCTGCTCGCCTATCAACTCTGGGCGGAGGACGTCAATGCACGCGGCGGACTGCTTGGTCGCCAGGTCGAACTCGTTTTCTACGATGATCAATCCAACCCGTCCGCGGTGCCGGCGATCTATACCAAGCTACTCGACGTCGACAAGGCGGACTTGCTCCTCTCCGGTTACGCAACCGTGCCGACAGCAGCCGCCATGCCGATCGTGATCCAGCGCAAGAAGCTGTTCCTGTCTTTGTTCGCACTCGCGACCAACGACGAATTCAATTACGACCGTTATTTCCAGCTTCAGCCGAATGGGCCGGACGCCAAACACGAGCTCTCAAGGGGCTTTTTCCAAATTGCGGCGTCGTTGCAACCCAAGCCGCAAACCGTCGCTTTGGTCGGCGCCGACGCCGAATATTCCAATGTTGCGCTTCAAGGTGCGCGCGACAACGCCAGGGAGGCCGGCCTCAAGATCGTTTACGACCGCACCTATCCGCCTAACCAGGTCGACTTCGCGCCGATCGTCCGCTCGATCAAATCCGCCAATCCCGACGTTCTGTTTATTGCTTCTTATCCGATCGACTCGGCCGGCATAATCAGCTCGATTCACGAGGTTGGCTTCGGCGCACGCCTGGTGGGTGGCGGCATGATCGGCCTGCAGTTCGCGGCGCTTAAGCAGAAGCTCGGACCGATGCTCAACAACATCGTGTGTTACGACCTCTACGTGCCCGAGCCGACCATGAAATTTCCGGGAATTGAGGAATTTCTGGTTCGCTACCGCGAACGTGCCGGCCAGGCCGGCGTCGATCCGCTCGGAATTTACATCCCACCGTTCGCTTATTCCGAAGTGCAGATCCTCGAGGCCGCGATCACGGCGACCAATTCGATCGACGACGGCAAGCTCGCCGATTATATCGGCAAGACGACGTTCCGGACCGTCGCCGGCGACATCAAGTTCGGCGCCCGCGGCGAATGGGCCGAGCCGCGCGTGCTCTATGTCCAGTATCGCGGCATCGTCGGCAACGATGTCGAACAGTTCAAGCACGCCGGCAAGCAGGTCATTCTTTATCCGCCGCGTTTCAAATCCGGCGATGTGCAGGGGCCGTTCGAGCCGATCCTGCGGTGAGCGCTTAAGGCGCCACCGCAACGCCTACGCGGTCGCAGCCGCGGCGGACTGCGCTTCAGGCACGACGTCGTAGTCGTAGAGGCGCCTGCGGAAATCGGCATGCGCCGTGATCTCGGCGTCGCGGACGCCCAGATCGCCAGAGGCCGAGTCGTAACGCATGCCGTTCTCGCGGGCGCCGCGCTGCACCGACGCCACCCGCTCTTTGCGGAGGTTTTCGTAGACGCGTAACGCCACGTCCAGGCGCTCGCGCCCGTACTCTTTGAGGATGATCGCCAGCGCCATGCCGTCCTCGATCGACTGGTTGGCGCCCTGACCGAGATGCGGCAGCATCGCATGCGCGGCATCGCCAAGCAGCGTCAGTCTGCCTTTAGTCCAGATCGGCAGCGGGTCGCGATCGTAGAGCGCCCAGCGGAAAGTCATTTGGACTTCATCAAGCAGCGTCGCGATCTTCGGATCCCAGTCCGCGAACTCGCCGCGCAGAGCGTCGGGATCGCCCGTAGCCGTCCAGGATTCCTTCATTTCCGGGTCGGCCGGCACGAAGCCGACGTAATTGATCAGCTGGCCGGCGCGCAGCGGGAAGGTGAGGAAATGTTTGCCCTTGCCGAGCCACATCTGCCACGCCCGGTTCGGCCAATGCGGCACGCGCTCGTGCGCCACGGTGCCGCGATAGGCGACGGAGCCCGAAAAAACCGGGCTCGACACAGCCGTCACATGCGGGCGCAGCACGGAGTGAATGCCGTCTGCGGCGAGGACGAGATCGGCTTTTGCCTGCTCGCCGTTGGCGAAGGACACCCGCGCGCTGTCGCGGTCTTCGGAAAAGCCAGTGCAGCAATGGCCGCAGCGCACTACGCCTGCCGGCAGCGCGTTCGACAGAAATTCAATGAAGTCGGCGCGATGCATGCCGAAGGTGGCGTTCCAGCCCGCTGAATCCGTGACCCGGACGGGCGCAATAGAGCTGCCGTCATGACGGAAATATCGCGAGGTCGGTCCGACGCGTGCCCCGTATTTCTCGACCGCGGGACCCAAGCCCAAGCGCTCGAGCTGCCGTACGCTGTTGGGCGTGATGAACACGCCGGCGCCGACCTCGCCGAGCGCGGGCGCTTGTTCATAGACCGAGACTTCGAAGCCATGAGCAATCAGCGCATTGGCGGCGAACAATCCGCCGATGCCGCCACCCACGATCGCAATGTTCAATGGCGCTGTCATGGATCCAAAATCCTGGTGTTTCCGATGAAGTCAGGTCTTCGAAAAATGCTTCTGGAGTCCCTGCCAGCCTTCGAAGTAATCGTGCTGCAGTTCAGACGACTCCACCGCGTAGCGGGTGAGCCGCATGGCGAAGCGGCTTTCGAACATGAAGGCCATGGTGTCTTCGATCTTGTGCGGCTTGAGATCGGCGCGGCTGGCGCGCTCCCAGGTCTCGGCGTCGGGGCCGTGCGCGGTCATGCAATTGTGCAGGCTGGCGCCGCCGGGCATGAAGCCTTCCGCCTTGGCGTCATAGACGCCGTGCAACAGCCCCATGAATTCGGTCATGACGTTGCGATGATACCACGGCGGCCGGAACGTATCCTCGCCGACCAGCCAGCGCGGCGGGAAGATCACGAAATCGATATTCGCTGTGCCGGGCACGTCGGAGGGCGCGGTCAAGACGCTGTAGATCGAGGGGTCGGGATGATCGAAGCTCACCGTGCCGATCACCATGAAGCGCGCGAGATCGTATTTATAGGGCGCGAAATTGCCGTGCCAGGCGACGACGTTGAGCGGGGAATGGTCCATCTCCGCCGCCCATAGATTGCCCTGGAATTTGGCCACCATCTGGCACGGCGCCTTGGTGTCTTCGTAGGCCGCCGCGGGCGCGAGAAAATCGCGCACATTGGCAAGACCGTTCGAGCCGAGCGGGCCGAGTTCGGGTAACCGCAGATTGGCGCCGTAGTTCTCGCAGATATAGCCGCGCGACGGGCCGTCGGGCAGTTCGACGCGCAGCCGCAAGCCGCGCGGGATGATGACGATCTCGCCGGGCGAGGCCTCGATCACGCCGAGCTCAGTGACAAAGCGGGCGCGGCCCAGTTGCGGCACGACGAGCATTTCGCCGTCGGCATTGTAGAAACAGCGATCGGTCATCGAGCGGTTGGCAGCATAGATGTGGACCGCCATGCCAACCTGCGTCGCCACGTCGCCATTGCCGCCGAGCGTGACGATGCCGGCGACGAAGTCGGTCGGCGCCTGCGGAATCGGGATCGGGCTCCAGCGCAATTGCGTCGGCGTCGCGTCGACATCGTTGAACGGCGCAGAGCGAATGAGGCCGTTGTCGATGCGCGCATAGGGCCGGTGCACCACTGACGGCTGAATGCGGTAAGTCCAGGTGCGGCGGTTTTCCGCGCGCGCCATCGTAAACGACGTTCCCGAGATCAGTTCAGCATAAAGGCCGTGCGGCGGCTTTTGCGGCGAATTGCGTCCGACCGGCAGCGCGCCCGGTATCGCCTCCGAGACGAAATGATTGCCGAAGCCGGACTGGTAGTGCGGCCCCGCATCCGCGGCGGCGGGTATCGCCGTGTTGCGACGCTTGGCGTCTTGCTTGTTCTGATGCGTTGTTTGATTCATTGGGTGCCCTCCCAGAAGCCGCCGCCACCCAGACGCGCAATAATTGGTCACGCCCGCAACTAATATCCGCCTTCCGCCGCACCGACGCAAGGCGTGTCGGAACGCCGCCAGCAGCAAAGTTCCGAGGCTCGAAGTTCCATTCCTGCCCGCGGCGCCGCATTTCGCCTTGAATGACGCACAATCCGCCCAAAAAGCCGCCCGCTTGCACCTGCATGAGGCCAGGTGTCGAGGGGAAATCTCTCATTAACCATATCGCGCGTGCGCCACTGCACGCCGCGAGGGCAGGACTGTGCGGGGGGGGGCGGATGCGACCGATGCTTGCGTTGGCTATTGTGCTCGCTGGGGTTTCGAGCGCCGCGCCCGAGCCGGAATATCCTTCGTTATTCGCCGATTCCGTTCTCCGCGGCAGCGACGGCGAGGCTGTGCCCTCGCTGATCGAGATCGAATCGTCGACCGGCAGAGCCGACCGTCTCACCCTTGCCGGACAACCGCGCCTTCTGTCGGTTGAAGTTTTCCGCCGCGAAAACGCCGACCGGCCGCTGACATTTGCGTCCGCGAGCCCGGATGTCGACGCCGCTATTACCTCAAGTGCTTCGGCCGGAGGCGACAACGGCCTTGGCACCGAGGTTTCGCTCGACGAGCTGTGCAATGCGCTGTTCACCTCGGCCCAGACCAACGATCTGCCGATCCCGTTCTTTGCCAACCTGATCTGGCAGGAGAGCCGGTTGCGCGCCGACGATGTCAGCCGAAAGGGTGCCCAGGGCATCGCCCAATTCATGCCGCAGACCGCCGTCGAAAAGGGTCTCGACAATCCGTTCGATCCCCTCAAGGCGATCCCGGCCTCGGCGCGCTTCCTGCGCGAGCTTCGAATGCAATTCGGCAATCTCGGTTTTGTCGCCGCCGCCTATAACGCCGGCGCCCGCCGCGTCGCCGAATGGCTCGAACATCGCGGCAACCTGCCGCGCGAAACGCGCACCTATGTCGTGCGCGTCACCGGTCTTTCGATCGAGGCCTGGCGCGGCATGCCGGTGGACAACGATGCGCTGACCTTCGCGCGGCTCCTGCCCTGCCGCAGCCTGCCGGCCTTCGCCAATGTCGAACAGACGCAATGGGAAGACGCACAATTGGAGGATGCCAAGGCCGATCGGGGGGGCCGCAACGCCCCGCCGACCGATGAGACTCCCGCGGCACGGCACACACCGCCGCATGATGCGGCGCACGGGCCCGCGCGGCCTCACGAACGCCAAGAGCGCCAAGCGCACCAAGAGCGAAAAGATCACCACGAAGCGCTCCGCGCCGGCCACGATCGCCACACCGCCAAGCGCGAGGCCGAGCATCATCCGCACGGCGCGCATGAGAAGCGCAAAAGCGCGTAACGACGGCGTTCAGCCCGCCGTCACAGCCGGCGATCCGCGCCGGATGCCAAGCGCCACGATACGCTGCAACAGATCCGGATAGCCGACACCAACGTGTTTCGCAGCGGCGGCGAACTCCTGGCTTTCCGCGATCTCGGGATTGGGATTGGCCTCGAGGAAAAACGGCGTGCCATCGGCGGCGAGGCGAAAGTCGATGCGGGCGTAGCCGTCGAGTTCGAGCGTGCGATAAATCCGCTTCGCCATGCGCTGGATTAGCGCGGTCAATTCCGGCGCCAGGTCCTTGGCCGGTCCCTGCCTGATGCCGCGGCGCTCCTGATAATCGGGATCGTGTTTGACCTTCTCGGTGGCGATGTGCCAGTCGCCTTCCGCCATATTCTTAAATTGCAGCTCCCAGACCGGCAGCACCAGCAAACGCTCGTTGCCGAGCACGCCGACATAGATTTCACGGCCCTCGATATATTGCTCGGCGATGGCCGCGGTGCCGATGCGCTCGTGGATGAATTTGACGCGCTCGCTGAGCTTGTCGTCGGTGTCGACGACGGAGGCCTGCGAAATGCCATAGGAGGCGTCCTCGTTGACGCTCTTGACGATCAGCGGCAAGGCCAGCCGCGCCGGGCGTTTGACCTTGCGCCGCATCGGAAACACCGCGAAGGCCGGCACCGGAACGCGGTGGTAATGCACCAGCGTCTTCGACAAATCCTTGCCGCGCGCCAGCATCAAGCCGCGCGGATTGCAGCCGGTATAAGGCACCCGCAACAGTTCGAGATAGCTGACGACGTTCTGATCGTAGATCGCTTCGCCGTGAAATTGCTCGAGCAGCGTGAACACCACGTCCGGCTTGAACGCTTCGACGGCTTCGCGGATCGGCCTTAATTCGTCATGCACGCCGAGCGGGCGCACCTCGTGGCCGGCGGCGCGCAGCGTTGACACCACGTCATATTCGGTTTTCCAGACGTTGATTTCCTGCTCGGTGTACCCCTTGCTCGATTCCGGGGGTAACAGATCCGGGTGGAGCAGCACCAGGACGCGAAGCCGTTTCATAACGCGATCCACTTTCGTCGCGACGGACCAAACAATGCATGCATGGTTTTGGCGGTCAACAGCACGGTGAATTCCATGATGAGTTTGCGCTCGGAGCCGACCGCGCGCAAACCGAGTTCGCGGCAGCGCTGGATCATGTCGTCGAGCACGGCGTCGAAGGTAAGTTGATACTCGCCGGTCCATTTCGCGACCAGTTCGCGAACCGAGGCGCGGTTGCGCCTGATGAAGGACGACGCCGCCTCCGAGCGGCGATGTTTCGGGTCGGCCGAGAACAGCCGCCGCAGATCGCGATCGTAGGTCTTCGGCGTGTCGACGACATAGAGCATGCGCTTCTTCTTGTAATAGTCGCCGAGCGTCTGGGTGAGCTTGCCGAGCGGTTCGACTTTTTCGCGGTGCGTCAGCGCCGGCCGCTTGCCGGCAATTTCCGCCATCAGTTCGTCGACATATTCGAGCTTCTTGAGCGCCGGCCATCCGGCATAGCGGCTGCGCCAATTCGAACGCGGGCGCAGCCACACTGCAAAGGTCTCGGCGAAATCCTCGTCCGGATGGCTTTGCGCATACCACAACCGCAGATGCTGGACATGATTCCGGCTGGCCGGGTTCGGCCGGTAATAACGCGGATAGCGCCGCGATGACGGGCCGAACAATTGCTGCCAGCGGCGGCGGCGATAAAGCTGATAGGCGTGGGTCACGACGTGACCGGCCTCATGGCGCAGAATGCTCATGCATTCCGCCCAGGTGCCGCCCTCGACGTCGAAGATCATCTTCTTTTCCAGCCGCATCAGCCGCGGGTGCGCCAGATAGAATGGAATAGCGATGCCCGGCGTGTTCTCGGGCGAAAACCACTCGCTCGAAATCCAGGCATGGGGCCGCACGCGGATGTCGTGTTCGGAGAGCTCGTCATAGAGATTGTTCAGGCAGTTCTCGAGCCAGGTGCCCTCAACCGTAACTTTCAGGTCCTTGAGCCGGACCTTGAGCAGTTCCTCGTCGGATAAGCTCGCCCAGGGGAACGTCCGGCGAAATTTCCTAGGCGGCATGGTGCTACGAACCTGGCGGCCGAAATCGGTAACCACCGATTAGAACTCTTGTATTTCTAAAGTACCAGACAAATTTGCGTCTTACATTCGGATAAAAGATCGCCTAAGCAAACCTCATGAGTGCTCCTCCCGTGGCGAAACTAGGCTCGCCATCCCATCATCATTGGCGGCGCCTGGCGGGAGTGATCGGCCCCGGTCTTGTCGTGATGCTCGCGGATACCGACGCCGGCAGCATCATTACCGCCGCCCAAAGCGGCGCCGAATGGGGCTACCGGCTGCTGGCCCTGCAGCTGATACTGATTCCAATCCTTTACGTCGTGCAGGAGCTCACGGTTCGCTTGGGCGTGGTGAGCGGCAAGGGTCACGCCGAACTGATCAAGCAGCATTTTGGCCGCGGCTGGGCCTGGCTATCCGTCGCCACTTTGGTCGTCGCTTGCCTGGGCGCGCTGTTGAGCGAGCTAAGCGGGCTTGCCGGTGTCGGACTACTATTCGGCGTGCCGACGCCGGTCACCATGACCTTGGTCGTGGCCGCTCTGATTTTCATGGCCTACAAGGGCTCGTATCTATCCGTCGAGCGTATCGCGATCGCAGTCGGCGCCTTCGAACTGGTTTTCGTCGCGGTGGCGTTCGAGGCCAAGCCCGATCTCACCGCTCTAGCGGCCGGATCGATCGATATCCCCTGGCATGAGCCGGGCTATCTTTATCTCGTCGCCGCCAATATCGGCGCGGTGATCATGCCGTGGATGGTGTTCTACCAGCAATCCGCGGTGGTGGAGAAGAAGCTGACCTTGGCCGATTTGCCAGCGGCGCGGCTCGATACCGCGATCGGCGCCACGGTGACGCAGATCATCATGGCCGCGGTGCTGGTCGTGACCGCGGCGACACTCGGCGGCACCGCCCAACCGGGCTCGCTCAACACCGTGCAACAAATCGCCGAGGCGATCACGCCCTACCTCGGCGACACTGCCGGCCGGCTTTTGTTCGCGCTCGGTCTGTCGGGCGCCGCCATGGTGGCGACCATCGTCGTGACCCTGACGGCTGCGAGAACACTCTCCGAGTTGCTCGGCGCCAAGCATCATCTGGAACACGAGCCGCACGAAGCGCCGTGGTTCTACGGCATCTATGCGGCGACACTCGTCGTCGGAGCGCTGCTCGTCGTCTCCGGCATCAATCTGGTCAGCCTGAGCGTCGGCGTCCAGGTCATGAACGCACTGTTGCTGCCGATCGTGCTGGCGTTCCTGTATCTGTTGGCGCGACGCCTACCGCCGGCCTATCGGTTGCAGGGGCCACATGCGGTGCTCGTTGCGGTCGTGATCGTGACGACGGTGGTTTTCGGCGTCTGCTCGGGGCTGTTGGGCTTGTGGGGGTGACATCAACAGAAAAGTGGCAACCGATTTTCCGAAAAGCCGACCAACTCCCTCTAAGCCTGTGGCGACCCGCTAAAATCTCTGGTGTCCCAGTTGGCTATCAAATTGAACTGGCGACTAGAGCATGACTTTCAGGACGAAACAGATTCCTTCGCCATAAACTGCAACATCGCGGAGAGAGCGGCCGCCGTCGCCGACGCAATCAGAGTCCGCAGCTGGGACAACGACGCTTGCCTCTGCCGGTGCGAACCGGCAGAGGCTGCTGCGCGTCATGATGAAAAATTCGCGAAAGCACCGTGGTAGCGGCGCTGCCGCCCACACAGTTGCCTGGTGCCTACGACCCCAGGTAATTTTTCAGCCAAATTCCTTCTTGATACTGGAGAGCCGCCATATAGACGTTGTCGTTATTGTTGTGCGCCTTGCAGATGGGAAAGATATAGACGGAGTCGGATCCCTTTCGAACCCGCTCGGCCTCTTGGCCCTCCACCACATGACCGCCCACCAAAGAGTTCCCGCATTGAAAGCCTTGAAATCGGAAGGATGTGCACACGTTCGGATACACACCGACGTTATTATACCATAAGTTGAGCCACGACTGGCCGTCGATTTTCGGGTCGTCGGTACTTCCGATTACGTTCGCAAAGTATCCTCCTTGCGGGAATGTGACAGTGCCCCCGTAGACCGACTCGATCGTAACGACGACGTCTTGCGGGCCGTACGCGCGCCCCGGTTCGTACAGGCCAAGAAACTTGCCGCCTCGGTACACCGTGAGAAACTTGCCGTAGTCTTCAGCCGTTAACTCAGGCGGCCGCTGGCGCACTTTTACGATCAATCCGGGCACCCTCTTCAGGGCCGCGATCAACGATTCATTAGCCGACCTGGCCATCCCCCTAAGCATGTCTTCCACACCCGGCGCGAGGGGCGTGCGGTAGTTCCAGTGGGGGTTGGCCATGAGATCGTCGTCCGCGAACCCGCCCGAGGCAGCGCGCTGATAACAGTACTCCGACGTTCCCTCCGGCACGGTGACGAGGCACATCGCATCGGAGGAGTCAAAGTCCGTACCGCAAACGGTGACGATACGCTGCACTTCGTCGTAGCTGCATCGGAACGTCAAATGCCCGAGGAGCCGCCGCCCCTCGAAGGCGTGAAGGACGCCAATGTCGAAGTTGTCAGACTTGAGGGTACGGGTCCCGTCAGCAAGCGTTAGGGCGAGCACGTGCGAGCGCCCGCTCAGTTCGACGAATGCGTTTCGATGCCCTAGGTGCGGGCCAAAAGCGAGATTGACCTTCAACGGGCCGCGCAAAGACTGGACGTAGTTGTAGTTGACGACTGTGTAGGAGTAATCGTATGAATAATTCTTAACGCTGCCACTGATTACGTTAACGAACCAATCGCTGGTTTCGGCGCTCGAAAACACATACTGGAAACTGGTCACGACAACGCCCAACTCCGGCGTCACGGAAATCAAGCCGAACACCGTTCCGAAGTTCTCGGTCACGGTGCTGTTCTGAACCTGGGCCTGAAGATCGTGCATCTTCTCCGTGAGATACGACATCAGCGGATCTACATCTCCGCTCAGTCCGGCCAAGATCGCCGTAAAGAACTCTTTATTGATGTCGAGGGCGGTCCCTTGGCCCGACTTGCTCTCCTGGTCGACCGAGGTCTGTCCCATCCCTTGGATCGAGTTCATGGCCGCTGTCATGGCCGTTTGGTCGAGGAGATATAAGCCCTTTACGACATCTTGCCCCGACGTAGTCTTGACGGCTTGCTTGATCTGGGAAGACATGCCCAGAGCTGTGTGAAACGCTTCGCCCACCGCATCCTTCATCGCCTGGGACCAGCTGTTATCAACATATGCGAACACAAAATCCGACCCCGGCGCGTGCAGCCACTGACCTGAATCCGTCAGTGTCACCACATAAGTGCCGCTCGATTTTCGCAAAGACTGGACGTAGTTGTAGTTGACGACTGTGTAGGAGTAATCGTACGAATAATTCTCAACGCTGCCACTGACCACTTTAACGAACCAATCGCTGGTCTCGGCGCTCGAAAACACATACTGGAAACTGGTCACGACAACGCCCAACTCCGGCATCACGGAAATCAAGCCGAACACCGTTCCGAAGTTCTCGGTCACGGTGCTGTTCTGAACCTGGGCCTGAAGATCGTGCATCTTCTCCGTGAGATACGACATCAGCGGATCTACATCTCC
>Ga0187887_10001942_pt1 | contig 17199 bp, 16 predicted proteins | sample June2016WEW_7_10_FD_132977 | JGI IMG/M metagenome (GOLD analysis project Ga0187887, IMG submission 132977) | Peatland microbial communities from SPRUCE experiment site at the Marcell Experimental Forest, Minnesota, USA - June2016WEW_7_10 | ecosystem: Environmental > Terrestrial > Soil >...
ATGCGGGGCGCGCTGCGTCGAAGGCTGCGTTTGGAGAGTATTACGACACGCAGTACAAGCTCGAGGACGCGGATGTGATTCTCGCGCTGGACGCGGACTTCCTTGGGGGGATTGGGTTCCCGGGATTTCTGCCGATGTCGGCGGCATGGGCGGAGCGGCATCGGTTCGATAAAGACAAGCCGATGAACCGGCTGTATGTCGTCGAGACGAATCCGACGGTGACGGGCTTCAAGGCCGAGCACCGGCTGGCGCTGAAGCCGAGCGAAATCGACCAGTTTGCGAATGCGCTGGCGGGCGGAAACTCGACGCTGAGCAATCCCGAGGCGCAGAAGTTTCTGTCGGCGGTGATGGCCGATATCAAGAAGTCGGGCGGACGCTTTGCGGTCATTGTTGGCCCGGGAAGCTCGCAGGCGGCGCACATGGCCGCGCTGACGGTGAATGCTTCGCAGGGCGCGGTGGGCAAGACGGTCTTCTATACCGAGACGGTTAATCCAATGCCGAGCGAACAGACGTCGGATCTGAAGGCGCTGGTTGCGGACATGAATGCGGGCAAGGTGCAGTGGCTGGTGATGCTGGGCGTCAACCCGCTATACAACGCACCGGCAGATCTGTCGTTTGAGGTTGCGTTCAACAAGGTGCCGAACACGGTGCACCTGGGATCGCATGTGGATGAGACGGGCTTTTACTCGACGTGGCACATCAACAAGGCGCATTACCTGGAGAGCTGGTCCGACGCGCGTGCGTGCGACGGCACGATCTCGATTGTGCAGCCGATGATTGAACCGCTGTATGCGGGCAAGAGCGCGCATGACGTGTTGCAGACGCTGCTGGATCCTTCGGTGAGCGCGTACAACGCGGTGTTGGCGAATGCGAAGACGTATCTGGGCGGCGGCGGAGCGGCGGCAAGTGCTGCTCCGACGGCGGCGAAGGGCGCGACGAGCGTGTCTCCGGATCAAGCGGCGAAGGCTGCGTTGGGCTTGGCGGCGGCTAGCACTCCATTGGAGCTTGCATGGCGCAAGGCGCTGCATGATGGCTGGATTGCGAATACGGCCTTCACGCCGAAGACGCTGGGCGCGCCGAAGGGTGGAGCGACAGCTCCAGCGACGGCAGGCAGCGGGATTGAGATCAGCTTCAAGCCAGATGCTTCGGTGTACGACGGCCGCTATGCGAACAACGGCTGGCTGCAGGAGTTGCCCCGGCAGGTGACAAGCATGAGCTGGGATAATGCCGCGCTCATGAATATGGATCTGATGGGCAAGCTGGGCATCGAGGAGAATGAAGCGATCGAGCTGACGCTCAACGGCCGCAAGATCATTACACCGGTGCTGATGTCGCCGGGACACCCGAACGACGCGGTGACGGTGCATCTTGGACTGGGGCGGCGCGCGGAAGCAGGGCGTGTGGGCGCCGGTGTCGGGTTCAATGCGTATGCGCTGCGGACGGCGGATGCTCCTCTCTCGGCTAGTGGTTTGACGATTGAGCGCGGTCACGGAACGTACGATCTCTGCGTCACGAAGGTGCACAACATCGAGCATCGGGGTGCGTATGCGCAGCGCGATCTCGAGCATCCGTTGTCGGATAAGGATGGCACGTACTCGCTGGCGGGGCACGAGGCGATGGAGCGGTCGATCATCCGCTACGCGACCTACGAAGAGGCGATGAAGAATCCTGACTTTGCTCACGTGGGCACGAAGGATTCGAATGGCACGCTGGTGAACAAGGTTGGATATAACCCGCAAGGAGAAGCGGTTCCTCACGAGGAGAGCTTCTGGCCGGACAACTGGCGGTATGACCACATTGAAGAGGTCAGCGCGGGCAAGGTGCTGCAGAACAAGTGGGGGATGTCGATTGACCTGAACTCCTGCGTAGGCTGCAACGCATGCGTGGTGAGCTGCTATGCGGAGAACAACATTGCGGTGGTCGGACGCGAGCAAGTAAAGATTGGCCGCATCATGCAGTGGATGCGCATCGATACGTACTTCGAAGGCGATCTGCATGCGCCGACGGCGCACTTCCAGCCGATGCTCTGCCAGCACTGCGAGAGCGCGGGCTGCGAGCAGGTTTGCCCGGTGGGTGCGACGGTGCACACGCCCGAGGGCATCAACACGATGGTTTATAACCGTTGCGTTGGAACCAGGTATTGCTCGAACAATTGCCCATATAAGGTGCGGCGGTTTAACTTCCTGCTGTACTCCGATTACGACACGGAGAGCTTAAAGTTCATGCGCAATCCGGATGTGACAGTGCGGTCGCGCGGTGTGATGGAGAAGTGCAGCTACTGCATCCAGCGCATCGAGGCAGTGAAGATTGAGGCCGATAAGAACAATCGCGCGATTGAGGATGGAGAGATTCTGACGGCGTGCCAGCAGGCGTGCCCGACCGATGCGATCGTCTTCGGCAACCTGAATGATCCGAAGTCGCGCGTGGTGCAGCGCAAGGCCGAAGAGCGCGACTACCAGGTGCTTGCTGATCTGAACTACCGCCCGCGAACGACGTATACCGCTGGCGTCATCAACCCGAATGCGGAGCTTGCCTAATGGCTACCAAGGGACCCGTACCTGAAATCGTTGATCCGATGACTGACCCGCGCACCGGTGAGTACGCGGTCATCGCGCCGGGACACACGTTCAAGAGTGTGACGCAGAAGATCGCGGGCATCGTATTGACGTCCAACACGCCGGTGGCATGGATGGGCGGCCTTTTCCTGGCGGGCACGGTGGCGACGGGCGTTTTGATTGCCGTGACCTGGCTGGTGCTGAAGGGCGTCGGAATCTGGGGCATCACGATTCCGGGCGCGTGGGGTTTTGCGATCATCAACTTCGTCTGGTGGATTGGTATCGGCCACGCCGGCACGCTGATCTCGGCGATTCTGCTGTTGTTCAAGCAGACCTGGCGCAACTCGATTAACCGATTTGCGGAGGCGATGACGATCTTCGCCGTTGTCTGCGCGGGCATGTTCCCACTGCTGCACATTGGGCGTCCGTGGCTGGGGTACTGGCTGCTGCCGTATCCGAACTCGATGAATGTGTGGCCGCAATTCCGCAGCCCCCTGGCGTGGGACGTGTTCGCGGTATCGACGTACGCGACGATCTCGGTGGTGTTCTGGTACATCGGTATGGTGCCGGATTTGGGTACGCTGCGCGATCGCGCGAAGCTACCGCTCGCGAAGTACATCTATGGAATTCTGTCGCTCGGCTGGCGTGGATCGACGCGGCACTGGATTCGGTATGAGTCGGCATCGCTGCTGCTGGCGGGGTTGAGTACGCCACTGGTGCTTTCGGTGCATACGACGATCAGCTTCGACTTTGCGGTCGCGGCGATGGCTGGCTGGCACACGACGATCTTCCCGCCTTACTTCGTCGCGGGCGCGGTGTACTCGGGATTTGCGATGGTGCTGACGCTGGCAATTCCGATCCGCAAGTTCTATCACCTGGAAGATCTCGTAACGCTGAGGCACCTGGACAACATGGCGAAGGTCATGTTGGCGACGGGGTCGATTGTGGCCTATGGATACGGCATGGAAGTGTTCATGAGTTGGTACTCGGCGAGCCACTGGGAATTCTTCATGATGTGGAACCGCATGTTCGGGCCGATGGGCTGGGCATACTGGATCCTCGTCCTGACCAACATCGCGATTCCGCTGACGACGCTATGGAGCCGGAAGCTGCGCGTGAATGTTGGCTACCTCTTCTTCTTGTCCTTCGTGGTGAATATCGGTATGTGGTTCGAGCGGTTCGTGATTGTTGTGACGAGCCTTTACCGCGACTACCTGCCGTCGAGCTGGGGCACCTACCGCGCGACCAAGTGGGATTACATGCTGTTCATTGGAACGTGGGGATTGTTCACCACGCTATTCCTCCTGTTTGCGCGCCTCGCACCGATGATTCCGATGTCAGAGATCCGGATGATGCTGCCGCAGACGAAGGTGCGCCCGGGTGGTGCCAAGGCCGATGTTGTTGTTGAGGAGGCGCTCTAATGCCGCCACGCGAGGGAGTGTACGGCCTGCTGGCCGAGTTCAATACGCCGAGTGAGTTGGTGCACGCGACCGAGATGGCGCACCGTGCGGGCTATCGCCGCATGGAGTGCTACACGCCGTATCCGGTAGAGCAAGCTGCGGAGGCGCTGCGGTTCCACAAAACGCGAGTTCCGCTGCTATGTCTGCTGGGCGGACTGTGTGGATTGACGACGGGCGCGCTGCTGGAGATCTGGGTGAACGTGTGGGGCTATCCGCTAAATATTCGCGCGATGCCGCTGTTCAGCTGGCCAGCGTTCGTGGTTCCGGCGTACGAGATGACGATTCTGTTTGCAGGTTTGTCGGCGGCGTTTGGCATGATTGCGTTGAATGGATTGCCGCAGCTGTATCATCCGCTGTTCAATGCTCCGAACTTTGCGAGTGGAGCGACGACGGACAAGTTCTTTCTCTGTCTGGAGTCGAACGACCCGCGTTTTGAGCCGGTTGCGACACGGGCGTTTCTAGAGCAGTTTTCGCCGGTCTCCGTTGTGGAGGTCGACCACTAGTGAGATACGAGATGCGAGATATGAGATGCGGGCGGGTTGTGCGTGCAGGTGTTGCTGCGAGTGCGATGGCGGCGACGCTTGTGCTGGCGGGTTGCCGGCAGGATATGCACAATCAGCCGAAGTTTATTCCCCAGCGCGGAACCTCGTTTTTCGCGGATGGCCGGTCGGCGCGTCCGCAGGTGGAGAACACCGTGGCGCGGAATCAGATGGATGAGGATTCGTACTTCTATACCGGCATTGAGAGCGGCAAAGAGGGCGACGGCTTGCCGATTCCGCTGAATGCGGCGACGCTCGAGCGCGGGCAGGAGCGATACAACATTTATTGCACGCCGTGCCACTCGCGGGTGGGCAATGGCGAAGGCATGATTGTGCAGCGCGGTTACCGTCCGGCAGGCAACTTCCACACGGACCGTCTGCGCAATGCGCCGCTAGGACATTTCTTTGCGGTGATGACGAATGGATATGGAGCAATGCCGGACTACTCGGCACAGCTAACGCCGGCCGATCGCTGGGCTGTGGCTGCGTACGTTCGGGCGCTGCAGTTGAGCCAGGATGCGAAGCCGGGTGATGTTGCAGGCGGCGCGCATGTCGAGGATCTGCACGCGATCGCGCATGACATTGGAATGCCGAACGGCTTTGCGGATCCATGGGCGCAGCCTTCGACCGCAATTTACGGCACGCCAAACAACCAGGATAACGGGATTCCCGGACAGCCGATGGGGACGCCTCCATCCGGTGCGGGCGCGCACTACGGGCAAGGCGCGACACAAAATTCAGGCCAGCGGGACTCTGGCGGTGAACCAACCGCTCCAGTCTCCAACGGCACGCCGTATGGCAAGCCGTACTAAGGCAGGGCTTGGTTTCAGGAACAGGGATTCGCAACTACAGGATTGAAGGCGACTGACGCATGGAAATGGCAAACGAACATCACGGAGCGGATTTGACGCTGGGACACGCACACCACGGTCCGCGCACGCTGCCTGCTGTCCTGGCAGCACCCGACGTCGTCTTGACGTGGCGCACGCGCGCGGCGATTGTGGCGGTCGCCTTCGGCTTGATCTCGCTGATATTCTTATTCGTTCCGGGCGGCCGCGAGCACCTGTTGCGCGCGTACCTGATGGGCTTCATGACGTGCTTCAACTTTGTTGGCGGAGCGCTGGCATTCCTGATGGTGCAGTATGTGTCGGGCGGTAAGTGGGGACAGATTCTGCGGCGCCCGCTGGAGGCAATGACGCGCACCATTTGGGTGGTCATCGTGATGCTGCTGCCGGTGCTGCTGCTGATGAAGCATTTGTATCAGTGGGCGGCGTACCCGAATGCGGCCGCGACATTACAGGCGTACAAGAACGGCTTCATGACGCAGGAACAGCAGTTGACGGCGAACTCCAAGCACACGATGCTCAACCCGACGGGCGCCGTGGTGCAGGCGGTGATCGTGCTGGGTTTTATGGCGCTGGTCATCACCATTTTGAATCGCTGGTCGGTGCAGCGCGATCAGGATCCGGCGGCAGGCACGCTGGCGAGTTTCGACAAGTGGCGGACGCGGTTTGAGAATCTTTCGGGACCGTCGATTCTGCTCTACGTGATTCTGATGACGGACTTCGTCATTCTTTTTGTGAAGTCGCTGGACGTGACCTGGTACTCATCGGTATATGGTCTGCAGTTTCTGGTGGCGCAGGGGTATGGCGTACTGGCGCTCAGCATTATGACGCTGGTGCTGCTCTCTCGCTATGAGCCGATGAAGACAATGTTCCGGATCACCGAGCAGCACGATCTGGGCAAGCTGGCATTCGCCTTCACGATGCTGAACATCTACCTGACTTTTGCCGAGTTCCTGATTATCTGGTCCGGCAATGTGCCCGACGAGATTCCCTGGTACCTGCACCGCATTCATGGCGGATGGTGGGTGATTTGCTCGCTGGACGTGATCTGCCACTGGATCATTCCGTTCTGCCTGCTCCTGTCGCGCGACATCAAGCGCTCGAAGCACAAGATGATCTGGCTTTGCGCGTTCATGCTGGTCGCGCGGTTGATCGATATGTTCTGGCTGATCGAGCCGAACTTCAAGGACGCTGCGAGCAACCTGCACATTACCGGCAACTTTGGAATTTTGGCGTACGTGACCGTGCCGATCTCGGTGGTTGCCGTCTGGATGTGGTTCTACCTGACCGAGTTGAAGAAGCGGCCGCTGATCAACGTGAACGATCCGCACACCGAAGAGCTTTTGGAGCCTGAACATGCACACTGAGGGACACGACATGGGCCAGCCAGAAGGAGTGCAGGCGCACCCTTCGCCCAAGCACGACAGCGAACACCCGGGCTACGAGACGCAGGACGTCGCGATCGGCGGCATCATCACGTTTCTCGCGGGGCTGTCGGGTTTCGTCATCATCTTCTTCTTTTTCTGCTTCGCAATGGGCAAGGCGATTAACTACGCGCTGGTGAAACACGACGGCGCACCGGATAAATGGCATTCCCAGCCGGTGACCTTGGGAGCAACGCCGCGTGGCGACAAGCGCGAAGACCTGACATCGAATGCCGTTATGGAGCAGCGCGAGTTGTCGCAGATGACACAGGTATTTCCGACGCCGCGCCTTGAGACCGACGACGGCAACCAGGACCTTGCCGATTTGCACGCACGCGAAGATCTGCTGCTGAACTATTACAGTAGCGCGCAGGATCTGCCTGCGGGAGCGATTCGCATCCCGATCGATCGCGCTATGCAATTGATCCTGCAGCGCGGGCTGCCGCAGGCGCCTTCGCAGCAGCAGGCAACGGCTTTGATGGCTGGCGAGAGCGCGCCCACGGTGACGGCTCCGCTGACCAACGGCTTTGCGCGGACAGGCTATGAGCTTCAGACCATCGAAGCTCGCGAAGAGAAGAACGAGTACAACCATGCCGAGGGCAAGCAGTAAGGCTTGACTGAGGAGAGAAGGACAGCGTGATCGCAGGACGCAAAACTCGCAGCATGACAGCCCTGATGGGGTTGACGCTCGCGCTTGGCCTGATGGCCGCGCCGCTGCAGGGGCGTGCGCAGGTCTCAGCCACCGGTGAGAAGACCGAGGGTGAAAATCTGAATGATCAGCTTCCCACGGTGTTGAGCAAGGTGCAGGTCACGCAACATCTGAATGCGCAACTGCCGCTCGATGCGCCGTTCGTCGACGACGAAGGCAAGCCGGTGACGCTGGCGAAGTACTTCGACGGCAAGCATCCCGTAGTGCTGACGACGGTTTATTACAACTGCCCGATGTTGTGTTCGGAAGAGATGGATGGGCTCACGAGTGCGCTCGAGATGGTGCACCTGGTGCCTGGCAAAGATTTTCAGATTGTCATCATCAGCATCGATCCAACCGAGACACCGAAGCTGGCTGCGGAGAAGAAGGCCTTTTACCTGCGCCGCTATGGTCATACGGAGACAGCCGCTGGCTGGCACTATCTAACCGGTCAGGAGCCGGCAATTAATGCAGTCACGAAGACGGTGGGCTTTGGTTATGTGCGGGTGCCGGGACCGGATGGCAGGCTGACACAGTATGCGCATGCGAGCTCGATTGAGATAGCAACCCCCCAGGGCAAGCTGGCGCAGTATTACCTGGGCGTGGAGTACTCGCCGAAGGACGTACTGCTGGGCCTGGTGGACGCCTCCGGGAATCGCATCGGATCGCCTGTAGCGAACATCCTGACCTACTGCTACCGCTACGATCCGCAGACCGACAAACATTCCCTGATGGTTGTGCGTGTTGTACAGCTAGGCGGTATCGTAACGGTAGCTTCGCTGGGCGGCTTCATCTTTCTAATGTTTCGACGCGATATCCAGCTTGCGCGCGAACAAGACATACCTCAGCCAGGCAAAAAAAAGTCTGGTGAAATGGATAAAGGCTAAACGATGGGACTTAGTCCAGTACTGTGGCAATTTCTAGTGCATTGGCTGCACGCTTCGGCGCTGTTTCCGGCGGAGGCAAGCGGCATCGCACCATATGTCGACGCGTTGTACTTCTTTCTGGTGGCGATGACGATTTTCGGGACGACGTTTGTGGCGATTCTGCTGCTCGTCTTCTCGGTTCGCTATCGGCGCGAGAAGAATCCCGTTGCGACACAGATTGAAGGATCCACGTTGCTAGAAGCAACGTGGACGATCATTCCGTTGGCGATATTTCTAGTCACGTTCGTCTGGGGTGCGCTGCTTTACTTCCGCATCTATGATCCACCAACGAACGCGATGAACATCTATATCGTGGGCAAGCAGTGGATGTGGAAAGCGGAGCATCCAGGCGGTCAGCATGAGATTAATGCGCTGCATGTACCAACGGGCAAGCCGATTCAGCTGACGATGATTTCGCAAGATGTGTTCCACAGCTTCTCGATTCCCGACTTTCGCATCAAGCGCGAAGTGATTCCTGGACGTTATTCGACGGTGTGGTTTGAGGCGACGCAGGTGGGAACCTATCACCTATTCTGCACGCAGTATTGCGGCACGCAGCACTCCGGCATGATCGGCGAAGTCACAGTGATGACGCCGGGAGATTACAAGAAGTGGCTGGAGCAGTCGAATTCCGGTCAGAGCCTGGCGCAGAATGGCGAACGTTTGTTTGCGAGCATGGGATGCAACTCCTGCCATAACGGCACGGCGGCGGCACGCGGGCCAAGTCTGGCGGGGGTTTATGGCTCCAAGCTAACGTTGACCGACGGACGACAAATTCTGGTGGATGACGCTTATCTGCGCAACGCCATTTTGAATCCGTCTGAACATGTGACGGCCGGCTTTGCGCCAATCATGCCCACCTATCAGGGGCAGATCAGCGAAGACGGATTGATTGACCTCGTGGAATTTATCAAGAACATGCAATCGAACTACCGCGTGCAGCAGACACTCGTCACAGCTACTAGCGGGGAAGCAGCTCCAACAACGCCCTCAGAGGGCACAACGGAAACGGTGAAGCCATGAGTGCTGCGATCGGTAATACCATCGTCTCTCTGCCCGACCAGAGCACGGCGCAGATTCCCAAGCGCAACTACATCAACAATGAGCACGGCTTGTTGAGTTGGCTGCTGACGGGTGACCACAAGCGCATCGCGATTCTGTATCTGATCTCGATCACGTTCTTCTTCTTCATCGGGGGAGCGTTTGCGGGCCTGATTCGCCTGGAGCTGTTAACTCCGCAGCCGGACCTGGTTGCCGCGGACACGTACAACAAGTTCTTCACCATGCATGGTGTCATCATGGTGTTCCTGTTCCTGGTGCCGTCGGTGCCGGCGACACTGGGGAACTTCCTGATCCCGATTATGCTGGGCGCGAAAGATCTTGCGTTCCCGAAGATCAACCTGCTGAGCTGGTATCTGTATCTGGCTGGCGGCGGCCTTACGCTGGGTGCGCTGGTGCTGGGTGGCGTTGATACGGGCTGGACGTTCACCACGCCTCTCTCGACGCACTATCTGAACACGCACGTGATTACGGCGGCAACGGCGATCTTCATTGCGGGCTTCAGTTCAATCTTTACGGGGCTGAACTTCATCGTCACGATCCATCGCATGCGCTGCCCGGGTATGACGTGGTTCCGGATGCCGCTGTTTGTGTGGTCGCACTATGCAGCGTCGCTGCTGATGGTGCTGGGTACGCCGGTGCTGGCGATTACGCTGGTGCTGGTTGCGCTGGAGAGGTTGTTCGGAATTGGCGTCTTCGATCCTGCCAAGGGCGGCGATCCGCTGCTGTTCCAACATCTGTTCTGGTTCTACTCGCATCCGGCCGTGTACATCATGATTCTGCCGGGAATGGGTGTGATCTCCGAGGTGATCTCGACGTTCAGTCGAAAGCGCGTCTTCGGATATACGGCAGTCGCCTTTAGTTCGGTCGCGATTGCGCTATTCGGCTTCTTTGTGTGGGAGCACCACATGTTCATCATGGGCGTCTCCAACTATTCCGCGCTCGTCTTCTCGCTTCTGACCATGCTGGTCGCGGTACCCTCGGCGATCAAGATCTTCAACTGGGCGTTCACGCTCCAAAAGGGATCAATTACGTTTGAGACGCCAATGCTGTATGCGTTTGGCTTCATGGGGCTATTCACGATCGGTGGTCTGACGGGCGTATTCCTTGGCTCGCTGGGGATGGATATTCACCTCACCGAAACGTACTTCATCGTGGCTCACTTCCACTTTGTGATGGTCGGCGGCATGTTGATGGCGTTCCTGGCCGGCGTGCATTTCTGGTGGCCGAAGATGACAGGGCGCATGTATCCGGAGTCGCTCTCGAAGCTGGCCGCGGTGACCACGTTCATTGGCTTCAACCTGACGTTCCTGCCACAGTTTATTCTTGGCTACCTCGGCATGCCGCGGCGGTATCATGCATATCCGGCAGAGTTCCAGGTGCTGAACGTACTATCGACTGCGGGCGCGACGGTACTCGGCGTTGGCTACATGCTGCCGATGCTCTACCTGGCCTGGTCGCTGAAGTACGGAGCGATTGCTGGCAATAATCCCTGGCAGGCTACCGGACTTGAGTGGCAGATCCAGTCTCCGCCGCTGACCGAGAATTTTATCGAGATCCCGATCATGGACCACGAAGCGTACGACTATGAGTGGCTCGAGAACAAGACGAAAAAGGAGGTGACGACCGTTGGATAGCGCACTCGCGACTACCGATCACGCTGATGTCCACGCCGAACACGACCACGTGGCGCTGCCGCAGCACCGGCATCATTTTGAGACCGAGGAGCAGCAGCGCGAGGCGGGCAGCTTTGGCATGTGGCTGTTCCTGCTGACCGAGATCATGTTCTTCGGCGGCCTGTTCTTTGCCTACCTGCTGTATCGCAACTGGTATTATCCAGCGTTTGCAGCGGCCTCGAATCAACTGAGCGTACCGTTGGGAGCATTCAACACCGTCGTACTCATCTCTTCGGGGTTCTGCATGGCGGTAGGCGTGTGGGCGGCCGAGGTGCGCAGGAAGAGCTTGCTGGTGGTCATGTTGGTCCTTACCACCTTCTTCGGTCTGATCTTCCTTGGGGTTAAGTACGACGAGTATCACGAGAAGTATGAGCTGCACCATATTCCCGGTGACAGCTTCAATATCTCGATGTTTACGAATCCGGCTGGCTACGGCATCAAGGAAGAGCCGCTGGCTCCTGACATGGCACAGAAGACGCAGATCTTCTTCTTCCTCTACTTCGCGATGACCGGAATGCATGCCGTGCACATGATCATTGGCATCGTTCTTCTGTTCTGGCTGACGTGGCGAGCGCATCGAGGAGACTTTAGTTCAGGCTACGTGGCCCCGATAGAAAACTTTGGGCTCTACTGGCACTTCGTCGATATTGTCTGGTTGTTTCTGTTCCCGCTGCTCTATCTGATTAATCGGCACCCGCTCCACTAAACGTCTGCAACCTGACAACGAAGGAAACACGATGGCCCACGAAGCGATTCATACTGACGCGAACGATCCAACCAATGTGACGAACCCTGAGCACGCGCAACATCACATTGTGACGCCGCTGCAATATACCTACGTGTTCGCGACCTTGCTGCTGTTCACGGGCATCACCGTGGGCGCGGCTTATGTCGATCTGAACTGGGCCAATCCTGTGATTGCACTTGGCATTGCATGCTTCAAGGCTTGCATCGTCATCCTGTTCTTCATGCATGCGGCATACCAGTCGCGGCTGATCAAGATGACGATTGGCGCGGGGTTCTTCTTGTTTATCGTACTGATCACGATGACTCTGACGGACTACATTAGCCGCGCATGGGGCATGTGGTAGATCGTGGGAACTCTAGAAAATAAGATTGGCCTCACCTTTGGGTGAGGCCAATCTGTTTCTGTGGGCGAGCTATTGGGCGGATGCTGGCGGCGTAATTTTTACGGCGTTGGCGCGGCAGCTGCGCAGGCCCTGGCAGGCGATGGGCTTGAGGTCCTTGCTGAAGCAGGCTTCGATGGCGGTGAGATGGTTGCGGCCGCAACTGAGAAGAATGCTGCCTTGCGGGAAATCAGGATTGGCTTGTGCGAAGAGTTCGAGAATAGCGTCAGGTGTCAGGCTGATCTCGTGATCGATGTGTTCGAACTGCGATGGAATCTTGAGCGCGTGAAAGGCTTGATGCTCCATGGCGAAGAAGCGTTGCGGGCCGACGCCAGAGCAGGTGCCATGCTTGGCCCACTCGTGCTGTAGGAGCGCGAGGTCCGGTGTGATGTCGAGGTTCCGCGCCAGGTTGGCAGGGGCAGGTTCCTCGCTGCAGAAGACCGGATAGGTGCCGTCGTTGTTCTGCGTCCAAAGGCCATGCAGGATGAAGCCGGGACGGGCGGCGCATTCCGGCGATGTGCCCTGGATGGAGCAGAACTCCGGTGACCAGGAAAGGTTCATGAGGTAGAAGTCGAAGCTGCCGGGCGTCCCCTTATGTTGGGCGCGCGCGCCGAGCTCTAGGACCATTGCGACAACGAAGATCGTGGGGAGCATGAGAGAGAGTTGCCGAAAGCGCATGGTGGTTTCCCTGGAGCGATATGCGTGCGAGGCCATGATATCGCAAGCACAGTTGTATTCTGAGTGCATGAATGAGCAGATTGCAAGAAAGAGCGTGGCGGTGTTTTGCGCGTCCGCGAGTGGGGCGCGGCCGGAGTATGCGTCCGCCGCGGATGAGCTGGGGCGCACCGTAGCGGAGCGCGGTATTGGGCTGATCTATGGCGGCGGGAAGACGGGGCTGATGGGCGCTGTGGCTGATGGTGCTCTGGCGGCAGGCGGTTACGTGGTCGGGGTGATTCCACATGTGCTGGTGGATCTGGAGGTTGCGCATGATGGCGTAAGCGAGCTGCATGTGACCAGCACTATGCATACTCGCAAGGCACTAATGGCGGAGAAGGCCGATGCATTTATTATCCTGCCGGGTGGGTATGGCACCTTCGAGGAGATGTTTGAAGTGCTGGCGTGGCAGACGTTGAAAATCCATTCGAAGCCAGTGGTGCTGTTGAATGTGGCCGGGTTTTACGACACGATGCTGGAGTTCCTGGATGTCTGCGATCGAGAGGGGATGCTGCGGGGGAATCGCGGGATTCTGCTGGTAGCGGAGACGGCGGATGAGGCGCTGCGCCTGGCTGGGCTTGATTGAGTGACCTTGGTGGGATCGCTTTGAGGGCCGCCGCGGACTATTGACTACAATGAAGAGAGAATGGTTCTTGCACACATCCCTCATCTGAACTACATCTGGCTCGTGGTTGCTTCGACCATCGCGGGCGTAATGAATGCCATGGCCGGTGGCGGATCGTTTCTTTCGTTTCCTGCGATGTTGGGGATGGGCGTACTGCCGGTGCAGGCGAACGCGACGAATACGGTTGCGCTGTGGCCGGGGCAGGTGACGTCGGTGGCTACTCTGCGCGGGGATGTGCGCAGAGACCTGTTGCCGACGGTTGCGATCACGTCGGTGCTGGGTGGGATCTGCGGTGCGGAGGTTCTGCTGCACACGGCGCAGAAGACCTTTCTGGATTTGATTCCGTGGCTGATCCTGGTGGGAACGGTGATTTTTGGCATCAGCGGCCGGGTTTCGAAGTGGATTCGGAGGCGCGCCTCGCGCCAGGATGTTGAGCCGCATATTCCGCGGTTTCCACTGGCGTGCGCGCTGTTCCCGGTGTGTTTTTATATCGGCTACTTTGGCGCGGGTGCGGGGTTCCTGGTGATGACGATCCTCGCGCTGTTTGGGATGGAGAAGATGCATTCGTTGAATGCGTTGAAGGTGGTGGCGGCGATGCTCTCGAACATGTGCGCGATCATTACGTTCATCTTCCAGGGAGCAATCGTGTGGCACTTCTGTCTGGTGTCGATGGTGTTTGCGGCGTTGGGTGGGTGGATGGGTGCGCGCTGGGCGAGGCAGGTGAATGGCGAAGTCCTGCGCGCGATTGTGGTTGGGACCGGCATTGTGATCGCCGGATACTTCTTCTGGAAACAGGCGCACGGATGAGAGACGTGCGGGTTGTAGCGAGGGAATCTGCATGAGCCACGAGGGAATTCGGATTGAGCGTCAGGACCCGGCGCGCGCCGCGGAGACGCCGAAGCTCACGGGCGACGCGATTCGTCCGGCAAAGGTAAAGGTGGACAAGAGCGGCGGCACGGGCGTGGTGATCGAGTGGAAGGATGGTCACCGGAGCTCGTGGAACTTTGCGTGGCTGCGTGCGGCTTGTCCTTGTGCAACGTGCCATGAAGAGCGGGAAAAGGAGGGACGCGCGCCGGGGGTCGCAAAACCGAAACCCGCGTCGTTGTTGCCGATGTATGAGGCGCCGCCGCGGCCAGTGGAGGTGACGACGGTGGGGAATTACGCCGTACGATTCAAGTGGAACGATGGGCACGAGGCTGGCCTGTACTCGTGGGATTATCTGCGGAATGTTTGTGATGTTGAGGCGAAGAGGCAGGGCGTGGCGGGGGGCTAGCTGGTGCGCGCGAGGTCAAGTGCGGGGAGCTCGGGGGTGGCGGCCAGGAGCTGCCGGGTGTAGGGCTCGCGGGGGAAGTCGCAGACCTCGCTCCAAGTGCCGGTCTCGATGATGCGGCCGTGCTGCATAACGGCGACGCGGTGGCACAGATAACGCACCAGTGGCATCGAGTGCGAGATGAAGAGATAAGTGAGGCCATAGCGCTGTTGGAGATCGCGCAGCAGGTTGATGACTTGCGCACCGACGGAGACATCGAGCGCACTGACGGGTTCGTCCAGGACAAGGAGCTCGGGGCGCAGCGCAATGGCGCGGGCGATGTTGATGCGCTGGCGCTGGCCGCCGGAGAACTCGTGAGGATAACGGCGGAGCGCAGAGGCGTCGAGGCCGACCTCGGCGAGAAGTTCGTGGAGCTGCGCGTCTAAATCTCTTGTATAGCTGCCGCTCCCTTGCGGTGGCTGTTCGCCGTGGATGGTGAAGGGCTCGGCTAGGATCTGGCGCACGGACATTCGCGGGTTGAGCGCGGCGTAGGGATCCTGAAAGACGATGGAAAGACGCCGGCGCAGGCGACGCATCTCGCGGGGATTTAGTTGCAGGAGATCGTAGGCGTGAGGAGCGGCTCTACCGGTGTCGTGGAAGAGGATGCTGCCGCTTGTCGGCTCAATGAGTCTCAGCAGGAGGCGTGCGACGGTGCTCTTGCCAGAACCTGATTCGCCGACGAGTCCGAGGGTTTCGCCACGCATGACGTCGAGTGAGACGCCATGAATAACGCGCGTAGAGCCGAAGTCTTTGACCAGGTCGCGGGCTTCGAGCAGGGGTGTGGCAGACATGCGGCTCCTGAAGTTAGGTTACTGCAGGCGGCTATTTGGACGTAGGTGGCGGGGTCACCGTGGTGGAGTCACGAATGATCTTCCAGCCGCCGGGCGTTTTCTCGACAACGAGGAGGAAGTAGCCGTTGGCGTTGCCACCGCCGGCTGCCGTGCGCTCGAGGTGGAAGTTGCCGGTGACGGTTGCGAAGTGGGCGTCGAGTGGCTGCGCGGCGAGTTGCGTGAAGCTGAGGGTGCCCATTGCGGCGGGTGTGGGGTAGGCGGCTTTGTAGCGAGCAAGCATCTGCGCGTAGCCGTGCTGGATGGTGCGGCCCAGGAAGAGGATATCGGGGGAGTTTTTGTAACTGGTAGCGAAGGCGTCGATGTCGCCGCGGTTCCAGTCGTCGGCGGATTTGGTGAGGAGCGTGATGATGGCCTGGGCTTCGGGAGTGGGGGAGGACTGTGCAAATGCGCAAAGAGGCATGCATACGAGCAGAGCGAGGGCTAGGCGGTTCATGGGCTCTCCATTAGGCAAAAGGCTTTGACGCAAGGGCGCCAAGTGAGTCAAGTTTCGCAAAGGAAAACGGAACTGGACTCGAGCTGTGACGCCTACAATATAACTATGCCCGAGCAGGTTGCAAACGCGGAGTTTTCGAAGAGGGAAAATGTCTCGGCGGAAACGAAGACGGTCCATGCGGTGTGCACGCATGACTGCCCGGACTCGTGCGGCGTGCTGGTTACGGTGGATACGCTGACAGGACGCGCGACTAAGGTGCAGGGCGATCCAGCGCACCCGGTCACGCGTGGATTTCTGTGCGGCAAGGTGGCACGGTATCTGGACCGCGTGTACTCGCCTGAGCGGCTGCTGTATCCGATGCGGCGGAAGGCGGGAGTGTCCAAGGGGCCGCTGCCCAAAGGCCGTGAGGCGGATGCCTTTGAGAGGATTTCGTGGGATGAGGCGCTGGAGTTTGTGGCGCGGAAGTTGAATCAGACGGCTGCGGACTTTGGACCGGAGAGCGTACTGCCCTACAGCTATGCGGGAACAATTGGGCAATTGGGATACGGCTCGATGGACCGGAGATTCTTTCCTCGGCTGGGCGCGTCGCAGCTGGATCGGACGATCTGCGCAAGCGCGGGTGGAGAGGCGCTGAAGCAAGTGTATGGGATGCGGTTGGGCACGGCGCCGCAGGACTTTTCGCAGGCTGGATTGATCATTGCGTGGGGCGCCAATATTCATGGGAACAACATTCATCTGTGGCCGTTCATTGAAGAGGCACGACGCAAGGGCGCGCGGCTGGTGGTGATCGATCCATACCGAACGCGCACGGCGGCGTTGGCGGACGAGCACCTGGCGATTCGGCCGGGAACCGATGGCCTGCTGGCGCTGGCGATCATGCATGTGCTGTTTCGTGATGGCTATGACGATGCGGAATATATGCGCGAATGCACGGACGGCGCGGAGATCTTGCGCGTGCATGCGTTGCG
>Ga0187887_10001949_pt1 | contig 17173 bp, 16 predicted proteins | sample June2016WEW_7_10_FD_132977 | JGI IMG/M metagenome (GOLD analysis project Ga0187887, IMG submission 132977) | Peatland microbial communities from SPRUCE experiment site at the Marcell Experimental Forest, Minnesota, USA - June2016WEW_7_10 | ecosystem: Environmental > Terrestrial > Soil >...
CGGCACTCAATCGCGTGCCCGCGATGCACGATCGGGCCGTGCAGAACATCCGCCAGCTTTTCCCCGGCCGCGATCATAAGCTGGCTTTTCACCAGGTCCACATCCGTGACCATCTCCGTCACCGGATGCTCCACCTGAATGCGAGTATTCATCTCGATGAAGTGCAGCTTCCGATCGGCGCCCATCAGAAATTCGATGGTCCCGGCATTCTGATATCCGACTGCGCTCAGCGTCTTGCTCAGAATCCCGCCGATTTCCGCGCGCAGCTCCGGCGTCACCATCACCGACGGAGACTCTTCCAGTAACTTCTGATGCCGCCGCTGGATCGAGCACTCGCGCTCGCCCAGACTGACCACATTCCCATGCTCGTCAGCCAGCACTTGAAATTCGATATGCCGCGGGTTCTCGACATACTTCTCCATGTAGAGATCGCCGTTGCCAAATGCAGCCGCAGCCTCCGATGTTGCCTGACGAAAAAGCGCGGGCAACTCATCTTGATTGCGTACGATCCGCATTCCGCGGCCGCCTCCGCCCGCCGTCGCTTTGACGATCACCGGGAATCCCACCTCCCGCGCCCACTCGATGGCTTCCTCAGCCGAGCCGACCACGCCATCCGATCCCGGCAGAATCGGCACTCCATGTTTCTTCATGGCGGCGCGCGCTTTTTCTTTCTCGCCCATCAACCGGATCACATCCGGCGGAGGCCCAATGAACTTGATGTGGCACGCCTCGCAGACTTCCGCGAAGTTCGCGTTTTCGGAAAGCAGCCCGTAGCCGGGATGGATCGCGTCCACGTTCGCGATCTCGGCGGCGCTAATGACGGCCGGAATATTCAGATAACTCTGCGCCAGTTGCGGCGGCCCGATACAAATTGCCTCGTCCGCAAAACGCACGTGCAGCGAGTTCCGATCGGCCTCGCTATAAATCGCCACTGCGCGCACTCCGAGTTCCTTGCACGCGCAGATGACGCGCAGCGCGATCTCGCCGCGATTGGCTACCAGAATCTTTTTGAACATAATAAAAGCTCTCAGCTATCAGTTCTCAGCTCTCAAGAAATTCCATCGGCTCGCGAGAGCGAGTTCTTTCCTGGGAGCGAGAGCTAAGAGCTGAGAGCTTATTTCCCCAACCGGAGCGCAAACAATTCCTGTCCGTATTCGATCGGCTGGCCGTTGGTGACGAGCTTCTTCACCAGTTCGCCGGTCGCGTCACATTCGATTTCGTTCATGAGCTTCATCGCTTCGACAATGCACAGCACCTGCCCCACTTCGAGTTTGTCGCCCACTTTGACGAACGGAGGAGACCCGGGCGAAGGCGACTCGTAAAACGTCCCCACAATTGGCGATTTCACAATATGCAGATTTTCTTCCGGCTCGGCCGCAGCGGCAGCTGCTGCCATGTCCACTGAGCGAGGCACCGAAATCGGCGCCGGGCCCCTGGCAGGTTCTGCCGCGAGAGCCGTTATGTAGCGTGCTTCGGGAATTGCGGCCGTCGCGGGAATAATGGCTCCGCGCTTGATTTTGACCTTCACATCGCCGCGTTCCAGCTCAAACTCGGCGATATCTTTTTCGATCAGAAACTCGATCAGCTCTTTCAGCTCTTTTTGATTCATGGATTAAGGCGGGTTCCGTTTCGGTCAATTTAAGTTCAATTGTAGAGACGCAGCTTGCTGCGTCTCATTCTGCTGCCGCGGAAGTTTCAAGCCGCGTAGCCTTAAGAAATCATCCTGCTAAATGACCACCAGTTCCTTGTCTTCGGGCGCCAGCACATCGCAGCCCGAAGGCGTCACGACCATCACGTCTTCGATGCGCACTCCCCACCTGCCGGGGATATAGGCACCCGGCTCGACCGTAATGACCATGCCGGGCTCCAACTTCTGTGCCTGCCCGGCGGCCAGCCGGGGCGCTTCGTGGATCTCCAGCCCAAGCCCGTGCCCAGTCGAATGCGTGAAGTATTCTGCCAACCTCCGCTTCCGCAGGGCGCTGCGCGCGGCCTCATCGACTTCGGCGGCTGTGACTCCGGGCCGCACCGCGGCGATTGCCGACTGCTGCGCCTCCAGTACCGCCTCGTACATCTGGCGCGCTTCCCTCGTGGGTTTTCCCACGTGCACGGTCCGCGTGCGATCCGAGCAATAACCCGCGAGTATAACACCAAAGTCGCACACCACGAACCCGCGGCGCGGAATGCGCGCGGACGACGCGCGTCCGTGCACCACCGCCGAGCGCGCTCCTGCGGCCAGAATCGTCCCGAACGACATCCCTTCCGCGCCCTGGCGGCGAGCCTCGTATTCCATTGCAGCCGCTACCTCGACTTCGCGCACGCCCGGTTTGATGGTTTCGCACGCAACCCGAAACAGGCTCGCTCCCAGTGTGACCGCATGGCGGATGCGCCGGATCTCGTCCGCATCCTTCACCATGCGCGCTCGTTCTACCAGCGGAGGCGCAGATCGCAGTCGTGCTTTTCCTCGCAGCCCCGATGCCAATCGATCCCGCAGGCCTACGCTCAGGGATTCGGCCTCAATGCCCAACCACAGTGTTCCGGACTTCTTGCGCTGCGCGGCCAACCACTCCGCTGCCGCGATCGACGGAGACTTGCTGGCGATCACAACCTTTGCGCCTTTGACCTCTTCTTTGGCCTGGGCGATGTAGCGTCCGTCGGTGAACAGAGTTGTGCCGCGTTCGCCGACCAGCAGCGCCGCTGCGCTCCCCGTAAATCCGCTGACGTAGCGGACGTTCGGGAGATGGGTGACGAGGAGAAGATCAAGCTTGTTTTCGGGGAGATCGCGCTGCAGGCGCCGCAAGCGGGCGAGGTGATTCATGCCAGAAGTGTAGCAGCGGGGGGAATGTCGGCGCTGTGTACCATGTAGTAACAGATCTTTCAAAATCAGGGACTTAGAGGGAATTTCCCGCCAGGTCTTTGAGGAATAAGGAGTTATCCTATCATTTAGAATCAAGGACTTAGTGAACTTGGAAACTGGTCTTTTGAAAAATAAGGACTTACTCACAAAGTATTTATTTCTCAATAGCTTAGAAAATGGAGGCACAACCGGGTGCCCCAGGTTCGCGCCCCGGCTTTGGGCGCGAACCTGGGGCACTGGGCATTCCTCTCACGTCTCGTGCGAGCGGCCCAAAAGCGAAACCGCCGGGCTCCCGGCGGTTTCTCCGGGAACTACGGCGGCTATTGCTTTGCTTCAACCTCTAACTAAATTCTGGCCAGCCCGCGTCTGAACAACCTATGTCTGAACGATGCGCGGAGTGATGAAGAAAATCAGCTCCTGCGTCGAAGTCTGGACCGTCCGGTGTTTGAACAGGTTGCCAAGGTACGGGATGTCGCCGAGCAAGGGCACCTGCGCGATGCTCAGCGAGTTGTTGGTCTGGATCACGCCGCCGATGACAACTGTTCCGCCGTCGGTCACCAGAACCTGCGTGGTTGCCTGCTGCGTGATCAAGGTTGGGTTGCCCCCAACTGACGTACCAAAGTCCGGGAGCGTGTTTTCCACGTCCACGTTGAGGAAGATCGTGCCTTCCGACGTGATCTGCGGAGTTACGGTCAGCCGCAGGAAGGCGTCGACGTAGGTAACGGTCGGAGGGCCGTTCAACTGCGCCGCCGTCACTACTGGCACGCGCACGCCCTGCTTCACGATGGCCTGGATGTTGTTCTGGGTGACCACGCGCGGACGAGACAGAATCTTGAGCAAGCCGCGCGATTCGGCCATCGTCAGCACCAGGTCGATCCGCATATTGTTGCTGGCGGTCACGAAGCTCAAACCGCTGGTCGGACCCGGTACGCCCAGGTTCGAGAACAGCGGAATCTGCGTTCCCGTCGACGGGGTGCCCAGGACCTGATAGAGAGGATTCGAAACCGAACTTCCGCTGGCGACATTCGGAGAATAGCCAGTACCGTTCGCTCCCGGTACGCCGCCCAACGAAGTCGTCCCGTTGCCCCAGCCAAAGCCAAACTGCGTTCCGATATCGCGCGCGAAGCTGCGCGTTGCCGAAACCACGCGCGCTTCAATTTCCACTTCCTGCGTCTTGCGGTCCATCTGCTGAATGATGCGGTCAATCTGCGGCAGAACGGCCGGAATGTCGGATACGATCAGCGCATTGGTGCGCTCATCGGCTACCACATCGCCGCGCTGGCTCAGGAATTTCTTGATTGTCGCCAGCACGTCTTTGGAGTGGGCGTAGCTGAGGAAGCGGGTGATGGTGACCTTGTCGACGGCCAGTGCTTCGGCATCGATCTGGCCGCGCCGGTTCTCCGCTTCGCGCTTCAGGGTGTCAATCGTGGCGATGCGCAGGACGTTGCCATCCAGTTGCCGCGAAAGATCGTTGTTCTTGAGAACGATGTCCAGAGCCTGATCCCACGGCACGTCATCCAGCACGATGGTCAGGGTGCCGTGCACGTTCGGATCGAGCACCACGTTCAGTCCGCTGATTTCGTGAATCAGACGGAAGAAATCTTTCAGGTCCACATCTTTCAGGTTGACCGAGATCGGCTCGCCCGTGTACTTGGAGCCGGTCGCCGCCGGCTTCGTTTCCATCTGAGCCCTCTGCTCAGCCGCCAGGTTCACGGCGGGCTGAACCTGCCCGCTGCCCTGCATGGAGGCGTTCGCGGTGGTTGCAACCAGTTCCGCCGCCGTCTTGTCGGCAAAGCGGCTGGCGGCTTCCTGCGCCTTGGCAGCCGGCTCGGCCGCATCGCTCTTGGGTGCGGACACTGGCGTAAACTTCGGCTCGACAAATGTGTAGTCGACCGGCTTATCGGTGGCCGCTGGGTTGTCGGTCGCCTTGTCGGAGGTCGTCGCTGCCGGGGCCGGGCTGGTGGTTGCCGGGGCAGAGGTTGCCGGGGCAATCGCGGCCGGAGCCGGTGCTACGGGAACGGCTGACAGCGGGGCCGACGCCAGCACCAGTTTCGGCGTCGAGGTCTTCGCCCGTTCGGTCTTGGCCTGTTCGGTCTTGCGCGGCTCCGTCGAGCCCTGGTTATGCGCCGCAGCCGACGACTGAATCTTGAGGGTAAAGCTGCCATCGGGGCCCGCGACGAGTTGGTGCTCGCGGTTCCCGGCCAGGTCGACCACCACTCTGGTATTGCCGTGGCCATCCATGCCGATGCGGACACCCTGGACACCGTCCTGGCCAACCGCGATCGATTTCTGCGGCACGGCCATCACCGTGTTCGGAAAGTCCACGACGATGCGCGAAGGAGATTCGAGCGTTGTCACTGTGGGCGCCAGTGTGCCTTTGGCTTTGAACTCGACACGCAGTCCATCCCGGTCGTGGCCAAGCGCGAGCCGCTGCAACTGCGCGCCCGCCGCCGCTCCCTTGCCCGTCGTGTCAGCTGCCGCCGCGATCAGTACGAACGCGAGCAGCGGAATAATAAGACCCAGCACTTGCTTTCGCATTTCCCTATCTCCCCATCTGAGGCGGTTTCGCCTCCCGATGTGCTTCTTCAAATTCGTTCTTCCCAACCTAGACGGCTGGGGTCGTGATCTTCTTCACCACTTCCCGCGTAAACGTCTTGCCTAACCGGTCCTGCACGGTTTCCTCGAAGACGATCGAGTCGCCCGTGATCTTCACCACGTAGCCGTTGAACACCGGATCGTGCTCCTTGAGGAAATAAGCCTTGTTCAAACTGTTGCTGACCACCGCGATGAATCCGTCGCTGGAGCGCACGATGCCACGCAGATTGATGGCGCCGATCTCCAGACACTTCTTGCCCGTGCTGCAACTGGTGATGCCGGCGTGGCTCACGACCGGACTGATAAAAGGATCTCGTTTGCCGCTCCACTTGCTGTCCGCGGGAGCGTCGTCGGGTTTAGCGGCGTCTGCCGTCTCCGGGGCTCCCGCTACCGGTTCTGCCACCGGATCCTTCTTCGGAGCTGCCGGAGCTGCCTTCACCGATGCGCTCTTGTGGATTTTGCCGGCGCGCACTCCCACCTTGGCGGAGCCCGGCTTGGCCGGTGCGGCCGGCTGCATCGCAGCCGCCGGTCCACTGGACTTCGCTGAAGCCGGCACCACACTCGGCGCGGGCGCCTGGGTTTGATTCCCGGCCAGCGCTGCGTTCGAGGCCGCGGCGGAATTGTCACGCACGCCGTTCATGGTGTCGCGCGTGTTCTGGATCACTCCAAGGGGACCCTGGGCGGCCGCCATTCCCACGGCCAGCACGCAAACGAAAACTGTCATCGTCAGCTTCATCCTGTCCCTCCTATTTCTTCGCCGGGACTGCGGCTTTTGCCGGAGCTCCGGGATCGAGATCGTGGCTGAAATATGTTGTCGTGAGGCACGTGGCCACCACGGTCTCGCTGGGCGCGTACTGGTAGGTGTGCTTGGTATGCGCGTCGCCCGGCTTTTTCACGGATGCCATCAGCAGGCTGGTCACGTTCGTGATCCGTTCCACTTTGCCCATGCGCTCGAAGAACGCGAGCATGGAGTAGTACGGCCCATCCAGTTCCACTTCAAAGGGCACTTCCGTGTAGAACTCTTTCGCGACATAGGGCCTGGACGTGTAACGGCGGACTTCCACGCCCGCCTTGCGCGCTTCGCCGCTCACCATGCGCATGAAGTTGTCGATTTCTTTTTCGTCGGGCACGATGCGCCGCTCGATTTCAAGCTGCTGCTTCAGGCTGGCCAGTTGCCGCTCGATGTCCGCCAGCTTGGGCCGGTAGGCTTCCAGTTCCGCGTTCTCGCGCAACTTGGCCTGCAGCTTGGTCTGGGCCGCCGCGTTTTCTTCACGCTGCGACTTGAAGACCGTGTAATAGAGCCCGCCGGTCACCAGGAGCGCTCCCAGCACCAGAACTCCCAACAGCTTCACACCCGTTAGCTCGCCTAAATTCATGGTCGATCCGCCTTTACGACTTCGCCTTTGCGCAGGTCAGCGTGAATTGAAACGCCTGCATTTCCCGAATCGTGTCGTCCTGAAAGCTTTCCTTGATCTCGATGTTGCCGAAGTAGCCGGTCTTCTGCAGATTGGTGATCAGGTTGGCGACCGCGTCGCTCGACAGCGCCGTGCCGTCAATGGCGATGTTCGCGCCCTGGTCCTGCATGCTGTTCAGCCAGACCGCCTCGGTCCCGTTCACCGTATCGCCGATCATGGCCATGAGGCTGACCGGACCGGTCTGGTTGTTGCGCAACTGGTCGATGACATCCACGCGGCGCTTATAGGCGTCGGCCTGCCTCTGCCGCTCCATGTAGCGCGTCTTGATATCGGCCAGCTCGTGGTTCTTCTGGTCCGCCTTCGCCATCGACGCGGCAATTGATTTCTTTTCCCGGTCGAGCTGGTACCAGTACCCGCCGTTGACCAGGACAGCGATGATGAGAACCACCGCGATTTGCAGCATCGGGCCGCCCAGATTGCCGAGTTCAAAACTCGGCATGCTGATGGCTGGACCCTTCTTGCCCTTCGGTTTCGGAACCCCCAGCAGATTGATTCGGATCATAACTTTTCAAAACTCCTCAAGGCCAAACCCACTGCCACTGCCAACTGGCCCGCATTCTGTTCCACCAGTTGCGCCCCCGCGCCGTCGGCCGGAGCCAGCACCTTCTGGAACGGATTGAACAACTCGACTGGCATGGAGAACTCCTGCCGCAGCGCCTCTACCAGTCCCGGAACCTTGGCCGATCCACCCGCCAGGTAAATCTTCTCGATGTGCTCGCCCGCCGCGCTGGCGCGGAAAAAGTCGAAAGTCTTCTGAATCTCGAGCACGATGATTTCGGTGACCTGCTGCAGGATCGGCGTTTTCGCGTCGTCCTGCACCGTGCCCACCTTCTTGCCCAGCTTGAGTTGCTCGGCGTCGTCGAAACTGAGGTCCAGTTCCTTCTGCAGCGAGTCGGTGTACTGATGTCCGCCCACCGAAACGTCGCGCGGGAACAGGGGCGTGGTGCCCTTCACGATGTTGATGTTCATCACGCTCGCGCCCAGGTTAAGGAGGGCGACGACTTGGGTGGGAGCGGGCTCGTAATTGAACTCGTAGCAGTTCTGGAGAGCGAGGGCATCGATGTCCACAATAGCCGGAGTCTTGCCCGCCATCGAGAGTACGTTGGTGTAATTCAGAATCTTGTCCTTCTTGACCGCGACGAGCAGCACATCCATCTGCGGGCTGGTCGCGTCATCGGACAGGATCTGGTAGTCCAGGTTCACGTCGGCCAGATCGAAGGGAATGTGTTGCGCGGCTTCTTTCTCGATCGTGTCGGCGAGTTCCTGGTCGCTCATCGAGGGCAGCGAGATTTTCTTCACGATCACCGAGTGTCCGCTGACGGCGGTCGCCACCGCTTTCGATTTGATCTCGGTGGTGGCAAACAGCTTCGAGATCGCGCTCGACACCGTGCCCGAATCCACGATCATCGAATCGACCACGATATCGGGCGCGATCGGTTCCAGCCCGAGATGGGCCACTTCGATGCCGGTGCGCGTCTTCTTCAGTTCCACTGCCTTGATGCTTGAAGAGCCCACATCCAGACCAACGATCGTTTTCGCTCCAAACATGTTTCCGCCTTTATCGTCGCCGGCAATTCGCCGGCAAGATTCTTACTGTTGTCCCGCAGCCTTCGTCGCCGCCTTCGCTTTGTTCTTGGCGCGCGAATCGGATTCCATGGACTGCTCTTCCATCCACTGGTCCAGTTTCGATTTCTTGAAGCGCCAGCGATTGCCCAACTTGAAGGCCGGAATTTTCTGTTCGTTGACGTACTTGTACAAAGTGTCCGGACTCACTCCCAGATACTGCGAGGCCTGGCGAATGTTCATCACCTCTCGCGATTCGGTCATGGCGTTTTCTTTCGGCACAAGATTGAGCTTTCAACTCCATTTCTTTCTCACCAACGCCCGAGGAAATCTGGGAGATCTTGTCCTCGTACAATGCGCTCGAGTGAGTTTTGGTGTCCCGAGCATATCTCAAAGGGAAGCACGGCCCTCTCACCCGGAAATACCCGGTTTTGCTGGGTTTTTTGGGGTTTTTCTGGAATGGAATCAATTTGTAGTTGCAGTGGATGTCTATAACTTGTATTCAGTAGAGCAATGAATACAATATATTGCGCTTTACCCCGCCAGCATCCTGCCGTCACCGCAGAGGGTGTAACCAAGGTACTAGAGACGGTACGGAGGTACTGGCACGGCCGCGCAAGTCATTGAAAGCGCAACTCCGAAACGCACATGCCTCGTCGATAAAACGCGCCTCCCTGCCCACATTTCCTATTGCAATTTCATCTTTATTTTGCAATTTCATCGGGCCATCGCGCCGCAGCTTGCTGCATCTCAGCGTGCTGCGCCTTCGGACCGCAGGCGTCACTCACTGGCCGAGTTTTCACCGCCGCAACCCCACATGCGCAGACCTGACCATGGGCCGCATTCTCCCCGATGGATCACCCGCACTCCGTGAGCCGCATCACTTCTTCTTTTTGCGCATTCCATTAGGCTGATCGGTCTTCCCAACATTCGTCTTTCAGGAGCACCTATGAAACTCCTCGTCATCGGTTCCGGCATGATGGGTTCTGCCGCTGCTTACGATATGGCTTGCCAAAATCAGGTCGATTCCGTCACTCTCGCCGATAGCAATCTGAAGCTCGCCCGTGATGTTGCCGCTCGCGTGAACCGCATCAGCGGCGAAAAGAAAGTCCGCGCAGTCGCCCTCGATGCGTCCCGGGAGAAGGATGCCGCGCGTCTCATGAAGGGTCATGATGGAGCGCTTTCCGCAGTTCCCTACTTTTTGAATCTCGGACTCGCACAGGCCGCCATCACCGCTGGCTGCCACTTCGCCGATCTCGGAGGCAACAATACCGTGGTTCGCCAGGAACTGGCGCTCGCGAAGAAAGCGGAGAAGAAAAATGTCGCGCTCGCGCCCGATTGCGGCCTTTCGCCCGGCATGGCTTCCATTCTAGGAGGCGAACTGGTCTGTCGCCTCGATGGCCGCGCCGATGCGCTTAAACTCTATGTCGGCGGGCTGCCCGAAAATCCCAAGCCGCCGTTTCACTACCAGCTCGTTTTTTCGGTCGAAGGCCTGATCAACGAGTTCGTCGAGCCGGCGCGGATTTTGCGCAAGGGCAAGCTCACGATCATCGAGCCGCTCACCGAGCCGGAAGAATTTCACATCGACGGTTTCCCTGCCCTGGTTGCCTTCCAGACTTCAGGTGGAACTTCCACCATGCCTGAGACATTCGAGGGCCGCGTCGGCGAGTGCTTCGAGAAAACGCTGCGTTATCCCGGACACTACGACATGCTCTGCGAGTTGAAAGAGCTGGGCCTGTTTTCGAAGGAGAAAATCCGCGTTGATGGCGCGGAGGTTTCGCCGCGCGCCGTGCTGTCGAAAATCTTCGAAGGCAAATTTGCGGGGAAGGGTCCGGACGTTTGCATCATGCGGCTCGAAGCCCACGAATCCATTAAAGCTCCCGGCGTGCGCGGCTTGTTGGGAGGCAAACTCAAAGGGCGAGTCGCCAGTTTCACCATGGTCGACCATTACGATCCCAAGACTGACATGAGCGCGATGATGCGAACGACGGCCTTTCCCGCGTCGATTGTGCTGCAGATGATGTGCTCCGGCGCCATCGAAAAACGCGGAGCCGTTCTGCAGGAGCGTGACGTGCCCGCAGAGGCATTCCTGGAAGAAATCAAACGGAGAGGGATTAAGATCGACTACAAGATCGAGTAGCAAGCATTTCCAACGAATCAACAACCGCCGCCTGACGACCGGCGACCGGCGACGAAAAGCGCTCAGGGTCTTGCAACTTCTACTGCGTCTCTCCGACCGCCGTAATCTTCGAGTCCGTCCGAAACTTCTTGTAGTCGCGGAACGTCATGTCGATATCTTCGTTGTAATTCTTCACCAGCGCCAGACGGACGTCCGCCTGCACGGCGAGATGTTTCGGGAGCCATACCTCGTCATTGATTTTCGTCTGCTGCGCCACGATGCGCGCTCCCTTGTGCAGACGCGCAATCAACAACCCAATCGACACCGTGTCGATCGAGGTGATGTTCATCTTCATCCATTGCCCTTCGGCTTTATCGATCCACATCCGGCCTTTGAACTTGCTGAGCATTTTGGTCGAGCGCTCTTTCGGCTGATAGCCGGGGCGAGGCTCGCCGTCGATCACCCATGTGTCGCGGCCGTCGATTTCTTCCGAGCTAATCAGCCGGAAGTTGAACGCGTCGGCGACCTCGAGCACGAACTTGCGCGCTTCTATGCGATCCTTCTCTTCTTTCTCCAGCCGCTTCCGCCGGTCGCCGTCCGACTCGTTTTTGCGTTTGTCAGTGATCTTCTGAATCCTTTCTTCTTCTTTCTTCGCTTCTTCGGCCGAGAGCGGCTTGTCGTCTTTGGCAATCAGCCGCTCGATCGTTTCGCCGTAAATGTTCAGAACTTCGCGCGTCCGGATCTCGACCTTCTTTATCTGACCGTTCCCATCGAGCGTGTGTTCTTCTTCCCGCTCGATATAGGTGTAGTCGCGCAGGCGCTTCTCATTCTCGACTTCCCTGTCCTGCGCATAGCGCAGCAGCTCGCGGATTTGTTCTTGAGGAACCGTGCCCGAAGCATCGGGCGCCAGAGTGATCGGCACGGAGACCGCACGGGTCGAAAGAGATTCAGAAGCAGCGGAATTTGTCTGTATCGGCTCCTGCGACAGCGCAAGTAAAGAGAAAAGAACTACCGCGGACAGATGGGAGCAGAGACGCATGCCGATGATACGTATTGTAAGGATTCTAAAGTTCCCCGTGAGAGATTCGCACTGAGAGAAGAACTATTTTTTCACCGCCCGCTCCAGGACCTCAGCCCGAAACAGTCGCCCATCCACGCGGTGCAGCCGCTTGGCCTGCGCGGTCGTGATCAGCTTGGTATGCGGAATGATCAGCAGATATTCGGCCACGAACCAGACTGGCTTTTCGGTCGTCATCCACTCGAGGTGATCGAAGCGCTCCATCGGCACAGGCCGCGAAAACGTGCGCAGCGTCCGCTCTCCGCGCAAATTGAAGTAGATGTTGAAATAGCTCATTGCCAGCTCGCGCAGCGAGCGGTAGACCGGTTCGCGAAAACGGCAGCCGGTGAAATTCGACTTCGCGACCACGCCCCAGCACCCATCAACTTTGTAGATGGCAAGCACATGGTCGGTATCGTGCTCCGCCTCGAGATCCCAAATCAGCGCCGGATACCCATTCATTCGCAGAGCCGCTGCCGCAAACAGCGCTCCCTCGTAGCAGTGCGCTGTATTCTCACGCAGGACGCGCCGCGGAGACCACGCGGTATCTTCCAGGTGGTAAGGCATGGCATCCAGCAACCGCTGAATACCGTAGGGTGTTTTGAGCGAGCGCAGCTTGCGGACTTCAGAGGGGGCAAAGCCCCAAGAGTCAGTTCTCATGTTCATGATTCGATGTGAATTGAAAGTAGCAGGAGACAATCGGATTGGAAATAAGGAGGAAGGTTCGCGAGCTGCGGCGGAGCAGACGCCACCGCTTCGAAAGATTCCTCTTACGAACCTGGTTTTTCCCGGTTACTAACGTTACCCTGCGAGCGCTGTCAGATCACTGAACCAATTCTTAGATCGTCCTAATCTGCTCACAAATGAGTACGACTCCTCTTAAATGGCGTCCCTCGCTCTCTGTTGTTTGCTTCAGGATCGCCGTCGTGATGTTTACTTTGCTCACGGTTTTCCTTTCCCGAACGTCCCTGTCAGCCCAGGAGGTCCAGGAGGAATCGCACCGCAAGGTAGTGCAAAAGGTGGCACCAGGCTATCCTCCCATCGCGAGGACGCTGAAGCTCGCCGGAACGGTGCGAGTGGAGGCCAAAGTCGCCGCGGGAGGTAAAGTAGTGTCCACTATGGTGCTTGGTGGACATCCGGTGCTGGCACAGGCTGCGATGGAAGCAGTTCGGCAGTGGCGTTATGAAGCGGCGGGGCAAACGACCAACGAAGTGGCCATCATAACGTTCCGGCCTTGACGGACGCCGATCCCAACTGCAACATTTCCGCCAACTCGCGCGGCCCATCCACCAACACATCTGGCGTCACTTCCTGAAGTGTGTGCGGAGCGAAGCCATAAGTCACTCCACACGTCCACATGCCTGAGTTGCGCCCTGTCTGCATGTCGATGGACGAATCTCCAATCATCAGCGCCTCGGCCGCCGAAACGCCCGTCTCGCGCAGGATGGTCTCTGCCCCCAGCGGATCCGGCTTCTTCGTCGGAAAGCTGTTGCCGCCATAGACACGCACGAAGTATTGACCGAGTCCCATCGCGGCGACGATATCCCGCGACGGATTCACCGGCTTATTCGACAGCACCGCCATCAGCCGTTGCGTGTGGGGCGGACACTCCTGTCCGCCACCGTTTGCAGCGTGCGCCAAGCCCGCTAAGACCTCGGGAATCCCGTCGTATACCGTAGTGTGATCGAGCTTGTGCAGCCGGTAGTAACCCAGGAAGTATTCCAGAGCGCTATGGAAAAAGGGCTCGGCGTCGCTAATGCCATCGGCGGCCAGTGCCCTCCGCACTAGCGCCGGCGCGCCGTCGCCCACGTAGCTGGCGATGACATCGCCGTCCAGTTCGGGCTTCTGAAAATGCCGCAGCATTGCGTTCACCGAATGAATCAGGTCCAGCCGAGAATCAATCAGTGTCCCATCCAGATCAAATATAAGGAGGCGAATCTTGCGCGGATCAAAGGGCTTAAAAAAACGAATCATGAGCTTTCAGGATAAATGATGGGAGGTCAGAGGACAGAGGTTAGAGGCCAGATTGCAGAAGTACAACCGTCCCGGTACAGGCCTTGCCCGTTTTCGAATGGTTTTGCCTATGCCATCTAACCTCTGAGCTCTGCAATCTCCTTTGCAATCGCTGTTCACCAATAGCCCTTCCCGATTTACAATAAAACCCGGCAAAGCGCTACCGGGGTGGATCGCAAAGCATGGCCACGACCAAAGTGAATCCCAAGCTCGGGGAAAACGCTCAAAAGAGAACGTCAAAGAACTACCAGGGCCTGACCAGCCAGCAACTGGTCGACGGCTATCGCATCATGTTCGCCTCGCGGCGCATTGACGACCGCGAAATCCTGCTCAAGCGCCAGCAGAAGGTGTTTTTCCAGATTTCCGGCGCCGGGCATGAAGCCGTCGGGGTGGCAGCCTGCTACGCGCTCAAGACAAATTACGACTGGTTTTTCCCCTATTACCGCGACCGCGCGCTTTGCCTCGGATTGGGCGCCACGCCCTACGAAATGCTGCTTGGTGCGGTAGGCGCCGCCGACGATCCCAGTTCCGGCGGGCGGCAGATGCCTTCGCACTGGGCCTATAAGCGGCTCAATGTGGTCACGCAATCCTCATGTACCGGAACCCAGGTTCTTCACGCAGTCGGTTGCGCTGAAGCCGGACGTTATTTCTCGCAACATCCGAACGCCGCCCGCAAGGCCGACGGCGACTATCGCCAGTTCAAAGACGTTCAATTCCACGGCGACGAGATCAGCTATGTTTCGGTCGGCGACGGCACCACCAGCGAAGGCGAATTCTGGGAGGCGCTGAACACGGCCTCCAACCGCCGCCTGCCCGTCATCTTCTGCGTGCAAGACAACGGCTACGCCATTTCGGTCCCGGTCGAGGTCGGAACGGCGGGCGGCAACATCTCGCGTCTCGTCTCAGGATTTCCCAACTTCCATTTCGAGGAGATTGACGGCACCGATCCGGTAGTCGCCTATGCCGCGTTCCGCCGCGCCGCCGAGCACTGCCGCTCCGGCAACGGGCCTGCCTTTGTGCACGCGCACGTGATCCGTCCTTATTCGCATTCGCTCTCTGACGACGAGCGGCTTTACCGTCCTGAGATTGAGCGGCAGCGCGATGCCACCCGCGACCCCGTCCCGCGCCTGCAGATGTTCCTGCTGCGCGAAGGCATCCTCGATGAAGAGGGCATCAACAAGATCGAGAAGGAAGTCGAAGAACAAATCCAGGCCGACGCCGACCGCGCTCTCGAAGCGGCGATCCCGCAGCCTGACACGATCTACAACTTCGTCTACTCGCCCGATCTCGATCCCGCGTCCGCCGCGTTCGACCGGCATCCGGCATTTGCCGCGCCGGAAGCGACTTCCGAGGGCAAGCGACCGGCCGCCTCCGCGCCCAAGACGATGGCCGATCTGATCAACGCCACCTTGCGCGACGAGATGCGCCGCGACGAGCGCATTGTCATGTTCGGCGAAGATGTCGCCGACGCCAGCCGCGAAGAATATCTAAAGCAGAAGCTCATCAAAGGTAAAGGCGGAGTCTTCAAGCTCACCTCCGGCCTGCAATCCGAATTCGGCAGCGATCGCGTCTTCAATTCTCCGCTCGCCGAAGCCAACATTGTCGGCCGTGCGATCGGCATGGCGGTACGCGGGCTCAAGCCGGTGGTCGAGATCCAGTTCTTCGACTACATCTGGCCCGCGATGATGCAACTGCGCGACGAACTGCCGCTCATGCGCTGGCGCTCGAATAACGCTTTCTCGTCGCCGCTGGTTGTGCGCGTTGCCATCGGCGGCTACCTTACCGGAGGCGCCATCTACCATTCGCAATGCGGCGAGAGCATCTTCACGCACACCCCGGGCATGCGCGTCGTGTTCCCATCGAACGCGCTGGACGCGGCTGGCTTGCTGCGCACGGCGATCCGTTGCGACGACCCGGTTCTATTCCTCGAGCACAAGCGGCTATACCGCGAGACCTTCGGACGCTCGCCTTACCCGGGACCGGATTTCATGGTTCCGTTTGGCAAAGCCAAGGTGGTGCAGCACGGAACGGATCTGACCGTAATTACCTATGGAGCGGTCGTTCCGCGCGCTCTTCAGGCCGCACAGAAGATCGAGCGCGAGCACCATGTCAGCGTCGAGCTGATTGACCTGCGCTGCCTTAATCCGTTCGACTGGGATGCGATCGCCGCTTCGGTGAAGAAAACCAACCGCGCGCTCATCGCCTACGAAGATTCCTTGAGCTGGGGATATGGAGCCGAGATCGCGGCCCGCATCGCCGACCAGCTCTTCCATCACCTGGACGCGCCCGTAAAACGAATCGCCGCAACCGACACGTTCATCGCCTATCAGCCGATTCTGGAAGACGCGATTCTGCCGCAAGCCAGCGATCTGTACCGGGCGATGAAGGAACTGGCAGAATTCTAGAAGAGCGGTTCTCAGTTCTCGGTTGTCAGTTCTGAGTTTCAGTTGTCGGTTTCGATCCCTGCTTTAATACTGCGATCCAACCCCGGGCGACACAATACAATCTCATGTACTTTCTCGCAGGCGGAGGTGAGCCTATGACATTTCCAGCACTTGAACAGCTGCTGCCGGCGGCGCTTTTGATGATGCGGTTGATGGTAGGCGCGATCTTCATCACCAGCGGATGGGCTCATCTGACCAAAGCGGAGGAGCGGGCAAAGAGCATCGGGATGAGCAAGAGCTTCACGCTCTTTCTTGGAGCCGCGGAACTGGCCGGCAGTCTGGGCGTGGTTTTTGGAGTCCTCACGCAACTGGCCGCGCTTGGGCTCATTCTGCTTATGGTGGGCGCGATCTACAAAAAGATCGCGGTGTGGCACACGGGCTTTTGGGGAGAAAAGGCATCCGGATGGCACTACGACCTGATGCTGGTGACGATGAATCTGGTAATTGCTGCCACGAATGGCGGAGCCTATGTGCTGATGAAGTAGCTGGGGAATTCCGAGTGTCCAAGACTGCAAGTCTTGCCCATTCAATTCACGCAACTCTTGCCCGGTTCACGCCGCAGTAAAAATTCTTCCTCCCGCGCAGTCGTGGAACTCATCTTTATTTGTTTTTCGGCGTTGTCGGCAGCATCGTGGCTTTGGCATAAAGCCTGCTTCCATCTAGTGACTTAGCGACTTCTGAAGTCGTACGGAAGAGGACGCGGCAATGCATATCCGTGGCGCTCAACTAAATCCCGCTCTTCAGTTCGATGCGGTATGCGCGGCGCAACGGGCAGAAGCGAAACGAGAGGCTGCGGCCACTCGCAGAAAGCTGACGGAAGCGGCCTCGAAGCTGCGCGGCGGCGGAGTCGAGAACATCTGGGATGTATGGGCGAGACAGGAAAATTCGGAAGACCACCCGAGCAAGAAAAAGAATCAGCAGACGTTCGGAGAGTTGCTGGCATCGTTCCTGATGCGGTAGTTTCAGCGCGAGACAACTGCGATTGTTCCGGCATGTCCGCCAACAGCTTTTCTCGTCCGCTAGCTTTTCGGTTTTCTCGCGCCGCCGCCGGAG
>Ga0187887_10001950_pt1 | contig 17169 bp, 16 predicted proteins | sample June2016WEW_7_10_FD_132977 | JGI IMG/M metagenome (GOLD analysis project Ga0187887, IMG submission 132977) | Peatland microbial communities from SPRUCE experiment site at the Marcell Experimental Forest, Minnesota, USA - June2016WEW_7_10 | ecosystem: Environmental > Terrestrial > Soil >...
CAGCGTCGCGCCGGACTCGGTGATGATCTTTCCCGGCGGCAAGCCGACCATGTTTATGTCGATTCTGATGTTCGGCGAGCCGGGAGCGGACATCCTTTATCCCGACCCCGGCTTTCCGATCTATCGATCGATGATCGAATTCACCGGCGCGCGGCCGATCCCAGTGCCGATCCGCGAGGAAAACAATTTCGCCTTCTCCGCCGACGAAACACTCGATCTCATCACGCCGCAGACGCGGCTCCTCATTGTCAACTCGCCGGCCAATCCCACCGGCGGCGTGACCCCGAAGTCCGAGGTCGACAAGCTCGTCGTCGGACTGGAGCGCCATCCCGATGTCGCGGTGTTGTCGGACGAAATCTACGACCACATGCTCTACGACGGCGAGACGCATGTCTGCCTGCTGCAATATCCCGCGCTCCGCGACCGGCTCATTTTGCTCAACGGCTGGTCGAAGACCTACGCTATGACCGGCTGGCGGCTCGGCTATGCGGTGTGGCCGGGCAAGCTCTACGACTACGCGCGCAAGCTCGCGGTCAATCTGCATTCCTGCGTCAACGCGCCGACGCAATATGCCGGGCTTGCGGCGCTCACCGGCCCGCAGGACGAGGTGGCGAAAATGGTCGCCGAGTTCGACAAGCGGCGCAAAGTCGTGGTCGACGGCCTCAACCGGCTGCCGGGCATGTCCTGCGCCACGCCCAAAGGCGCGTTCTACGCGTTCCCCAACATCAAGCGCACCGGCTGGAAGGCGAAGGCGCTGGCCGCGGCGCTGCTTGAGGAATCCGGCGTCGCGCTTATCGGCGGGCCGGATTTCGGCGTGCTCGGCGAAGGCTATGTGCGCGTGTCCTACGCCAATTCGACGGAAAACATTTTGCGCGCGCTCGATCGCATCGGCGAGTTTTTGGCGAGCCGCAAGGCGGCGTGAGCCGCCGCTTCATCCCTTCTGCGTCAGCCGGAAACCGACGAGCACAATCGCCAGCCCGGCGAGCTGCGACATGGAGGGCGCCTCGCCGAGCGCAAGATAGCCGACCAACAGCGTGAACGGTGGAACCAGCGAGGGAAACAGCACCGCGCGCGAGGCGCCGAGCAGCACGACGGCGCGGGTAAACAGATAAGTCGCGCCGGCGCCGGCGAGCACGCCCTGCACGAGCGCCTGCAGCAGATTTTCGAGAAAGCCGGCGGCCAGCACATTGTCGAAGGTAAACAGCAGGATCGGCAAGCCCGACAGCGACAACACGCTGGTGATCGCCGCTGCGCGCGTCGCCTTGATGCGCCACATCCGCACCAGCATGCCGAAGACGGCGAAGAAGCTGCCGGCCGCGACGAACAGAAGGTCGCCGCCGACTGCGTGCGGGCCCATCGTTCGCAGCGCTTCGGCGCCGATCACGACAAGACCGAGAACGATGGCCAAAGCCCCGGCGACGCGGCGCGCGGGCAATGGCTCCTTCAGAACCAGCCGCGCCAGCACCAAGCCGCCGAGCGCCGCGCAGGACGGCTGAATGACGCCGCCGTGACCGAGCGGGACAAACAAATAGCCGATATAGCTTAACAGCGCGAGCGGCAGCCCGCCGAACAGCGCGAGCGCGAAGCCGCGGCGCCAGCCTATGCCGCCGAAATCGCCGAAGCGATCGGCGGCGAGGAACGGCAGCAGCGCCAGTCCCGGCCAAACGTAACGATGCAGTGCAATGACCAGCGGCGACAGGCCGACGTTAATCCCGTGCCGTGCGGCGACAAAGCCGAGCGCCCAGCACAGCGCCGCGCCGGTGCCGCATAATATGCCGAGCGCCGTCGCAGATCTTGCCGGCGGCGGGACGCGGTCCATTTAGCTATGGGAGCGGCAGGCGTCCGCCGTGGGCATCACGACCGAACAGGCAGCGCCACGGTTTCGGCGGCCGGTACTTCACCCTTCGCTGCGCGGATGCTTTGCAACAGCCAATGACCGCCGAACAACACTAGGCCCCAGAACAGATCGCCCTCGGCCATGTTGCGCAGGAACGGCAAGCCGGCGACGTAGCATTTGACAAGCCCGTCCGCATTCGCCGCGTAGAGCGGGCTGAAAGCCCAAACGGCAAAATTCGTGACCAGGAAGAATATCAGCGACGACGACAGCAACATCGGGACGATTAGGAGCGGCCGGCGCAGACGGTCCGAACAACACGCGGCACAAGCGGGCAAAGCCAGCGTCCCATAAACGGCCGCCATCACGCGCCAGTCGTAGAAGCCAAGCATGGCGTCGCCGAGCATCATCCCGGCGATCGGCACGAGGATGGCCAAGGCGCGAACGCGAAGGAGCGTCGCGGCGAACAGCGCGGTCGCCGCCACCGGCGTGAAATCTGGCGCGTGCGGCTGAAGACGCGCGGCGATATCGAGCCCGATGAGTAATCCGATCACCAGCAGATCGGTTCGGAGAGCCGGAGAATTGCGCATGCGGTTGAGCGAGGTGGAGAGCATCGGCCTCATTTTCCTTGTTCCGTTGTGAACCGCCAGACGATGGTGTCCTGGGCTTGCAGCTCGAATACGGCAAAGCTGCGATCACCATAGGTGCCGTTGCCCCAATATTGCCAGTTCTTCCTGCCGGCGCCGCCGCCCTCGTTCTGCACGTCGTCGATCTTGGTAAGGACGGCCGAGTCGCCGGATCCGGTATAGCTGAATGAAATTCCGTGCGGCCGGGTCGTTGCGGCCTTCATCGCGTCGAGGATCGTATTGCTTTTGGCCCAGGGCAGATTGGCGACGGTCTTGGAAGCTCCGTCGCCGTAATCGACGATGAGGCGAACGGTGTCGTCTGCGCCGGCGGCGACGGGACGGGTCGCCCACGCTGCGGCCACAACCAGCAATGCAGCCGCCAACAGAACAAAGCGTCGACTGATGCTGCGCGAACCGAGCCGGCTGCTCATAACGTTCTTCCGATCCAAAAAAACCTATCGCGTGGCGCGGGAATACCTAGTGTGGCGGTTCAGAAGTCCGCATCATTTTTGCCGCGAACTCGTCATGCGGACTTCTGAACCAAGCCACACTAGATCAATACGTTGCTAGTGTCCTTCGATTCCGAAGTTCGCAAACGAGGGTGCCGCACAATGATGCGAACTTCGGAATCGAAGTACACTAGATGATAGTCGCTCGCGCTGGTGTTGCACAGAACAAGTTGGCCAGAGGAAAGAGGTCCGCACAACTCGCCCCGCAGTCACAGTGTTGCTTAGCCGAGCGCGTCGGCGTCGACTTGGTCAAGCAGATCAAGCCCGCCCGCGGCGACGACGCGGCCGGCGTCGAGCCGCACGACTTTGGTGGCGATCCGGCGCAATTCGGCGGCGGTATGGCTGACATAGACCATCGGCACTCGGGCTTCGTCGCGCAGGCGGACCAGATACGGAAGAATTTCGCGCTTGCGGCCGGCATCGAGCGAAGCCAGCGGCTCGTCGAGCAGCAGCAGACCCGGCCGCATCAACAGCGCGCGGCCGACGGCAACACGCTGACGCTCGCCGCCCGACAACAGGCGCGGCCGGCGCTCGAGCAGATGGCCGATATCGAGTAGCGCGACGATGCGCGCGAAATCGTCCGGATCACGCGGACGGCCGCTCATCCGCCGCCCATAGTCGAGATTTTGGCGGACGCTGAGATGCGGAAACAGCCGGTCCTCCTGGAACACATAGCCGATATGGCGCCGATGCGGTGGCACGTTGATCCCCGCCGCGGCATCGAACAGCACCGTGTCGCCGAGCACGATGGACCCGCGATCGGGCTGCAGCAGACCGGCAATCATGTTGACGATCGTGGTCTTGCCCGCGCCCGAGGGTCCGAACAGGGCGGTCACGCCGCCGGCCGCCTCGAAGCGCACGGCAAGCTTGAATGTGCCGAGCTCTTTCTCCACGTCGACGGCGAGCACGATCATTCCCCCTGGACGCGCATCCCGGCGCGGCGGGCGAACCATTCCGAGACAACGAGCGCCGCCAGCGCGAGCGCGATCGCGAACAGAACCAGCCGGCCTGCGGCGGCGTCGCCGCCGGGAATCTGCATCAAGGTGTAGATGGCGGCGGAAATGGTCTGCGTCTCGCCGGGGATATTGGACACGAAAGTGATGGTGGCGCCGAATTCGCCGAGCGCGCGCGCGAAACACAGGACCGCGCCGGCGATGATGCCCGGCAAAGCCAGCGGCAGGGTGATGGTGAGGAACACCAGGACGCGGCTGGCGCCAAGCGTGCCGGCGGCCTCCTCGAGCCGGCGGTCGATCGCCTCAAGCGCAAGCCGGATCGGGCGGACCATGAGCGGAAAGCCCATGATGCCGCAGGACAGCGCCGCTCCGGTCCAGCGGAACGAGAAAACGATGCCGAAATGATCGGCCAAGAAGGCGCCGATCGGTCCCTTCCGTCCGAACGAAATGAGCAGCAGATACCCGGTGACCACCGGCGGCAGCACCAGCGGCAAATAGACCAGCCCGTCAAGTAGGGTCTTGCCCCAGAACTCCTTCCGCGCCAGCAGCCAGCCGATGGCAATGCCGAACGGCAGCGCGAACGCCGTCGCGACAAGCGCGATGCGCAACGACAGCAGCACGGCGGTCCATTCGGCGGGAGAAAGGTCGAGCACGGTTACTCGCTCATCATGCAATGACCGGCAAAATTGCGGTCACGACGCAGGCTTTATCAGGAATGTGAAGCCATAGGACTCGAAAATCGACTTCGCCGCTTGCGAGCGCAGGAACGCGAGGTACTGCGCGGCATCGGGTTTGGCGTTCGCCGTCAACGCCGCCGGATAGACGATCGGCGGATGCGAATCCTCGGGAAAGACGCCGACGATCTTTACCCTTGGCTCGACCTTGGCGTCGGTCGCGTAGACGATGCCGAGCGGCGCCTCGCCGCGGGCGACGAGAATGAGAGCGGCACGGACATTTTCGGCCATCGCCAGCTTCGGCTCGACCGCTGCCCAGACGCCGAGTTTCTCCAGCGCGGCCTTGGCATAGAGGCCGGCCGGGACCGCGCGCACATCTCCGGCCGCGATGCGCCCGTTACCGGCAAGCGCGGCGAGATCGAAGCCCGGCGCGATCGTGACGTTGCCGATATTGGCATCCTTGGGCGCGATCAGCACCAGGCGGTTGCCGAGCAGATTGATGCGCGAGTCGTTCCTGACGAGGTTGCGCTGCGCGCCATAGTCCATCCAGTTGATGTCGGCGGAGACGAACACGTCGGCGGGCGCGCCTTGCTCGATCTGCTTCATCAGCGCCGAGCTCGCGGCATAGCTGGCGACGACCTTGACGCCGGTCTTTTTGGTGAATGCGGCATCGACCTCGTCGAGGGCGTTATTCATCGAGGCGGCGGCGAAAATAATGATGGTGTTGTCTTGCGCCGCTGCGTGGTGCGGCACGGCCCCACTGGCAATGGCGGCGGCAAAAGCCGCCAGCAAACGCCTTCGTTCGAGCACGACGATTCTCCGACGGGTCGGCCCGCAAATTGCGCGGGCGACGACAGGACCATGCAATACGACCGCCTCGGGGAACCGTCGTTCCAGGCTCGTCCGGCACGCGCTCAGCGTGCCGCACGTCGCGGCAGAATAGCAGCCCGCAATGCCGTGGCAAAGCGGCTCGGACCGGCTATCATTCAATGACTTTGCGGAGGGGACGACGATGGCCAATTTGGAGCCGATCGAGGGCGAGTACGACTACATCATCGTCGGCGCGGGCTCGGCCGGCTGCCTCCTGGCCAATCGGGTGTCGGCCGATAGCGACCGGCGCGTGCTGTTGCTCGAAGCCGGCGGCCGCGACAACTGGATTTGGTTTCATATTCCCGTCGGCTATCTGTTCGCAATCGGCAATCCGCGCTCGGACTGGTGCTTCAAGACCGAGCCGGAGGAAGGCCTCAATGGCCGCAGCCTCAATTATCCGCGCGGCAAGGTGATCGGCGGCTCGTCGGCGATCAACGCGATGATTTACATGCGCGGCCAGGCCGCCGATTACGATCATTGGCGCCAGCTCGGGCTTGCCGGCTGGGGCTGGGACGACGTGCTGCCCTATTTTAAGCGGCACGAAGATCACTTCCTCGGCGAGAGCGCCGCGCATGGCGCCGGCGGCGAATTGCGTATCGAGGCGCCGCGCGTGCGATGGGATTTGCTCGACGCGTTCCGCAGGGCGGCCGAGCAGGCCAACATTAAATCGGTCGCGGACTTCAACACCGGCGACAACGAAGGGTGCTGCGCTTTTCACGTCAACCAGAAGCGCGGCCGGCGCTGGTCGGCGGCGCGCGCCTTCCTCAAGCCGGCTCTGCATCGCGCCAATCTGCGGCTGGAGACCGGCTGTTTGGTCGAGGGCGTGGTGTTCGACGGCCGCCGCGCCGTCGGCGTGCGCTGGCGGCAAGGCGGTCAAGAACGGCTGGCCCGCTGCCGCGGCGAAGTCATCCTCGCGGCCGGCTCGATCGGATCGCCGCAGATCATGCTGCTGTCCGGCGTCGGACCGGCGCAGCAGTTGGGCGAGCACGGCATCCCCGTGGTGCTCGACCGGCCGGGGGTCGGCGCCAACCTGCAGGATCACCTGCAGCTGCGCCTGATCTACAAGGTCGACGGCATCACCACGCTCAACGAGCGTTATCACTCCCCGCTCGGGCTGGCCGGCATGCTCGCCGAATATGCCCTGTTCCGGCGCGGTCCGCTGACCATGGCGCCGTCGCAGCTCGGTCTGTTCACGCGCTCCGATCCCGACCAGGAGCGCGCCAACCTCGAGTTTCATATTCAGCCGTTGTCGCTCGACCGCTTCGGCGAGCCTTTGCACAAGTTCCCCGCGTTCACGGCAAGCGTCGCCAATCTGCGGCCGACCAGCCGCGGCTACCTGCGGCTGCGCTCCCGCGATCCGGCCGATAAGCCGGTCATCAAGCTGAATTACTTGTCGACCGAGCAGGACCGCCGCATCGCCATCAGCAGCATCCGCTTGACGCGCCGCATCGCGGCGCAGCCGGCGCTGGCGCCGTTCCATCCCGCCGAATATCTGCCCGGCCCCGCCGTGCGCGATGACGATGAGCGGAGGCTGGTGAAAGCCGCAGGCGATATCGGCACCACCATCTTTCATCCGGTCGGTACCGCGAAGATGGGCCTCGACAGCGACCCGCTGACCGTGGTCGACGAGCGGCTGCGCGTCGCCGGGATCGAGCGCCTGCGCGTCATCGATGCTTCCGTCATGCCCACGGTCACGTCCGGCAACACCAACGCTCCAACCACGATGATCGCGGAAAAGGGCGCCGCTTTGATCCGCGCCGACGCCAAGGGACTCTCATGAACGCGGCGTGGCGCGCGCGAGCGATCCTCGCCGATCCTGCCGGCGCGTGGGCGCGGATCGAGAACGAGCTTGGTGACGCGGCTAATTTGTTGACCAGCTACGTTGTGTTGCTGGCGCTTGTTCCGGCCGTCTTCGGCTTTATCGGCGCTTGCGTCGTCGGGACCATCGTGCCGGGACTCGGTGTGGTGCGGGCGCCGATCTTTGACGGATTGTTCCGCGCTGTCTTTGGCTATGTGACGACGTGCGCCACGGTCCTGCTGCTGGGACTGCTGATCAACGCGTTGGCGCCGCGGATCGGCGGCCACGGGAATTTTGACAGTGCGTTCAAGCTTGCGGTCTATTCGTATACTCCGGTCTGGCTTGCCGGGATCTTCCTGCTGGCGCCAGGGCTGCGGTTCCTCGGCCTCACCGGCTTCTACGGCGCCTATATTCTGTGGTGCGGCCTGCCGCGGCTGATGAAAACTCCGGCGCGGCGCGTGCCGCCTTATGCGGCTGTGATTGTCGCCGGCGCCTGCGCGCTCACTCTCATCACCGCCGCCGCGCGACACGCTTTGTTTGGTTCAGCAGGTCTCTAGAGCATGATCCGGAAAAGTGGGAGCTGGTTTGTCGAAAAGATCATGCTCCCACCAAAATCTTAGAGCGACAATCGATTCAACTTGAAGCGATTGCGCTCTAAGGCGCCATCAGCACCTGGCGGCAAGCGGCCGGCAAGTTCGCCATGGTAAGCCCAGGCTTCGGCTTCGGCGGTTCCGTCGGAGGCGCCGGATGCAGCACGCCCGGCGAGAACCAGAAATCGAGGTCATGGCCGCAGCCTTCGCCCGGCGGCGGCTCGGGTTGTGGTTTGCACTCCGGGCTATCGGGCGGACAAAACATGCGAACGTGGAAATGATAGTCGTGGCCCCACCACGGCCGCACTTTGGCGAGCCAGGCGCGATCGGAGCCCGCCTCGCGGCACAGCGCCTTCTTGATCGCCGCATTGACAAAGATGCGCTCGACATCGGGGTCTTCCGCCGCGGTGCGGATGAGTTCGGTGTGTTGATGCGTCCACACCTTGGGATCGACGTCGAGGCGATCTTCCCGGACCATGTTGATAGCGGACATGAACTCGCGCTCTTCGGCGGAAAGCTTGCGGTCGGGCATCGGCGTGAGCCAGATATCGGCATCGAGCCCAACCTGATGGCTGGCGTGTCCGGTGAGCATGGGACCGCCGCGCGGCTGCGACATGTCGCCGACCAAGAGACCGTGCCAGTCGACCTTTTTGGCGTTTTCGGCCAGCCGCTCGAGGAAGGCGATCAGTTTTGGATGGCCCCAATTGCGGTTGCGCGACAGCCGCATGACCTGCCAGGTCGGGCCGTTGATCGGCAGCGCCACGGCGCCGGCGAGACAACCGGAGGAGTAGAAGCCGATCGAGCGGGCGGCGAGCGGAACCGGCTCGGTCTTGCGCGCGAACAGTTCCTTCGCCGGCGTCGACGGCGAATCGGGGTGCGGCAGCGGCGGCAGCGGCTGTTTGTCGAGCGTGCCCGGATCCTGCGCCAGCGCCGGAGCGGTAGCCGCGAGCAGCAAAACACATAGCACGCCGAGCGAAACGCGCATCATCCGTTCTCCGTGCCGGCGCGCCGCATGGGAATTTTCTGCCGAAATGCCACGGCGCGCGCCTGGCGGCGATACGCTGCCGTGAGTCGTTCGTCCTGTCCAGCAGCGAACAGGCCGCCGGCGTCGCCGTCGAGCGCCAGCAGCCGCTGCTCGGTGGCCGCATGCGACTCGACGGTGCCGTCATGCAGGATGTGGCCGATGGTGAGGCCGCGCTCGGCGAGACGGCGCGCCACCAATAAACAGCGGTGGCAGTCGAGCGGCTCGCGTTCCGCGCACATCAGACAGACGCGCGAACGCGCGATGATTTCCTGCAATCGGTCGAGGCCGGCACGAAATTCCGGCTGCTTCGCCATCGCCTCGTAGTCGGCGACGCCGTCGCGGTAGAGGCTGTCATCGCGCGGGCGGCCGCCGAGGGTGTCGCCCATCGCGGTATAGGCGATGCCGATCCCGTTAAGCTGCGCCGCCAAGGTTTCTTGCGAGAACCACGGGAACCAGCGCGAGTTTGGTATCGAGCGCACATCGGCGACGGCGGTCACCGCCGCGTCTTGCAGCAGTGCGGCGAAGCGCGCGGCCGGAACATTGGAATGGCCGATGCTGAAAAGATCGAACGGCGACATGTCGGCCATTGATCCGACAGGCCCGGCGATTTGATGGCGGCGTATGTTTGGTCGTCGCATCTTCGGTACAATTAACTGTCAAAGCGCTGCGCGCTTTACAGTCGAAGTCCCGCCCCCTTAATGCTCGCGGTCATCGAGGAAGGCTCGCTCGGGGCTGTCATGCGTCGTTTGATTGTCGCGGCTTTCCTGGCCGTGCTGTCGTTAACTGTCCTGGCTGCCGCGGATCGCGCCGAAGCCGGCGTCAGGGTCCGCATCGACCGCGCCAGCCAGACCATGGCGGTGATCGTCGACGGCATCCACCGCTATACTTGGCCGGTTTCGACCGGCAGGCGGGGTTACGGCACGCCGACGGGCGTCTTTCATCCGCAGATGCTGGCCGCCCGCTGGTTCTCGCGCCGCTATTACCACTCGCCGATGCCGCATGCGATCTTCTTCCACGGCGGTTTCGCCATTCACGGCAGCTATGAGATCGCGCGGCTCGGCGGCCCGGCCTCGCATGGCTGCATCCGTCTGCATCCACACGACGCGGCGATCCTGTTCGGCCTGGTGGAGCGGGAAGGCATGCGCAACACCACGATCGTGGTGCGGTAAGATTGCGCCTAACGCGCAAGACCAAGAACAAGCAATAACGCGCCGTCCAGGCGATCGCTGGTCGGAGCATCGATGATGCCGATGACCTGCCGCACGCGGTCGCGAGGGACCGCCAGCATTCTGTCCGTCATGATCTGTGAACGGATGCGGAGCCCATTGCTTTCTGCGGCCTCGATGATCGGCCTGATGGGAAGCTTTTCAGCTACCTCCGACGTAATCGGACACGCAAGCACCGTTGTCGTGGCATCTCCTAATTCGTCGGCCTGAACAACGACAGCGGGACGAGGTCTGCCGAGTTCGCCGTAAGCGACGATGACGACGTCGCCGCGTGTCACCGCCACTCGCTCGCATCGTAGATAGCCTCGATCCAGGCATCGATCGGGTCATTCTCAGGATACCGACCGAGTAACCTTCCCTGCCGCCGAAGATCTGCCCGTACGCGAGGATCGCGGAGGTCAGGCACCCAATATTGGATGGGGCGAAGGCCTTGCGCGCGCAAGCGCTTTCGCCGGGCGCTCATGCGCTCTTGCGCAGTCTTCGGTCGCGAAGTCTTTACCTTAGGGGGCATGATAAGGTCTCATCATTGCCGTAACATGTTACACGGGACGACGGACGAAACAAGCGAAATATTATCCGGGCCTCATAAATCGACCTTCGCAGCCGCGCGGTCACGCCCGGCCGTGGGGGCTGACGTCGATAACAACACTTCCCCGTTTCCGCCGGGTATCGACACGGGCGCGAGCGGCCGTCTACCGCGCGAACGACCGAGCTGACTCACACATCCACCTTCAGCGCGGCGATGAAAGCCTCCTGCGGGATGTCGACCTTGCCGAACTGGCGCATGCGCTTTTTACCCTTCTTCTGCTTCTCCAGAAGCTTGCGCTTGCGCGTCACGTCGCCGCCGTAGCATTTGGCGGTCACGTCCTTGCGGAAGGCGCGCACGGTCTCGCGCGCGATGATCTTACCGCCGATCGCGGCCTGGATCGGTACCTGGAACATATGCGGCGGGATGAGTTCTTTCAGCTTTTCCGCCATGGCGCGGCCGCGCTGCTCGGCGCGGGTTCGGTGCACCAGCATCGCCAGCGCGTCGACCGGCTCGCCGTTGACCAGCATCTGCAGCTTGACCAGGTCGGCCGGCTTGTAGTCGGTGAGGTGATAGTCGAACGAGGCGTAGCCTTTCGACACCGATTTCAGCCGGTCATAAAAATCGAACACCACCTCGTTGAGCGGCAGGTTGTACTTCACCAGCGCGCGGTTGCCGACATAGGTCAGTTCCCTTTGCTCACCACGGCGATCCTGGCACAGCTTAAGCACGGAGCCGAGGTATTCGTCCGGCGTCAAAATGATCGCCTCGATCCAAGGCTCTTGCATTTCCTCGATGTAGTTCGGATCCGGCATGTCGACAGGATTGTGAATCTCAAGCTGCTGGCCGTTACGCAATTTGATCTTGTAGATGACCGACGGTGCGGTGGCGATCAGATCGAGATTGAATTCGCGCTCCAGCCGCTCCTGGATGATTTCGAGGTGCAGGAGCCCGAGGAAGCCGCAGCGGAAGCCGAAGCCGAGCGCGGCCGAGGTTTCCATCTCGTAGGAAAAGCTGGCGTCGTTGAGCCGAAGCCTGCCCATGGCGGCGCGCAGATTTTCGAAATCTGCGGCGTCGACCGGAAACAGTCCGCAAAAGACCACCGGGATGGCGGGACGAAAGCCGGGGAGCGGCGCCGTCACCGGTCGCTTGTCGTCGGTGATGGTGTCGCCGACGCGCGTATCGGCCACTTCCTTGATCGAGGCGGTGAGAAAGCCGATTTCTCCGGGCCCGAGCTCGTCGCGCTCGACGCGCTTGGGCGTGAACACGCCGACGCGATCGACCTCGTAGGCGGCGTCGGTGCCCATCATGCGGATGCGCTGGCCCTTCTTCAGCACTCCGTCGACGACGCGGAACAGCACCACGACGCCCAGATAGGAATCGTACCAGCTGTCGACGAGGAGCGCCTTGAGCGGTGCCGCGGCATCGCCCTTGGGCGGCGGCAGCCGCTGCACGATCGCTTCCAGCACCGCGGGCACGTTCTCCCCGGTCTTGGCCGAGATGAGGATCGCGTCGGAGGCATCCAGCCCGATCACGTCCTCGATCTGCTGCTTGACCTTGTCGGGCTCGGCGGCCGGAAGATCGACTTTGTTGAGCACCGGCACGATCTCATGGTCGTTGTCGAGCGCCTGGTAGACATTGGCCAGCGTCTGCGCTTCCACCCCCTGGCTGGCGTCGACGACCAAGAGCGAGCCCTCGCAGGCGGCGAGCGAGCGGTTGACCTCGTAGGCGAAATCGACGTGGCCGGGCGTGTCGATCAGGTTGAGGACGTAATCCTTGCCGTCGCGCGCGCGGTAGTTGAGCCGCACGGTCTGCGCCTTGATGGTGATGCCGCGCTCGCGCTCGATGTCCATGGAATCGAGCACCTGCTCGACCATTTCGCGCGCTTCGAGCCCGCCGGTGAGCTGAATCAGCCGGTCCGCGAGTGTCGATTTGCCGTGATCAATATGGGCGATAATAGCGAAGTTGCGGATGTTCTGGATCGGGACCGCCGTCATGGGGGCGAGATAACACCCGCAACCGGCCCCTTCAAGCCGATCCGCGGCCGCCGGCTGATGGACGAAAGGATGCCTGCATGCGATAGAGGCGCCGCAATGCAAGGCCGTCATATTCACGAGACAAATCAGTCGCACGGGCAACGCGAGGACGGAATCGAGACCGTCATTCCCAACCTGTCGTGGCGGTATTCCGGGGCCACCGCGACCAACCAGGCGATCGCGCCGGGACTGGCGCGTCTGTTGTGCGTTGCTTGGCTGGGCCCGGACCGGCCCGGAGGCGTCGCGCGGCTGACGTTGCGCGATCTGCTGCGGCTGCGTGCGCGGCGGCCTTCGCCGGTGGTCTGGCACGCCCGGCGCAATATCGAGATGGCGGTCGGACTGCTGCTCAAAACCTGCTGGCCGTTTGTGCTGATCTTCACGTCGGCGGGACAGCGCCATCACACGGCGATCACCCGATGGATGATCAAGCGGGTCGATGCGGTGATCGCGCCCAGCGCGGCATCCGCTTCCTTCGCGCACCGGCCTGCGCACGTCATTCATCACGGCGTCGATCCGGTGCGCTACGCGCCGGCCGCCGATCGCGCCGCGGCATGGGCCGCAACCGGCTTGCCCAGACACTACGGCATCGGTTGTTTCGGCCGCATTCGCCGGCGGAAGGGCACCGACGTGTTCGTCTCCGCGATGTGCCGTCTGCTGCCGCGTTTTCCCGACTAGACCGCGGTGGTGATCGGCGCCACCACGGCCTCGCACCGCGCTTTTGTCGCGCGCCTGAAAGCCCAAGCGGCCGCGGCGGGACTGTCCGACCGCATCCTGTTCCTCGGCGCGCTGCCGACGCCGGACGTGCAACGCTGGTTCGGGCGGCTCTCGATCTACGTGTTCACGTCGCGCAATGAAGGTTTCGGTCTGACGCTGATCGAGGCGATGGCGGCGGGCGCGGCCCTGGTGGCGGCGCGCTCCGGTGCCGCCGAAGTCGTCGTGGCCGACGGAACAACCGGACTGCTGGTGCCGCCCGGCGATGTCGATGCGCTCACCGCCGCGCTCGAAAAGCTGATGCGCGATCCGCCGGCGGCGGCCACGATGGGCAGGCGCGCGCGCGAACGGGCCGTCGCCGAATTCAGCCTTGACGCCGAAGTCGCCGGCATCGCGAAACTCTATAGCACCGTCAGGAGCGGCGGCCGCTCAGGATCACGCGCATGATCGAATGGCTCAAGCGACACCGCGGCTGGGTCACGCTGATTGTCCTGGCGACGCTTTATTACCCGTTGTTCGGCAAGGGCATCCAACACATCGCGCTTTATGCCGCCGCCGGCCGCTGCATTTGGCAGGGCCAGGCATTATTGCCCTGCCAACCGATGTTTTCCTATCAGCCGGCGCTGGCCGCGCTGCTGCTTCCCTTTGCCGTCCTTCCCGCGCCGCTGCAAAAGCTTGTCTGGTACGTGATCTGCGTCGGCTCGCTGGTGCTCACCGTCCGGCTCGCGGAGGCGATGGCCGAGCAGCTCTATCCGGGCGCAACGCGCGGCCGCAATCTGTTCTGGCTGCGCAGCGTAAGCCTGTTTTTTTGTTCCAAGCACATCCCCGATGTCCTCAACTATCAGGCCTATGAGGCGCCGGCCTTGGCGATGGTTACGCTCGGCATCTGGGCGCTAACCGTCGGCCGCCAAGCGCCGGGCGGATTTTGGCTCGGGGCGTCAGCGGCGATCCGCGCGACGCCGCTGATCTATTTGCCCTACCTGCTTTTGAAGTGCCGGTATCTGGCTTGTGCGACGTTCGCTGTTTGCTTTGTTGCGATCAGTTTTCTGCCCGACGCGATCAGTGCGCTGCGCGGCGGCCATACCGGCTATATCCAGGACTGGGTGCGGCAGATAGCGGGCCCGGCAATGGCGCCGGGGACCCATTCAAACCTTCGGTTCTGGGATACTTGGACCGGGCACAACCTCAACAATCAATCGCTGCGCGGTCTGGTCAATCGTTTAGCCACCGGTCCGATCTTTGGCCTCAGCCCGACGATGATCCTGGCCGCGATTGACGGTTTGTTCGGCCTGGTAGTGGCCGCGCTTTTGCTGATCTCGCCACGCCAGAAGGAATATGCCGCGATCGACGGCGCGGTGTTATTGATCGCCATGCTGGCGCTGTCGCCGATGACCAGCCGCTACCATTTCGTCTTGGTGCTGCCGGCCGTTGTGCTGGTCGTCGCCGCCGTTATCAACGACCCCCGGATGCGGGTGTTTGGCAGCGTGGTGCTGGCGGCGAGCTTCATGTTGCTGACCGGCACGTCCAACGACCTGACGGCACCGTTGTTCGGTGAATTCCCTTATGTGTACGGCTTCATGATCGAGGGCGCGATCGTGCTGCTCGCCGCCTTGGGGATGATGGCAGGAATTTGGCGGCCGCCCGGCGTCGCGGCGGGCGAAAGCCATGCGCTGGAGCAGCCGCCGGCTTACGGCGCGCGGACCAACTCGTTCACGCGTTAGTGCGTGCGCCAGACAAAGGCGGCGCTCACCGCGAAGTTCCACACCGTGCCGATCAGCGCGCCGCCGAGACCCGCCACCCACCAGACGCTGTGGTAATCGTATATCCAGGTGGCGATACCGACATTGGAGATCGCGCCCACCGCGCAAATCAGCTGGAAGCGAATCAGGCCGGTCACAAAGCGCCAGCCGGAGAGCCGCTGGTCGCGATACGTGAACAGATTGTTGAGGACGAAATTCCAGGTGATAGCGCCGACGGTGGCCAGCGTTTGCGCGGTGCCGAACGCCAGCGCGGCTGCCAGCAGCATGCGCAACAGGCCGAGATGGATGCCGATGCCGGTCAGGCCGACCATGCAATACAAGAGGAAGCGCGCAGAGACGGCGTTATTGGTGAGCTTTGCCGTCACCAGCGCGGCAAAATCGAGCGCGATCTTGCTGTCGAGCTTGCTCTCGCCATATTGGCGCTGGCGAAACGTCGACGGCAGTTCGACAATGCGCAGCCGGCCGCGCCCGGTCGCCAGAATATCGAGCAGGATCTTGAAACCCTGCGAGGAGATCGCGGCGGCCAGCGGCTCAAAGGCGTCGCGCCGAATCATGAAATGGCCGCTCATCGGATCGGTCAGGTCGATGCCGAGAAGGAACCGCACCAGCGCATTCGCGGCGCGGCTCATGCGCGAGCGCTGCGTCGAGAGGCCCGCCGCCGAGCCGCCGGAGAGATAGCGGCTGGCGACGACGAGATCGGCGCGTCCCGTGCGCAGCTGGTCGAGCATGGCGACGAGCAGCCCCTCGTCGTGCTGCAGGTCGGCATCCATGACCGCGAGATAGCGGGCTTGGCTGGCGAGCATTCCCTCCAGGCAAGCGCCGGCGAGACCGCGACGGCCGAAGCGGCGGATGCAGCGCACCCGGCTGTCGGTTTCGCCGATGGCACGGACCGCCGCCGCCGTGCCGTCGAGAGAATTGTCGTCGACGAACAAGATTTCCCAGTCGGCGGAAGGCAGCAGCCGCGACAGCCGCTCGACCAGGATCGGAACGTTAGCCCGCTCGTTGAAGGTCGGCACGACGATTGAGAGTTCCGGCGCCGGGCGCACAGCCGGAGCCGTGGCGGCGCGCGCTACCGCCGCTGAAGTCGCCGGTGAAAGGCCGTCCATCGCCCGACCGAGATACCTCGATACGGCCCCGGAATTCAATGCACTGTTATTGCCCTATCCGTAGGCGCACGATACTAGCATCATCTGGTGCTGCAAAAAGGCTCTGCGATCCAGGGTCCGAGGCTGCCTCGGCCGCGCATGCCCCGTCGCCTTGCTGTAGCGGGCATGGGCGAATCATGACCGGGAACTCGTTATCGTGAGAAGTGAGAGAGGCTCGTGACCTCTGTTGATTTCCGCAAACGAGGTCCTTTCGAACGGCTGTTCGACGCGCTGGTCGATCCGTCACGGCGCGGACGCGTCGTGGCACCTCTGCTTTGCGGCTATGCCGCCGCCTGGTGGCTTTACGCCGTGATTTCCAATGGCAGCCAAGACATTCACTTCGACATGGGCGAGATGTTCGCCTGGTCGCACCAGGTCACTCTCGGGACGCCGAAACACCCCCCGCTAGGGGCATGGCTGGTGCGTGCCTGGTTCAGCGTGATGCCGACCAGGCCCTGGGCGTATTATCTGTTCGCAATGATTTCGGCGACGGTGGCGCTGTGGATCGCTTGGCGCATTTCGGCACGCTACCTCTCTGCCGAGAAGCGCGTGGTCGGCCTCGTGCTGCTGACGTTCGTGCCGTTCTATAATTTTCACGCGCTGAAATTCAATGCCAATACCGTGCTGATTCCGTTCTGGGCGCTGACGACGTGGTTTTTCCTGCGCTCCTTTGAAACGCGCCGGGCCGGATGGGCCGCGCTCGCCGGAGCGGGCGCCGCGGCGGCAATGCTGGGAAAATATTGGTCGATTTTTCTGCTCGCCGGACTCGCTATTGCCGCGGTAGCCGATTCGCGCCGCAGCGCCTATCTGCGTTCCCCGGCGCCTTGGGTGACGGTCGCCGTCTTTGCCCTGTTATTTGCACCGCACGTCGCCTGGGTCATGGCTCA
>Ga0187887_10001954_pt1 | contig 17137 bp, 18 predicted proteins | sample June2016WEW_7_10_FD_132977 | JGI IMG/M metagenome (GOLD analysis project Ga0187887, IMG submission 132977) | Peatland microbial communities from SPRUCE experiment site at the Marcell Experimental Forest, Minnesota, USA - June2016WEW_7_10 | ecosystem: Environmental > Terrestrial > Soil >...
TCTCGCTCACCTACGACGCTGCGACCGCGGTCGGCAAGACCTCCGCCCACACCGACACCTACCACGGGCGCTTCGTGCGCCTGGTGCGCGATGAACTGGTGATCGAAGTGGTCGAATTCGAGACCGCCAACCCGGACCTGCTGGGTCAGATGACGATCACCACGACGTTGAGCGACGTCGACAACGAGACGCTGGTCGTCGTCGTCCACGAGGGCCTGCCTCCCGGCGTGTCCAATGAGGACAACGAGGCGGGCACCAAAATGGCGCTCGATAACCTCGCTGCCCTCATTGAAGACCGCTAAGGACTAACTAGATCCCATCCCGAGGCCTAGAGGGCCTCGGGTCCACGTTCATTGGTGCGCACGCGCACGACCCGTTCCACGTCCAGGACCCAGACCTTGCCGTCGCCCACCACGCCCGTTCGCGCGGCCGAGACAATGGCGTCGAGCACCGACTCGACCTGCTCATCGGTGCAGGCGACTTCGATGCGGATCTTGTCGATGAAGTCGAACTCGTACTCCTTGCCCCGGTAAATCTCGATGTGGCCGCCGGTTCGACCGAAGCCCCGGGCCGGGGTGACGGTCATACCCGTCACCCCCACCGCCTGGAGGGCCACCTTGACTTCATCGAGCTTGAAGGGCTTCACCACTGCAGTAACTAGCTTCATGACTCTCCTTAAACGTTGTCGGTGTGCGTGTGACTAGGCGTGGTGAGGGACTCACCGAATGTCGGATCCGGGAAGGCCTCTTCATCATGTATAGCAACATCACCGATGGCCAAGACCTCGTCAGACTCGCGCAAACCACCTAACAGGAACTTTACGAGGAAGAAGATGATCGCCGTCGCGGTGGCCGTCCAGCTGATGATCCAGATGGCGGCCAGGAACTGTTCCCACAGCTGATGGAACGAATGGCCGTAGAACCAGCCGTCGACCGCGAAGTTGCCGGTTCCCTTGTAGTTGGCGCCCTTGACCCCGTACTCGGTCATAGCCGGGTCGGCCAGGAAGCCCACCAGTAGTCCGCCGATAAGGCCGGCGAAGCCGTGGGTATAGACCACGCCCAGGGCGTCGTCGACCTTGGAGAAGGGCCGGACCTTCGACAGGTAGTTCCACGCGAACCAGACGAGGAACGAGGAGATGAAGCCCACGCAGATCGCTCCGGTGCCGTCCACCCAGCCCGCGCTCGGAGTGATCGCGACCAGGCCGCAGAGCATTCCGTTGATGGCGCCCAGGAACGTCGGCTTCTTCTGTCGGGAGAAGAACATGTCCATGAGTAGCCACGTGATGACCCCGACTGCGGTCGCCACGTTGGTATTGAGCACGGCCCCCGCGGCACTGGCGCCCGCGTAGAACGGGTCACCGCCGTTGAAGCCATTCCAGCCGAGCCAGATGATGCCGGCCCCGACCGCCACCAGCATCAGGTTGCTCGGGAAGGCATTTTCTCGATCCTGCCAGCGTCGAGGTCCGATGATCGCCGCCCCCACGAAGGCGGCGACGCCGGCGCTCAGGTGGATCACGTAACCACCCGAGAAGTCGACGGCGCCCTTCTGGGCGAAGAACCCACCGCCCCAGAGCAGGCAGGCGTTGACGCAGTAGACCATCGTGATCCACAGGGGGACGATGAGCAGCCAGGCCTTGAACTTAAGACGTCCCACGAAGCCACCTAGGAAGAGCAACGGCGTGATGGCGGCGAACACGAACTGGAAGTACGCCAGCGTGGCCGTCGGGAAGTGGAACGGAATGAGGGTGTTCGCTCCCGAGACGGCCTGGCCCTGCTCCGAGGAGGCGGTGGCCAAGGGCGTGAAGTGGCCGATGAAGCCGCTCCAGAACGAACCGGTCGGTCCGAAGTGCGATATCGGCCCGAAGGCCATGTTGTAGCCCCAGAGCATCCAGACGATCAGGGTGAGGGAGAATCCGGCGAAGCACATCAACATGGTGTTGACGATCCACTTCTTGCGCACGAGTCCGCCGTAGAGCACGGCCAGTCCCGGCAAGCTCATCATGCCGACCAAGGTCGCCGCGACGAGCTGCCACGTATTATCGGCCGGATTCAGCCAATGGGGATAGGGGATATAGGTCACCGCAGTGAGCACGTGCACTCCTTAGCAACTAGGAGAGGGCGACGCTGACCTCAGGTGGTTAAAAACAGTGTGTCCACCGAGGATTTCTAAATCGTTAGGAACGTGTTTCGAGAATGTGAACTACGTGGAAGTAATCGGACCGGTGCTGGCCCCGACCGTCAACGAACGCTCCACCACCTGGGAGATGTCCATGACGGACACGTCGTCGCCCCTGCCGTTGGCCTTGACGGCGTCGTCCAGCATGATCATGCAGAAAGGACAGGCCGTCGAGACGATGTCGGCCCCCGTGGCCAGGGCCTCGCCGGTGCGCTCCATGTTCACGCGCTTGCCGATGTTCTCTTCCATCCACATGCGCGCGCCGCCAGCCCCGCAACAGAAGCCCCGTTCGCGACACCGCTCCATCTCCACCTGCTTGACGCCCGGAATCGCGTCGAGGACCGTGCGCGGCTCGTCGAAGATGCGGTTGTGACGGCCCAGATAACAGGGGTCGTGGTAGGTGACGGTGCCGGTGTAGTTGACCCCGGGCACCAGGCGACCGGCCGCGACAAGGTGGCTCAGCAGCTGCGCGTGGTGGATCATCTCGTAATTCCCGCCGAGGCCCGGGTACTCGTTCTTCATGGTGTTGAAGCAGTGCGGGCAGCTGGCCACGATCTTCTTGGCGCCCACCTCATTCAGCGTGGCGATATTGGCCTTGGCCATCTCCTGGAACAGGTATTCGTTGCCCATGCGCCGTGCCGGGTCCCCGGTGCACGACTCGCGAGGCCCCAGGACCGCGAAGGTGACGCCCGCGCGGTGCAGCATCCGGGCGGTGGAGACAACTTGCTTACGCGCTCGCTCGTCGAGCGACCCGGCGCAACCCACCCAGTAGAGGTACTCGACGTCCTCGGGGATGGGGCCATCGACGATGGGCACCTCGAAGTCCAGGGTCGCCAGCCAGTCGGTGCGCTTGGAGGACCCGAGGCCCCAGGGGTCACCCTGGTTCTCCATGTTGCGCAGCAGCAGGGCGGCCTCGGAGGGAAAGCGCGACTCCATCAGCACCTCGTAGCGGCGCATGTCGATGATGGCGTCCACGTGCTCGATGTCGACGGGACACTGCTCGACACAGGCGCCGCACGTGGTGCAGGACCACAGCACGTCGGGGTCGATGGTGGTGGGCACCAGCGTCGCCACGTCGGCGTTGCTCGCGCCTGACAACAGGCGGTCGGCCGACGCGAACATGTTCTCCCGCAGCCCCATGATGAGCAGCTTCGGGCTGAGGGGCTTGCCGGTCGTCCAGGCCGGGCAGACCGACTGGCAGCGTCCGCACTCGGTGCAGGTGGCGAAGTCGAGCATCTGCTTCCAGGTGAAGTCCTCCATCTTGCCCGCGCCGAAGACCGTGTCCTCGCTCACGTTTTCCATGTCCATGTCGGGTGTCTTATCCAGACCCCCGAGTGCGCGGGGTCGGCGCGACACGCCGATGTTTACCGGGGCGAAGAAGATGTGCAGGTGCTTCGAATACGACACGAAGACCAGGAAGGCGCTGATGACCGCCACGTTGGCCAGCAGGAACACCGCCTCGAGCACACTGTTCACGCCATAACCCAGCGGATGCAGCCAACTGGCCACGATCTTGCTGGCGAAGGTCCACGACGAGACGACGGGGCCCGAGCCCCCGATCTCGAAGTGCTGGTAGGGGAAGAAGCCGGTGTTGACCTGCGCGCCCCGGTAGATGAGCAGCGTGATGATCACCATCGAGATCATGAAGAGCACCATCCACGCGGCGCCCAGGTGACTGCCGTAGAAGCGGCTCGATCGGTCCTTGCGCGAGGGCGAGTTGACCATTCGGATGATCGTGAAGACCACCAGCGCAACGAGCACGGCCGTGGCGAAGAAGTCCTCAGTAAAGCCCAGCCAGTTACTGCGACCGATCCAGGGGATGTGAAAATCGCGATCGAAGAGCGATCCGTAGGCTTCGAGGATCGTGGTCATGAGGACGGTGAATCCCCACATGGTGAAGAAATGGGCCAGTCCGGGGACCGTCCAACGCAGGAGCTTGCGCTGACCCGCCACCTCGGTCAGCTCGGCTTCGCTGACCTTGCGGAAACCTTGCCAACGCCGCGGTGCCGGCTGGCCGGTACGGATGAGCCGCGACAACCAGAAGAACCGGCGCCCGGCCACCGCGAAGCAGATCACCGTGACGACTAAGCCAATGATGATCCGAGCTAGCACGTCGCTCCTATTCCGGGTTCGTTCGCGTCACGCCGTCGTTACTTGTCGAAGTTCTCGGAGTAACGACTCGGCGTCGGCCCGCGTTGCCCACGATACTTAGAACCTAAGCCGGCAGCACCGTAGGGGCGATCCGCCGGCGTCGTCATCTCGAAGAAGCTGATCTGACCGATCTTCATCCCCGGATAGAGCGTGATGGGCAAGTTCGCCACGTTGGAGAGTTCGAGCGTCAGGTGGCCGTCCCAACCAGCATCTACGAAACCGGCGGTCGAATGGATCAGGAGGCCGAGTCGGCCGAGCGAACTCTTGCCCTCGAGCCGGGCGACCAGGTCGTTGGGCAGTGCGACCCGTTCGATCGTCGAACCGAGCAGGAACTCACCGGGGTGAAGGATCATGGGTTCATCGGGACCGACGTCGATGAGCTCGGTGAGGTCCTCCTGGGCTTCGCGCACGTCGATCACGCGCTGGGAGTGGTTGCGAAAGACCCGGAACAGTTGGTCGATGTGAAGGTCGACCGACGAGGGCTGGATGCTGTCTTCGTTCAGCGGGTCAATGATGATGCGGCCCTGTTCAAGAGCCTCTTTGATTGAACGATCGGAGAGCACCATAGCCAAGGCAACGATACTCGCAAGTGACCGTGTCGCCCCTTCCAGGTGGCGAAACCAATCCCCAGAACGGCGCGTGGCGGGAGCGATACGCTTGGAACCGCGCGGGTGTAGTTCAGCGGTAGAACATCAGCTTCCCAAGCTGAGAACGCGGGTTCGATTCCCGTCGCCCGCTCCAAGGTTTCCCAACCAAAGCCCAATGATTGTCGGAACTTTGGGCTGACTAAAACGATCACCAGTAACCGCCATGGTCCCGTGAGTAGTGCCCAAGAAGTGCCCAAAGGAGGCACGCCTATCCGAGCCGAACTCGATAACGTCAGAACGAGTTGCCGAATTTATAAAGTGACATGAATCGACAGCGGACGTTCGTCGATGACTGGTTCGTCAATCGGAGAGCCTCCGGATGGGCACCAGCCGTTGAAGTTGAGTGACGTGACTCGGATTCAATTCAGCGAGATGACTTACGCCAATGAGCCGCATGGTTCGCGAGATTTGTCCCGAAAGAATCTCTATGGTGCGGTCGACGCCCTCGCGGCCGCCCGCCATAAGGCCGTATAGGTACGCGCGCCCAATGAGGCAGAACTTCGCACCCAAAGCTATCGATGCGACTATGTCGGCACCATCCATAATGCCCGTGTCGATATGAACTTCCACGTCACCTCCCACTTCACGCACGACCTGCGGGAGCAGATGAAAGGGAACGGGAGCCCGATCGAGTTGACGTCCCCCGTGGTTCGATAGGACTATTCCATCAACGCCTAGAGTTGCGAGTTTCTTCGCATCATCCAGGGTCTGCACGCCCTTGACAACCAATTTCCCTGGCCATTGACTCTTGATCCACGTGAGATCCTCAAAGGTTACGGCGGGGTCAAACATCGTGTCCAGAAAGTCGCCGACTGTGCCTGACCAAGTGTTCAGCGACGCGAACGCGAGGGGTTCGGTCGTGAAAAAGTTGAAACACCACTCACGCTTCGTCAATGAGTTCAAGATCGTCTTGATTGTCAACTGAGGAGGAATGGTAAGACCATTTCGCACGTCTCGCAGGCGTTCGCCCGCCACAGGTACGTCGACCGTAACAAGAAGTGTGTCGAATCCGGCCGCAGCAGCTCGCTCGATAAGTACCTTCGAACGATCGCGGTCCTTCCACATGTAGAGCTGGAACCAATTGCGACCATCGGGATTTGCAAACTTGACGTCTTCGATCGTGGTGGTGCCCAAGGTAGAGAGGGCGAAGGGGATACCGGCCGCACCGGCAGCAACGGCGCCGGCGATTTCGCCCTCAGCGTGCATCATTCGAGTGAATCCTGTGGGAGCGATCCCGAATGGAAGGGCGACGGAACCGCCAAGGATAGCTGACGACATATCAACGGACGAGACATCGCGAAGGATTCCAGGGTTGAATTCGACGTCTTCAAAGGCCTGGCGAGCTCGCGCCAGGGAGAGTTCGCCCCCCGCGGCACCGTCGGTGTAGTCAAACGGTCCCCTAGGGGTACGACGTTTGGCGATGTCGCGAAGGTCCCATATGGTGAGCGCCGATTCAAGCCGCTGCCGCCTGGTATTCATTCGAGGTGCTCGGAGTCGTATGAGGGGCGCGAAGTCACGCACTTTAGGGAACTGCCTCTTCACGATGGTCCCTTAGTTTGAAATTGGATAGCGCATCGACTCCGGTGAAAAGGCAACGCCGCTCTTTCGCGGGACAAACACAATTCGATCAAAGAGGCCGCCATGCCCACTCCCTACGCACTTTTCAGGACTTGTCGCTGACTCCCCAACCGGTCAGCCTCGAGTTCCATGACGTCACCAGGCGAAAGAAAGTCGATGTGATCGTTGCCCAGCGAAACGCCGGCGGGGGTTCCGGTGTTGATGATGTCGCCCGCCTCAAGCACCATGAACTGGCTGATATACCAGACGAGGAACTCGACGCTGAACACCATATTGGCGGTAGATCCGTTCTGTCGCTCCACGCCATTGACAGAAAGCCGCAATCCAATGTTCTGTGGGTCAGGAACTTCATCGGCGGTGAGCAACCAGGGACCACATGGGTTGAACGTTGCGCATCCCTTGCCTTTGTCCCACGTGCCCCCGCGTTCGAGTTGAAATGATCTCTCGGAAACGTCATTCGATATTGAGTAGCCCGCAACGTAGCCGAGAGCATCGTCGGCGGCGGCAAGATAATGTGCGCGACGACCCATAACTACAGCCAGTTCAATCTCCCAATCGGTCTTCGTTGATGTCCGAGGGATGTTGACGTTGTCATTTGGCCCTATTAACGTGCCGGGCACTTTTAGGAAGAGGATGGGTTCTTTAGGAATATCTGCCCCCGTTTCTGCCGCGTGGTCCGTGTAGTTGAGACCAACACAGACGATCTTCTCGGGTTTGGCGACGGGAGCGCCGATGCGCAACGCCGAGATGTCCAATTCCGGAAGTCCTCCACTCGCGGCACTCGAGGCCAGTTCGTCGAGGCCTCCATTGGTGAAGAATGAACTGTCATACTCGCCAACAATCTTCGAACAGTCGAGAAGCCGATTGTCCTCTAACAACACGGCAGGTCGCTCGCTGCCGAAGTCACCAACTCGTAGAAGCCGCATTTCTCTTTCCCCTCACTTAGTCGAACACGTCTTGTAGCCGGCCCGAGACGATCCATCGTTGTGCAATGAGCAGAACGAAGATCACGGGTGCGGCGCTCAGGAGCAGCAACACGGCCTCTGCCGATGGCGACCTGGCGAGTTGCAACTGGATGTTTTGATAGATGTCGCCTGACGTCGACCCCGGCATTAGTTGTTGTGCGATGCCGAGAGCCAACGGATATCTTCCGGTGATGTTGAACTCTGCGTACATCACCCAAGGCAGGAAATAGTTGGTCCAGCTTGCAATGAAATCGAGCGCCACAATCAACCCGATAATCGGTGTCGAAAGGGGCAGCGCGACGCGGCGGAATGCTTGCCACTCGGTGCAGCCGTCGACTCGTGCCGCGGCGAGGAGTCCATGGATGCGCGGGGTGTCGAAAAACAGGTAGGCGATGTAGACGCCGAACGGGAACAGGCCGTAGGGCAAGATCACCGTCAGCGGACTGCCAAGCATTTTGACCGCGTTGGCCTCGAGAAACAGCGGCAGCGCAAGCGCGTTGCTCGGGATCAGCATTGCGATCATCGTCCCGATAAGCAGCAGTCGCCGACCAATGAATTCGGTCGTAGCGAGACCGTAGCCGGCCGGGATCCCGAGGAGCGTTGCGATAAGAACACCCGCGCCCGAGTAAAGCGCGGAGTTCTCCAACCAGGTAAAGGTCTGTCCCTGATCGAAGGCCCTGAACAAGAGCCAGATGATCGGCACGAGGAAGAAGACCGCCGAGAGCGCCAGCACCGCCGACGCCAATGGCCGCGACGTTCCTAACAATCTTCGACGCACCGAACTCTCAATCGAGGCCACTCAGTCCTCCTTCAAGAGGCGAGTTCGGAATACCAGTAGACCTGCGCAGATCAAGGCGATGCCGAGCAGGTCGACCGAGATCGCGGCGGCATAGTTGAAGTTGTCGCTAAGAAACGCCAGCGAAGTCGCGAACTGATTCGGAGACCAGGCGTCACTCACGAGGATGCCGTGGGTTGCCTGGCTGAAGAGCTCCGGCTCGGCGAACAGCTGGGTTCCGCCGGCAAAGGAGACGATAAGCATGTACGCGACCCATTTCTTGATGAGTGGCAGTTTGACGCGCAGCGCCACCTGAACTGGGCCCGCGCCGTCCAGCTCCGCGGCCTCGAGCACTTCCCGCGGAATGCTGGTTAGAGCTCCGTGAATCACAAGAATCCAGGCACCGGCACCGGTCCAGAATGCGATCAGCGCAAAAACGACCGGCAGGTTGCTCGGCACCAGCGAAGCGCCGAGCGTCTGGTGACCCAGCGCACTCAATATGAAGCCCCACGGGCTAAGGCCGGGCTGCAACATGAACAACCACACCAGCACTCCAGCCGAACCAGCGAACGCTGCAGGCAGATAGAAGAGAAAGCGGAAAGTCACGCTGACCCTCGAAGAAAGGGTGTGGATCACGAGAGAAACGCCGATCACGATCACGATCAGCGCGGTTAACCAGATCGCCATGAATTCGGCGATGTGCTCGAACGCCGGGGCGAAGCGAAAGTCGTGGTAAGTGTTGATGAAGTTCGAAAATCCAATGAAGCGACCGGAAAACGACGTGAACGCCAGCCTGAGTGCATACCCCGCTGGCGCGATGCCGACGAGCACCAGCAATACTGCGTACCCCCCGACGAACAGATAGCCAGCCCGCGTTCGCCGACGCGAGCCCACGGGTCTCTCCCGTCGAGCGCGGTCAGTCTGACCAGTCGGACTGCGCCCCAGCCGACTCATTTGGACCGGGACGATGTTATATCTAATGCCGACGGCACAACACCGGCAGCCATCGGGGCGAGTTTGTAGGGAAGTCCCCCTAAGAACGAGTTGAAAACTTCAAAATCGATTTCACAGAAGTCAAGAAATGGATTGCCTTCGACCGACGTTGTCGGCACTTCTCTATCAAACCCGCCAACTCGTATGGTCCGCACTTCATTAACCTTCTTCAAGCACTTCGCGACCGCACTATGGTTCAGTACCCTTCTCGTCATCAAGTAACCACCTCAAGGGGCCATAGAAATACGTCGGTAAATAATTTGGAGCGGGCGAAGAGTGATCCCCCGGGACTTATTCAGCGATCGGTAACGTCGAATCATTTCTTCTGACAACGTGTGAGTGGCACGATCATCCGGGTGGTCCTTCATCATCTCTCGAGCTTCCTGCGTTATCTCATGTGACGGGCCAAAGTGCGGTTTGATGTTTGTGTCATACGTCTTGATAACCACCACACCAAGTTCAGTTTGAGATTCGACGTCAGTAAGCCACCTATACCTCAGATTTGCCGAGAACGAAAAGGGAACTCGGTTTCTTAACTCGGTTTGTCCCATGCCGGAGTCGACGATCACTCTTGTGAATTCTGCTGCTCGACCCACTGACTCGTGGCCCATTCCAATCTCCCTAGCGAGTCGGCTTGTGGCGTCGACGATGTACTGAGAGAAGGTCTGAGAATCGACTTTTCTCTCACTTTGGTTGTAGCGATGCCATAGTGAGTGAAGCGTGCCCTTCATTCAACGCACCATTCGAGCCGACCCGCCATCCGCGAGGCGGCGAACCTCCGCAAGAGTGGCCATCGATGAATCACCGGGTGTGCTCATCGCGAGGGCTCCGTGCGCCACGCCGTATCGGAGCGCATCATCTGCCGGCATCCCTTCGAGCAGTCCAAAGATCACTCCAGCGGCGAACGCGTCGCCGCCGCCTACCCGGTCGAGAATTTCGATTGATCGCATCACATCGCTCGAGATGATCGCACCGTCGGCCCAACAGGCGCCGCCCCAGTCATTCTGCGATGCCGAATTGATCGTCCGAATTGTCGACGCGATCAGCCGGAGATTCGGGAATGCCGAGGCAACCTCATCGAGGGCGGCTAGGTCGCCCTTCCCCCAGGAATCCTCTTGAGTGGAACCCGCTTTACGAACTTCGACGCCGAGCGCCTCGACGAAGTTCTTCTCGTTCCCGAACACGACGTCGCACAGGCTGACAAGGCGCCGATTCACTTCGACAGCTCGCGCGTCGCCCCCGTTGTCCCCCCACAGAGAAGCGCGGACGTTGACGTCGTAGGAGACCACCGTTCCGGACCGTCGCGCCGCAAGCATCGCTTCTTCGGCGACGTCGACCGTTGAAGGTGAGAGGGCGGTAAAGATCGAACCAGTGTGAAGCCATCGCACACCGCGGCGCGTGAACACTTCATCCCAGTCGACGTCGCCCACCTTCATCTGGCTGGCGGCGGAGTTTGCTCTGTCCGAACATCCGACGGCGGCACGAGGACCGAAGCCACGCTCGGTGAAATTGAGCCCATTGCGAACGGAACGGCCGATTCCGTCATACGGCACCCACCGCAGCCACGTCAAATCCACGCCACCTTGTCGCATGAGCCCTTCGACGAGTCGGCCAATCGGATTGTCTGCGAGCGCTGTGACGACAGCGGTCCGCTCGCCGAAACAGTGACGCAAACCCCGCGCGACGTTGTACTCTCCTCCTCCCTCCCAAGCTCGGAACGATCGGGCCGCATCGATCCGCTCCTCACCGGGGTCGAGTCGCAGCATCACCTCGCCCAGCGCCACGACGTCAAAGTCGCACTCTTGTGCTGAACGCGCGACGAACGCAACGTTGCCCGGTTGGGTCAGCTCAGAGGTCACTGCGAACCATCTCTACGATGTCGAGCGCCCTACGGGTGAGCTCAGTGATCTCGTCGAACCTGCTCGCCGCCAGGAGTTCCGAGGCCGCCATCCAACTCCCACCGCAGGCTGCCACTTGGGGCAGGCGCAAGTAACTTTCAAGATTGGTTTCACTGATCCCACCGGTCGGGACGAAGCCGACATCCTTGAATGGTCCGGCGAGCGCTTGAAGGAAACGAACGCCGCCGGCCGCCTCGGCCGGAAAGAACTTGAGCAGGTGCGCGCCAGCGCGAAGGGCCCGAAGGACCTCCGTCGGCGTGCAGACGCCGGGAATCACGAGCACGTCGTGTGTCAGGCAATAGGCGATCACCTCCTCATCGGTGCCGGGGGAGACAATGAAAGACGCGCCAATCTCAACCATCCGGCGCGCGTCATCGAGGCTGCGGACAGTGCCGGCCCCCAGCAAGGCGTCAGGATGTCGCGCAATGAGTTTCTTGAGGGCGACGCCAGCGTCGGGCGTTCGCAAGGTAATTTCCGCGACGGCGACGCCACCCTCGCTGAGCGCCGCGAACAGGTCCTCCGCCTGATTGACGTCCTCGAGCTCGACGACGGGCAAGACGCCGTAGAAGCGCAGCCGCTCCTCGACGAGGCCGACGCGCGTCACCGGGCGCACCCCCATTGACGAAAAAGCCCTCCCGTGATCGACGTTCGACGGAGGCAACTGTTTCATCTTGCCAGCCACCCTCCATCCACCGGCAACACCACACCACATACGTAGTCCGACGCCGACGAAGCCAGGAAGAGGGCCGCGCCCGCGATGTCGAGCGCTTCGCCCCACCTCCCAGCCGGAATGCGGTCAAGGATCGATCGACTTCGCTCGGGGTCGGCGCGCAACGCTTCGGTGTTATCCGTCGCGATATAGCCAGGGGCAATGCCGTTCACGTTGACGCCTTTGGCGGCCCATTCATTTGAAAACGCCTTGACGAGTCCGGCGACACCATGCTTGGACGCCGTGTATGAAGGCACGAGGATCCCCCCTTGGAAGGAGAGAAGCGAGCTGGTGAAGATTACTTTGCCCGCACCGCGCTCGATCATCGTGCGTCCGATCTCACGGGTGAGAATGAAGGGCGCGGTGAGATTGGTCGCAATCGTGCGCGCCCACATCTCATCGGTGTGGTCCACTGCCGCAGCTCGCACGATCGACCCTGCGTTGTTCACCAAGACATCAATCGGTCGAGAACGCTGGGTCAGGCGCAAGGCCAGCTCGTGTACCTGGCTCTCGTCAGAAAGATCGGCGCGGACCGCCTCAAACGACCGTCCGAGCGCCTCAATCGATTGCTGCACCTCCGAGCCCGAATCTTCCAGCTGAGCGCTCACGCCGATGATGTCGGCTCCCGCAGCGGCGAGGAGCTCGGCGATTGCCCGCCCGATGCCCCGACGCGCGCCCGTGACGACGGCGAGCTTCCCGGAAAGATCGAATAACCCCTCGATTCGCTCAGATGTCTCGCCGCTCGTCACGCCGGCACCCCGCAATCGACGAGCACCTTCATCGCCTGGCCGGCCCGGAGTCGCTCGAAGGCCGCCGGAGCCTCGGAAAGCGCGACGACGTCGGTAATCAACGCGTCGGTCGGAATGGCCCCACTACCGAGTAATCGCAAGGCCTCTTCAAAATCGGCACGCTCGTAGACCCGGGCGCCGACGAGCGTCAATTCTCGCCAAAAGAATCGAAAAAGGTCCACCGGCGCAGGGCGCGAATGGATCGCAACGAGGGTGAGTCGACCCCGAGCGGCCAACGACATGACTGCCGCCTCCACTCCTGCGACCGACCCGGAGACTTCGAAGCTAATGTCCACACCGGCCCCCAGCGTCCAGTCGTCGATGACAGAGGCCAGGTCGTCAGCCGGGTCGACGGTGCGCAGCCCCACGCTCTCCATGTGCTGTCGACGTTGCGAATTGGGCTCGCTCACCAGTATCTCGCCACCGGCCGCCGTCGCGACGGACGCTATGAGCAGTCCAATCGGTCCTCCGCCGATGACGAGCGCTTTCTGTCCGGCCCGAAGCTCGGACCGACGAACGTCATGAGCCGCTACGGCAGTCGGCTCGGCGAGCGCTGCCTCCTTCAGGCCCAAGTCGATAGGGACGCGCACGAGCGATCGCTGCGGAACGTTCCAATAATTCTGCAGCGCGCCAGGTGAATCGATCCCAATGAAATTCAACCGATAGCAAATGTGGGCGCATCCGCGTAGGCACGCCGGACAAGTTCCGCACCAGTCGAGCGGAACGACCACCACCTCGTCGCCCGGCGCCCAATCTGCGACACCGTCACCCACCGCGGTAACCGTGCCGGACATCTCGTGTCCGAGAATCGCCGGGAGGGTCACCCTCGCGTCCATGTCGCCATCAAGTACGTGGAGGTCCGTTCCGCAGATACCCACGTAGGCGACCTTCAACTGGACTTCTCCGAATCCGGGCGGGCGCCGTTCGACGTCGCGCATCGCGATCTGACCATCGCCCTCATAGCACGCAGCAAGCATTCTTCCCACTTTCCTTAGTTTCGACAACGAATCGATAGCGCGCCGCGACAGGGACTCACGGGTTTCAGGTCGATGCGAGTGCGCATCACGACCGGCCGCGTGTTGTCGCACCGTCGGGTATTCTCGTGCCGAGAATGCCCCCATCGACGACGAGGTCGGCCGCCGTCGTCGAACCGGCGTCAGGCCCCGCCAGATAGCAAATTGCCGCGGCGATCTCCTCCGGCGATACCAGTCGCCCGTGTGGCTGGCGCGCCACCACGCGTGCTCGTTCCGCGAGCGGATCTCCGGCGGCGTCGAGTAGACGATCGATCCATGGGGTGTCGACGGTTCCGGGGCTGACCGAATTCACTCGTATCCCTTCGCGTAAGTGGTCGGCTGCGAGCGCCTTGGTGAGCGCGAAGACGGCGCCCTTGGAAGCCCCGTAGGCGGCGCGACGGGGTGCTCCCGTTAAAGCGACGAATGACGCGATATTGACGATGGAGGCGTGCGGGGACCGGCGCAGCGCGGGCAGGGCTGCGCGTGTCACTCGCATGACGCCGAAAACGTTCACCTCGAACAAACGCCGCCATTCTTCGTCCGCCGATTCAGGACGCTCCTCGACCGAGCCTTGCAGCCCCACTCCGGCACTATTGATCAGCACGTCGAGACCGTCGAGATGCTCGACCGCGGCCGACATCGCAAGGCGAACTGATGAGTCGTCGGCGACGTCGCAGTCACGCCAAGCGATTCCCTCAGTGTCGCCCGGACGCACTAGGTCAAGCGAGACAACCCGCCCTCCTCGTTCAAGGAAACGGCGACCGGTCGCAAGACCGATTCCTGAGGATCCCCCGGTCACGATGATGCGCCAACCGGAAAACTCTCCGGGCTGGTTCGACGCGCTCGCTTGACGCTGCCCCTCGTTCATGTCTGCCTCAATCCGTAGCAGTAAATCGCGGTGCCGCCGCGCAAGGCCTCCCGCTCATCGTCACTCAGTTCATCGGTCAGCTCGAGTTGAGCCTGCGCGACCCGGTTGTAGCCCCCTGCCACCTCGCAGATCGGCCAATCGCTCCCGAACATTAGTCGGCTGACGCCGAAGGCCTCGAGGGCAATGGCAAAGGCAGGGCGCAGGTCATCGACCGTCCAGGGATACCTGTCGCCCTGTGCTGGGTAGAGCCCAGACACTTTCGCGAAGACGTTAGGGCAGGCTGCCGCGCGCGCCAAGAGCTCAGACCATGCAGTCAGATCGAGACCAATGGGGGGCTTGGCGAGGTGATCGATTACCAGTCGTAAATTGGGATGAAGTTCGGCGAGAACCGGGACGTGCTCGAGGTGGCGTGCCAGCACCGCCACCATGTCGAAGGTCAGGCCTTGGTGCTCCAGCACCTCAAGGCCCTCTTGCACTTCTGGACGCACAATCCAGTCAAGATCTGGCCGGTTATGGATTAGCACGCGCACGCCGACGAGCTTGCCGGATCGGCGTAGTCGTTCGATGGCCTTTTCGAGCGCGAACGGGTCGTCCAAGGGCGCCCACGCCACGACGCCGGCGATCTCGTCGTGGCACAAGGCGATCTCAACCATCAATTCGTTGTCAGCATCGTCATCCTCTGACTGCACGACGACCGTGGCGTCAACACCGTTGGCGTGAAGGTGCGGTGCCAGATCGTCGAAGCCGAAATTTCTATCGAGTTCGGGATAGTGGGACGCGAGCCACGGATAGGACACGCGCGCGGGGTCCCAAAAATGCTGATGCGCGTCGACGACGGTCACGTCTCCCCTTGACGCTCAATCACAGCCCGGTGAACCAACTTCGTTCCTTCGTCGACCCCCTCATTTGAAACGGAACACCAAAAAGCCTCTACGCCTCGCCGCGTCGTACTTGTTGCCGATGGCCGCACGTAGGTCAAAAATGCCGAAGGGACGAGCACGGCGTTCTCTTCAGGCGGGCCACTATTCCGAGTTAGTTTCATTGTCCCGTGATCCGCACTCCCGACACGGCGTCAAACAACAACATGGCGTCATCCTTCACGCGCAGAGTGATCCGGTCGCCGCTCTTGACAACGACGGTCGGAGCGACGCGGACAACAATTTCCGGCGTGACGGTCATCGTCTCGCCCGACTGATCGGCCATTCGAGAATAGATGTAGGCCTCGGCGCCGAGTTCTTCCACGAGCGTGACGACGGCCGATATCCCGCCACCCTCGCTCGTGAGCTCGAGCGCCTCCGGCCGAAGACCTACCGTTACTGGGCCCTTGCGGACGGCCTGCTGGTACTTCCGCGGAAGCGGGACGACGGTTGGTCCGATCTGAACTCCGCTCTCGAGGATCGTGGCGTTGAGCAGGTTCATCGCCGGGGAGCCGATGAACCCCGCAACAAAGGAGTTGACGGGCGCGTCATAGAGCACGCGGGGCACGTCAACCTGCTGGAGCACACCGTCTTTGATCACCGCAACCCGATCGCCCATCGTCATCGCCTCAACCTGATCGTGGGTCACGTAGAGCGTCGTAACGCCGAGTCGGCTCTGCAGTTCGGCGATTTGAGACCGAGTTGAAACCCGCAACTTCGCGTCGAGGTTTGAGAGGGGCTCGTCCATTAAGAACACCTGCGGCTTTCGAACGATGGCTCGACCCATGGCGACGCGCTGGCGTTGACCTCCCGACAGTTGACCCGGCTTTCGCTCCAGGTAGTTCTCAAGATCAAGTATCTTGGCCGCCTCACGAACGCGGGCCGTGATCTCCGACTTATCCAGCTTGGCCATCTTCAACGCGAAACCCATGTTTTCTGCCACGTTCATGTGCGGGTAGAGCGCGTAGTTCTGAAAGACCATCGCGATGTCTCGGCTGCGCGGCGGAAGACCCACCACATTCTTTTCGCCGATGTAGATTTCGCCTTCGTCAACTGGCTCGAGACCGGCAAGCATGCGAAGGCTGGTCGTCTTCCCGCAACCTGATGGGCCGACAAGTACAACGAACTCACCGTCACCGATTTCCAGATTCAGCCGGTCGACCGCCTTTCGCTCAGTCTTCGGATAGGTCCGGGACGAATCTTTGAATGTCACAGTGGCCATGCGTGTCCTTTCAAACGGTCGAATGCAGAGGTGACGTAGGCGCCGCGACCTCGGGCTTCGAGTTCGGCCGCGCGCTCAGCAGGGCTAACCCAGGGGAGTTCGCGTTGGCGGCACGTGGCTGGGTCCGTGCACGACCGTGATTGGCCTGCAAAGGAGGCGATCGAACTGACGTCACAGCATTCGCGGGTCTCACCCGATAAGGTTCGCCACTCGCTGAAGCCAATCCCGTCCGCCGACGTCGGTTCCACATGCACTGTCTTGGTCATCTCTGATCCCTCTCCTATAAATCCGGACATTGAAAACCCGAAGTCCACGGGCCTGATCTGATCCACGCCTCTGCTCATGTGTCGTCCTATTCCTTGGTGGCGCCAGCGAGCATTCCCTTTACGAGGGTGCGCTGCGCGAAGAGGAAGACGATCGCCACCGGCGCGATTGCAA
>Ga0187887_10001956_pt1 | contig 17103 bp, 15 predicted proteins | sample June2016WEW_7_10_FD_132977 | JGI IMG/M metagenome (GOLD analysis project Ga0187887, IMG submission 132977) | Peatland microbial communities from SPRUCE experiment site at the Marcell Experimental Forest, Minnesota, USA - June2016WEW_7_10 | ecosystem: Environmental > Terrestrial > Soil >...
ACTAGCCGCCCTCGCCTGTCCGTTCGAGCGCAGCTCGACTTCTTCTCTTCTAAGCGCCCCAAAAATTTCTACCGCTCCTTACGTCCGTAACTGGAGCACCGGCTCGTGCAATGGCAAGATCGATCCATGGTAAGAAGAGTCACGGTGAGAGAGTTAGCGTATTGCATTGCGGTATCAATCTTGGCCGCAGCTTCAGCCTCGGCGTTGCCCCGCGAATCCCCCGCGCCCCAAACCGCACGCCAGGCGCTGATGGAGATGTTCAACGGCAAGCAGAGCAGTTTTATGAGCCATTTGCCCGCCGCCACGCTGGCAGCCCTGGAGAAATCGGGCGCCCTGGCAACCATGCAGCAGTACTCGGCGCTGGCCGGGCATATGCAAACCCAGAAGGCGGAGGGATCAAGCTTCGAGACCTTCGAAACCGGGTCTGTAATGCTGGCCCTCAGCGATGGCAAAGGGAAGATGTTTCAGGTCGTGGTGGACAAGGATTCCTTGCAGGGAGATGAGGATTCGATTGAAGTCTCGTTCCATAGTTACAAAGAGCAGGTGCTCCAACGAACTCCGTTTTTGCCGCGTATGACATTTGTGATGAAGTCGGAAGTCGGCGTATGGAAGCTCAACGAGATTGAGTTCACCATGCGCGTGCCGCTGGCCGATCCAGATTTTTTGAACAGTATCACGGAAGGCATCAAGGCGCGAATGTCGGCGGCGCCGAAGCTTTCTTTGACCCAGGGCGGGGCGGCGCAGAACTCGATGACTCAGAGCTCGACGATGCCGCCCGCGCTGGCTCAGTTTCCGTCAACCTTGGGCAGCGATGCGTCGGTGTTGGGCGCGATGCGCAGTATTCTCACGGCTGAGGACACTTACAGCCGCAGTTATCACGCGGTCGGCTATACCTGCACGCTCTCCGATCTCGATGGCTTTGGCGGCGGCGAGGCCAACGAACATCAGGCGATGCTGATTCCAAGCGGCCTGACCGGCGGAAGGAAGTTTGGCTATGTGTTCGCGCTCTCGGGATGCTCGGGCAATCCGGCGACCGCATTTCGTCTCACGGCCGCGCCCGCGAGAAATAATTTAGGACGAAAGGCTTTTTGCTCCGACCAGTCGGGAGCGATACGGTATACGGTGGATGGAAACCCGACGACGTGTTTAACGAGCGGCGTTCCTGAACCGTGAGTGGCCCGGGGACGTCAGGCGTTAGGCCTCAGACCTCAGGCTGCGAAGTTTGAAAGTACGGAAGCCCGAGCCGGAAGCCCGTCAGCCACTCTGCTGCTTGCGCACCGACGTGCGTAATTCGGTCACGATTTCGCGGGCGGCCATGATCGCGGCAGCGTGCTGATCTGGATTAAAAGAAATAGCGCCTACGCGAGCATGTCCGCCGCCGCCGTAGCGCTCGCAAATTTTCGCAAGGTTTACCTGTGGCTCTTGCGGCGCCCACGGATTCGATCCCACCGACACCTTCACCCGGAAGCTGCTCTTGCTCAGGCCGACGCTGTAAATCGACTCGGGATGCAGGTAATACGGAATGAATTTGTTGTAGCCCTCGAGATCCTGATCGGTGATGTCAAAAAAAATCGTTCCGTCCTTGCATTCGGAGCGCTGGCGCAGAATCTCCATGGAAATTTCGTGCCGCCTGAGCAGCGGAGGCAACAGCGGAGCCACAAAAGGCTCTTCGAGAATCGCAGCCAAAGGCTGGGTTGCAATCAGGGGAATCAGGTTCGGAACGAAGCGCTGGTCGGGAGCCGACTCGATCACCATGGTCAGCTTCATGGCGGGTTCGCGCATCTCGACCGCGGTTTTGGCGTCGGAATAAAGCGCGCCGTCGATGATGTCGGTCCAGTGCACCAGATCGGCGACCGGCGCGGGATCGAAACCAAAACGCTGCTGCGCGATCATGGCGATAAAACTGGTGCAGGATTTGAACGCCGGATCATAAAACTTGCGGTTACTCTGGTCGCGCTCGAAGTGGGCGGCGTCGGCGGGAGAAAGAAACGCGCTCTCGTGGTGGTCGAACCACCAACTGATGCGCGGCGAACTGGAATACTTGAAGTCGACGATCGCGTTCTCGTCGCCGGTAAAATCGGCTTCGTTGAAGAGCGTCCCGGCCCGATGCAGCAGGCCGGAGAACATGAAGTCGGCATCGCCGCGGATGCGCTCGCGATAAAAACGAGAGAAGAGCGCGGCCGAGGAAGCTCCATCGAAGCACTTGTCGTGATAAAAAACTCTTACTTTCAAAACAATCCCCACTCCTAAGGAATCGCCTTCGCCCGCCTTGAGCACTTCGAAGGGAAAGCTAATAGGAATGACAGCTTAGGGGAAGAAAGTCAAGCGGCATGTCGCCAGGTCGCCAGTCGATCCGATCGATTCCGCGGATCAGATCGAAGTGGCGGTCAACGGCTTAAAGGGTGAAGGAATACTGGCGGCAAAGCGCGGCAATCCAAACGTCATTGGAGGAAATCGGAGTGCCCGCTCTTTTGAGTTCTGTCCGTATCGCAGCAAATTTACGCGGCGCCGGCTTGCTGCTCCGCGATATCCCCAATCACCGGCAGCTTGAACATCTGGCCCTGATTCGCTTTCAGCACCAGGATCAGCCAGACCACAAAACCAGCGATGCCGACCAGCGGCCACATCAGCAGGGTGAGCCATCCCAGCAGCGGGAGGTGAACGAGGATGTGCAAACCAAACCACAGAATCCACCACGCGACGTTGAAGAGAATGCACTGCCAGGCGTGAAAGCGCACGAAGCGGCTTCGGTTGTAGGGCGCCAATACCAGAAAAATAATGGCCGGAATTATGGTGAAATAAGCCAGCATGCCGGCGACGTTGTCCGCCAATCCGGGGCCGGCGGCGACAACCGGAACCGCAGCGCGTCCGCTACAGGCCGCGCACCGGGTCGCGCCATCGGGAATCTGCGTCCCGCACATGTTGCAGAAGGCCATGGGTAGTTCCTCCGTTTGCCCGTCGAATCGCAAACCGCTTCGCCGCGCGTCGATCGCGCTTGCAGCAGCGTTGCGGAAAGGTATCAGAAAGCGGGGGCGGAGGCAATCAGAGATCAATCCGCAGCCCGCCTCTCTGCATAGCCGCCGACGAGCGGAAGTTTGAACCTCTCGCCCTGCAGCGCCTTCACCACCAACACCAGCCAGATAACGAACAACCCGAGGCCCACCAACATCGCCGCCAGCAGCACCAGCAGAGGACCGAAGGACGGAACCATCGCCAGACCTATGCTGGCAATCCGCAACACAGCCACCGCCACAATCACTACGAGGAACAAACCCACGCATTGCAAAGAATGAAAACGCAGGAAGCGGTTGCGCCGGTAAGGCTCGAGCAACAGAAAAATAATAGCCGGGATGAAGGTGCAATACGCGAGTGCGCCGGCGACGGATTCCGGCAGCACGCCGACATGGCCGCGCGCCGGCTGGCCCGCGCCCATGGCGCATCCGCAGCCGGGACAGAAGGCGGCACTTTCAGGCATGGAGGCGGCGCAGTCGGGGCAAGCGATCGGCATCGAGGAGGGCAACCTGTTGAGGCGCACCTTATCAGAACGCAGGCCGCGAGAGCAACCCGGTCAGAATCCGAAAAGTCTCACCAATCCGGGCGACGCGGCAAGCCCGGCTCCCCTCCTGCCGTGATTACCGTGGCGCCGGAGTCATGTGCTGATAATCCCCGATCAGGTATTTGTTGGGATCGTAGTTAGGATCGTCGGTCTGCACGAACCTTCCGAAGCCGTCGGTCCAATGATAGTCGGAGTCACCCGGGCATAATAATCGCCTTGCATTTTCTTGATCTCGCCAAAGGGCTTCTGCCTGCCCGGATTGTTTTCGAGCGAAGTTGCTACAAATCTCAGCAGCGGCCGCACTGACTCCAATTTGCCCGACTTCGCCCCATGCTGTGCACCATGAGCAGCATGCGAGGGTATTCGCTGATCTGAAAGCGCAGGTTGGACGAGGGAATCGTCTGCAGCGTGGTCATAAAGCCATAGCACTCCTCATCCACCGGGCTGCCGTCAAGCTTATAGTGCGCGCGCATGCAGATGCTTTCGCCCTGCGGAGCCTTATCGAAAGCATGGGGAAAGGCCTGCGGCAAGTTTTTCACCGGCCGCGAGCCCGTGATGCGCAGGTTACGCGCGCGCGAGTGCGATTGCCGCGCGATTCCATACCGCGCGCCATAGCCTCGGGCAGCGTGATCTGCACCACTACCGAATTGCGACTCCGCTTGTAGTATCCTCGGCTTATCTATATTCTGTTGCACGCAATTGTCTTCCGCCAGACCGCGCCGCAGATGCGACAATTCATGAACTCTAAACTCATCCCTTTCGGCTGCGCCGCTCTGTTGCCGACGGCGCTCGTTTTCGCCCAGTCCGCCAGCCCGCCGGCAGTCCCCGCCAATCGCGCCCCCCAGTATTCGGTGCAGGGAACCGTAGCCTCCGCCACGGGCTCCCCGCAGGCAGCGGTTTCCTACAGCTCGGTGACCCAACTGAACGGCTTGCTCGCGCAACTTGAGGACACTTCCAAAACCACGCAAGTCGATCTGGCCAAACTCCGCATCGAACGCTGGAAGACGGATTCCGGTTCCAAGAAGCGCTCCCTCAACGACTTGGATTCCATCCAGCGCAATCTGCACGACGCTTTGCCGGAGATGATCGCCCAACTGCGCAACTCCCCGGAAGATGTGCCCGCCACCTTCAGGCTCTACCGCAATCTCGATGCGCTATATGATGTGCTTGGCAGCGTGGTCGAATCGGCCGGGGCCTTCGGATCGAAAGATGATTTTCAATCGCTGTCGAATGATCTGAGCAGTTTCGAGGGCACGCGCAAGCAGATCGCCGCTCGCATGGAGACTCTGGCCACTGCGAAAGAACAGGAAATTATCCGCCTGCGCGCCGACCTGAAGACAGCTCAAGCCGCAATCCCGGCCGCGCCTCCCAAGAAAGTCGTAGTCGACGACAACGAGCCGGTAAAAAAGCCCCCCGTGAAAAAGAAGCCAGTGGCGAAGAAGCCGGCAACAACCCCAGCGCCGGCAGCGGGGCAGACTCCTCCTCAATAGCGGCCTCCGGCATCCGGACAATCCGCACCTGTTTCCCCCTGCGATCCTCTGTGCCCCTGTGCTCAAGGCCGTTGGGTTCGCCCTCAGCGGGTCGGTTCGAGCGGAAAGTCAGGAAGCCGGAAGCCCGGAAGCCGGGTCAAGAATCTGTTACTCTTTTTCCCGTATCAACATGGCATTCATGAGCTCCCAAGGCAGCATACCCGCGGCTATCTTCGGCCTGATCATCATCGCCGTGGTCTTGCTGGATGCCTTCGAAACCGTGGTCCTGCCCCGCCGCGTCACTCGCCAATTCAAGCTGACGGCTTGGTTCTACCGGCGCACCTGGATTCCCTGGAAGAAGATCGCCGGCCACATTTCAGGTGGGACGCGACAACAAAGCTTCCTGGGATACTTTGGCCCCCTCTCGCTAATCATGCTGCTCGCATTCTGGGCCACCATGCTGATCCTGGGTTTCGCCTTGCTCCAATACGGGGCTGGGCGGCATGAAGTCTTGGGCAACGAGCCCATCACGTTTTCGAGAATCCTCTACCACAGCGGCGAGACCTTCTTCACCCTCGGCTATGGCGACATTGTTCCCACCTCGAGTCTGGCTCGGTTGCTGTCCGTGCTGGAAGCCGCCATGGGATTCACTTTTTTGGGCGTGGTGATCGGCTACCTGCCCGTGGTCTACGCCTCTTTCTCGCGGCGCGAAATTCAAATCTCGATGATGGACGCCCGCGCCGGCTCGCCCCCAACCGCGAGCGAGTTGCTTGTTCGGCTGGCCGGTAGCTCCGAAGATCCGACGCTCGATCAAGTCGCGCTCGATGAAGTTCTACGCGACTGGGAGCGCTGGGCGGGCGAGCTACTCGAGAGCCACCTTTCCTATCCGGTTCTCAGTTTCTTCCGCTCGCAGCATAGCAATCAATCCTGGCTGGCGGCGTTGACCACGATGCTCGACGTCACCTCCCTACTGCTAACAGGGATTGAGGGAGTGCATCCCGGCCAGGCGCGCCTCACCTTCGCCATGGCGCGCCACGCTGCCGTGGATTTGGCCCAGGTCGTCAATGCCCGCTACGACGCGCTGCAACCCGAGCGCCTCACCGACGAAGATTTCATTGCCTTGCAGGAAGCGCTGGCCGCGGCAGGCCTGATCTTGCGCAGCGGCGAGGACGCCCGCCAAAAGCTCAACAAGCTGCGCCCCATGTACGAGCCTTATGTCCACGCCATGGGCAAAGTCCTGATGCTTTCGGTCCCGCAATGGAAGCACTCTCAGAAGCTCAAGGACAACTGGCAGGCTGGCCCCTGGGATCGCGCCATCCAAGCCAAGGGCTTAGCCGTGCTGAATCAGAAACCCGCGCAACCGCGGCCGCTCGACGACCACTTCTAAGAATCGAGTCATTGAGCCATTAAGTGATTGCTTCATTTCGCAGGCGGCGTCTGATTTTCCCATCGCTGATCACCCGATGGCTCAATCGCTTAACGGCTTCTGGTAAGATCGCGCTTTCATGGAGAACATTGGCGAGAACGTGGTGCGCATCGAGGCTCAGGCCCTGTGCGCGCTGGCCGACCGCATTGCCGGCCCCATGGCCGCGGCGTTTCAGCGCGCCGTAGACTTGATGTTCTCTTGCCAGGGCCGCGTCGTAGTCACGGGCATGGGCAAGAGCGGCCTGATCGCGCGCAAAATCGCCGCGACCCTGAGTTCCACCGGAACCCCGGCCTTGTATCTCCATCCCGTAGACGCGCTCCACGGCGACCTTGGAATGATCGTTCGCGGAGATGCCGTGCTGGCGCTTTCCGCCTCGGGCGAGACCGAAGAAATCGTGGCGTTGCTGGCCACCATCAAGCGCCTGCAAGTCCCGCTCATCGCCATGACCGGGGACGGAATTTGCTCGGGTCCGGCCTTGAAGGGCACGCTCGCAAGGAGCATGGCCGGCAAGGGCACGACCGGGAAGGGTGGGATCGGGAAGCGCACGACTTCAGTCGTCCAGCCAAGCGCTCAAAATAAATCGGGGCTTCAGCCCCCCATGGATCGCGGACCTTCTGGAATCTCCACCCTAGCCTACGCAGCCGATGTGGCTCTAGACTGTTCCATCGCCGAAGAGGCCTGCTCGCTAGGCCTGGCTCCCACGGCCTCGACCACAACCATGCTGGCGTTAGGCGATGCCCTCGCGGTCACGCTGAGCGAAAAACGCGGCTTCAAAGAAGAAGACTTCGCCAACCTGCACCCGGGAGGAAAGTTAGGCAAACGACTGGCGCGCGTGGAAACGCTGATGCACGCAGGTGATGCCTTGCCGCGCGTGGGGCTACAAACCAAAATGCCGGATGTGATCTACGAAATGTCCCGCAAAAAGCTCGGCGTAACCGCGGTGGTCGAGGGCGAGAAGCTACTCGGAGTCATCAGCGACGGAGACCTGCGCCGCCTGCTGGAGACGCGCGGCAAAGAAGTCTTAGATCTCACGGCCAGCGCGGCCATGACAAAAAATCCGCGCACGATCGGTCGAGAAGAATTCGCCGCCACCGCCTTGGCACAGATGGAAGAAAAAAAGATAACGTCGCTCATGGTGGTCAATCCCAGCGGAGAACTGGAAGGCATCGTCCACCTGCACGATCTGTGGAGCACCGAGTTGGTCTAGAAATTGAGCAATTTTGTAATTTGGTAATTTAAAAACCTTGCCAAAGGCGAACCGGTTTTGATTTTTTAATTACCAAATTACTAAATTGAGGTTTCCATGTATCACTACGATCCGAACACCGCCCTCGAAGAATTAACCGAAGACGCCACCCTGCCCAATCCGGTGCACGTCCGCGACATGATGCTGCGCAAGCATCTCTCCGCCGACAAGTCGCTGGAACTGAACCGCCTCTTCGTCGAGTACCAGAAATTCTTCGGCGAAGCCCAAAAGCTGGGGAAAGAGATACTCAGGCAGTTGATCCGCTAGCCGCAAAGCGCGATGTGGGGACTGCACACTCCGGCTGTCCCGCGGGCGAAGCCCGCTTGTTTCTTGCCGATATTCCCACAGAGGTTAACTATGAGCACGCGGTCCTCAACTTGGCTAGGCGAAAACGAAGGCAAGTTCGTTCATGATTTATTGGGAACTCGCAGAACGCGAAAGCGAGGACGAGAGAATGATCCGATCTCCAATCCAAATCGCTGTGGATAGTGGAATCGCGGATCAGGAAGTTTCGATCCGCCTCCCCAAAGAAATCGCGATGCGACTCCTCATAACTCTTGCACCCAACTGGACTGAGCTGATAGGTCGAGTCCTCTAAGCGGGCCGGTCAACCAAGAGAACGCGGCTGGTACAATAACAAATTCCACTAAGCCACTTGCGGACGTCGACACTCGGTACTCGCGACTCGGTACTACGTACTAGGTACTAAAACTCTATGCATCGTTGGTCCCGACTCTTCATCCCCACCCTGCGCGAGGCCCCGGCCGACGCTGAAGTAGCCAGCCACAAATTCCTGGTGCGCGCAGGCTACATCCGTCAGCTAGCGGCGGGCCTCTACTCCTATCTTTTTCTCGGCAACCGCTCCTTCAACAAGATCACAGCCATCGTGCGCCAGGAGATGGATGAGATTGGCCAGGAATTTCTCTTGCCCGCCCTGCACCCGCGCGAAATCTGGGAGGCCAGCGGCCGCTGGTCTCTGATGGGCGAGAATCTCTTTCGCCTCAAAGACCGCAAGGGCGCCGACCTCGCCCTCGGCATGACCGAAGAAGAAGTCATGACCTCGATCGCCCTAAAAGAACTGCGCAGCTACAAACAGCTGCCGCAGATCTGGTACCAGATCGCGCCCAAATTTCGCGACGAGCCGCGGCCGAAATCCGGCCTGCTGCGCGTGCGCCAATTCATGATGAAGGACGCCTACTCGTTCGACATCGACGCCGCCGGTCTCGATATTTCCTACAAGAAGCACTATGACACTTACTGCCGCATCTTCGACCGCTGCGGTTTGAAATATATGGTGGTCGAGGCCGATTCCGGTGCCATGGGAGGCAAGGAATCGCACGAATTCATGGTGCGCACGCCGGCCGGCGAAGATCAGATCGTAAGCTGCGACGGCTGCAACTACGCCGCCAATCTGGAGAAGGCCACCTCCAAGCTCGAAGCCGTCGAAGATCTAAAGCCCGAGGGAGACGGGACTCCGCTCGAAGTGCACACCCCGGGGCAGAAAACGATCGAAGACGTGGCCCGCTTCCTAGGAGTCTCACCGAAGAACAAGATCAAGACCCTCGCGCTCATGGCCGATGAAAAAGATGTAGCCGGAAAAATAAAGCATCGCGCAATCGTGGTGCTCATGCGCGGCGATCATCAACTCAACCAAGCCAAGCTCGACGCCACCGTTGCCGTCGCAACCCGGCCCATGGAGGAAGCCGAGATCAAAGCGCTATTCAAATCCCCTGCAGGATACCTGGGGCCGATGGGAATCGAATGGGCGAAGGATCTAAAAAAGGATACGGATATGCCCGCGCTCTTTGTCGATAAGAGTCTCGAAGGCCGAACCAACTTGATCGCCGGCGGAAATAAGGAAGACTATCACCTGAAAAACCTCACGCCCGGAAAAGACTTCCATCCCACCGCCTACGCCGATCTGCGCGCCGTTAGCGCGGGCGAACTCTGTCCCCACTGCGGCATTGCTTTGCGCATCGATAGCGCCGTCGAGATCGGGCACATCTTCAAACTCGGCTACCGCTACTCCGAGTCCATGGGCGCGCGCGTGCTCGATAAGAACGGAAAAGAAGTAACTCCCATCATGGGCAGTTACGGCATCGGCATTGAGCGCATACTCACCGCCGCGGTCGAGCAGAGCAACGACGAAAACGGCTTCTGGCTCCCGCCCTCAATCGCCCCGTTTGAAATTGTGGTCAGCCCCACCAATGTGAAGGACGAAACCCTGCTGCAGGCCGCGGTGGAGATAGCATCCCGCCTCGAAGCCGCTGGCTTCGATGTCCTTCTTGACGACCGCGATGAACGCCCCGGAGTCAAGTTCAAGGACGCGGACCTGGTCGGTATCCCCTTTAGAATCACGGTCGGAAAGAAGGTTACCGAAGATACTGTCGAAGTCGTTCTACGCTCGACTCGCGCGGTTCACGATGTTAGGATCGGCGCGGTAGTGGAATATCTTCAAGGGGTGCTGCGAGCCCAGGCCTGAAATACGCGCCGGGGCAGCGGCGCAATCAGACTATGGGAATGATCAAATTAGTGGTTGGGTTTCTGGCGATCGTAGCGGTAGTAGTGGGGATTTTTCAGGTAGCTCCGCCCATGATGGCCAACTACAGCTTTCAGGATGACCTCAAGAATATCGCCATGGTCTCAGGCGGCAGCTCCACCAAAACCGACGACGATATTCGCACCGATATTCTACGCAAGGCAAAAGAGCACGACCTTCCGATCACCGAGAAACAGGTCACGGTTACCCGCATCAGCACGCCCGGCAACAACGCCGTCTACGTGGCCGCGGACTACTCCGTAACCATCAACATGCCCTTCTATCCCTTCGACATGCACTTCACTCCCTCCAGCGGAAATCGAGGCTTCTAGAAGCGGGCTTCGGGCTTCGGCTTGCGGGCTTAGGCCAACTGTGGACGCAGCCCGAAACCTCCATTGCATCTGCCAGCGTTGCCGAAGCCCGAGGGCCGAAGCTCGAAGCCCGAAAGCCGAAGCCCGCACTCCCGATTCTGCCAGTGACATTCGTAACCTTGTCAGCGCGTTACCTTCCTCCTACTATCGCGAAGTGAGTGAGAAATTTCTCACCCTGCGTAGGAGTAGCAACTCGGCCACACAACGCAGTTTTCGTCAACGCGAGATTAATCAGTCCAAATCTGCAAAGTTTCTGAAGCACCGAGTTTCTGAAAACGCGAACCAGAGTGAACTTTAGCTGGAGGCAGTTCATGACGATGCAAGTTCGTACCCTTTTCACCCTGACCGTGACGCTGGCGATCCTGGGCCTCGCCGGCTGCGACCGTTACAACTGCGCCACGGCCGCACAGCTGGGTTCGTCCACCTGCTCCACCGGTTCGTCCACAGTGTCCAGCAGCGGCGGCGGCGGCAGCGGCACTAACAGCGGACCCTTGGCTTTCATCGAATTTGCCGAGACCAGCGCCGTACCCAATCAAATGTCCGGGGTTGAGTTCACCGCAGCAGACGTTCTTGAACCCATTCCGAGTTTCCCCAGCACCACCTTGCCCGACAGCACCTTGGACCCTTCGGCTCTGGCAGTAGCGCAGGGAAAATTCCTGTATATGGCCGATGGATCGGCGCAGAAGATGTTCGCCTACTCCATCGACGCCAACACCGGCATTATTTCCGCCCTCAGCGGCAGCCCTTTCGCGGCCTCCTACTTGGCGGGCCTGCCGATGGCCAACGTGCCCTTGCTCTCCATGGTCACCAATCCCACGGGCACCGTTCTCTTGATCGCAGATCAGACCAATTCCCTTATCTATAGCTTTACCATCGATGCCACCACCGGCGCGCTCACCGCCGCCACGGGATCTCCTTTCCCCAGCCTCATCAAGCCCTCGAATCTCGCCACCGACGGGCTAGGCCGATTTCTCTATGTAACCCAGGGGGACATCAACGGCCAGGGTCAGTCGATGGCCGTCTTCTCCCTCGATGGCACCACTGGATCCCTTACCGACGGTGCCCAGATGGCGCTCAACATGTGGACCGTGGTCGGCGATCCCGCCGGCAAGTTCATGTTCGGAGCCGATGGCGAGGTCGGCACCAAGCCGCCCAGCAATGCGCTGGACGAACATCTCTACACCTTCAGCATTAACGCGAACACTGGAGTTCTCACCCAAGTGGCTTCTACGGTCACGGTGAATGCGCCCACCGCCGCCATCGTTCACCCCACCGGAAGCTTCGTCTACGTCTTCGGCATTGACCCGTCTCTCAATTTTGACGCCCCCGTCGAAGGTTTCGCACTCAACGACACCACCGGTGCGCTCACCGCTCTGCAGGGCTCCCCGTTCAGCGTTTTCGGAACCAACCCCTACGATGGCCAGTTGGATCCCACCGGCGCCTATTTGTTCGTCCACTCCAACGACGTCTTTGAAGTTTCTATCTTGAACACCACCACCGGCGTTCCCGGGCAGGCCTTCTCGCCCCTGCAGGTGCCCAGTAACCTGCCCTGGGTGGTCATCGATCCGTAGCCCGGTGCGATGGATGGTGAACGAGTTTGAGGCCCGCAGGCGCAGCGGGTCTCTTTTTGTTGGCGGCTAAATGGAAAATGCCGGACTGATTGGGATCGAAAGCCTGCCGAAGGCCCAGGGAACGACGCTGTGAAACCCCGAGTCCCCCGGGTTGAAAGGTTTTTGGTCTTCGGCCACTGACATTTTCATCGCCAGCTGCGAGCGGAATCGCTCAAGCCAAACTCTGGGGAGGACAGCAGCGGTACAATAGCAGAACCATAACGCGCCCAAATACTCTGGATGACTGGCAAACGCAACCGCGGACGCGTCAAACCTTTTGGCAGCCTTCACCGTCTGATCCATAAGGTCGAATCAAGAACAGAACGTGGCCATTAAGATCAAAATCCCGAAAAGCCCAAAAAAGACCGGAAAAAACGCCGGCAAGACGAGCTTCGGCCTGCCCCGCGACCCCGTCCTGCGCGCCGCTTTATTTATTTTTTTGCTGGTCGCGATCGGCCTGACCACTTTTTTTTCCTACTTTTACATAAAATATGACCGCATCATCGCCCAGCGCTTTCGCACCTCCGTATTCACCAACTCCGCCAAAATCTATGCCCTGCCTCGCACCGTCCACGACGGCGACAAAATAGAAGCCCGCGAGATCGCCGCGTTACTGCGCCGCGCCGGCTACTCCGACTTGGCCAAGGAAAAAGAGAAAGACGCTCAATCGCCTTTGGGTTGCTTCGAAGTGGTGAAAGGCGGAATCGAAATCGCCCCCGGCCCGGAAAGCTACCACAGCCCCGAACCCGCCCGCGTCGAAATCGAAGACGGCGAAATCGAACGCATCGTCAGCAAAGGCAACGATCTCTCCGCTTACGAACTCGAACCGCAACTCATCACCGCGCTCTTCGACTCCGGGCCGCGCTCCAAGCGCCAGGTCGTGAAATACACCGACATTCCGAAAGTCATGGTCGATGCCGTCCTCGCTATCGAAGACCGCCGCTTCTTCGAGCACAGCGGCGTGAACTTTATCCGCATGGCCGAGGCCGGATGGGTCGACCTGGTCCGCCAGAAGCACGAGCAGGGCGGCTCGACCATCACCATGCAACTCTCCCGCGGCTTCTTTCTCACGCCGGAAAAAACTATTCGCCGCAAGGTCACCGAGATGCTGATCGCCGAAGAGCTCGAAGAAAAATTCAGCAAGCAACAGATTTTCGAGTTCTACGGCAACTGGGTCAACCTCGGCCAGCGCGGCTCCTTCGCCATCAGCGGCTTCGCCGAAGCCTCGCGCGCTTATTTCAACAAAGACTTAAAAGACATCACCCTGCCCGAGGCCGCATTGCTGGCCGGCATCATCCAAGGACCGAGCCGGCTTTCTCCCTACCGCCATCCCGAACGCGCCCTCGAACGCCGCAACCTGGTGCTCGATTCCATGGTCGACACCCACGCCATCACCCGCGACCAAGCCGACAAAGCCAAAGCCACGCCCCTAAAGCTCGCGCCGCCCAACGTAGAAGCCAGCGACGCCCCCTACTTCGTCGACATGGTGCGCGACACCCTGATCACCAAGTTCAGCGAGCACGATCTCAACGACTCCTCCTATCGCATCTACACCACGCTCGACCCCGATCTGCAAAAGGCCGCGGCCCAGGCCGTCGAAACCGGCATCAAGCTCGTGGATGAGCAAGTCACCAAGCTGCGCAGCAAGCGGACCAAGGTCGGCAAGAAAGTCGAAACCACCGTAACCCCCGGCCCGCAAGCCCAAGTCGCGTTAGTAGCGTTAGATCCCCACACTGGCGCAGTTCTCGCGTTGGTCGGAGGCAGAGATTACGGCTTCAGCCAGCTCAATCACGCCCTATCGAAGCGCCCCACCGGCTCGATCTTCAAGCCCTTCGTCTACGCCGCCGCCATGAACACCGCGCTCGACGGCTCCCCGACCGTCATCACGCCAGCCTCCACCGTAACCGACGCGCCCTCCAGCTTCGCCTACGGCGATCAAATCTACGAGCCGCGCAACTATAAAGAGGAGTACCACGGCGACGTAACCCTGCGCTACGCGCTAGCCATGTCGCTCAACAACGCCACCGTGAAAGTCGCCGAGGAAGTCGGCTACGACAAAGTAGCCGAACTGGCGAAGACGGCAGGCATCGCCTCGGTGAAAGCCACGCCCGCCATGGCGCTAGGCTCCTACGACGCCACGCCGCTCGACATGGCCGGAGCCTACACCTCGTTCAGCAACAACGGCACCCGCCTCTCTCCCCTACTCGTCAGCTCCGTGCGCAACGCCAAAGGTGACGTGATCTCGAACTTCAAGACGGACGAACGGCCCGTGCTCGATCCCCGCATCGCCTACGTCATGACCAACATGATGGAAGGCGTAATCAACAACGGCCTAGGCTACACCGCGGTTCGCCTGCGCGGCTTCACTCCGCCCGCGGCCGGTAAAACCGGCAGCTCCCACGACGGCTGGTTCGCCGGCTACACCTCAAACCTGCTCTGCATCGTGTGGGTCGGTTACGACGACTACAGCGACCTGCGCCTGAGCGGAGCCATGACCGCCGCACCCATCTGGACCGAGTTCATGAAAAAGGCCGCCCAGCTGCCGCAATACTCCGACATGAAGGAGTTCGTCCAGCCGACCGGCGTAGTCGATGTCCAGCTCGACAAAGCCACCAACCGCCTGGCCACGCCAACCTGTCCCAACGATTACGTAGCCGCCTTCGTAGCCGGCACCGAGCCCCGCGACACCTGCGACCAGCAAAGCGCCCCCGGCCTGTTCTCCCGCATCTTCGGCGGCGGAGGCGGCGACAAAGCTCTGCCCCCGCCAGCCCCAGACGGAAACGCAGCTAGTCAAGACCAGGACCTAAAGAAAAGGAAAGGCCTATTCGGCAAAATCGTAGGCATCTTCAAAGACGACAAATCGCCAGCGCCCAAGCCTCCAGACCCCACGCCATCCCCCCCGCATTGACGCTGACGCCGTGGGATAACACGGATGGATAGAAACCTGGGACAGGACAGAACTCACTATTGCTGGAGGTAAGACAGCCCGTTTTCCCCGAATCGCGCCAGCATCGTGCCGGCCCCAGAAAGTCGTGTTTGATTACGACAGTTACCTACCAACGCTCTAAAACCCGTTTACAGTTTGAACTTCGGGTCTGTTGGCCTCGACAAGGACCATCCATGGCGCCCAATCCCTCATCCCGTCTGAGACTGTTGGTCACTTTTTTGTTCGCTTTGGTCTCTGTTCTCGGTGCGCGGGCGCAATCATCGGATGAGCAGCCTCTCGGAGACGTCGCCAAAACCCACCGCCAAAAGAAACCCGACGCCCAGGTTATCGACAACGAGGAAATGTCTCGTCGTGGGCTCGATCATGGCACGGCCAACGCGACCTTCGATTGCAATCGAGAGTGTATGGCAAAGGCCAAGCCGCTGGCTTACTGGAACTTCAGGGACGCGACCGAAAAGCAGTGGCAGGACGCGTTTGCTGGCGCCATCGCCGATTTGTCTCAGGACGATTGGGGTCACCGGCTCTTCGAAATTCGGGAAGAAGTGTGTAGAAATCCGAGTGATGTAGATTCGAAGCCTCTGAACGCCTTGGAAAACGAGATGTTTTCGAAACTTCGCCTGCAGGCTCGGTCCAAGCATATCGACGAAATGGCGGCGGCCCATCCGAATGACGCCGCAGGCACTGAAGCCCTAAGACAGTTACGTGTCGAAGGTTTGAAAACTGGCATCCTCGAAGCCAAAATCGAGATCTTCAAACACTCTTGCCCCGCGCCAGCCAACGTGCCCCGGAAGTGAAGCTTCGTCCCTTTTTGGCGCGGCCCGCCTCAAGCGCGCATAGTTGTTCAGGCGGCTAGTGGCTATTCCACGGGTGCAGAGCGATTATTTTTATGCCGCCGGGCGCCCTCTTCTGCCAAAGATCAATGTCATCTTGTCGCTTCGTCTCGTTTGCGATCTGCAGAGCCAGCGCCGCAAAGTCACCCGCATGATAGACGACACTGAGAGGATAAGGAGTGTCTTGTTGTTTCTGCGAGTACTCAGTGAAGAAATCTTCAGCCTTGGAAAGAGCGGTGTCGGTATTCGCTTCCTGATAATAGGCGATTACGAGGTTGTATTGGGACCAGTTTCTGGGAACGGTCGGGTCATTAAATGGGGCGTTATTTTCTGCCGTGAGGTGGGAGTGAATCCGATCACATGCCTCAATCGTCTGGATTAGCGCCTGTTCGACACCATGCCAATCCTTCTCGTCTGCATAAATGCCTTCCAGGCCCATATACGCCTGGACAAAGGCCTGATCGTAGTCATCGGCCGAGGCCTTGAGGAAGTCGATCCAGTGCTGTTGGGCCTGCACCGCTTCTTCATCACGGTGTAGCGCGAGCAGAACGCCGACCAATAGCGAGGTGGATTCTGGCAAGGCCTCCCGCTTCCCCTCGCTCAGGTGGTCGGAGAACCGTTCCGCGTCCAGGGCTGGCGCCAGCGCGCCTTCGAAATTCTTATCCTTAAGTAGCGCGCTGCCCTCGCGATTGGCGCAGTCGGCCAAGGCGCGATAAACGGTGTTCGCGGCCGGGTTGTCTCCGGAAGTTTCATAAGCCTGTGCGATCTGCAGCCGGGCCGCTTTCAGTGCGTAATATTGGTCGTCGGTCAATGGATCGGCAGATCGCTCTGCCTCCAGAAAATGATCGAGCGCGGCGGGATAAAGGCCATCGCCCAGGGCTCGCTTGCCGCCCTGCAGTAATGATCGAAAACGTGCCTCGTCGGCCGGCGGTTGTTTAACTTTTTTCGGCCCAGCGCTTTCTTTAGGTACCGAAGGCGGCGCCAGCGCGTAGCGAATCAGATAAGTCGATCCCAGATAGATTGCCAGCACGATCAACGTTCCTTTGGCAAACCACCTGGTACGTCTTGAGATCTCCATAGTCCCTGCCGTCGCTGAGCTACAAGTATAA
>Ga0187887_10001963_pt1 | contig 17083 bp, 11 predicted proteins | sample June2016WEW_7_10_FD_132977 | JGI IMG/M metagenome (GOLD analysis project Ga0187887, IMG submission 132977) | Peatland microbial communities from SPRUCE experiment site at the Marcell Experimental Forest, Minnesota, USA - June2016WEW_7_10 | ecosystem: Environmental > Terrestrial > Soil >...
AAGCGATCGTCGCGCTGCTCATTGATGCCGGCGCCGACGTCAATGCCCGCCACTCTGAGGCTGGCTCCACTCCACTGCATTACGCCATCATTACCAACCACGTGGAAATCGCGGAGATGCTGATCGCGCACGGCGCCGATATCCAGGCGCCCTATCGCGGCGGCGCCACCGCTCTTCACTTGGCTGCGAATCGAGGCAATCGAGCCATGCTGCAGCTTTTGCTCGCGCACGGAGCGTTGGTCAATGCCAAGGACGGGAGCGGCGCTACGCCGCTGGATGAAGCAGCATGGAAAGGGCAAGCCGAAGCGGCAGAAATTCTCATCGGCCATGGCGCGAACATCGCTTCCAGAAATCCCGAGACAGGCATGACGCCTTTGCATGAGGCCGCCTTGAAGGGACAAGTGGAAGTTGTGAAGATATTGCTCGCGGCGGGAGCTGATCTGAACGTCCGCGACACCGCCGGCGCAACGCCGCTCGACGAAGCGCTGCACTATCGACAGACCAAAGTGGTCGACGTGTTGCTTCACGCGGGCGCGCACCGTCCTGGTGAGGACCAATCCGCGCCGGCCGCGCTACACGAAGCCATTCTGCACGGCCATTCCGATATTGTCGGAGTCCTGCTGGATACCGGAGCCGATCCGAATCGAGCCGGTCCCGAGGGGTCCACACCGCTCGACGATGCCTGTCTCAAGGGCGAGAAAGGCATTGCCGCGATACTCCTGGTCCACGGCGCGCGGGTGAACGTGCGGAACAAATCCGGTGCCACGCCGTTGCACACGGCAGCGTTGGGCGGCGATGCCGAAGTAGTAAAGCTGTTGCTCGATCACGGGGCTGAGATCAACGCTCGGGACCAGGAATCCGGCGCCACGCCGCTCTCTTACGCCGCTTCCCTCGGCCGGGGCGAGGTGGTGGAGTTGCTGCTGGCCCGGGGCGCGGATCCGACCCTAAAGAACACCCGCGGCCAAACCCCGCTCGATCTGGCTGAGCAGAACAATCAAAAGGAGATAGGTGAGCTCCTGCGCCGGTATGTCAGCAAGTAGATAAGCCGGGGGCATGCCCCACTAAAGCCTTTCCCCTAGCTGCCGATATAGCACCTAGGTTGCAATTAACGGAAATATCCCCCGAGCTCGCCGACGCAGCCGACGTCCTGAGCGATCAGCTGCGCGTTCATTTGCAGCGGCTCGCCGTTTTTCTATTACCTCATGTGGAAACGCTGGATCGGCGCTTCCTGGCCAAGCTCAAACAGCGGCACGTTGAACCCAGGCAGTTCGAAACCAAGATCCGGACCGCGCTGGCTTCGCTGACTCCGGGCGCGGCGGCAAGAATATTGGCGAGCGGGTTGGCGCCGCTCAAGTTCATCGAGCAGGTGGAGTATAACGGCCGGCGCCTGGCCAAGTTGAACCTTCCGCCCAGCAGTATTGTCGAGGCGCTGCAGGAGTACGACCGTCTGCTTACTCCCATGCTTCGCAAATTGCTGCCCAACGAGTATGCGAACTTCCAGTGGGTGCGCGAGCAACTCCACTTTTGCGTCATCCTCACGCTAAACAATGCTTATTATCAAGTGCGCGAGGCGGAGACCCAGGCATTTTATGAGCTATTCCGCGTGGAACTGGAATCGCGCAATTTGGATGACCTGCTGGGCCGGTTTCTGGAAACGCTGGTGCACGTTTGTCATGCCGATGCCGGCCACCTCTACCTTTTGAACGATAAACGGAGCGCCTGGGTGCTCCGCGCCAAGGCGGAATCGCACGGCCCGTTGCGGCCCACGCTGGTGGAAGTCCGCAACCGCCCCAGCATGGTGAGCATGCTGTCTAAATCCCGGCAGATCGATCCACGAAACGTGATCGGGCATGTATTGCTGGAGCCTGGCTGGAAAGATAAGTTCCAGATGTGCTGGTCCATCCCGCTGGCCGCGAACGGACGCACCGCTGGCGTGATGCAGTTCGCATTTTCGAAGCCCTACGAATGGCTGCCCCGCGAGCAGGAACTGCTAGCCGCGGCTGCCGAGCGCTGTTTGATGGCCGCCGAAAAGGCTCGTTTGATGGAAGACTTGGCCGCCAGCGAAGAGCAGATCCGGCAACTGGCCGAACATATGTTGCACGTGGAGGAGATGGAGCGAAGGCGCATCAGCCGCGAGCTGCACGATGAAGCCGGACAATCCCTGTTGTGCATCCGGCTGCAGATGGAACTGCTGGAACAGGCGTTGCCAGTGGAACATTCCGAGTGGATTAGTAAATTGAAAGAGGCGCGCGATCTCACCGAGAGGACCATTCTCGAGATGCGGCGCCTGATCGCGGCCCTGAGCCCCGCCGTACTGGAGCAACTGGGCTTAGGAGCGGCCCTGCGACAGTTGGTAAATCGCTTCCGGCGGCTGCATCCCAGCCGGGTCCGGCTGCTACTTAGCAGTCTCCGGAGGCTGCCGCAACATACAGAAATCATGGTGTATAGGCTGGTCCAGGAATGCTGTAACAATATTGCCAAGCATTCGGGCGCCACCAGCGTAAACATTTCCGTGAGTTCCGCCGATGGATGGGTGAGACTGGCCGTTGAGGATAACGGAGTCGGATTTAATGTGGAGGAAGCGCTGGCCCGGAAAGATTCGTTCGGACTTTCTGGGATGAGAGAGCGCGTTGCCCTGCTAGGCGGCAGGTTTGAGGTACATAGCTATCTCAAGAATGGATCGGGAAGAGGAACCAGAACGGGGAAAACCTCTGTGGATAGCAAGAGAAGGAGCCGGGGGACCACGATTTCAATCACCCTTCCGGTCGCTAAGGAGCCGCCGGCTTTTAACTTGAACGAACCGATCGCCACTAAACCGATCGGGAAGGCTGCGCGGAGGCCGAAAACCCTCGAAGCGCGCGGGTCCTTCTCTACAATAAGGCGGGAGGCTGAAGCTTAGGAAAGGGATTTGAAAGCAAGAATCGGGCAAACGTTATGGCAAAGACTCGCATCATGTTGGCGGATGACCATACGCTCTTTCGCCAGGGTATCAGAACGCTAATATCCGCGGAATCAGATATGGAAGTGGTAGGGGAAGCTTCAAACGGCGGCGATGCCGTGGAAAAAGCTGCCGAAGTGCGTCCGGATGTTGTGTTGATGGACATTGGCATGCCAGGTCTCAGCAGTTTCGAAGCTACCCGTCAAATCAAGAAAAACCGGCCCGAAACCAAGGTCCTGTTCCTCACCATGTACGACGACGAAGATTACCTGGTGGAGGGTATGGAAGTGGGCGCCAGCGGTTACGTACTCAAGGACAGCCCTTCAGCCCAATTGGTTGCAGCGGTCCGCGACATCTGCCGCGGCGGAAGTTACTTGAGCCCCCGCATGCTGTCGCAACTGGTGGACGATTTCCGTTCCCGAATCAAATCGGCCAATCGCCTGCCTCGTTTCGCCACTCTCACCACCCGTGAGCGCGAAGTGCTCAAAATGCTCGCCGAGGGCAATTCAGTAAAAGAAATCGCCTGCGACCTGAACCTAAGCGTGAAGACCGTGGAAGCGCACAAGTTCAACCTGATGCGGAAGCTGGATATCCACAACAAGGCACAGCTCGTTCAGTACGCAATCCAAAAGAAAATCATCAAGATTCCTAACCTCGTCTGACGACGAGGCTTCGTCAGTTATTCGGTTATCCGGTTATTCAGTTCTTCGGTTCCAACGCCTGCGCGACTGGGAACGAAGCAAATATACCGTTCATTTCTCTCCTCGGATTCAAAGTACGCTAGCCTTCCAGTCAAACAAGATAGGAAAGTCCCCATACCTCGGCCGACAACGTCTTGAGCGCTTGGGTCAAATCCATCTCTTGACCATCCAACTCGGCGTCTGAAGATGCCACGTAGCATTCTGACGGGGCGCCGAGATCCTTGAGTTTCTTAAGGATACTCGGCAGCAAATGCTCACTCGGATTTATTCTGTGACAAAAGCGCGGGTCGAGATCCGCGAAGTGATCCAAGCTGAGTCGGATCTTCTCGCGCCCACGCTTTGTACCGACCAGCTCGACGTAGCGGCGCTTCTTGCGTGGAACGATGAACGCCTCGAATAGCGCCTTTTCTATATCAACCCCGCTGTTCCGATCCACTAGTTAATTGTAACCACTGCGATCCACAACACCACGAACTACAGAACCGAATAACCGAACAACCGAATAACCGAGTAACCTTGATTAATGGCCCGCAGCATCCTGACGGTACCGATCCAGCGCGTCGAAGACCACTCGGTCACTCCGGTTCAGGATCTGCTCGCCATCGAGGAACCTCTCGAAATCCGGATTGGCCCGAAAACCATCTCCCTCACCATGCGAACTCCCGGCCACGATTTCGAACTGGCCGCTGGATTCCTTTTCACCGAGGGTATTCTCCAAAGTTTCCAGCAGATCCACAAGATTCGGCGTTCCGAGAGCAACGGGAATCCTAGACAAGCCGGCAACTCAGTAACCGTTGAGCTGAATGCGGATGTCGAGGTGGATTTCGAGCGGCTCCAGCGCCATTTCTACACCACATCGAGTTGCGGAGTCTGCGGCAAAGCCTCCATTGAAGCGCTGGAAACGCAGGGCTGCCCGGTGCTGCCCCGCAATGCACCGATCGTGGATTCAGAGGTGATCCATGGATTGCCGGATGCTCTGCGTCGCGAACAGGCCGTGTTCGAACGTACAGGCGGGCTGCACGCCGCGGCGCTGTTTGACGCACAAGGGAACCTCGTGTTGCTGCGCGAGGATGTAGGCCGCCACAACGCGGTGGACAAACTGATCGGCTCGGAAATGTTGCACGGCCACACACCGCTCCACGACAAATTGCTGCTGGTAAGCGGACGCGCCAGTTTCGAACTGGCGCAGAAGGCTCTCATGGCCGGAATCCCGATTCTGGCCGCGGTGGGCGCTCCTTCCAGCCTGGCAGTGGAAACCGCCCAGCGCTTCAACATGACCCTGCTTGGCTTCGTGCGCGACCGCCGGTTTAACATTTATTCAGGAGCTTCGAGAATCCAATGAAACTGCGTTTGCATGGAAACTCGCTGCGGCTGCGGCTCAACCAGGCCGAAGTCGCGCAGTTCAGCAAGACCGGCTACGTCGAGGAGTCCATCGAATTTGCCCCGAGCGCGAGCCTCTGCTATATCCTCGAATCATCGTCCAAAATCACGACCCCGAGGGCCGTATTTCAGAACTGCGAACTGCGAATTCAGATCGCCTGCGCGGCGGCGAAGGAATGGGCCACAACGGACCGTGTCGGGATCTCGGGCGAACAATCGCTCCCTAACGGCAAGCCCCTTTCCATCCTGATTGAGAAGGATTTCAAGTGCATGCACGGCGACGACATCGACGCGGACGCCTACCCGAACCCGCTGGAGTTTAGGGGCTAGGGAACTGATCGAACCGCAGAATTCAGTAGTAACTGCCGCGCCCGAATTCCTCGGAAGAATCGCCGTCTCAATTCGCGATATAGTTGACCCAAGATACTTGTAAATATGATTGGCGTGTCGCCCTGGGTTGAAGCCGCAACGGTCGCGATTCTTGCAATTCACGCCGTTTGGTTAATTCGCCACAAGTCGTTTGGAGGAGCACTTTATTACAGTGCGCTAGTAATTGTAGTTGCGTTGTTTCTTATCGTCGCACATTCGAGTTCTCCGGTGGTCATAGATGGCTTTGGAGTGCTGATGCTCCGCGGCTCCCTCCTGGCCAGAATTGCGTTGATAGCCACATGTACATTCGCAAGCTTCGGCTGGCTGCTGCCGTCGACGGAGATGGGATTGAAGAAATCATCTCTCTTATTTTTCTTGGTGGTTGGCTTGGTAGTAGGAATTTGGTGCTCGACGCGGCTGTTTCCTATAAAGTTTGATGCCGAAAACACCCAGGTCTACTTCTTCGATCTTTGGTGGCCGCCCTTCTTGATCTGGCTCACCCTGTGCGCTACTGCCCTGACCACCGGGGCGCTAGTGCGAGGCGCCAACTTCTACCATATCGTTCTATGTTCAGGTGCGGCAGCCGCTTCGGTGATTGGCCTATGGCCTGCTCGCATCCATCCCTTCGCTGACCCCCAAGCAGCTACTGTTTGGAACTATGCCCTGGTTGTCCTGATCCCGACGAGTCTCGTTGTCGCTGCGTCGCGATCTCTCAACACTGCAACCAAGACAGTCTCAAGTTACGCGGAGAAGGCGTTTCTCGCGGCGGCACTCATTACAGGCGTAACGTTGGGAACTCTACACAACCGCGTGAGCGCCGTTTGGGGTGTTGTAGCCTTTTCAGCGCTACTCGTGGTCTTCTCGGGGCCCGGGATTCTGCGGAGCCTGTGGAAAGTGATGCGGATGGATGCCGGAAGTACGAGAACACTAGCAGGCAATCCTGGCCGACACCGGACCTATGCAACTCTCTGCTCGGCATTGATAATAATCGCCGGGGTGGCCGGCCTAGTTTACGTTCCATTCGGGGACAAGAGCATTGCTGCCTGGGCGGTGGTGCTTGCAGCCGCTGCGATAGGAGACCTCTTCGCCGGCACAATCCGAGGTGTCGCCAGCCTCGGAAGATCCGGCGCAGGTTACGTTTTCCATCACTTGCCGGCGATTGCTGAGAGAACTCTGAAATTTATTAGCAGGCTCGTTAGCTTCAATTCATTTTGGGCCGGAGCGGTGACAATTCTTGCCGGCATCGCGGTGCTCATCGCGCTAAGCGAAATTCCGAATGCTGGAAAGTGCATCATCGAGCCATTTAAGGTAACCCGGGACAACGCTAGGAATCCTGTAATGGGGGAGGATTTAGCAGACCGGGTAGTGAATGCCTTGAACGAGATAAAACAATTGAGCAGACCGGAGCGCGTGTTTTTCTGGGACAGCAATCATGACGGAAAGGAGTCCCTCACATCCTTCAGATTTACGGCCGTCGACACAAGCGACGAAAGCGTAAAGTCGGCGCTCATGAAGAGTAACGATCTCCAGATCGGGCCGGTACGGGTCCCTTTAAGTCTATTCATTTCCCCGGTACAAGAGCCCATGCGCGCCTTGTTACGAGTGCGGAGAATCACCGGGAGCATGCAACAAACCGAGCAGGGCTACCTTCTGATGGCAGGTTCATCTGACGGTCAGAGCTGGCAGGAAATGGCCGCCCCATCCCCTGGAGGCAGCCGAGCCGGCGCCGGTGGAGATGCGCCCGCCCCGGACGTCGATGCCGCCTGCGAGAGGTTAGCCCTTAGGATCGCCGGAAGTGAGCCTACATTTGCCGATCTCGGGATGTCGCAATCCTGGAACGCCTATGTTGCCTTTCGAAACGGCATGAAAAAATGGCGGAGCTACGTCACTGCAAATGATCTTTCAGAGCTTTTGCTGGCACGGGACGCCTTCCACGAAGCCTTCATTGCAGACCAGGGTTTCTCGTTGGCTTACTACTACTATGGGTTGAGTCTGCTGCGCCTGGGTGAAACCCGATCCGCAATCTCCGCTTTCCGGGACAGCGTTGCCGCGAATGCCAGGTTCGTCGGTGGGTCGCTCGCGCTGGCTTACACTCTATTCAATTTTGAAAAAAACTACCAGCAAGACACTGCCGCGGCCCGTGGCGTGATCGACGATTCGGCGGCCCGAGCTAAAGCCCGCAAGGTTGAGGCAGCTAGGATTTGGCGAAAGGTTCTGAACGACCCGCCCATCAAAACATCTATCAGCGAGCGCCGCGCAGCCCGAGCAGGTCTCTGCCTTTACGCGTTCGACGCAGAACTACCCGAGCCCGGAAATCCCAGCTTCTTCCTTTCCTCTTACTACTGTGCACTAGCCGACGCGGAAAACCGGGGCGAGCCTGGTGGCATGACGACTGCCGAGAAAACCATCGAAGGTGGAGTCCTCAGCCGGCTCGGCAGAAGTCAGCTGTATCATGGCAACGGAGATTACCCTTCCCGAGCCACGTGGAACTGTGGCGTGACAACAATTGCGTCGATATCCGCCGACCAATCGGTCAAGCGCTATCTGTTTCGACCTGACGATGGCCGTGCCGCGCTCGCCTACCTCCGCCGGGCGATTGCGGTGTCACCCGAAACGACGTTCTATCGGTGTCTCGCGGCTAACATCGTTTTGGCGTCGTCCAACGACCCTTCCGAAATGAACGGGCTGTCCAATGAAAGCATCTCGCACACTGAACTGGCGTTCTTGGCCGCATCGAGGGCTGGACGAATGGTTTATGCCCAAAAAGACCTACGCGAGCAGGCGGCGTACTGGTACAAGTTTGGGCTGGCTGAATACGAACAGGCAATCGAACTTGACCCCACTTCGATTTATGCGCTTAATATGTCGGGCTATACTTTTTGGGAGTGGTACGTCGATTGGCGGCAGGGATGGGTTGTTCAGGGCCCTACACATAATGATGCGATCAGCGCAGAGCGCCACGCACGGGATGCCTTGAAGCTTTCGGCTGCAAGGTCTCAATACGAGCTCGCCCCCATTCAATCGACACTGGCGGAGGTCTTGATATCCGACGGGCGTTATCGAGAGGCCATCGAGGTCCTAGAGACACTCGAAGGGAAACTCCCTCAGATACCGGTTTACAATGAAATACGCTGGGAGCTAGCTATGGCCTGCCAATGTTCTGGGAGGAGCAAGGACGCTTCCAACCTGCTGAGCAAGATTATCGCCGTTGAGTCCCGCTCGGACTTCGCTCCTTTTTCCAGGTTGGGAGAAGCGTCGCTCGATCGTAGATTGTGCGTGCCATTAAACAAAGTCGAAACCGAGACGCAGGAAATACCAAAAGGAGCAATTCAATGAAACGTGGAATTTTCCTCCGGCTGCTAATCGTATCCGTTGCTGGAATGGCGGCGGGCGCTGCCTCAGCCGTTGAGGATACGACGAAGCCCACCAACAAGAAGAAGGCAAAGCACGATTGCGCTGGAAAGAACACCTGCAAGGGGAAAGGTGGATGCAAAGGAGGGGACAACGGGTGTAGCGGTAAGAACTCTTGTCAGGGCAAGGGGGGGTGCGCGGTTCCTGTGCGAGGTGGCAGCAAACCAGGGGACGATTGTGGTCCGGATTGCTGTGTTCTGCGGAAGCCGCCCCCGGCTAGCAAAGACAGCAAAGATAATAAGGACGACAAGCAAAAGAAGTAGGGCAACAGCGGAGCCGGCCCAGGAATGACACTGCACGACGCACCTTGGTAAAATTTAAGGCGACTACTTCTTAACTGGGAAGGGGCTTGTCCATGTTTCGTTTAGACGCTGATCGCCCCGTAGAATTCTGCGATGGCTTGCGCAGGCGGGACTTCCTGCACGCCGGCTGCCTCAGCTTCCTCGGCCTCGGACTTCCGCAAGTTTTCGGGCTCCAGGCGCAAGGCGCGGTGGATAGCGAAAAGAAGGACGTCAATTGCATCCACCTGATGCTGGTGGGCGGCCCGTCGCAACTGGACACCTGGGACCCCAAGCCGAACGCGCCGGTCGAAATTCGCGGCCCCTACAAAGCCATCAATACCAACGTATCGGGCATTCAGATCTCCGAAAATTTCCCGCGCATGGCGAAGCACGCCGACAAGTATGCGCTGATCCGAAGCTGCTACCATACTGCCGCCGCAGTCCATGATACCGGGCATCAGATGATGCAGACTGGCCGCTTGTTCCAGGGCGGCATCGAATATCCGAACTTTGGTTGCGTGCTAGGAAAATTGAAAGGTTCAAAGGGCGACGTACCGCCGTACGTACTGATGCCGCGGCCCATAGGAAACACTGGCGGCAATATGCCGCACGGCCAAAACGCCGGATTCCTCGGCAAGGGCTTCGATCCGTTTGTATTGAACGCCGACCCAGCCGATCCGAACTTCAAAGTTCCGGACATGCTTCCGCCGGATTATCTAACCGCGTTGCGCGTGGATCGCCGCCGCGACTGGCGCGAGATGATTGACAAATCCGTCAGCATGTTCGAAACCTCGCAGGATGCGCGGCTGCTGGATTCCACGTTCCATCAAGCCTACACGCTGATGTCATCCGCGAAAGCGCGCGAAGCGTTTGAACTGCACAAAGAGCCGCAGGACGTTCGCGAAAAATACGGCATGAACCGCTTCGGACAGAGCTGCCTGCTAGCCCGGCGCCTCATCGAAGCCGGAGTTCGCTTCGTCACCATCAACATGTTCGAAACGGTGTTTGACGAGATTACCTGGGACATCCACGGCTCGAAGCCATTCAGCCCCATCAGTTGCTATCGCGATCTGGTGGGCCCGATGTTCGACATGGCGTACAGTTCGCTGCTGGTGGAACTGAGCGAGCGCGGTTTGCTGGACAAAACCATGGTGCTTGCCACGGGCGAATTCGGCCGCACACCCAAAGTGAATCCCGCTGGAGGCCGCGATCATTGGCCGCAATGCTGGACCATTCTGATGGCCGGCGGCGGAATCAAAGGCGGACAAGTAATCGGTGCGTCAGATGAAATCGGCGGAGCTCCGCGCGACCGTCCAACGACGCCGGGCCAAGTTGCAGCGACGGTTTTCAGCAGTCTCGGCATCGATCTAGCGACCGAGCTCCCGGGCGCAGGTGGCCGCCCAATTCCGCTGGTAGATCGCGGAACAGAACCAATCTCGGAGCTCCTGGCATGAAGTTATCCGCGTTCATCCGTGTCCATCCGTGGCTAATAATCATCCTCCCGGTCGCAGCCCAAACGCTTGCAGTCTTACCACCCGCCGTCAACCTATCGACCCCCGAATCCCGGCAGCAGTTAATCGCCGAAGCAACCGTCAGTAACCACCAAGAAGACTGGACCGCGAAAGTAAAATGGTCCAGCTCCAATCCGCAGGTCGCATCAGTGGACTCGAACGGTCTGGTAAAACCCCTCTCCGACGGCGACGCTGTCATCAGCGCCGATACCAAAGCTTTCACGCGCGTCCACGTCACTAACGCGAAAGCCCCCTTCACCTGGAGCTTCCGCAATAACGTAATCCCGGTGATGACCAAGGTCGGCTGCAACCAGGGTGCGTGCCATGGCGCGTTATCCGGCAAGAACGGATTCAAACTCACGCTACGCGGTTACGATCCGGATGTAGATTACGACACGCTCACTCGCCAATCCGTAGGCCGCCGCGTTTCGCTCGCCGATCCTGCTGCCAGCCTGATGCTGCTGAAGCCCACGTTTACTATCCCGCATGGCGGCGGCAAGCGCTTCTCGACCGATTCCATTGAGTACCGCATCCTGTCGGAATGGATCGCCGAGGGCGCGCCCGCCCCCCAGCCGAACGATCCTGAAATAACCGGCCTCGAAGTTTTTCCCGCGGCTGCTACGCTCGCAACCGGCGCGGAACAGCAGCTAGTGGTTCGCGCGAAATATTCAGACGGCCGCGTGGAAGACGTCAGCCACTGGGTGAAATATTCATCCAACAACGAAGGCGTGGCCAGCGTGGACGACAACGGACGCGTGAAGATGAATGGCCCCGGCGAAGTTGCGGTGACGCTCTGGTATTCCAGCAGGGTGCTGTACTCGCGTCTCACCGTGCCGTTTCCTAACCAGATCGCGTCCGACGCGTACGCCAAATTTCCGCGGCACAACTATATCGACGACCTGGTACTGGACAAGCTGAAGAAGCTGAACATCGCGCCGTCGGGCGAGTGCGACGATTCCACTTTCATTCGCCGGGCGTTTCTGGATGCGGCTGGAATCCTGCCCAGCGCTGAAGAAGTAGAGACGTTTCTGGCGGACAAGTCGCCCGCCAAACGCACTGCGCTCATCGACAAATTGATCGCGCGCGATGAATTCGTGGACTATTGGGCGTACAAATGGTCCGATCTGCTGCTGGTTTCGAGCAAACGTCTCAACTCCACCGCCATGTGGACTTTCTACGATTGGATCCGCGAGAGCGTCAAGCAGGATAAGCCGTGGGATCAGTTCGCGAACGAGATCTTCACCAGCTCCGGAAGCAGCCGCGAGAACGGCGCGCTGAACTATTTCGTGCTGCACAAGGATCCGATCGATCTCGCCGAAACCAGCACCGAAGCGTTCCTCGGCCAGCGCATCACCTGCGCCCGCTGCCACAATCATCCACTCGAAAAGTGGACGCAGAAGCAGTATTACGAGATGGTGAATCTGTTCACGCGCGTCGGGATCAAGAACGGCAGCGAGCCTGGCGAGAACGTGGTTTTCGCCAAGACGTCCGGCGATATTATGCACCCGCGCCTCGCGAAGCCGCTGGATCCGACGCCGTTGGATGGAAAATCGATCCCGCTCGATTCCCCAATAGACCGGCGCATCGCGTTCGACCAATGGCTCACCAGCCCGAGCAATCCCTATTTCGCCCGCTCGCTGGTGAACCGCGTGTGGGCCAACTTTATGGGCCGCGGCATCATCAATCCGGTGGATGATACGCGCGCCACCAATCCGGCATCGAACGAGGATCTGATCGCCGCGCTCACCAAAGATTTCGTGGAGCATCATTACGACGTGGATTACCTGATCCGCACCATCATGAATTCAGGCGTCTATCAGCTCTCCGCGGAGTCGAATGCCACGAATCAGAACGACAATGTTTTTTACTCGAAATACATCATCAAGCGCTTGCCCGCTGAAGTGATTCTGGACGCTTATTCACAGGTCACCGGCGTGCCCACTCCATACCCGGGATACCCGGCGGGAACACGTGCGCTACAACTTCCCGATACGCAGGTGAAATCCCAATTTCTGACGGTTTTTGGCCGGCCGGCGCGCAATGTGTGCGATGTCGCGGAACGGTCGTTTGACCCCACCATCGCGCAAGCGCTGCACGTGATCAACGGCGACACGCTGAACAAGAAGCTGAGCGCTACAGATGGTTACGTTGCTTTGTTCCAGAAGCTGGGCCTCTCGGATTCCAGAATCCTGGAGCACGTTTATCTGACCGCGTTCAGCCGGTACCCATCGGAAACAGAGAAAACCGCGCTGTTGGCTGCTCTGTCAAAATCACGCGCGACTGGCCGCGAGCAAGCGTTGGAAGACATGCTGTGGTCGTTGCTGACCAGCAAAGAATTCCTGTTCAACCACTAGATGAAACCCGTCATAGTATGAAAACTGCCGCTACCGAGCCCGTGGCGCACGCACTCTTGCGTGCCGCGTCGGCACTCGTGCCGACGCCCGGGGTGGGGCACGCCCTGCTGGTTCTCCTATCCACTCTGAGCCTCTCCGCCGCACCCACCTACAAAGACGTCAACGCCATCTTCGCCGCGCGTTGCTACGGCTGCCACGCGGCCGCTGTCAAAATGGGCAGCTTGAACCTCCAGACCTGGGATGGATTCCAGGAAGGCGGCACGCACGGCAAGATCGTGGTCCCCGGCAAGAGCGCGGAAAGCCGTCTATACCTCTTGATCACGGGAAAAGAAATGCCGGCGATGCCGATGGACGGCAGCAAGCTCAGCGCGGAGCAGATTGAGACCATCCGCGCCTGGATCGATGCCGGAGCGCCCGGGGCCGCCCCGCGGATCGAATACCTGGGGGGCGACTATACTGAGATCGCTGTCGCGCCATCCAGCTACCCCTCGCTTCTTAAAATCCAACCGCGAACTCCCGTCAAGCCACAGATCTTCGACCTCGCCTACAGCCCCGATGGCCACCTTCTCGCCCTCGCCGGCTATCAAGAAGTCCGCCTGGTGGACCCGGCAACCAAGCAGGAACTAGCTTCCCTCAAAGGCCACGCCGGGACGGTCCGCGCCATCGCTTTCTCGCGGGACGGCAAGCTGTTAGCCGCTGCCGGTGGACTCCCGGCACGTTCGGGTGAAGTGCTGATCTGGGATGTCGAGCAACGCAAGCTGCTCCACACCATCCATGGTCACGTGGATTGCATTTACGGCGTGGCATTTTCACCGGACGGCCAGAGCATCGCGACAGCCAGCTATGACAAGCTGGTGAAGCTTTTCGACATCGCGAGCGAAAAGGAAATCCGCACTTACAAAGACCATATCGACGCCGTCTATGCCGTGGCCTTCACCCCCGACGGCAAGCGATTGGTCTCGGGCGCAGCCGACCGGACCATTAAAATCTGGAATGTGGCCTCGGGCGACCGGCTCTACACATTGTCCGAACCGCAGGACGGCATCAATACCATCGCAGTGGATCCCACCGGCAAATTCGTCGCTGCCGCCGGGCTGGACAAGAGCATCCGGATCTGGTCCCTCGGCGAAAAGGAAGGAACGCTGCTCCATTCGTTGATCGCGCACGAAGACGCCATCCTGCGGCTGGCCTGGTCACCCGATGGCGCCGAATTAATTTCCTCTTCCGCCGACCGGACGGTCAAACTTTTCAGGGCCCAAGATTTGAGCGAGCTACACTCGTATCCCGAGCCCGACTGGGTTTACGGACTCCAGTTCGCTCCCAATGGAAAAACCTTCGCCATCGGCCGCTTCGACGGCAGCCTCACCATAACGCAATGAAACTGACTCTCGTTTCTCTCCTGGCACTGACACTCTCCGCGGCAACCAGCAGCGATCATCCCACTGGCAACCGCACTACGCCGCCTACGCTGAATAGCGTCTCGCCGGTAGGCATCTCGCGCGGCACCACGGTGGAATTGACCGTCGAAGGCTTGAACCTGGCCAGGGCCAGCGCGATTTATTTCAGCGAGCCCGGCGTAACCGGCAAAATCCTGCGCGTGAAGGAGCTCCCTGACCTGACCGAAAATCGCCTGGGCTCGAACGGCACGCCGTCCACCATCGATCTCGGCCCACTGCCCCCGCGCAATCAGGTGACAGTGGAAGTGGAAGTTTCGCCCGATGCCGAAATTGGGCCGGTGGGCTTTCGTCTGCTGACACCGCTTGGGACCAGCCCCGAAGGCCGCTTCCTGATCGAGCCATACTACGGCGAGAGCGCCGACAAAGAGCCCAACGATACTCCCGAGACGGCGGTGGAAACCTACTTGCCCGCCATTCTTACCGGTGCCATCTCGAAGCCCGGCGACGTGGATTACTTCAAAATCCATGTCGAGGCCGGACAGCAGCTTGTATTTCTCGACGGCGCGGCGCTGATCGGATCGTCGCTTGAGCCGATCGTGACCATACTCGCCGAAGATCAGTCCGTGGTACGCGAGTTCGGCGAAAAGGGCGGCATGGACGCCATACGTTTCGCGCATCGTTTCGACAAGGAGGGCACCTACTATATCCGGATCGCCGATTATCGGGAAAGCGGCAGCGGCGGCAATTTCTATCGTTTTATCGTGGGCAGCTATCCACTGGTTTTGTCCGCTTATCCGTTGGGCGTAGAGCTTGGCAAGACGCGCGACGTCGCGCTCACGGGTTTTAACGTTCCAGCGAAAATCAGCGCGAAGGGCGAACCGCAAGAGTTGGCCGAAGACGCGATCCTGCTTAGGCCGGAACATTCGTTCAACGAACTCAGGCTCGCGCTCAGCCGCGAACCGGAGATTGAGCCCTCGCCCGGCCAACTGGTTCCGATTCCAGCGACCATCAACGGCCGCGTTTCATCACCCAACGGCAACACCTACCGCTTTCATGCCCGCAAGGGTCAAAAGCTGATCGTCGAAGTGGGTGCGCGACGGCTCGGTTCCGATCTGGATTCGTTCCTCGAAGTGCTGGATCGAAACGGCCATCCTATAGAACGCGCGACGGTCCGTCCGGTGGTGGAAACTTCCACTACCTTGTCCGAACGCAATTCTTCAAGCCCGGACATCCGCTTCAATTCTCGCACCGGATTCAGCGTAGGCGACTACGTAATGATCGGCGGCGAAATTATCCGCATCCGAACCATTCCGGACAGCCCGGACGCCGACATCGGCTTCGACAGTTTCAACGGCCAGCGCATCGCCTATTTCGACACAACCGCAGAAGCGCATGCCATTGATAAGCCCATTTACAAGGTCCAGATTCATCCGCCCGGAACAAAGTTCACGCCCAATGGTCTGCCGCTGGTGCGGCTCTATTATCAGAACGACGACGGCGGACCAGGTTACGGCAAGGATTCGCTGGTGCACTTCACCGCGCCCGCCGACGGCGATTATCAGATCCACATCAAAGATGTTCGAGGCATCGGCGGCGAAAGCTTCGCGTATCGGATCATGCTGCGCGAGCCGCATCCCGATTTTCGCTTGAGTATTGACCCGCCAAATCCTAACGTTCCGCTCGGTGGATCGATTCCTTTGGAAGTTACGGCATTTCGCATGGATGATTTCGACGGGCCTATTGCCGTTGCTCTGGAGAATCTTCCTGCCGGATTCAAGGCAACGAGCAGTGTGATCGCGCCCGGCCAGGTTCGCGCGACGCTGCTGCTCAGCGCTGCCGCCGATGCTTCCCTCGCTGCCGCTGTCCCGTTGAAAGCGGTTGGCCGCGCGCAGAATCTCACGCACGTCGCGGATCCAGAGGACACGCTGAAGCTGATTTCCTTGATGCCGAAGCCGGACGTCAAAATGACCGCCCAGACTAAGGAAGTGGATATTGAGCCGGGCAAGACCGCCGAGATTTCGGTGGATATCGAACGTCAGAACGGCTTCGGAGGACGTGTTCCCGTGGCCGTTCTGAACCTGCCACCGCGCGTCAAGCTGGTGGACATCGGGCTCAACGGCGTGCTGATCAACGAGACCGAAACGCACCGGACTTTCAGCATCGAAGCGCTTCCGAACGCCGAGCCTATTGAACAGCTCATCTATGTGGGCGGCGATGTGGAGACGCGCTCGGATCTACAAAGCGTATACGCCGCACCGCAAGCGATTTTACTGAAGGTGAAAGCGACTCACTGAAATGGAAATGGGGCGTTTCGTAAGAAACGCCCCATCGCCGCGTCGTTCGGATTCGACCCTGGAGTTATAACGTCTTGGTCCCCTTCGCATCGGGGTTCCAAAGTCTTACCACGCCGATCTTATCACGAAATCTTCTCTGCGATCGACTTGGCTTGCAGAAACTGCAGCAAGTAATCCGGACCGCCCGCCTTTGAATCCGTCCCGGACATGTTGAATCCACCGAAGGGATGCGCGCCCACCATGGCGCCCGTGCATTTGCGGTTGATGTATAAATTTCCCACGAAGAACTGATCGCGAGCCTTCTTGATCTTCTCCGGATTCTTGGTGAACACCGCGCCCGTCAAGCCGTATTCCGAGTCGTTAGCCAATTCGAGGGCGTGATCGAAATCGCGCGCCTTGGTCACTGCCAGCACCGGACCGAAAATCTCCTCCTGGAAGATGCGCGCT
>Ga0187887_10001965_pt1 | contig 17079 bp, 22 predicted proteins | sample June2016WEW_7_10_FD_132977 | JGI IMG/M metagenome (GOLD analysis project Ga0187887, IMG submission 132977) | Peatland microbial communities from SPRUCE experiment site at the Marcell Experimental Forest, Minnesota, USA - June2016WEW_7_10 | ecosystem: Environmental > Terrestrial > Soil >...
CCTTCGCTGCTGCGAGACGAGCCGTTGCCCGTAGGTGACGATCGGTGGGATGCGCTGCTGGCAGCATTGGCGGAACATCTCGCGGCACAGCATGACCTTGCCCCGCCAGCCTGGACTGAGCTGCGGGTTTTGCGGCAGCCGTGGTTTCCCGCCGAAACTCAGGTTCAGCGCGCCGACGCCTTGGCCCGGGCTCCGGCTGCCTTCCGCAAGCACGGGGTTTACTTGTCGGCCACCGACCTTGAAGCCGCGTGACTGAGCCCGGCGACGTCCTTCTTGACCGGGCGCAGCTCGAACGGGCGTTTACAGCTTTGGGCGAGCGCTAGGCCCGGCGGGGTGTGGTCGCGGACGTGTTTGTGGTCGGAGGCGCAGCGATGGCCCTGGCTTATGACGCTACCCGGGTCACCCGCGACGTGGATTCATTGTTTGTCCCCCATGGCATCGTGCTGGAGGAAGCCCGGAACGTTGCGAAAGACCTAGGGATGCCCCCGTGGTGGCTCAACGAGCAGGCAAGCGTTTATATCTCAGGCAAGGACGATCCGGGCAAGCGCCGCGTGTTCGACCATCCGGCTTGCGGGTGACGGCGGCTTCCCCGCGCCACATCTTCGCGATGAAGGCGTTCGCCGCCAGGACCCGGGATATCGATGACCTCCGCCTGCTGGCCGGCATCATCGGAATGGACTCCTCCGACACGGCACTGCAAATATGCGCAGAATTCTTCCCTGGCGAAGAAGTCCCGCCCAGGTCCATCGCCATCCTCCAGGAACTTTTCGGCTGACCTCGTCCGCGCGGCGCTGCGCCGCGCGGACGGCCACCTGGCTGTAGTCGATCCCGACCACCGATTTCGCTCCGGCCTGCACGAGGGCGACATCATCCAGGCCATGACCGCTCTGCAGGTGCATCACCACAGGCGAGAACTGCAAAATCCCCCGCAATAGGTCACGTTCGGTCTCGACGAGCGAGGAGCCGGATATCGCCTCCGCCAGGAGATCACCGTACTCACGGACCTACTTCTCGGATGCTGCTTCCCAGGCCATTCTGTTCGCCTGCGTCATGGGATCCACAACGGCAGGCTGCTGCCGGTGCCGCCGCGCGTCAAGCGCTTAATTCACCCTAGCTATCCAGCACGAATTCACCCGCCTGGCAGGAACAATTCCGGGGCCGCTGCAGCAGTCGCGGCTTGCCATCCCAGGTCACAGAGATATATGTGAGTGCAGCCGTACTCCCCGCTGTCGTCATCACCACCACACCAAGCAGCACCCGGGCTGGCGGTTGGACCAGCACCAGCCCGGCATCCGCACCTGGACCACCCCCGCGGGCCGCACCTACACCACCGGACCGACCACCTACCCCGTCTGACTTGTGCCCTGATCCTGGGGGAAGCGCGGGGCCGGGGTTTCCCGGAGGACGGCGGTGACCTGGTCGCCGGACAGCGCGGGAGCGAAGTACCAGCCCTGCGCGGTGTCACAGCCGAGCGCGGCCAGGCGGCTGGCCTGCTCGCTGGTTTCCACGCCCTCCACGGTCACGTTCAGCCCGAGGGTGTGAGCTAGGCCGGTCAGCGCCGCGATGATCGGCTCGTCGGCCGGGCCGTCGGGCCACACCTCACGGATGAATGACGCCGACAGCTTCAGCGCGTCGACCGGAAGACGGCGCAGGTAGGCCAGATTGGAGTAGCCCGATCCGAAGTCGTCGGCCACGATCCGCACGCCCATGGCCGACAGCGTCTGCAGTGTCTCCAGCGGGCGGCTGTCCGCCTCGACCAGCGCGCTCTCGGTCAGCTCGAGCTGAAGCAGTTCGGGCGGCAGGCCCGTTTCGGCCAGGGTCCGGGCCACGTCGCCGACGAAACCAGGATCCTGTGCCTGCAGCGGGGAGAGGTTGACGCTGATAAACACAGCCTTACCGGCACTGATCTGCCGCCATTCGGCAGCCTGGCGGGACGCCGTGGCCATCACCCAGCGGCCCAGCGGGGTGATCACGCCGCTCTCCTCGGCCAGCGTTATGAACGCCTCGGGCGAAAGCTGGCCCAGCGTCGGGTGGTTCCAGCGCAGCAGCGCCTCCAGGCCGCACAGCCCGCCGCCGGGCAGGCTGACGATCGGCTGGTAGACCACGGTGAACTGACCCGCATCGAGGGCGGACCGCAGCGAGGCGCTCAGCGCCAGCCGGGCGTTGTCGTCGGCGTCCCGGGCCGGATCGTAGATGGCCCAGTGCCCGGGGCCCTCAGCGCGGGCCCAATCCAGGGCCCGGTCAGCGTCCTTGACCAGGTCCGCGGCCCGGGCCCCGGCTGCGGGCCGGTCAACGATCCCGATGCTGGCGGTGATGCACACCCGGTGCCCGCGAAGGCTGAAGGGCTGCTCGATCCGGGCCAGTATCTCGCGGGCCAGCGTCACCGTGGCGTCACGCCCGCCGGAATCCGGCACGAGCAGGACGAACTCGTCACCGGCGACCCGGGCCACGGTCGTCGTCGGCGCGGTGAGCTGGGCTTCCAGCCGGTGCGCGACCGCCGCGAGAAGCTCGTCCCCGACATCGTGGCCCAGGCTGTCGTTGATCGGCTTGAACCCGTCGAGGTCGAGGAGGCAGATACCGATGCGCTGACCGGGACCGACGGGATTGTCCACCGCCGCGGTGAGCCGGTCGAGGAACAGCGCCCGGTTGGCCAAGCCGGTCAGCGGGTCGTGCCGCACCTGGTGGGAAAGCTGGGCGCGGAAGATGGTCTGCGCGTCGGCCAGGGTGCGCTCGCGCAGGGCCTGGATGTAACCAGCGGCCACCGCTTCCTGAATCGCGCTGGTCCCGGCGCTTTCTGGTCCGTTCCAGGCCCGGGCGGTGTGGCGGGCGATGACGGTAAGGCTGCGGCCGAGCGCGTCCACGTCCACGAAATTTGCCGCGACCAGGGCCGCGCCGATCTCCGCCGCCCGGCGCGGCTGGAACGGAACCTCGCGGGCGCTGGCCAGCATCCGGACAGCCAGGGGGTACAGCATTTCGGACAGTGCGGCGGAGCGGGCGAAGCCGTGACCAGACGTGGCGAGCGCCGAGACCCATTCGTCCGTGAACACAACGCACGGGTCCCGCTGCGGGGCCGCTTCGGCTGGGCCGCGCCGCGCGCTTTCCCGGCTCTGCTGGTTCATGTCGGCTCCTGCCGCACGAGGGTCACGCCAATCCGTTCGGCCAGATCACCATGCGGATACCCGCTTGGCCTGATCACATTCGGCTTGTTACAAAATGCAATCGCAATAATACTTCTAGTGTCGAATGAGAGCTTGGCAGAATGTTATTCATGGGTCCCGGATGTCCGACTTCTCCTCCTTTACGCTAAACGCTTCAGGGGTATTTTCGGGCGGCAACGGGAAACCTGGCAATGGTGAAGGCAGCAGCCACCGGAACCCGGTAAGGCCGCGAACGCCACCGCGTACAGCCGCCAGCGAGCCAGCGCGTGCAGCAGCGCGGCCACCGGGATCAGGGCCAGCGGCCACCGGGATCAGGGCCAGCAGTCCCGCGCGGCCGAGATCGGCCGTGATCCTCAGGATCCGGCGGTGGCCGAACCGGTCCGCCCACGCGCCCGCGTGCACGGCGAAGATCAGGCTGGCCAACCAGATGGCGGCGGCCAGGAAGCCCATCTCGGCCGCGTCGGCGTGCAGCGCGAGGATACCGGTGTACGGGATCGCGACGGACGAGACCTGATCGCCGAACATGGAGATCGTCTGGGCGCTCCAGTACCGGCGGAACTCCCGCTGGCGGAGCAGTTCGGGGACGCGGCCCGGGGGGTTCATGGCGCGGCGGGATCGCCGGGAGCGGGGTCAGCGGGCGTAATCTCGCTGGGAATGCGGGCCGGTAGGCTGCCGGACGTGGAGCTTCGGATCAGCACCAGGAACGCGCGGTTCCAGGAGTGGCAGGCGCTGCTGGCCAACCGCAGGAAGCGGCTGCGGGCCGGGGAGTTCCTCGTGCAGGGCGTGCGCCCGATCACGCTCGCGGTCCAGCACGGCTGGCCGGTCCGGGCGGTGATCTACGCCGCGGGCCGGCCGCTGTCCGCCTGGGCCGAGTCGGTGCTGACCGACGCGGCGGCCGCTGACCGGGTGGCCATGTCCGCCGAGCTGATCCGGGAACTCGGTGAGAAGAACGAGGAGATCCCCGAGCTGATCGCCGTGGTGGCGATGCCCGCGGACGACTACGCGCGGATCGGCGTCACCGCGGGCTTTCTCGGCGTGGTGCTGGACCGGCCGTCCAGCCCCGGGAACGTCGGCACCGTGGTGCGCTCGGCCGATGCGTTCGGGGCGGCCGGGGTGATCGTGACCGGGCACGGAGCCGACCCATACGACCCCAAGGCGGTGCGGGCAAGCACCGGATCGCTGTTCGCGGTGCCGGTCGTGCGGGACGCAGCGCCCACCGGGGTACTGGCCTGGGTCCGGGGCCAGCGCGCGTCCGGCGTGCCCGTGGCCGTGCTCGGCACCGACGAGAAAGGCGAGGTCGAGGTGGCCGAACAGGACCTGACCGGGCCCGCCCTCATCGTGGTCGGAAACGAGACGAGCGGCCTCAGCGAGGCCTGGCGGGCGGCCTGCGATCAGATCGCGCGGATACCGATCACGGGTTCGGCCAGCTCACTGAACGCGGCCACCGCCGCCACCGTGCTCCTGTACGAGGCGGCCCGCCAGCGCGGGGCCCGGGTTTCCCGGGAAACCGGGCCCTGCTAGTCCGGCACGGCCTAGTCCGGCACGGCCATTTCGCCGAGCTCGGACCAGTCATCCTGCTCGACCGTCACGTTCACGATCTTCGGGGTGGCGGCCAGGTGCGGCGGCAGCGTCTTCTGCGCCTCCTTGAAGTGCGCGGAGGTCACGTGGGCCACCCCGGCGTCCTGGTCACGGAAGGCCTCGACCAGCACGTATTCGGCGGGATTGTCCAGGCTGCGGGACCACCCGAACCACTTACAGCCAGGTTCGTTCCGCGTGGCCTGGGTGAAATCACGGGAGATCTCAGGCCAGCGGTCAGCGTCCTCGGGACGCACCGGGAACTTGGCGGTAATGAAGATCATTGGGCCTCCCTGTCCAATGTTGCGGCCTGGCCAATGTGCGGCCTGGCCAATGTTGCGGCCTGGCCAACGTGCCGGTTCCCATGATCGCCCACGGGGGCGGCGGATGTTAAGCGGGCGGCCGGGTCCGGCACATATTGAGACGGGATACCGCCCAGGCCCGGGGGCGCTCAGACTTCGCCTAGGCCGATCCATTTGCCCAGCCGCGGCACCGAGTAGGACCGGAGGGCCGGCAGCAGCTCACTGACCGCGCGCACATTCGTGATCAGCCGGAGGTTCTCCTCCTTCACGAACCCGCAGTCGGCCGCCTCCCGCAGGAAGGCGTGGAAGGCCGCCCAGTAGCCGCCGGTGTCCAGGGTCGCGATCGGCTTGCGGTGCAGGCCGAGCTGGGCCCAGGTGGCAATCTCGGTGAGCTCCTCCAGCGTGCCCAGGCCGCCGGGCAGCGCCACGAAGGCGTCGGCGAGCTCGTACATCGCCTGCTTGCGCTCGTGCATGGAGCCCACCTCGACGAGCTCCGTCAGCCCCGGGTGCGCGATCTCGTGGCTGACCAGATGGCGCGGGATCACGCCGATCACCCGCCCGCCGGCCGCCAGCGCGGCGTCCGCCAGCACACCCATCAGCCCGACGGCCGCGCCCCCATAGACCACCGTAATGCCGTTGCGCGCGAGCAGTTCGCCGAGCGACCGGGCGGCGTCGGCGAAGTCCGGCCCGGTCCCGGCCGACGACCCGCAATAGACACAGATACGTGAGAATTCCACGGTCTGACTCTAGGGGCGCCCTGGTGCAGCGCCAGTTCGACATCCGCGCCCTGCAGGACGAGCTGGCCGGAATCGAGCGGGCCGTGGTCGAGGTGAGCGACTACGTTACCGACCTGCTGGAGCGGCAGCGCCGGGAGCCCGGAGACGATGCGGCCAGCGCGCTGCTGGCCGCGGAGGCCGGGGGTGAGCGGCTCACCCACGCCGAGTGCGTCAACCTGGTCGTGAACGAGCTGGCGGAAGCGCTGACCTTCCCGGCGCCGCGGATGCCGCGGCTCGGGCCTGGCCGGGGAGCCGCGCCTGGGCGGGGTCGAGGGCATCTACGACGTCGAGAGCCGCCCGCTGCGCTGGGGGTGATGCCCGGGGCCGCGTGACCGGCGGCCGGGCGCGCACGCAATGCTGGGACCCGGATGACGATCACACACGCGCTCGTGCTGCTGGCCGCGGGCATCACCGCCGGGCTCGCGAGCACCGTGATGAGCCTCGCGTCGCTCGTGTCCTATCCCGTCCTGCTCGCCCTCGGCCTGCCGCCGCTGGTGGCCAACGTGACCAACACCGTTTCGCTGGTGCTGACGGGTGCGGGCGCGGCGGCCGGCTCACGGCCCGAGCTGGCCGGCCAGGGCGGCCGCGTTCGCCGGTTCGGCACCGTGACCGTGCTGGGCGGCGCGACCGGCGCGGCGATCCTGCTGCTGACACCGGCCCAGACCTTCCAGCTCGTCGTGCCCGTGCTGATCGCCGGCGCGTCCGTGCTGCTCGCGATCCAGCCCCGGATCCGGGGCCTGTCGGCCCGGCCCGAGGGGGAACGCAGCATCGTGCTCAACGCGGCGCTTTTCGGCGCAGCCGTTTACGTCGGCTATTTCGGCGCGGGCGGCGGGGTGCTGCTGCTCGCCGTGCTCGGCGTCATGGTGGACGAGGCGCTGGCCCGGGTCAACGCGATAAAGAACGTGGTCAGCGGGCTGGCCAATTTCGTCGCCGCGGCCGGCTTTGCCATCTTCGCGCCGGTACGGTGGTCATTCGTGGTCCCGCTGGCCGCGGGCTTCCTGATTGGCGGCTGGACCGGGCCGAAAATTGTGCGCCGGATGCCGGGCGAGCGTTTGCGGATTGTCGTGGCCCTGGCCGGACTCGCGCTGGCGGCCAAGCTCGCCCTGGACGCCTACCGGTAGGACCGCAACGCCAGCCCTGGGGCTTATGCGTCATTTGAGACAAAGCCGCCTGGCTGATCTATTTAAAATCACTATCAGCCGAGATTGCACGGGTCTATGCTGTTCAGATCGATATACGGGGCACAAAACGGGCCGATCTGGCGCGGACCGGCTCGCGATTACAGGCCACTTCACCTGCTGCGGCGGCGCCGCTGGTGTGCCGGCGACCCCCAGCGTGCGCCGCAGAGGGGAGCACCAGCATGACAGCGCTCATTGTCATTGTCCTCATCGCGGGCGCGGGATATCTCATCTCCGTGCGCATCCACCCGCTCAAGCGCTGCCCCATGTGCAAGAGTACGGGCCGGCACTTCGGCGGCGTCTACACCTACGCCCACCGCCGGTGCCGCGCCTGTGGCGGCACCGGACGGAAGGACCGGCTCGGCACGAAGGTCTTCTTCGGCGGTACCAACAATACCGGCTATTTCGGTCCTAAATAGGCCAACAGGCCCGATAACGAGCCCTGGCTGCCAGGTACGACGAATACCTTGCCGGTCACGCCCTTTTCCACCGCTTCGTGAGCCGCCGCGATATCCTCCAGCGGGAAGCGCTGGGCCGGCAATGGCGTCAGGGCGCCCGCGCTGAGGGCGACATTAATGTCGTGCACCGCTTCGTCGACCGCCGGAGCCGGGACCCCGTACAGCAGGACGAAGCGCAGCGTGACGTTGGCGCTCATGCAGGCCCGCATGGGCAGCACCGGGTCCTCGCCGGTCGCCGCGTACACAACCAGCGCGGTCGCAGGGCCGGACAGCGCGAGATCGGTCTCCAGGTTGGCCCCCAGCGCCACCTCGACGATCCGGTCCAGGTGCTCGGCGAACGGCCGCAGCTGCGTCACCACGTCGGACTCCCGGTAGTTCACCACCAGGTCCGCGCCGGCGACGCGGGCCAGCTCCGCTTTTTCCGGGCTGCTGACCGTGCTGGCCACCCGCGCACCGGCCCACTTGGCCAGCTCGATGGAGAAGTGGCCCACCGCGCCCGCGCCGCCCGCCACCAGCGTCGCCTTACCCGTCACCGGGCCGTCGGCGAACAGGCAGCGGTGCGCGGTGATGGCCGGCACCCCGAGGCTGGCGGCCAGTTCCAGGTCCGCCCCGTCGGGCAGCGGCACCGCCTGGCGGGCCGGGACGACCGTCCATTCGGCCGCCGTGCCCCAGCGGCGCCCGCCGGCGGCCAAGAACAGCCAGACGCGCTGCCCGACGCGGGCGGGGTCGACCCCGTCGCCCACCGCGTCGATCACCCCGGCGCCGTCCTGGTGCGGGATCTGGAACCCGTCGATCGGGCGGGGCACGGCCCCGCTGCGCGCCTTGACGTCGGTGGGGTTGACCGCCGACACCAGGACGCGGACCCGGACCTCACCGGGCCCGGGCTCGGGCCGCTCGATCTCGGTCACCTTCAGCACGTCTCGCGCCGGCCCCATGCGGTCGTAAAGCGCGGCCTTCATCGGCGTCCTCCTCGGCTGGTCCCGATGTACACGTCCCATCCTCGCACTGGGCCCGTTCGCTAAGATTTTCAGTCGTGGAGCAGCGAATTCTCGGCAGGACAGGCAGGCCCGTCTCGGTCATCGGGCTCGGCACGTGGCAGCTCGGCGCGGATTGGGGGGAGGTAAGCGACCACGAGGCCATGGCCGTGCTGCACGCGGCGGTCGAATCCGGTGTCACCTTCCTGGACACCGCCGACGTCTACGGTGACGGCCGCAGCGAGCGGATTATCGGCCGGTTTATCGCCGGCAACGCCGGCGGCGGTGTCACAGTGGCCACCAAGATGGGCCGGCGTGTCGATCAGGTACCGGAGAACTACACGCTCGACAACTTTCGCGCCTGGACCGACCGCTCCCGGGTCAACCTGGGCGTGGACACCCTGGACCTGGTGCAGCTGCACTGCCCGCCCACGCCGGTGTTCTCCAGCGACGCCGTGTTCGACGCGCTCGACACGCTGGTCAGCGAGGAACGTATCGCGGCCTACGGGGTGAGCGTCGAGACGTCCGCCCAGGCGCTCACCGCGATCGCGCGGCCCGGCACCGCAACCGTGCAGATCATCCTCAACGCCTTCCGGCGCAAGCCGCTCGACGAGGTGCTGCCCGCCGCGGCCGGGGCCGGGGTCGGCATCATCGCCCGGGTGCCGCTCGCCTCGGGGCTGCTGTCCGGCCGCTACACCAGGGACACCGCCTTCGCGCCCGATGACCACCGCTCGTACAACCGGCACGGTGAGGCCTTCGACGTTGGCGAGACGTTTTCCGGGGTGGACTTCGAGTCCGGCGTGGACGCCGCCCGGGAATTCGCCACCCTGGCGCTGCCGGGCGCGACCCCTGCGCAGACGGCGCTGCGCTGGGTCATCCAGCAGCCCGGGGTTACCACCGTCATCCCCGGCGCCCGCAACCCCGAGCAGGCCCGGCTGAACTCCGCGGCGGCCGACCTGCCGCCGCTGGGGCAGCCGGCCCTGGATGCGATCGAGAACCTCTACGACAAGTACTTCCGCGCATCCGTGCACGCCCGCTGGTGACGTGCCAGCCGAGCCCATGGACCGGTCCGCAGAGCCGGACCGGCGCACCAGGCGGCGGAAGCGACTCCGGGGAAGACGTCGCGGCGTGGCTGCTGACCGTCGCGCGGCACTGGAACATCGACCGGCCGGACCGCGCCGGGACGACCGCCCCGCAGCGCGGTAATAGCAGCCCAGGAACACCTGCCCGCCGGGATAATTCGGGATAGTCCGCAAATTCTAACAAAGTTCTTATCGCCTGATACCAATTTGGCCGCGGACGTTACTCACCGGTGCACAATTTCATTCGTGGGCAACTGTTCCTTCCGCAACAGGGGACGCTGATGAACCGCCGGCCGGGTGCATCGCCGCTCCAGTCCGTGGCGGCCGGGGTCGTCCTGGTGGGCGGGGTCCTGCGGATCACCCTGGACATCGAGGCCGCCCACGGCGATCTGCCTGAGGCTTAGCTGGGCGCCCTCAGAGAACCCTAAGCAACCTCACAGCCGGATCGCCTATCGCTTCCTAGATCGTTCCGCCATGATGAGACATCATCACGATTCAGCGTCAATGCCATGTGAACGGGAACCAACGTTATGGCGACGGCGGCCCGGTGAGGGAGGCTATGCGTCCGGAGATCCGGAAAGCGGAGGGATCACCGGGGCCGGCCTCCGGGCGGCCGCGACCACGGTGGTTTCGCTGGCTGGCCAAACCATCCGCCCGCCTCGTCAGCACCTCGGTGCTGGCCGCGGTGGCCATCATTTTCGCCACGCCGGCCAGCGGCGGCATGGCCTCCCGGTTCGCGAAGGCGGTCGGCTTCGGCCCGTCCCCGTCGCAGAACGGTGCGCCCTTCGGCGGCACCCCGGCCGTAGGCGCTCTGTTCACGACCAGCAACGGCCACCTCGGAACACATTTCTGCACGGCCAGCGTGGTCAACAGCCCGCACGGGAACCTGCTGCTGACCGCGGCCCACTGCGTCGTCGGCACGCAGGGGACGATCGCGTTCGTGCCGGGCTACGCGAACGGGCAGGCCCCCTACCAGATCTGGAATGTCTCGCGGATCTTCACCGACCAGGCCTGGAACAACTCGGCCAGCGTGGACGACGACGTCGCCTTCCTGGAAGTGAGCCGGAACGGCGGCGCGCCGATCGAGGACGTCACCGGCGCCGAGCAGCTCGGCATCGGCCTGCCCCCGGTCGAGCTGACCCGGGTCATCGGCTACCCGAACGGCGCCCCCGAGCCAGTGGTCTGCCAGAACTGGACGAAGGCCTTCAGCCCGAACCAGCTGGAGTTCGACTGCGGCGGTTACCCGGACGGGACCAGCGGCGGCCCGTTCCTGATCCGGGTGGACCACGCCACCGGGCAGGGCACGGTCATGGGCGTCATCGGCGGTTACCAGCAGGGCGGCGACAGCCCGACGGTCTCCTACTCGGCCATGTTCGGCAGCAACGTGCGCGCGCTGTACGAGAGCGCGGTGGCGCGCAGCTGAGCGATCGTCGCAGGGTCAGCCAGCCGCGTCAGTCATCCGCGGCCGGCGGCGGGACGATCGCGTCCAGCTCGGCCACCTGAGCCGGCGCCGGCGTCCAGTCACCGGCCACCACGTTGGCCTTCACCTGCTCAGGGGTCATCGCCCCGGCGATTACCGAGGAGCAGCCGGGCTGGGCGGCCAGGCCGCCGATCGCCACGTCCAGAATGCTGGCGCCCTGGGCCTCGGCCCACGCGATCAGGGCCTCCACCCGGTTGAGCTTCGCCTCGGTCACGTAGTCCGGCCGGCTGGCCAGCCGGGTACCGCTGGGCGCCTGCTGGCCCCGGCGGATCTTCCCGGTGAGCAGCCCGTTGGCCAGCGGGAAGTAGGGCAGCACGGCCACCCCGAAGTGCCGGGCCGCGGGCACGACCTCGGCCTCCGCGTCCCGCTCCAGCAGGGACCAGTGATTCTGCGCGGAAATGAACCTGTTGCGGCCACCCTCGCGGGCCACGTGCTCGGCGTCGGCGAGCTGCCAGCCGGAGAAGTTGGAGTGCCCGGCGTAGCGGATCTTGCCCTCCGTGATCAGCTCGTCCAGCGCGGCGATGGTCTCGTCGATGGGCGTCACCGGATCCGGGGTGTGCAGCTGGTAGAGGTCGATGTAGTCCGTACGGAGCCGGCGCAGCGATTCGGTGACGGCGCGCTTGATGTAGGCGCGACCGCCCTTCGCGCCGGCCGCCGGCCCGTAGCCCATGTCCACCTTCCGGTGACCGAACTTGGTGGCGAGCACGATCTGGCTGCGCCGGGCGCCCAGCACCTCGCCGAGCAGGGTCTCGGATGCGCCGTCCGCGCCGTAGGTGTCCGCCGTGTCGAACAGCGTGATTCCGGCGTCGATCGCGGCGTCTACCACCGCGCGCGTCCCGTTAACGTCAAGCCGGCGGCCGAAGTTGTTGCCGCCGAGCCCGACAACGGACACCAGCAATCCCGACGATCCAAGCGATCGGTAGTGCATGCTCTCCCGCCTCGTCTGTGGTTGACCGCCAACTTTACGCGCCGCGGTGTCAGGGCTTACGGGCGGCCAGAGCGTAGAAATAGGCCTCCGTCGGATTCGGCGGCGGCGTGGTGCCCGGATCGGGCCGCCATTCGGGCAGCCAGGCCACGCCCGGTGCCACCAGCTCCAGGCCCTTGGCCAGCCGCTGGATCTGATCCCGGCGGCGGGGGTAGACCGGCGTGGTCGTCTGGTCATACACCTGGGCCGCCGTGCGCACCTCGGGCTTCGCATCCGCGGTCATGTGCGAGACAACCAGGTAGCTGCCGGACGGGAACGGCTCGAGCAGCGTTGCGATGATCCCGGCCGGGTCGTCCTCGTCCGGGATGAAGTGCAGCACCGCGGCGAGCAGCACGGCGACCGGCTCGCCGATGTCGATCAGCGCGCGCAGCTCCGGGTCAGCGAGTATCGCCTCGGGCTGGCGCAGGTCATGCTCCAGGATCGCGGTGCCGGCGACGCCGTGCAGCAGATCCCGGCCGTGGGTCAGCACCACGGGATCGTTGTCCACGTAGACGACGCGCGCACCGGGCGCCGCGGCCTGGGCGATCTCATGCACGTTGCCCACGGTGGGCAGGCCAGTGCCAATGTCGATGAACTGCCGGACGCCGCGGGCGGCGAGGTAGCGGACCACCCGGCCGAGGAACGCACGGTTCCACTCGCAGGCGACCCGGATGTGCGGCAGGGCCCGGGCGATCTCGGCTGCCGCGGCCCGGTCGGCCGGGTAGTTGTCTTTGCCCCCCAGGAGGTAGTCGTAAATTCGTGCCGGGCTCGGGATATCGGGCCTGAATTTGTTTCTCCAGCCCTCGTTTTCGGTCACCGCATTTACTCCCTGAATACCGTGATAAGGAATTGCGCAACGCACGTGCAGTGCGGCCGGGCCGCACATAAATGGATCTGTTATCACGGCGCGCCGAGGGGAGTGCGGCGCCGTATTCGGCTGATGCGGCGGCCGGGCGGGGATTCAGCGGGGAATCAGCCGGCGCGGCGGTCTCGCGGCGCGCGGCGGGGACGGGCCGGACGGCCACGGCGCCCTTGCCGGGGCGGGCCGCGGCGGGCTAGCGGGGCGGCGCACGGGGTGGCCCACGGGGTGGCTCACTCGGCTCCGGCGCCGCGACAGCGGGCGCATTGGTGCGCCGTCTCGTCCACACCAGCCTACGGATGCGCGGCCAGACGTCCACGTCAGCGTGTGGCTGGGGCGGCGGGGCGAACTCGGCACCCGGGTCCCGTCCGGCTCAGGCCGGCCCGACGGCCGCCGTCCGGGCCGGCCGGGGCGGCGGGGCGAACTCGGCACCCGGGTGCCGGCCGGCCCGGGCCGGCCCGACGGCCGCCGTCTGGGCGCCGCGAGAGAACTGGAGGGCCGTCGCGCACCAGCCAGAATCCCACGTTCCGTCACCGGGCCCGGGGCATGCCCGGGAAGACAGGACCCGCTTCGGCTCGCGGCAAGAAGCGAAAGCGTATTTAATGGATTCACAACTTGCGTGGCGCGACCTTGCCGCCAAACGGCTGAGGGCATGTCATGAAATCCCACCTGCGTTATCATTGCGTTGGCACGATGAAGCGCCGTACGGCGACACGCAATTGCGCTAAAGATGTGCACAGGCAAGGACGCTTCTCGGTGACAGTTGTGTCTTATTATTTGTGACATGTTTGTCCTGCGAGTATAACTGTTCACGACAGAACCGTCGTAGCAGTTGCGATATCTGAAACCTGGAACGTGCTGGTCGGCCCTGCGGACCCCGGTAGGCGGCCCGGAGAGGACAGGTGAGTCTAATGACGGACGCGGCACATGGACCGACCGTCCTTCGCATCCTCCTTGGCACGCACTTGCGGCGCTTGCGTGAAAGCAGGGGAATCTCGGCTCAGCAGGCCGCCAAGGTCATCCGCGGGTCGGAATCGAAGATCAGCCGCATCGAGCTGGGCCGGAACGCGATCAGGGAAATCGACATCCTTGACCTGCTGACCTACTACGGCGTGGAGTGCGCCGAGCGGGAGCAACTGCTGGGCCTGGCCGAGCAGGCGAACCGGCCGGGCTGGTGGCACCGGCACACCGACATCCTGCCGGAGTGGTTCCAGACATACGTGGGCTTGGAGGAGTCCGCCGCATCCATCCGTATCTACGAGCCTCAGTTCGTTCCCGGCCTGCTGCAGACCGAGGATTACGCCAGCGCTGTCCTGGCCCTGGGCGACTTCTCTCCCGAAGACGTGGAACGGCACGTGCTGGTCCGCAAGGAACGGCAGCGGCGCTTCGCCCGCGGCGACCTGAAGCTCTGGGTGATCGTCGAGGAGCCCGCGCTGCGGCGGCCCGTCAGTGATGTCCGCACCCAGCAGGACCAGATCGCCTACCTGCTGGAGGCGAGCGAGCGCTCCAACCTCACCCTTCAGGTGGTGCCGTACGGCGTCGGGGGCCATGCGGTCCCGAGCGGCTTCAGCGTACTGCGGTTCGGCGACCGGGAACTGCCCGATATCGTCTACGTCGAGCATCTGACCAGTGCTCTCTACCTGGACAAGCAGACCGATGTGGACCAGTACATGCTGGCCATGGAGCGGCTGAGCATCGTCAGCGCGCCGCCGTCCGCGACTTCCGAGATCCTCAAGTCGATCATCAGCGACCTGGACCGAGACCAATGAGCCACCTCCGCAACGGGATGCGCGCCAGCCAGCTACGGGATGTCACGTGGCGGAAGAGCAGCCGGAGCGGGCCGACCGGAGGCAACTGCGTGGAAATGGCGGCGCTGAGTTTCCCAGGAGCGGTCGCGGTGCGTGATTCCCGGCAATCCGACGGACCGGCGCTCATCTTCACCGCCGCGACGTGGCAGGCATTCACCGGCGGCCTCGCCGCCGGGCTGGACCGGAAACCAGCCTGACGGCCGGACCGGAAAAGTGTGGCGGGTCCCGCTACCCCTCAGCGGGACCCGCCACTTTCCCCCTAACGCCCGGAGCATGCCCCCCCGGAACATCGTCAGACCATCGGCCTGCTAGCTAGGAAGGTCAAACTCGCCGTTCTTAGCACCAATGATGAAGCACTCCCACTCGTGCCGGTTGAACAGGTGCGGGGTCCTGGACCGGTCCTTCGTGTCACGGACCGCCACGCCGCCACCGTCGGGCAGGTGCGCAATTTCCACGCACCCGCCGGTGCTGCTAGCGCTGCTCTTGAACCAGCGCAGCCCTGTGAGGTCGGTATCCATCCGCCTCTCCTTCCGATGTGTAACCATCTTTTTTTATCTATCGGGCGAGATCCTTCGCCACCTTGGAGATCAGATCCGCTGACCCGCCCGGCGACAGCGCTGCCGCCCGGAGCCGGTCGAACGCCTCCGCGCAGGTGCGCACTTCACGGTCCTTCTCCAAGTAAATGATCCCGGCCACGGACTCCACGTACGCCACATCGGCGTCGGCCCGCTCGGGGAACTCGAGAATGGAAAAGGACCCTTTGAGCCCCGCGTGCGAGCCGCTCTCAAACGGCAGCACCTGGATCGTCACATTCGGCATCTTGCTCGCCTCGGTCAGCCGCGCGAGCTGACCGCGCATGACGTCGGGCCCGCCGATGGTCCGGCGGATCACGGCCTCGTCCAGGATCAGCCATACATCCAGCGGAAGATCCCGCTCCAGCACATCCTGGCGCTTGATCCGCAGGTCGACCAGCTTCTCGATCTGCTCGTCGGTGTCCCGGTTCTGAACTTCCCGCAGTACAGCGCCGGCGTAGTCCGGCGTCTGCAACAGCCCCTCCACCGCTTCACCCTGGAAGCTGCGGAGCCCCGCGGCCTCGGCCTCCAGCCCGACGTAGATGCCGAACCCGGTCGGCAGCACGTCGTCGTAGACCGACCACCAGCCCTTACGGTGGCCCTCCCGGGCCATGTCGATGAGCACCTGGCGCTGAGCGGGATCGCCGACGCCGTACATTTCGAGCATGGCGCTGAGATAGACGGACTTGGTCGGCGCCTTCCCGGTCTCGATGCGGGAGAGGGTCGACGCGGCCACGCCCAGCTGCTCGGCGACCTCTTCCAGCTTGATGGAGTGCGCTTCTCGCAGCCGCCGCAACTCGAACCCGAGCCTCCGGCGACGCACGGTCGGCCCCATCGTCACGGGCGAGTCACCCCCCTCAATCCGTCTGGTCCGTCATGCTCAGCTCCATTGGCGGCATGCGCGGCACGATCACCAACCATCTGATGGCACAAAGTAACGACTTCGCTTCGTACCGTTCCCTGGCAACCATGACGATACCTCAGCCACGCCCAGGATGAAATCCCATCCGGGATTTCATCCGGGAAATTTGTTTCATGCACTTGCGTGCGCCCCTCCCTGCGGCCCATCATCGTCTTAACGTACGGTGATGAAATCGTTACTGCTGCGCCGCGGTCTGGCCCTTGGACCGACCGTAATGCAGGCGCGCGGAGAGAGTATCCACTAGACAGGGGGAATACGACATGGACCAGGTACGACGGGACGATAACCAGCCCGGCCAGTCATGATGCCGGCACCAGTCATGATGCCGGCGGCACTCATGATGCCGGCGGCAGTCATGATGCCGGCGGCAGTCGTCCTGGGCAGCCTGACCATTCCGGGGTGCCCGAAACAGGTGTCGCGGGCCCGGGCTTACGTCGCCGCGCTGGCGGGGGCGGCGGCGGAGACCGCCGCCTTGCTGACTTCGGAGCTGGTCACCAACGCGGTGCTGCACACCCGTTCGGGGCGGGACGGCGGCACGGTCACGATCGTCGTCATCGACGTGCCGAACGGCCTGCTGGTGGAGGTCATCGACGACGGATCCCCGGCGAGCGGGCCCGAGGTGAGCGGTGACCGGTACGCCGCCCATGGCCACGGCCTGTTCCTGGTCGATCAGCTGGCGGCACGCTGGGGATGCATTCAGGACAGCGCCGGGACGACCGTCTGGTTCCAGCTCGGCCCCGGGGACGACCCGGCCCGAGCCGAGTAGCCGGCGGCCGAACCGGAGGGCCGCGGACAGTGCGAGGGGGCCGGCTGGCAGCACGGCCGGGTGATAGCGGGCAAAGAACTGGCGGCAGCGGGACGCGAGCGGCCGACCCAGGGCGGCACCGGCGCACCGACTGCCCCGGCCAGCTCCCGGAACACGCCTAGGAGCTGCGTTAGGCCCGGTTCACGCGGTCGGCGCGCCAGCACCA
>Ga0187887_10001967_pt1 | contig 17070 bp, 12 predicted proteins | sample June2016WEW_7_10_FD_132977 | JGI IMG/M metagenome (GOLD analysis project Ga0187887, IMG submission 132977) | Peatland microbial communities from SPRUCE experiment site at the Marcell Experimental Forest, Minnesota, USA - June2016WEW_7_10 | ecosystem: Environmental > Terrestrial > Soil >...
ACGCCTCTTGTCGTGACGACTGACAAACGGGGTCGAGGGGTCGAGTTCATGGGCATGCACTTCCTTGAGCCGGCGCCGGAGGTACTTCTCTCCTGTCTCCCGATCTGTGGTCTTGGCTGATTCCCGCTGTTGTTTGCCGTCGACGTAGAACTGGACCCACCAGGTCCGGTCGCGCAGACAACAGCGGCCATCTCCGCGGAGTTTCATAGGCGGCCGTCTTTCTTCAGGCGGCCTATCGGCGGCTTCCTCAAGTAATCGCGCAAAGCGCGCTCGGCGACTTCAGGGTCCTGCGTTCGTCGACGGCGCGATGCTGCACCGCTGTCCAGAGGGATTGAGGCAGATTGCGGCGTGGCGGTCCTTTGGAAGAGCCGATTGTGGCCCGCAGATCTGCTCTCACCGCGTCCGGCCTCGGCTTGGGAGATTGCACGGATTTTGAGCCGGGAACTGCCAGAACTGCTTATCAGCAAGGCACACGGATTACCGGTGGCGGTATTATCTGGCAGTACGTCGGACCGCAGAATGCGGGTACTGACTGACGCCAACGTCAGTCAAGTCGTCTGTGACCTGCGTCATTGCCTGCGAGTAGGATTATGAATCCAAAAAGCCGAACGTCATTCCCAGAAGTTTTTTGCTTAGTCTGCTGTGAGGCATCGCATTTTGATCTCGATCCATAACCATCCCGTCGAAACCGATCTAGAAGCGCCACTCCGCGGCGGCGTTGCGTTCGCGCAAGATCAAGATGATAAGGTTCTCCCCGCGTTAGGGAAAGCATCCCGAAAAGGGATGCTTTCCCACGCGAAGGGAGTCCGTTCTTACGCGAGATCGTTAGAAAACGATCTTGGCCTGGAACTGACCCTCGCGCCCAGCCGGCAGACCCTGAAAGAACGAGCCATAAGGCCCGGTCGGGGGAGCCGCTTGGCCTACGATCTGTCCGCAGCTCGGTTGCGCCCCCGGGCCGGGTGTAATTGCCGAACACCCGGAACCCGACCAAACTTGGTTCGGGCTTTGGAAGTTCGGGTGGTTAAAGACGTTGTAGATGTTCGCGCCCACGGTGAGCGTCATTCGCTCCCGGATCTTGAAATTCTTATTCACAGTGAAATCCGAGTCAAAGAATCCCGGCCCGCGGTACTGGTTGCGAGTTTGTGTGGGGAAATACGCCAGCGCGTTGGCCGAGGCAAATTCCGCCGAGTTGAAGCACGCGCTGGTTCCACTCGAGCAGCTTTGTTGGGCCGTTCCGAGCGCCTGGGCCGGCGTGGCCGTGCCTCCGAACGAAAGGGGAACGGTACCGTCGGTAACTGTGTAAGGCAAACCACTCCGGACAACGAAGTTTTCCGACGCTAACCAGCCTCCCAAGATTGCGTTCAGGATCGGGTTGCCGAAGTGGTACGGTTCGGTCCAGACATAGTTGGCGCTAAGACTATGCCGGGCGTCGTAGTCGGCGTTGCCGTAGTTGTTGCAGGCAAAGCAGGCAGGATTGATTTGCCCCTGCAAGGAAGAGACATTGTTATAAGTTATAAGCCCTCCGTTGGAGATTTCGTCGAGAGCGTGCTGCCATGAGTAGCTGGCATTGATCACGAAGCCAGCCGTCATGCGGCGGCTGTAGCTGGCGATCAGGCCGTTGTAATTGGATACGGCGCCCGACTGCCATTGCGTAACGGTGCCAAAGCGGCTGTCTTCGGCGGCAAGCCCGCTCGACGGACAAACGGCGTAGCCGGTAACGCTGTAATTACTGCACGCGTTCACCGTGCTGTTGGGATACGCCTCATAGATGCCGTGGTTGCCCACGTAGGCGAGCGTCACCCGGCTCCGGCTGTCGAGTTGCTGCTGCACCTGGAAGTTCCATTCCTGGTATTGCGGGGTCCTCAGCTTGCCCGGGAAACCGGTTACGCTTGGCGGCGTGCCTCCCACCGCGGACGATGTAAGTTCCGCCAGCGTCAAGCCGTTGGCGAGGGAGGGAATACCCAGTGAGGGCACTCCGTTTCGGATAGCGTTCGCGGTATTGTTGGTGGTGGCCTGAGCACCTGCAGGATCGCCCCACACGACCGGCGTCGGTCCACCGAAGAGTGGACTTTCTTGAGTCACCAAAACGCGGTAGGGAGCGCTGACGAACTGGTCGCTGATAAGCGCCGGGAAGGCATCATAGAAGATTCCAATTCCGCCGCTGATTACGGTCTTGCTGCTGACTAGAGGCGACCACGTAAAACCAAAACGCGGAGCCCAGTCAACACTGTCGATGGAGTTGAATGCATCCCTTCGTCCGATAGTAAGCGCCTGATTGTAGGGTGTGCTCGCACCCTGCGTTTCGATGGACGAAAACGGAGCATTGAGGATGCTAAAGCAGTTGTTATCGCAGGTTGGGTTGAAGTTATGTTCCGCGCGCAACCCGAACGTCAGCTTCAACCTCGAGGTGACCGACCACTCGTCCTGGCCGTAAAGGCCGAAGCCGCCCGTGTTCATCGGCGCCTCCGTATGAAGCGGGTTGCTCTGCAGGTAAAAATCTGCGGTTCCACCGTAGAAGCTACTGAGATCCGAGTACACCAGCGGGGTTACCCCGATAGAAGCGTCATAGTTGCTAATATCGTACCGCCGGTAGTTGACTCCGAATTTCAAGCTATGCCGCCCAAGAACCTTGGCGAAGTCGTCAATCACCTGGTATTGCGCGACGTCCCGGCCCTGGGGAAAGTCGAAGCTAGTGGCGTTCAAACCGGTCGCACCCACTCCGATAACAGGGCCCGGATTTCCCTCGCTGAACCCCACGAACAGGTCGTACGGAAAGGGCGAAGTGGGTCCATTCGTGTTCTCCTGGAAAGTTGCGCCGTAGTAGTTGGCCGCGAATACTAACTGGTTGGTCGCGGTACCGCTCAAGGTGTGGTTCCACGTCAAAGTGCCGGTATATGACGGCTGGAAGCTGGCCGAGGAAAACTGGGCGGGATCAATCGGATCCGCGACCGTGGCCTGGATGCCCCGGTCAATATTAAAGCGGAAGAAGGCGCGGTCCTTGTTTCCGATGTTTTGGTCGAAGCGGCCGATCAGCAGCCACTCATGCGCCGGTACTGCCGGACTTGCCTCGTATTGCTCAAGGCAACCGATGGTATTGCCCGGATCGACCTGCGTGCCGAGAAGCGGATCCGTACAGCTGCCTGGCGACGATGGGCTACCTGGGGCAAGGGGCGTGCCCTTCGCGTAGTGGGGCGCTGCCGTCCAAATCGCTTGGGCGTCCTTATAGGTCTTAATGGTTGCGGCGGAAGCTCCAACTAGTCCGAGGTTCGTGATCGTGTCACTTAAGAAGCCCGGGGTTGGCGCATAGACGGTTTGCGTCGCCGGCACGATATAGCGGATACCTTCTGTGTCGAGGAAGAAGAAAGTCTTGTCCTTCTTGATCGGACCGCCGAGGGAGGCCGCCCACTGGTTATTGTTGGCAAAGGGGCGAGGTTCTGTCGGCTGGTAGAAAGTATTAAACCAGTCATTAGCGTCCAAGAGGCGACCGGTCCACTGGTATTGCAAGTTGCCGTGGATGTTGTTGGTGCCACCTTTGCTCACAAAGTTGACCTGCGCTCCAGCCTGTTGTCCGTACTGGCCGCCGTAGGCGTTGGTCACGACCGTCGCCTCCTCAATGCTGTTTTTGCCGAGCATGAGGTTGGTGGGACCGGAGTTGTTCAGGTTGAGGAACGGGTCCATCTGATTTTCGCCGTCGACGGTGAACACGTTCGAAGTGGCGGGCAATCCATTCACGTTAAAGTTGCCGTTACCCCCGGCGCTGTTCATCATTACGCCCGGCGCGGTATACGCAATGGCAGTCAGGTCGTTGCCGCCATTCGGCAGATTCTCGACCAGGTTCTTGTCGAACGATGTGGTCATGTCGGCCGCCTCGGTCTGCAGGATGTCCGCCGCGCCGGTAACTTCAACCACCGTTCCGCTCGCCTCGCCCACTTCGAGCTTCACATTTACGACGGTCGCTTGTCCTACGTTAATCTCAGCCTTCGCCGAATACTTTCTGAACCCCTCGGCACCGACTTCGATCGAGTAAGAGCCGGGCTCGGCAAGGGGAAACTGATAAATGCCCTGCGCGTTACTCTTGGCTTCGGTCGAGTAGCCTTTGCCCAAGTTAGTCAGCTTGACCGTTGCGTTCGGGATAATGGCTCCGGTTGGATCCGAAACCGTTCCGCTCATAGCGCCTTGCGTCAAGCTCTGCGCCAGTAGTACGCCCGGCAGCGCGAGGGCCACGAGCGCTATCAGTACAAGCAATCTAGTCGATGTGGTCAGTTGCATTGTTGTGTCGCCTTCCTGGAGTGCAAATGCAGCCCGATGACGATCACGCGGAGTTTTGGTGTTCTGAGTTAGAGCAGGACAAAGATCACGTGCGATTCTGCAAATCACGCTGCGGATGTACATCGTTTCCTCCCACCAAGAGATTGAGTGTCGCGACGGATCGAGAAAAATAGATCGAGTCGCTAAGCACTTCCACTACGTTGAGTATTTGCAATTAGCGAACCGCACCGGGTTCGTCGACTTTTCAATCGGTTACATCAATGAGCAGATCTGCGGTTATGAAATGCGGGATGCCAACTGCACAGGCCTCACAGCGTATATCGTGCGCTTGAGGTTGCCCTCTGGAAGACTGTCACTGCGTGCTGTGGGACTACATCAAACAGGAAAGGAATTTCCAAGAATCCCGATCTCCGGAGATTCCGTGCGAGTTTGACTCTGGTTATTCGAAGATACATACTGGTTGGTATGTTGGCGGCACGCAAGAATCTGAAACGTAGAGCGACTAGGCTGCGCGATCCTGAGCGCACGCGGGAGCACCTGCTGCAGGCGGCATCCCGCGAGATCTACAGATCGGGTTTCCAGAGTGCCAGCCTGGACACAATACTGGCCTCCGCTGGCGTGACCAAGGGAGCGCTGTACTACTACTTCAAAAGCAAGGAAGCCTTGGGATACGCCGTCGTCGAAGAGATCATCGCCCCCGACGTCCACGGCAAATGGGTGCGGCCTCTACAGAGCGTCAAGGACCCTATCGACGCTTTGATCGGCGCTGTTCAACATATATCCGTTCGGCCCGCGGATGTACGGGGCGGCTGCCAACTGAACAATCTGGCGCAGGAAATGTCTCCTCTTGACGCGAGATTCCGGAAGCGGCTGGCGAGAGTCTTCCATGCCTGGCGGGAGGCCGTTGCCTCCGTTTTGCGAGAGGGCCAGACCCACGGAAGCGTTCGCCGCGACGTGGAGCCTGCTGACGCAGCCGCCTCACTGATCGCAATGGTCGAAGGCTACGGCTCGCTGGCAAAGAATGCTCAGGATCCAAAAGTAATGAAAGCAGGGATCAGAAACATCGTGGACTGGCTGCGCTCCCTCCGCGCGCCGGGCAACCGCAAGCGGGTCTGATCGCATCCGTTCAAGCAGCACTTTGACAACTGTTACATACCAACTGGTTCGTAGGTTCGGCGTTGACTTGCAGGCACGCCGAGGCGAGAGCGGGCGGGGGACTGATTCAGCCAACACAGGAGGAAGTGATGAACCGAAAGCGATTCCAAATAATTGCCTTTCCAAGCTTCGTGATTCTTATCCTGAGCGCAGCGTGGCCCGCGCCAGCACAGGACGCCAAAACGCCGTATCCGAGCATGGCCCCGCTTGACCAATACCTGATGGATCGAAATGCAGAGATCGCGCGGGCGCGAACTGCGGCCCCGGAGGCCATCTCGCGCGATGCCGATGTCCTCGTCCTTGGAAGGCATGGCTACGAAACCGCAGTCAAAGGTAAGAACGGTTTCGTGTGTCTCGTAGAGCGAGGGTGGATGGGCGGATTCGACGGCCCTAACTTTTGGAACCCTAAAATTCGAGGTCCGGTCTGCTACAATCCGCCGGCTGCCCGCTCCATCCTGCCGATGACCTACAACAGAACGGAGATGATATTGGCCGGCCAATCCAAAGCTCAGATCATCGAGGGCATCAAGACATTCATGAAGCAAGAGCTGCCGCCCCTGGAGCCTGGAGCTATGAGCTACATGATGTCGAAAGACCAGTACCTTACCGACGGCGACCACCACAACTGGATCGCTCACCTGATGTTTTACACTCCCCTCATGGACGGTTCCGTTTGGGGTGCAGATCTGTCCAACTCTCCCGTCATGCTGAATCCACAGTTCAGGGGCGCTCCTGAACCGATCGACGTATTTATGGTTCCCGCGGGCTGGTGGTCGGATGGAACGCCGGACCCAGTCAAGCCGGAGTAATGGCGCGCCAGCGAGAGAATGGGCCGATGTTTCAAACAGCAGCCAACAGCAGCGAGAGCCCGAGGATGTCTAGGGAGCAGGATGAACTCGAAGTATACGCCTTTTGACGGCCGTGAAAGGTCATGATGGACTTCGGGCACACGAGCAGTAGCGAAACCGGCAATGGAGGTCTCTTGGATAACGGCGATCCACATATTCGCGAAGTCGTAACCCAGACACGGACGCTTGCGATGGGGAAGTCTGCGCGGATTGCGATCAGAGCCAAGGGGAGAATTCTCTTCATCGATGTGGTCGACGTTATCGCGGTGGAAGCCAAAGGAAACTATGTCTCGTTATTGCATACTTCAACTTCGCACATGCTGCGAGAGTCTATCTCGTCTATGGAAGAAAAGCTTAATCTGCACGGGTTTGTGCGAATTCATCGATCGGTGCTGGTGAACGCGGCATTGGTTGAAGAGATTCATCTATTGTCCACGGGTGAGTATGTGCTCCGCGTTCGGGGAGGAAGGGAGTTCACAGCCACACGTACTTACAAGAAGAATCTGCACCTCCTGGCGGAGTTGTGGATCGGTGTGTAGGGTTTGGCTGCCGAGTAATGTTCGCCAAACCGGAAACGAACGCGACTCGGTCCAGAAACGGGCTTCGCGGAAGTTTGTCGGATTGGTAATGGGAAGTCGGCCAGGCTGGAGACAAAATCCTGGATGCTTGCGCGTTTATGGTTGCTGATCCTGCTGAGACACCTGGACCCTTTCCAATCTTAGGTACGAATCCTATCGAAATCGAAACCATTAGAGCTGGCTGTGCTCTCTCCAAGTGGGTCGAATCGGACCGGGAAAGAGTGCCTAAGGAGTTGTTCTATGTGGCGCCGGACAGCTCGGTCATGTCTATGGAGATAAGCGGCAGCAATGGCGTTGGAATTCGCGACAGCGGGCCATGAAGCGTTTACTATTGCCAGCCCCCGCCAAGCGTTTTGTACAGTTGTATTAAACTTCGGTATTCATCGCCCCGGGCAGCAGCGAGCGTCAGTTCCGCGCCGTAGAGTGAGCGTTGTCCATCCAGGACTTCGAGATAAGTCGTCGTGCCGCCTTTGTAGCGAAGATTGGAAATGCGGACGGTTTCTTGCAGATCAGCAACACTATCCTGTTGGCGAATTCGCACCTGATGAAGTTTTTCGTAACCTATGAGCGCGTCGGAAACATCTCCAAAGGCTTGCTGGATCGCTTGTTGGTATGCGATCAGAGCCTGCCGGTGTTCCGACTCAGCCAGATACAAATTTCCTTTCAGCGCACCTCCCGTGAAAATCGGCTGATTCACCTGCGCGCCGTAAGACCAGATGCCAAGCTGTGTGGTCATCAAGTGCGAAAAGACACTGCTTCGACCGAAAGAACCTCCCCCTGATCCGGTCAGCGAGATTTGCGGAAAGAACTGAGCTTTGGCCACACCGATGTCGGCATTCGCGGCGATCAAAATCTGTTCAGCCTCGCGAATATCGGGACGGCGCTCGATGATCGAAGAAGGAAGGCCAGGTGGAACTTCAGGTGGAAGTGTCTGTTCAACGAGCGGAATACCACGCGACACGTCTTGCGGATAATTGCCGAGGAGGATGCTGATGGCATCTTCTTCCTGACCAATTTGGCGCTCCAGGTCAGGAATCTGGGCATTCGCGGTATCGAGGACTTGTTGGGCCTGAAGCACGTCCAACTTTGTGGCCACGCCGTGGTCAAGCCGCAGTTGCGTGAGTTTGACCGAATCGGTCTGGGTTTTCACCGTATCCCGCGTGATTGCGAGTTGCAGATCAAGTTGCAACAGCGTGAAATAGTCGGCTGCCACATCGCTAACCAGCGTAAGTACCACAACTTGGCGAGCGTCTTCCGTGGCCAGGAGTTCGGCGCGAGCCGCTTCGGTTGCGCGGCGCAGCTTTCCGAAGAAATCGAGTTGGAAAGCCGCGTCGGCAGTGAGCGTCAGAAAGTTGTACCGGGATTGTTCGAGATTCTCCTTGCCGCCGTTGAAGTTGGCGTTACCCGAAACCTGCGGAAAAAGGCTGGAGCGGGTAACGGCGAGTTGCGCACGCGCAGCATTGATGCGTTCCGTCGCGAGTTGCAGATCGTAGTTTTGTTTGAGCGCGGTGCGAATGAGTTCCTGCAGCTTCGGATCCTGAAACACCTGCCACCAGGAGAGATCGGCATACGAGGCCGTCTGCGACTGAAGCTGAGGATTCTCTGACAGGTCACGATATGCAGCAGGAGTCTGAACCGTGGGCCGCTGATACTTGGGGCCAACCATGCAGCCGACCAACATGGTGGAGAGCAACGTTGCACTGAGCGTTTTGGAGATTTTCATGAACGCAACACTCGGTTTGGAATCTGCACAGATCATCATCTCGCCGAAGAACCTCAATCTCCTGGTGCTGGCGAAGGAGTCGCTGGCACGATGCCGCTTGCAGGCTCTTTGTCCGCGCCCGACCATTTCTCGACCATATAAAAGATGGCGGGCACAAAGAAAATTCCAATCGCGCTGGCAGCCAGCATTCCCCCGATTACCGCCGTCCCCATAATCTGGCGCGCAACCGACCCAGCGCCGCTCGCTGTCCACAGTGGCACGCAGCCGAGGATAAATGCGAACGATGTCATCAGGATCGGGCGCAGCCGCAATTTCGCCCCTTCCAGAGCCGCGTCGGCGAGCGGCTTACCGTGTTCGAACTGATCCTTGGCGAACTCGACGATTAAGATGGCGTTCTTTGCCGCCAAGCCAATCAGCATGATCAGGCCGATCTGCGAGTAGACGTCGGTTTCGATCTGCACCATATAGGGCGGCAGAAAAACCCCGAGCAGCGTGCGGCGCAGCCATAAAACGACAAAAGCTCCGAAGACCGCAACCGGCGTGCTAAGCAGTACGCTGAAGGGCAGCGACCAGCTTTCGTAAAGAGCCGCGAGAATCAGGAAGACGAACAACAACGACAGTCCGAAGATCACCGCGGGTGGCACTCCTTGGCGCGCCTTCTGCTCCAGAAACGAGATCCCGGAGTAATCGAATCCCATCTCTCGCGGCATGGTTTGTTTGAAAACATCTTCCAGGGCCGCGCTGGCCTGATCGGCGCTGAAACCGGGCGCAGCGCTGCCGTTGATTTGCGCGCAACGAAACTCGTCAAAGCGCATGGTAAATTCGGGACCCAGTTGCGATTTAACCGTCGTGAGCGTAGAGAGCGGAACGTTCTCCCCCTTGTTGTTGCGGACATAGAATCGCCCGACGTTATCAGCGCTGGCGCGATCCTCGCTTTCGGCCTCGATGTAAACCTGCCACTGGCGGCCAAAGCGGTTGAAGTAGTTAATGAAATATCCGCCCATGAAAGCCTGGATGGTGTGGTAGACATCGGTAAGATTGACACCCTGTTTCAATACTTTGTCGCGATCCACGTCAACAAATTTCTGCGGAACGCTGGGCAAGAAAGTGGTGCTCAGGCTGGCGATCTCGGGTCGCTTTCGCGCTGCTTCAAGAAATGTGTTCACATTGTTCGCGAGGAATTGAATGCTGCCACCGGAGCGGTCTTCGAGAATAAAGGTGAATCCGCCGGCGGTACCGACGCCCGGGATGGCCGGAGGCGAAAACCCGAATGCGATTCCCGCCGGCAATTTGGAAAGCTGCTGATTCAAATGCGCTTTGATGGCCTGAAATTGTTCGGCTCTGGTCTTGCGTTCATCCCACGGCTTGAGAGTGACTACAAAAAAAGCGTTGTAGCTGGTTCGAACAAAACTGAGCAAGCTGAAGCCGATGACGCTGGTCGTGTATTTCACGCCGGGCGTGTTCGCCAGAATGTTTTCGATCTGTGTCGCAGCTTGAGATGTCCGCTCGAGCGATGCGCTGTTGGGCAATTGCAGGTTGACATACGCGTAGCCTTGATCTTCATCCGGAAGGAAACTGGACGGCACACGCTTGCCAACGAATCCGGCCGCGACGCAAAAGGCCACCAGGAGCACGACCACCACGGCCGTCTTCTTGAGCAGCACGCCGCTCCAGCTGACATAGCCGTCGGTGGCCCGCTCAAAAACACGGTTGAACCAATCGAAGAATCTCCGCAGTATGCCGTGGCTCTCTTGGCGCGGACGGAGCAGTAGTGCTGCCAGAGCAGGGCTGAGCGTTAGTGCGTTGAACGCCGAGAGAATCACCGAAATGGCGATGGTGACTGCGAATTGCTGATACAGCCTGCCTGTAATTCCGGGGATGAAGGCGGTGGGCACGAATACGGCGGAGAGCACCAGCGCGATGCCCACAACCGGACCCGAGAGTTCCTCCATCGCCTTTAACGCCGCATCTTTCGGAGTCATACCTTCTTCGATATGGCGCTCCACGCCTTCCACAACGACGATTGCGTCATCCACGACCAGACCAATGGCAAGCACCAAGCCAAAGAGAGAAAGTGTATTAACGGAAAAACCAAACAACGGGAAGAAGACGAAGGTGCCAACCAGCGAAACCGGCACGGCCAGCAGCGGAATCAGCGTAGAGCGCCAGCTCTGCAGGAAAAGAAAAACGACGATGATGACCAGCACGAGCGCGATCAGAAGAGTTTCAACGATCTCCTTGATACCCTGCGTCACGGAAAGCGTCGTGTCGAGGGAGACGGCGAAATCCATATCGTCGGGGAAACGCTCTTTCATTTGCGCCATCAACTTCTGGACCCCGGCTGCCGCATCGACCGCGTTCGATCCGGGCAATTGATACGCCGCAATAATGGCGCCTGGCTTACCGTTAAACCGTCCCGAGACACTGTAGTCTTGCGCACCCAGCTCGATGCGAGCGAGGTCGCGTACCCTTACCGTTGCACCGTCGGGTGTTTCGCGGACAACAATGTTGCCGAATTCTTCCGGCGAAACCAGGCGGCCTTGCGAGAGAACAGTGTAGGTATATTCCTGGCCTTTCGGAGCAGGTTCCCCTCCGGCTTTGCCAGCGGGGTTCACGGTGTTTTGTGCCTGAATCGCGTTGATGATCTCAGGGACAGTAATACCGAGCTTTGAAAGCGTATCCGGTTTGACCCACATGCGCATCGCGTATTGCCCGGCGCCGAATACCTGAACATTGCCGATGCCGTAGGAGCGAAGAATCGGATCGACGATATTGATGTAGGCGTAGTTGGCCAGAAACTTGGCGTCATACGTTCCGCGCGGAGAATAAAGAGCAACCCACATCAGCGGTGCGGTGACCGATTTTCGTACCGTAATGCCGTAATTGTTGACATCCACGGGAAGCTGGGAGGCAGCCTGTGTTTCTCGAGATTGCGTGAGAATGAAATCGGTATTCGGATCGGTCTTAACGTCAAAATCCACGATCAGACTGGTTGTATTGTTCCCCGTGGCGTTCAACGAATACATGTAATTCATGTTGTCCACTCCGTTCATCTGCTGCTCGATGGGAGTGGCCACTGCTTGCTCAAGAGTCTGGGCGTCGGCTCCGACGTAAGTTGCGAGGACTTGAATTTCGGGTGGAGTGATGTTGGGAAACTGCGCGACGGGCAAGCTCAGAACCGTGAGTGAACCAACCAATACCATGACAATGGAAATCACCATGGCAACAATGGGGCGGTTGATGAAGAATTTCGACATGGATCATCTGTCCTTATCGATTCATCGATCTTTAAACTCATCCATCCTTATCTCATCGATTCTTGCTCATCAATTTTTGGCTTCGGCTGCGAAAGGCCTCGGGTTCACGTGCACGCCTGTGTGCATTCTTTGAATCCCTTCCGCTACGACTCGATCGCCGGCATTCAGCCCGCTCGCGATGATCCATCGGTTATCGACCCGGTCGCCCACAGTGACCGTTCGAACGTCAACTTTGTTGTTGGCGTCTACAACCGCGACCTGATATCCCCCTTGCAGTTCCGACACCGCGCGCTGGGGAACAAGCAGCGCCCCCGGCTGGGTCCGGACTACGGCGCGGACTTTACCGTAGCCCCCGGGCCTCAAAATATTGTTGGGATTGGGAAATAGCCCGGCGAGTCGAATCGCTCCGGTGGTCTCGTTAACTTGCCGGTCCGCAAAGAAAAATTTTCCTTCGTGTGAATACGTCGAGCCGTCCGCCAAAATCAGTTGCAGGTGTAGTTCCTTGTCGGCCTGCAGTCGGCTCTCCTCGGTCGGATAGCGTTGTCGCCACGCCAGATATTGCGGCTCGCCAACGGTGAAGTAAACCTTGATTGGATCCACGGTAGAAACCGAAGTGACGATCCCGCTGCCGGGTGTGACCAGTGCGCCGACTTGCAGTTGAGCCTGCCCGGCGATGCCGTCAATCGGCGCAACCAGGCGAGTAAAGTCCAGATTGATATTCGCGGTTTCAACCGCTGCCTCATAGGTCTTGATCTGAGCTTTAGCGGTTTCAACTGTGGCTATGGCGGCGAGGTTGTTCTGCACCGAATTGTCCAGATCCTGCTGGCTCGCGGCCTGTTCTTTCGCTAGTGGTGTATATCGTTGGACATCAAGTTCCGTCCGGCGCTGTACCGCCTGCGCGTTGGCGAGAGTAGCTCGCGCCTGAGCAAGCTGGCCCTCGGCCTGATCCAGCGCCGCCTGAAATGGCCGCGGGTCAATCTGGAAAAGTAGTTGACCTTGCTTAACAAAAGCACCCTCTTGATAGCCTTGCTTCAATAGATAGCCGGTGACCTGCGCTCTCACGTCAGCGTTCACAAGTCCATCGAGCGTGCCAATCCACTCCGCGTAAATCGGTACATCCTTCTTCTCGACCTGAACGATTTCGACATCGGGCGTTATTGGCTGTGCCCCTAAGGCCTTCTTTGACGGACGCACGGCTCCAACAATCAGCGCGAGCACGATCAAGCCAAAGGCTCCGCCGATCAACAGATAGCGTTTCTGGACCTTGTTCATGTTCTCTTCCCCCATTTTGCTGGCGCCTGTACTGCCAACCGCATGTGCTGTGCTCTATAGTTCGAGGATACCCAGGGCGGAACACGCCATCAGTCGGCCTGCGAAAACAGCGTGTGAGCACCGCTGGCAATCAAATTATGAATAATATAGATGCGTTCCCCCCCGAGAGGTCGTATTAAATCTACGACGGTTTATCGCACTTGATCAGCTTCAGGTGACAGACCCGTCGAGATCGATGGCTCCGATTCCTGAGCACCCGTGGGCATATCTCTCTCTTGCGGTCTCGAGAGACAGCGTCGGAGCTGACATGCTGGTGTTCGACATGGCGGTTTGTCCTTTCATTGCCTGGGGAGCGCGGCTCGGAATTGCGCCAGAATAACGGACAACCGGGAAGTCGTGCAACGGAAAAAGTTCCGCTAACGCAGCCCATGGTGCCTCAACTTCCTAACGCGACTTTGGGATCCCTTCAGAGCATTCACTTGTACGCATAAGCCGTACTACGGCAAAGTGTCTATCACTTACGCGCGAGACTTGGAGCGCAGCTTGATAAAAATAGTGATGCTGGCAAGGGCTCCCGTTTGTCACGCAGTAACTTTGTCACACGGTAACAATGATGCCAGTGCACGAACCCCGGCTAGCACGGTGATAGCTGTGACGCACTCCCGAATCAAAGTACACGGCGTCCCCTGTTTCGAGGTTGAACGTCTCGGAGCCGATCGTGAGATTCAGTTTCCCGGAGATTAGATAAAGCAATTCCACGCCCGGATGCTGGTGAGGCTTCAGCTTCTCGGAAGAAATGGGTTCGAATTCCGCGTAGAAAGCATTTAGCTTGCGCTCTGTGGCCTTGAAATCCAGGCTCTCGAAGTTGTACGCGATGCTCCTTCCGTCCGTGCTGTCCGGAAACCGCAGGCGCTCCTTCTTACGGGCAATCGCCACCACGTGACGCTTACGCTCGTCAGTAAAGAAATATTCGAGCCCCACGCCGAACACCAAGGCGATGCGCAGCAAAGTAGGGAGTGTGGGAAACAGTCTGCCACGCTCCAGTTTTGAGAGCATCGCCGCCGAAAGGCCGGTGTGCTTGCCCAATTCCACCAGACCCATGCTCTTTCGCAAGCGCAGGGTCCGCAGTTTCTCGCCCAGGGCGTAAGGTCTGAGTCCTTCGACAATTGTTTTATTGACCACTCGCTTTTCCTCGTTTTCCCACCAGTACAACCGCGGTTTGGACTTTTGACTGGTACTCACATGAATCGCAGGATTTCGTTACTTGTCGTTTTACGACAATAATTGTTCTCTATAGTTAATACAGCAAACGGCAAGAGTGCAACAGAAAACAGAAGAACAAGGAAATGAAAAACAAGGAGAGATAACGTGAAAGTGGCGAGTTTTGCATTAATGCTCAGCGTCCTGGCAAGCGCGATGCCGGCGGCAGCCGGCTCTGCACAAAAGGACATCGTTCAAACCGCGGCTGCCGCAGGCATCTTCAACACGTTGACCACCGCGCTTCAAGCCGCCGGTCTGTCTGACACCCTGAAAGGTAAAGGACCTTTCACCGTGTTTGCTCCGACAGACAGAGCCTTCAGCAAGCTGCCGGCGGGTACGGTCGAGTCGCTGCTCAAGCCTGAGAACAAGGACAAGCTGAAGGCCATCCTGCTCTACCACGTGGTGCCGGGCGACGTGACTGCGGCGCAGGTGGCGAAACTCTCTTCGGCGAAAACCATCAATGGCCAGGACCTGAAATTCACCGTCAATGACGGTACCGTCATGGTCAATGACGCCAAGGTCGTGAAGGCCGATGTTTTGGCCTCTAACGGCGTGATCCACGTGATCGACGCCGTGCTTCTACCAAAAGACTAAGTAAATGGAGGAAAAGATGAAGACGTTAGATGTGATCGCAGCTGTGCTTCTTGTAATTGGCGGACTGAATTGGGGTCTGGTGAGCGTTGCGCACTTCGACCTGGTGGCCGCTATTTTCGGTATGAAATTCGGCGAGACCTCGGCACTCAGTTCCGTCGTCTACGCTCTGGTTGGCCTGGCGGCGCTGTACCAAGCTGTCTCTTTCAAGGCCATTCGGCATCGCTGGGGACACGAGTCGGCCCCGGCACGAGTTCGTTAGAAAAGATACGGGGAGATGGAGAGAACGCTTCTGCGTTCTCTCCCGCTTCGCTTGGAATGGGAATCCCAAAACTCAGCCTCGATCCCCGCATCACGGTGCGGACATATGCAGCGGCAAATCCAGAAGGAGAGTGCGTTGTCTATTGGATGCAACGAGCCCAGCGAGCATTGGACAATCCGGCTCTGGACGTGGCAGTCGAACTGGGCAACGAAATGGGCAAACCGGTGGTTGCTTTCCTTGCTCCGGCGCCTTTTTATCCGCACGCTAATCTGCGTCACTACCGCTTTCTCGGCTCCGGAATTCCGGACATCGAAGAGGGACTCTCCAAGCGCAATGTCGGGTTTGTGCTGCGGACGTACCCCCATCACAGCCTGATTAAGTTCTGTGAACAGGTCCGGCCGGCCATCGTAATTGGCGACGAAAATCCCTTGCGCGAAGCGGAGCACTGGCGACTTCGCGCTGCCCAGGATTTGAAAGTTCCTCTCTGGACCGTGGATGCCGATGTCGTCGTGCCTTCGCGGCTGCTGGGCAAAGAGCACTATGCCGCCCGCACTATCCGCCCGCGACTTCAGGAACTCTTGCCTCAGTTCCTCGTTCCAACAAAAGTCGTCAAAGCGCGAATACCCTGGAACCCGCCCCGCACTCTGCAGTCACTTGCGGCGCGCGAGGATTTCACCGTCGGCTGGTCCCTCGATCGCTCGGTTTCGCCGGTGGAGAACTGGCAGGGCGGAACCAAGCGTGCGCTGCGTGTTCTTGCCGACTTCGTCAAGCATGGGTTGCGCAATTATCCCAAGGACCGGAATCATCCGGAACTTTCTGGAACCAGCCGACTCTCGCCCTATCTTCACTTTGGCCATATCGGTCCTCTCACCATCGTGCACGCCGTGCAGGCGGCATCGGCGCCGGCGGCTGCGAAACATGCATTTCTGGAGCAAGTCATTGTACGGCGTGAACTCTCGGTGAACTTTGTTCGCTACAACTCGTACTACGATTCCTTCGAATGCCTTGAGCCCTGGGCCGATCGCTCTTTTGCCCAACATTCGGGCGATCGCCGTCCCATCATTTATCGCGAGGAGCAACTGGAACAGGCGGAAACTCACGATTCTCTATGGAACGCGGCTCAGAAACAGATGGTCCTGACGGGCTGGATGCACAGCTATGTGCGGATGTACTGGGCCAAGAAGATCCTGGAGTGGAGTCCGTCGGTGGCCGAGGCCTACCGACGGGCCGTCTGGCTCAACGACCGTTATGAACTCGACGGCCGTGACCCGAACGGCTACGCGGGGATCGCGTGGGCTATTGTCGGCAAGCACGACCGGCCCTGGTTCGAGAGACCGGTTTTCGGACAGATTCGCTACATGTCCTACGCCAGCACTTCCAAGAAATTCGATTCCCGTCAATACATCCAGAATGTGAAACAGCTGGAGGCGATATTTTGCTGAACTGAATGCTCGTTTCGAAGCCGGTTTCGACCCGGCTCAAAACATATCCGCGGATGCACACGAACTCGTGCGGCCTCGCGGTGCCAGCGGCATTCGTCTCCTTCGACTGGAGACGAACCGAACCCTGAAGGAAGCGGTCGCCCGGCTTCGGTGCGTTCAGCCTCCGCCGCATTATTTCGCGTACACGTTCTTGTATACGACGCCATTCTTCATGACAAAGCTGACGCGCTCGAGCACAGAGATGTCCCGCAGCGGATCGCCGGGGACTGCGATCACATCGGCGTAGAAGCCCGGCTTGAGCTGGCCGATCACGTCCTGCTTGCCAAGAAGGCGCGCACCGTTCAACAGGCTGGCGCGGAGCACATCGGCGGCGGGCATCCCGTACTTCACCATCAACTCAAACTCGCGCGCCT
>Ga0187887_10001970_pt1 | contig 17041 bp, 11 predicted proteins | sample June2016WEW_7_10_FD_132977 | JGI IMG/M metagenome (GOLD analysis project Ga0187887, IMG submission 132977) | Peatland microbial communities from SPRUCE experiment site at the Marcell Experimental Forest, Minnesota, USA - June2016WEW_7_10 | ecosystem: Environmental > Terrestrial > Soil >...
GGCCATTCCTACGACGTGAAACGGGAAGATCAGAAGGTATATCAAACAGAGAGCGAAACTCAACAAGGTTGCAAAGATTCGCGAAAGTGCAGCACGAGCGGTTTGATCGTAGCTCTCCCGATATACGAAAATCGTAGCCACTGTTGCCCACATGCCACCGAGTAAATCGTCATCTCGGGATAAAAAATACTCCCGAGTTAGCACGGCAGTGATTAGCCAGTAGCTGATGAGGCTGGCGATCGCCAGAATGGTGCCCGAGGCTACTGCTTGCCCCGCACCTGATAATGGGCTCTTTGGCGATGCGCCGTCTTCCATTTGTCCAGCGACCATAGACATCCCCATATCGTTTTGAAGTGACGAGCCCGGCGCTAACTAAGGTCAGAAGGTATATCAAACAGAAAGCGAAACTAAACAAGGTTGCCAAGGCTCGCGAAAGTGCAGTCGAGTTATCTATCGCCTTAGCCTGCACTAACCCCGAAGCCTTCTTCAACCTCGACTGTTTTGTGTGGTTGCCTGACAAGCAGCGGCTCCCGGCGACGGCGCAATAATGCTCGAATCGAGTCACGATTCATCTTCCCGATGAATTCAATCGGGATCTTCTTCGGACACACAGCCTCACATTCTCCGTGATTTGTGCAACTGCCAAACATCTCATCCTTCATCGCCGCAACCATGCTGACCGTCCTCTGATCCCGTTGTGGCTGTCCCTGCGGAAGCACATTTAGCTGTGTAACTTTCGCGGAAGTGAAGAGCATGGCCGCAGCATTCGGACAAGCGGCCACGCAGGCACCGCATCCGATACAAGCCGCTGCCTCGAATGCTGTATCTGCGGCTTCTTTCGGCACGAGGATCGCATTGGCATCAGGAGCGCTTCCGACGGGTGCAGCAATAAAACCGCCCGCCTGGATCACCCGGTCGAATGCCGAACGATCGACGATGAGATCTCGAATCACCGGAAAGGCCTGCGCACGCCACGGTTCCAGCGTGACAGAATCGCCGTCCTTGAAGAACCGCATCGATAGCTGGCAGACGGTCGTCCCCTTCCGGCCTCCATGTGCGATGCCATTGACTAGAAAACCACAAGAGCCGCAGATGCCTTCGCGGCAATCGTGTTCAAACGCGACAGGGACCTCGTTATTTCTGAGCAGGTCCTCGTTGAGCAGATCGAGCATCTCCAGGAATGACATCTCTGGAGTCACGCCGCTCACCTGATATTCAACGAAGATTCCCGGTACAGACGCCTTTTGCTGCCGCCAAACCTTGAGTCTTATATTCATGGCTACTTATAGCTCCTTTGCGTAAGATGGACGTAGTCGAAGGTGAGTGCTTCCTTGTGGAGAATCGGATCTCGCCCCAGTCCAGCCCACTCCCAAGCGGAGACGAAGGCGAAGTTCTCGTCATCACGCCTGGCTTCGCCATCGGAGGTTTGACTCTCTAAACGAAAATGGCCGCCGCATGACTCTGCCCGGTGCAGTGCGTCCAGACACATCAGTTCGCCGAGTTCGAGGAAATCCGAGATCCGATTTGCTTTCTCGAGGGACTGATTCAGTTCCTCGCCTGAACCTACGATCCGCAAGTTTTTCCAGAACTCGTCGCGCAACGCAGGGATTTTAGAAAGTGCATAGCGCAGGCTCTGCTCTGACCGCGCCATGCCACAGTTCTCCCACATCAGATTGCCGAGTTCTTTATGGAAAGAATCCGGGGTCCTCCCGCCTTTGATCGAAAGAAGCGTTTGCAGGCGCTGAGCGACTCCTGCTTTCGCGTCGCTAAAAGCAGGATGAGACGTATCCACCTTCTCGAGGCTGGTCGATGCGATGTAGTGGGGTATGGTAGAAGGTAAGACGAAGTAGCCATCTGCCAGACCCTGCATGAGAGCACTCGCGCCGAGCCGGTTTGCACCGTGGTCAGAGAAGTTTGCTTCCCCACCGGCGAACAACCCAGGAATGGTCGTCATCAGGTGGTAATCGACCCAGAGCCCGCCCATGGTGTAGTGGACCGCAGGAAAGATACGCATCGGAACGTTGTACGCATTGTCGCCGGTGATCTCCTCATACATGTCGAAGAGGTTGCCGTACTTCTCTTTGACATTATCGAGACCCAGCCTGCTGATTGCATCGGCGAAATCGAGGTAAACACCCTGGCCGCTTGGCCCTACGCCACGCCCCTCATCGCAGACTTCTTTTGCAGCTCGTGACGCGACATCGCGCGGCACCAGATTTCCAAAGCTGGGATAGCGGCGCTCCAGATAATAGTCGCGTTGGTTCTCCGGTATGTCGTTCGCTGCGCGAGTGTCGTTCTTGGCTTTCGGCACCCATACTCGTCCGTCGTTCCGCAATGACTCGGACATGAGCGTGAGCTTCGACTGATGCTCACTGCTCTTAGGAATACAAGTGGGGTGAATCTGTGTGAAGCAAGGATTTCCGAACAGGGCTCCACGCCGATGAGCGCGCCAAATCGCAGTGGCATTTGATGCCTTAGCATTGGTCGAGAGGTAAAACACGTTACCGTATCCGCCAGTAGCGAACACGATGACGTCGGCCGCGTGACACTCGATCCTCCCGGTTGCCAGATGGCGAGTTACGATTCCACGCGCCCGTCCCTCAATGACCACAATGTCCAACACCTCCGTACGAGTGTGCATGGTAACGGTGCTTGCGGCGATCTGTTCCTCGAGCGCCTGGTAGGCTCCCAGCAGCAATTGCTGTCCGGTCTGACCACGCGCGTAAAAGGTTCTCTGAACCTGCACACCGCCAAAGGAGCGGGTGTCGAGCAGACCGCCGTACTCCCGTGCAAATGGCACGCCTTGGGCCACGCATTGGTCGATGATATTGACGCTGACCTGCGCTAGACGGTAAACATTGGCCTCGCGAGCACGGAAATCGCCACCCTTTACGGTGTCATAGAAGAGACGAAAGATGCTGTCGCCGTCATTGCGATAGTTCTTTGCTGCATTGATGCCGCCCTGGGCAGCAATCGAGTGAGCACGCCGGGGGGTGTCGTGGTACGAAAAGCATCGAACGTGGTATCCCTGTTGGCCGAGCGTTGCTGCTGCTGCTGCCCCGGCCAAGCCGGCTCCTACCACGATGACCGAGTGTTTACGGCGATTTGCCGGATTCACCAGCTTCATCTCGAAGCGGCACTTATCCCACTGTTGCTCAATGGGACCTGATGGAATTTTGGATTCGAGCAACTTATCCTCCTTTTAGCGCAACCACCCGGCCAGCACAGAGACGGGTACTGAGACAAAACCTAAAAACACCGCCAGAGCAATAAGCCGGCACAGGGTCTGCAAGATCCGAGTATTCCGGGAGGTGTTGAAACCGAGCGTCTGGAAGGCACTCCAGATTCCGTGATGGAGGTGCATTGACAGCGCAGCCATTGCCACGATGTAGAAGATGGCGACAGGCCAGGACGACAACCCTGCGATTACATTCTGGTAAACGGCAAGATGCTTGAATTGACCTGGCCTGAATCCCACGGCTCCTGCGGTGAGGTGCAAGAGGTGAAAGATAATGAATGCCAGCAACACGACACCACCACAACGCATCGTCTGAGCAGCAATTGTCGTTCGCAGGCTCTTCTTGACGTTGTACGCTACTGGTCGCGCCACCTGGTTCATGCGCGTGAGTTGAATCACGGCCGTCACATGCAGGATCACACAGATGAGCAGTATGATCCGCACGATCCAAAGCAGCTGACCATAGCCGAGTTCCGGACGTCCAACCTCTCGTAGGAACACTGCATAAGCATTGATATTGTCCGGGCCACTGAGAATCTTAAGGTTCCCAATCATATGCATGATGACAAACAGAACCAGAACGGCACCGGTGATCGCCATCACTACTTTCTTACCGATCATGGAGTCCCAAAGGGCGGCGATTTGATTGATTGCAACCTCTCTTCGTGGCCGCTCGGGGGCTTGTATCCTTGGGGGCACGGGACTTACTGGCAATATTGACTCTTTCACGGGGTAGCTCCTGGATTCTTGAATGGATAGGCGGTCGTTTGTGGTCGAGCGGCACGAATATCGTTCACAGAGGTTGCATCTCGGTACGACAAATTCTTGTGGCACTTCGGGACGCACTGTGGCCGTCACCAATTCGGCTTAGGAGGGCTTGTCGTCAGCGTATGACCTGCCCGTTATGGATTTCATCCGTGACTCGCATCGCGTGAGACGGTACAGGACTTGGGACAACATCTGAAACGCTGCTTTGCAGCATCGCTGTGCGCCGTTGACTTGTTGAGTGATGGGTTCCGAAGCAATTCGATACCGCGCTTGGTGGTCTAGTCTCTCCTTGTTCCACATATTTCTTCACCGTTGTGCTTGCGTTCGGGTCGAGGACGCGTGTTCTGCTTGGTTGGCTTCCGCAACATACGGGTGGACCATCTTCGCCGGATCCACGACGCGGTTGAACTCTTCCTCAGTTACGAAACCTAGCGCCAGTGCGGCTTGTTTCAGGGTGAGGTCATGGTCCAGCGCGTGATGTGCGATCTTGGACGCTTTGTCATAGCCAATGACGGGCGCAAGTGCGGTTACGAGCATTAAAGAGCGTTCCACGTATTCTTCGATCTTCTTGAGATTCGGTTTCGTGCCTTCGATCAGGAACTTGCGGAAGTTTGTACATCCGTCTGTAAGAATCGTGATGGAGTGAGTGATGTTAAAGATTATGAGAGGCTTATAGACATTCATCTCCAGATAACCCCCGGCGCCTCCAAATCCGACGGCGACGTCGTTAGCCATCACTTGGACGGCAATCATGGCTAGCGCCTCAGCCTGGGTTGGATTTACTTTACCGGGCATAATCGATGATCCCGGCTCGTTCTCTGGGATCGCCAACTCGGCGAAACCTGCGCGTGGACCGCACGACATCAGCCGGATGTCGTTGGCGATTTTGTATAGAGAGACCGCAAGAGTCCGAAGCGTGGCTGAGAGCTGAACCAGAGCATCATGAGCGCCCATCACTGCGAACTTGTTTGGCGCGCTGACGAAGGGAAGTTCGGTAAGCTTCGCAATTTCCGACGAGGCCGCGTCTCCGAATCCTGGGGCCGCATTGATGCCGGTCCCTACAGCTGTTCCGCCAAGCGCCAACCGATAGACACCCTCCAGCGCATCCTCTATTCGATCGAGATTGTCGCTCAGCATGCCAGCGTAGCCTGACCATTCCTGCCCTAGTGTGAGTGGGGTCGCATCCTGCATATGAGTGCGCCCGATCTTAACAATGTGTTTCCACTCGTCAGCCCTCGCCGTAATCGCATCGCGCAGCGCTGTTGCTGCCGCCGTTAGTCTTCCCTTCACGTTCACCGCTGCCGCTATATTCATCGCGGAAGGGAAAGAATCATTTGAAGACTGTGACATATTGACGTGATCGTTGGGATGAAGGGGGGTCTTGCTTCCAAGCGGCGTACCTGCCAGCTGGCAGCAGCGGTTGGAGATCACCTCGTTCACGTTCATATTGAATTGCGTGCCGCTGCCCGTCATCCACACGTGCAGGGGAAACATGTCCTGATGCTGGCCTGCAAGAATCTCATCACAGACCCGAAGGATCAATCCGTGGCGTTCATCGTCCAGCCGGTGGCTACTGTGATTCGCGTTGGCCGCACCTTTTTTCAAGATGGCGTATGCAGCAATCATCTCCCTCGGAATGAGATCCGTCCCGATGCTGAAGTGCTCGAGCGAGCGCTGCGTCTGCGCTCCCCAGAGCTTGCTTGCGGGGACCGACACATCGCCGATGGAGTCCTTTTCTATCCTTATGTCCGCACTGTTCATTGCCATTTGCCCCTTATTGACTTCGCCGATTTCTGTCCTTCCATTCGCTATGTACTGCCGCGGTCAATCCGTTGTGAAGTCACCGCAGAAGGTTCGTCTTGGCCAGATCGATCACTTCGTCCCCGCGTCCGTTCAGCACGGCTCGAATCATGTAGAGGCTGAAGCCCCAGGCCTGATCAAGGCCGATCGTCGGCGGCATAGACAATTCCTGCCGATGCACTAGCACCTCAACCAATGCGGGACCATCGTGCGCCAGTGCAGCCATCAACGCCGGCCCCAGTTCTTCCGGCTTCTCCACGCGAGCACCGAAAACACTTGCTGACTCAGCCAGCTTCGCGAAATTGGGATTCACAAGCTCCGTACCGTAATCAAGCAGGCCGGCTGCCTTCATTTCCAGCTCCACAAAGCCGAGAGCGTGATTGTTGAACACTAGCAGCTTTACGGGTAGGTTCAGCTGTCGGAGGGTGAGAAGATCGCCGAGCAACATCGCCAGCCCACCGTCTCCGGACAGTGTGATGACTTGCCTGTTCGGATGGCTTGCCTGCACTCCGATGGCTTGAGGCAGGGCATTCGCCATGGAGCCGTGACTGAAGGAGCCGAGCAGTCTTCTTTTGCCGTTCATCGTGAGATAGCGCGCGGCCCAGACGGTCGGTGTACCCACATCGCAGGTGAACACAGCATCCGAAGCGGCGAGCTTATCCAAGACCTTTGCGACATATTGAGGATGTATTGGCGTGCTGCCCGGCTCACCTATTGCAAGATCATCCAGGCCCCGCCGTGCATCTTTGTAGTGCTCTAAGCAGGTTTCGAGGAAGGACTGATCGCTCCTATCGTTAAGCAAAGGCGTTAGTGCCTCCAGCGTATCCTTCACGTTTCCAATCAAGCCCAGGTCAACGGGAGTCCGCCGTCCGATTTGGTCGCCGAGACGATCAACCTGGATGATCTTTGCATTCTTGGGATAGAACTGCTGATAAGGGAAATCCGTGCCCAGCATCAGCAGGGCATCGCAGTTCATCATCGCGTGGTAGCCAGAAGAAAAACCGAGCAGCCCCGTCATCCCAACATCATAAGGATTGTCGTATTCGATGAATTCCTTGCCGCGCAGCGCGTGAACGATCGGGGCCCGCAGCCTCTGCGCCGCGACAAGGAGCTCGGCGTGGGCGCCTTCACAGCCCGCACCCCCAAGGATAGTGACCCTCTCCGCGTTATTAAGGATCTCAGATGCTCTGTGCAGTTCATTGGTCGATGGAAGCATAAGGGTCGCAGAACTGCGAATGCCCAGCGATAGCGCAGGAGCAGGGCACTCGCGCATGCCCACGTCTCCAGGAAGGACTACCACAGCGACGCCGCGTCTGCTGAGAGCTGTCCGCATTGCGATTCCCAATATTCGCGGCATCTGATGCGGCTGCGAAACGAGTTCACAGTAATGGCTGCAATCCTTGAACAGGAGTTCAGGATGAGTCTCCTGAAAATAGCCGCTGCCGATCTCGCTGCTGGGAATCTGTGCGGCGATTGCGAGGACAGGAACACGGCTCCGGTGGCAATCGTAGAGGCCGTTGATGAGATGGAGATTGCCCGGGCCGCAGCTGCCAGCACATACTGCAAGTTCGCCTGTCAAATGTGCCTCGGCGCCGGCTGCAAAGGCGGCCACTTCCTCATGTCGCACATGTATCCATTGAATGTCTTTACTCTGACGCATTGTCTCGGTCAGCCCATTCAGGGAATCGCCGGCCACACCGTAGACTCGCTTTACTCCCGCGCGCACGAGTGTTTCGATAAAGACTTCAGCTACTTTCTTTGCCATTGTGTTCCCTCATCCCTTCTGACGGTGTCGGTCGTAGTAGAAGTCAGGCCTATCAAATATAGGCACGTCACGGAGATGAAAATCAGCATCCGCATGAAGCTCAAGCAAGGATGTCGCTATCAGCAGCCTTCTAGAAACGCCTGGCTAGCTTTCGCGGCGCTCTCTCGTAATCCACTCGCGTACATAGACTGCGCAATTCTTAAGCGTGATACCGTCTGCTTCACAACGCCCGAGAAATCTAATGGCATCTCTGCCTGCGAGCGTTAGGTCCTTCAGGTCGAGCACAATGCGGCAGTCACTCTTTTCTGACCTCAGTAGCACTTCCAGTTCTGGAATATCTTCTTCATCCATGTGGCCGCTCACCACAAAGACAACTTGGCCGTTCGACGATCTCTGGATCTTCAGCATGTGCTCTCTCTTGGAAAATGGATCCAATATTCGAATTCGGGAAATCCTGCCCGAACTCCCTTCGAAGTTCTCAATAAGACAAGGGGGAGTGACCGCATGTAGTGCGTCGAGCTGAACGCTTTCGATTCGTTGAAGCGCTGGAGTCTCCGTATTGACGGGCAGGGGATTTCGCCAAACGGTGTTCTGAAGCATAGCTTCAATTCCTCGGCCTGATTTCTCCCTAAAGGTTTCCGGCTCTGCTTGAGTCGGTTGGGCGTCACAAACATACTTCCAATATGGCAATTGCTGTGCCATTCCTAAAATGCTGAAAAGAAGCCAATTGAAGGGACATCTGACTTGCGATTTTCGCAATTTTGCGAAAATCGCAACGACGAATTGCGGGAGGGATCGTTGGGGACGTGAGATTCCCGGATATGGATATGCAGTCTGGCGGCTACCGTTGTGCACTCCCTAAAGGGTATCCATTAGCACGCAGTCATTTGGTACCGATGTGAAACATCTCAATCATCAGCTTGGGCATATCGACGGCAGTCGTAGTGTGGCCCAGGATGCGCGGGTATATGAACACTGGCTGAGGAACCACATGCCCACCACCTACGATCTCGTAAAGGGCAACCACCGGAGACGGAGCGCCAGGCCAAAGAAATCGATTTGCTGAGGTGGTGTCTCCGCTCTTCTGCGGGTCGAGGTGAATCTCTTGAGGGGCAGAAGTGACACCGAGTCGCTTGGCAAACGTCTGCGCGGTATCGAACGCGGAGAGCACTCTGCCTCGGTTACTGAACCCAAAGAGTGTGACTTTGCCCCCATCCATCGGGTGGATGGGGTCCTCCTCTCCGTCAACGACTAGCAGGGGGACCGATCCCTGTTCCTGGCATGAAGAATCTTCTGGAGCCTGTAGGCTGGCGCCAGCTATAGCGATTCCGGCGATTAGCTCAGGGGCTTGCAAGGCCAACCGAAGCGCCATTTGACCGCCATTGGAATAGCCAAGGACGTAGACATGTTTTCCATCAATTTGACGTTTCGCGGCTTCGCGGGCGATCAGACCCTTGACGAATCCCATATCGTCGATGTTTTCGGTATGGGCTGCGAAGGTGGCTTTCGAATGGCAGTCATTCCAGTTGTGCTTATAGCCATCTGGGTAGACGACCACAAAGCCATGCTGATCCGCCAGTTGATCGAATTCGTAGCCAGTCCACTCACGCATCGACTTGGCATCCATCAGCGAGCCATGAAGCACAATGACCAGTGGAGAATGCGGATAGATGTCGTGGGGTACATATTCCAAGAACTCTCGTGTCATGCTGCCGACGGGGATCGAATCTTGTTGAATCGCGGCAGATAGGGTTGGGAGTGCCGGCGACGGAGAGTACAGTTCAATGAAATAGAAGCCTAGAGCCACAACGATCAGCGCAACCGCTGCAAACCTAAGGAAATTAAGTAGGGTTTTCATTCATTTCCTTCGTGTCCAATTTTCGTCCTCCAATCCGGCTCCCACGGACGTTGCAGCAGCTAAGCCTGGTTGGGAGCGTACTCAGGTTGAGAAGTATCCCTGGCCGGCTCTTTCGCATTGACCTTGATGCCCGTAGCAGCAAACGCCAGCGACTACGCGGGTGACTCGGTCATTGTGGGGTCGCTATCGAGAGGCGGTCTGGAGATCCCGTGTCTCTGCATCTTGCAGATCAGCGTAGTGCGCTTCACGCCAAGTCTGGCGGCTGCGCCAACTCGTCCTCCGACCACCCAGCCGACTGCTTCAAGCGTGCGTAGAATCAGGTCGCGTTCGGAAGCTATCAAAGTAGTTGGCGTTGGGACGACGCTGATGCGCTCTGTTCCGGTGGTCAGCAAAGGATTCGGAAGCACGCCGTCGACGGACAAGATCACGGCACGCTCGATCAGGTTTTGCAGTTCGCGGACATTGCCGGGCCAGCCATAGGAACTAAGGGCCGACATCGTTTCCGGAGGAATACGGTCGATCTGCTTGCCCACCCGCCCACCTAGACTCTCAACGAAATGCGTCACCAGGGCCGGAATGTCCTCGCGACGTTCTCGCAACGGTGGCAATCGCACTGGAAATACGTTGAGGCGAAAGTAGAGATCACTGCGAAATTGGCCATTCCTCACCATCTCCGGCAGGTCGCGATGGGTCGCAGCTACAAGTCGAACATCGACTTGATGAGTCAGACAGCTGCCTAGGCGTTCGAATTCCTGTTCCTGCAATATGCGAAGCAACTTGGGCTGTAGAGACGGCGGGATATCGCCCACCTCGTCCAGGAATAGGGTGCCCTTATCGGCCAACTCGAAGCGGCCTAGCTTCTGCGCTATGGCCCCAGTAAAAGCGCCCTTTTCGTGACCAAAAAGCTCGCTTTCCAGCAGATCCAGTGGGATGGCAGCGCAGTTCAGCTTGACAAACGGACGTCCACACCGGGGGCTCAAATTGTGAATCGCGCGTGCGATCAACTCCTTGCCAGTGCCGGTTTCACCCTGGATCAACACAGTGGAGCTTGTCGGCGCAACTCGTTCGACCCCCTCGAGCACCTCTTCCAACGCAGGACTGTTGCCTATGAGTCGCTCGAATCTGCGCGGGCGAGAACGTTGATCACCGTTATAAGGATTTCGGATTGTCTCCACGGTAAACCTCCTGCTCATCGTGTAAAGCCCTCGTGACTCAACGGTTGAGAACTGACCGAGTACTCTCGACAGGAACTTCGTCGTCGAAGGGTTTTGGCAGGCGCTCCAAGGCACCTGCCATCAGCGCCTTAAATCGCATTGCTTCATCGCCGTGTGCTGTGACAACGATGGTCCCAGCTGCAAGCGAACTGTGAGAGCGGGATAGAGCGGCACCGCATTCTGATGAGCGATAGAATAGACATCACACTCTAAACACGAGCTAGAATCTCGCGTGCATCTCGGAGCAAGGTCGGAAACACGTTCCGGGCCACTACAGTCATTCCAAGTCTTCCATTCACGGTAAGCACTGACACTTTTTGCAAAGCCGGTCTAAACGCAGGGCCACCTGTAAAGAGATTCTCGATGTGAAAACCTGCGTATTCTGTGCGCACTCTATATCCAGCATAGTTAGTCACCATCAACTCATGCGCCAATGGCCCCTCCAGAACAGAACGATATAGATCTCCTGCGTCGTGTTCTTCTGCAACCATAGATGACAGCGCATCCAGAAGGTTCCGAGCTCCATCAGCCCGCAAAGCAGGCAACATATCTTCCCGCACCGTTCTTGCGATATCCCAGAACGACGCCCCATCTGGAGTTAGAACGGGCGCCAGATATGTTGAGAACAACACGCCTGCCGCGTCTGGAATCCCTAGCGTCCTTCGCATATCAATCGGGGACATGCAGCGTACTGGCCCCGCATTCCATGCTTCCGAGTATCGCTTTCCTGCGAGGGTCAACGCAGCAACCAGTGCGGCATGCACGGTAGTTCCTTCTTCCTTGGCGCGCTCGAGCAGCACCTCGGTCTCCTTCACTCCCAGTTGCAGACGCTGGATACGAACCTTGGGCAAGTCAACGCGGGTTCCATCTTCCGAAGGGAGAGTAATACCTTCCAATTTTTTTACGTACTTCGCAGGGGCCGGCAATCCAAGGAGTTGACCTAGACCGGGTTGCACTTCAAGTGGTTTCCCTAGGTCTTCCCCCGCAACAGAAGCAAGCAAATCCTGCACCAGAAGCAGATGCGATTTTCCATCCATGCTGCTATGGTGTGTCGCAAACATAACCACAGAACGATCTCGAGCATGAAAGAGAGTTGCCCGCGTGAGTGGACCGCTTCCATCGCCAAAGGATTTTTGAAGCTCTTTTTCCATCTCCTCTTCCAAAACCATCGAATCGCATAAAGGAGCAATCCGCAACGGCATTGAAACTCCCCGCCTCTTTTCAAACAACGGACGTTTGCCTGGGACCTTCAGTATGGACGCCGATAGAAGAGGGTAGCGAACCTGGATGGCATCCATCCCGTCCTTCCATTGTTCAATCGTCGTCGCGCCGTTCACTTCAACGACAATTGCATGAGACACATTGACACTCCGCTCAAGGAGCCAAAAGATCTCTTCAAATGCATCGAGATCGCGCAGCTTAGTGGCATTCAGAAATTCAGCATCATGTTCAATATCTTGGGGAAAAACGGCGGATGGACGCTCCTCGAGCTCGATCTTCTTCTGCTGAGCACTCATTATCCTCTCTCCTGACTCTTTTCAAATCGACGAATCGCAACAGTCAGCGACTGCGTCTTTCTTGCCAAATTGCTCGCATCCGCGATCCGATCCTAGGGAGCGTGTGGGCTACTCGACGGACTCCAAATGGTTTCTTTGGTTTGCGCTTTGGTGATGGCATGGTCTTTCTTGCCATCTTCCGTATGTCACTCCCGTGAGTCCTTTAGCCCGGCAGGGTCGTCACATGCTTCTGTTGAGGCAATTGCTGTGCCAATCGCAAAGCGCGGAAAATAAGCGAAGTGGGAGGAAGACGGGATTGCGATTTTCACAAATTTGCGAAAATCGCAACGGCGGATTCTGAGGAGTTCCTTGAGGACGGCACTTAATTCCCAGCTCCTGAGATGCCTAAAGTTTCGAAGCGATTCCGTCTCTGCGACTTTCTGGCACCCCCCTCGTGCATGAGAAGAAGGTCTAGCTGTTCATGCGATTTTGGCATGCGCGGCAGAATCGCTTCTTCTTTCCAGCGCTCAGAGAGGGGAGTCCTCCCGCAAAGGATTCGATTCACTCCGTCGCGAACTTCGCAACAACGAAATCTCGGACTTGGACAACACACGGCGCGAGGTAATGACAGAAGTTATTCCGATTGATCATACCGAGCATTTTGTACTCCCTTCGCGCGTAGGCGGCATTTGTATCTGTCGCTGTTCAAGGATGGCACACGGCGTGCTTGTCACAGAGCTGAGACAGCCATAAGCCGTCCGATCGTTGTAGTCCGCTTCATGAGGAAAGGTTGCGATGATGAGCGAGCAAACAGAAAAAAGATCCATACTGGAGCACCCGTCCCGACGGAGCTTCCTCGGTATGAGCTCAGTAGCCCTGGCTACTGCAGCATTCACTGGATTGACAGCAGACGCCCAAACCCAAGCAAGTACCCAGAAGGCAGAACATGACCACTCATCCAGCGATCCGGGGCAGGAGAATCGCGGCCTTCTTGCTCTGAATCCCGACTCGAACATGCCTCCACCGACCGACCACGGAGACGTTGTGCCCCTCTGGTACTCCTTCGATCTGGTGAAGAAGCGCGTGGGAGAGGGGGGTGGACTCACGAGGTGACCCAACGCGTCCTTCCTTCTTCACGGGACATCGCGGGCGTCAATATGCGTCTGACAGCGGGAAGCTACCGCGAGATGCACTGGCATACCGCGGACGAATGGGCGTACGTGCTCTACGGCAATGCTCGCGTGACGGTGATGAACCCCGATGGAACGATGTTCATCGACGACGTAAGCGAAGGAGATCTCTGGATCTTTCCCGCCGGCTTCCCGCATTCGATTCAAGGTCTCGGTCCAGATGGTACAGAGTTCCTTCTGGTCTTCAATCAGGGCAATTTCTCGGAAGACGGTACGATGCTGCTCTCCGAGTGGGTCGCACACACCCCGATCGAAGTCCTGGTAAAGAACACAGGCCTCGACGCCAGCGCCTTCGAGAACACGCCCGGCGCGCCTCTCTACATCTTTCCCGGCACGGTGCCTGGTTCCCTGGAGCAGGATAGGGCTGAGATCGGCGGTGAAGCGGTCGCATCGAAATATCAGTACACCTTCCGTATGAAGTCGATGACGCCGACCCGTGAGACCAAGGGTGGATCGGTTCGAGTGGTGGATTCGCGAAACTTCCCCACATCGAAGCACATCGCGGCCGCTCTGGTGATCGTCAGGCCGGGAGGACTGCGCGAACTTCACTGGCACCCCAATGCTTCGGAGTGGCAGTTCTGGATCGCCGGCAAAGGCCGCATGACCGTATTCTTCCCGGTCGACAACGCACGCACGATGGACTTCAATGCCAACGATGTAGGGTTTGTTCCGTCGAATGCGCCACACTACATCGAAAACACGGGAGACACCGATATGGTGTTTCTCGAAACCTTTGCCAGCGAGGAGTTCATGGATGTATCGCTGAACCAGTGGCTCAGGCGCGTGCCGAGCGAGATGCTGAAGTCGCACCTGAACATCGACAAGGCCACGGCCATGAAGATCCCGGCGGAAAAGCTCGAAGTCATCTAGAAGACATCACCATCTGGAGCCAGCGTCATCGCGCCACTGCAGATCTCACCCCGGAGAGGTACGTCGATAAGGGCAGATTCATTCTTCCGGAGCAGGCGGGTAGATCTCGCCTGCTCCGCGATGGCAAACCAGGAGAGCGCGTATGTGGATTGTGCGCTTTGCGCTGCAGAGACCGTACACTTTCGTCATTGTCGCGGTGTTGATTGGGATATTCGGCTTCGCAGCCATCGCGACAACGCCAACCGACATTCTGCCGGAGATCAACATCCCGATCGTCAGCGTGATCTGGACCTACAGCGGAATGGACTCCGATGATATGTCCAAGCGCATCGTCGGAGTGTGCGAGCGAGCTCTGCCGACCACCGTCAACAACATCCAGTACACCGAGTCGCAGTCTTACGACGGCGTCGGCGTGATCAAGATCCACTTTCAACCGAACGTGCAGATCGACCTTGCGATTGCGCAGGTCACGGCGCTCGCGCAGTCGCTCCTGCGCCTAATGCCACCGGGCATTCTTCCGCCGTATGTCCTCAAGTACGACGCCTCCAGCGTCCCGATCGTGCAGGTAAGCCTGGGAGGAAAGGGCTTGTCGCAAACCGAGCTCTATGACCTCGGCCAGAACTTCATTCGTGGTCAGTTGGCGACCATCAAGGGCGCAGCGGTACCTCTGCCTTATGGCGGCGAGCAGCGATCCATCATGGTGGACGTGGACCCGATACAACTGGTGGCCAATCACCTCACCGCGTCCGATCTTTCTCTCGCGTTGAGCAATCAGAACCTGGTCACGCCGTCGGGTACGGAAAAGATGGGCGACCGCGAATATCTGGTGGGGACCAACAGCAGCCCCGGCACGATCGCCGCGCTCAATGAGCTGCCGATCCGGGCATCCAATGGGGCGATCCTGCAGATGAAGGATGTTGCGTGGATTCACAACGGGTATCAGCCACAGACAAGTTATGTGAGTGAGAACGGGCAGGCATCGGCACTGCTGACCGTGATCAAAAACGGCGCGTCGTCCACGTTGACCATCGTCGACCAGGTGAGAGCGGCCATCCCAAAGATCAAGGCTGGCCTACCCAGCGCGCTGACGCTCACTCCGCTCTTCGACCAATCGGTACTGGTGCGAGCCTCAATCCAGGACGTGGTGCAGGAGGCGATCACAGCTGCGTTCCTTACCGCCATGATGGTGCTGGTGTTTCTCGGCAGTTGGCGAAGCACGCTGATTGTGAGTGCATCGATCCCGCTGGCCGTGCTGTTCGCTATCGCCGTATCCTCGGCTCTCGGCGAGACGATCAACATCATGTCGCTGGGAGGATTGGCGCTGGCAGTGGGCATGCTGGTCGACGATGCGACGGTGGAGATCGAGAACACGCACCGCAATCTCGGCATAGGGGTGAAGACGCCGCTGGCCACAGCGATCCTCGACAGCGCCGAACAGGTAGCGATGCCGGCGCTGATCTCGACGATGTCGATCTGCATCGTCTTCGTGCCGGTCACCCTGCTCTCGGGTTCGGCAAAGTTCATCTTTACGCCCCTGGCCTTGAGCGTAGTTCTGTCGCTCGTTGCTTCGTATGGGCTGTCGCGCACGCTGGTGCCGACCATGATGCACTTCCTCCTTCCCAAGGAGGTTCCACTCTACCAGGGGCAGGAGAAGGAATCGCCGCTCAGCCGAAGCTTCATCTGGCGGTTTCATCAGAAGTTCGAGCACGGCTTCGATAAGTTTGCGGAGAAGTACAAAGGCGCCCTGGAGTGGGCACTGGCGCACCGCGTGGTCACCCTGATTCTTTTCGCCACGATCTCGCTGGGTTCTCTGGCCTTGATTCCGTCTCTGGGACGCGACTTCTTCCCCTACGTGGATTCCGGGCAGATGGAATTCCATGTGCGTCCACCCGTAGGCACGCGAATTGAGACCGCGATACAGGTCTTCAAGCAGGTGAACGACGAGATTCGTCGCGTGATCCCCGCGGATCAATTGCAGCTGGTGGTGAACAACATCGGCCTTCCTCCCGGGGGCGTAAATCTGGCCTACGCCACGAGCGATACGACCAGCAACGGCGACGGCGATGTGCTGGTGCTGCTCTCACCCAAGCACCGTCCGACCCAGGAGTGGATGCAGGTTCTCCGCCAGGATTTCGCGCAGAAGTTTCCCCAGGAGACGGTCTTCTTCGAGCCCGCCGACATCACGAATCAGACCCTGAACTTCGGCTTGCCTGCGCCGATTGATGTGCAGGTCCGCGGGAAAAACGCAGATGCCACCGCGGAGATTGCGCAAAAGCTTCAGGAGCAGATCAAGAATATTCCGGGTGCAGTCGACGTGTTCATGCAGCAGGATGTCCATGCTCCCAAACTGAACATCAACGTTGACCGCCTCAAGGCGCAGGAACTCGCACTTACCGCGAAAGATGTCTCCGACAACGTGCTGCTATCGCTCTCCGGCAGCGGGCAGGTTGCGCCGAATTTCTGGCTCGATCCAACGACCGGGGTTGAATATCCGGTGATCGTGCAGGTACCGCAATCCCGGCTGCGCAATCTTGATACGCTGGAGCGCACCGCCGTGACCTCTCCAATCGCAGGTGCAAGCGATCAGCTGTTGAGCAATGTCTCCGAGACCGAGCGGCAGGTTTCGCCGCAGACCGTCTCGCACTACAACGCCCAACCGGAGATGGATGTGTTTGCGAATGTGGAGCAGCGTGATCTCGGCGGGGTTGCGAGCGAAGTGCAAAAGATCATCAAGAAGAATTCACAGCATCTGCCACCGGGCGTGGAGATCGTTCTGAGCGGCCAGGTGCTGACGATGAACACCTCCTTCGCGAACCTCGAGATCGGCATCGCCGCGGCGGTA